>Ga0306921_10000262_pt1 | contig 43288 bp, 39 predicted proteins | sample sta12Cox44000080_FD_203760 | JGI IMG/M metagenome (GOLD analysis project Ga0306921, IMG submission 203760) | Lab enrichment of tropical soil microbial communities from Luquillo Experimental Forest, Puerto Rico - statoxic.12C.oxic.44.000.080 (v2)... | ecosystem: Environmental > Terrestrial >... | reverse complement strand
GCTCGTACCGAACCGCCTGGATGTTGTGCGCCAAGCTGCGCCGGGCCATGGTCAATCCGGAACGTGAGCCACTGAGTGGCGTCGTCGAGGCTGACGAGACGATCATTCCGTTCCGTACCAAGAACGACCCGATCGTCGTGCCAGCGGGCCGCAGTGGGGTCGGCAAGATGCTGGTCGCAGGGGCGGTCGAAGTCGACGGCGGCACGCCGCGACGCGCCCGGCTGAAGGTAATCGAGGGCTTCGGCAAGGACGAGATCCACGCTTTCGTGCTCGGCGCCGTGGCCCCCAACACCAGGCTGGTGACGGACGACTGGCCATCCTACAGCGACATTTCCGATATCAAGCACAAGGCGATCACGGTCGGCCAGATGGCGGCGCACATCGTGCTGTCTTGGATCAATCGCCTGTTCTCAAATCTCAAGCGCTGGGGCCTGGGCGTTTACCACGGCCTGCGAAGGACCAACCTCCAGCACTACCTGGACGAGTTCGTGTTCCGTTTCAATCGGCGCCGCACACGGCATGCGGCGTTCGATACTCTCCTCGGCATCGGCGCCCGCACCGCCCCAGTTCCATAGCACGTGCTGATCCGCAAGGCGGCCTAGCGAACATCAACAGCATATAGACGCACCGGACCGTTGTGCAGAAGCCATATCCGGCGAATGCCCTGCATTTGGGCGATGGGATTGTGAGCTCGTCTTTTATTTTCCAGGGTAAACTTTCGGAAACGTTGAATGTGGTATAATTAGATAGATTGGTGGAATCCTGAGGTCTTTTACATGAATTGGATAGGTCTCGCGCGCTCTCTTCAGGCCGAGATCATAGGAACAGTCGGCGCGTTGCTGATCATTCTCGTGATCTGGCTGATTGTTCGGGTAATCATCGGGCGCAGCACTACGGGAGCCGCCCAAGCGCGGTTTCGGTCGTGGACCGACCGCGGCGCTTCGCTAATCGCGCTCGTCATCATCGGCGGCATGCTCTGGCATGTCTTTACGGTGGCGGCTGTCAATCGGCTGCCACGGCAGGATGTAGACCGCTCATCGGTCTACGAGCGCATGGATGCCATCACCAAGAAGTAAAGCAGGGAGACACAACGATGCCCCTTCATCTTCTTCGTCCGGCGCTACTGGTGGCGCTCGGCGGCGTGATGCTGATTGGTTGTGAGCAGAGCTATCAGAACATTTCGCCGAACTATATCGGAATGAAGCTCACCCCGACGGGCTACGAGGATACGATCTACACACCGGGCCAAGTAGATATCGGCACCACCAGTCAGTCGGGTCAAGGCAATCAACTAGTGCTGATCCAGCGCAGCGGCGTCGAAATCAAGGAGCAATTCCTTGGCAAAGAGGGCAATAAGGATGGCGCAGACCATCGCTGTCTGACGCAAGACCAGAACCCAATGACCCTCGATGTCAGGCTAGTATTGGCGCTGCCGGACTACTCGACACCGCAGGGCAAGAAGGATCTGAAGACGCTCTTCATGCTGGGGAACCCGACGCCGATGCAGGGCAACAGCCGGATTCTGGTGCTGTCGGCGGAGTCGGTCTATGGGCAGCAGGCGCAACTCCAGGTCCGCGGCTATATCCGGAAAATTTGCTCGCAATACCCGGACTTCGCCGCCGCCTTTAAATCATTCGGCGCCGAAAAGGACAATCTCACCGACCGTATCGGCCAGAGCGTCGGCAAAGTGCTCGTCGAGCAGGGTGTCCCGTTGCGACTGGTCGGTGTCCAGGTTTCGAACATGAAGCCGGACGATTCGGTCGTCGAGGCCCAGGTAGCTCAAAAAGCGGCGGAGGCTCGTACGGCCGCCATCAAGACACTGACGGACTTCCTCGACCAGGATCCCACCGGCACGCGGAAGATGGTCTACCGCATGCAAGTCCTGCAGGAGCTGACCCGCACAGCGAACGCCAATGGACACAACACGATTTTCCTGACTGACCTCGGGGGCCCGAGCGCCGGGATTCTCCCATTGCCGGCTGGTCATTGAACGAGGCCCCGAGGGTTCGTTCGAGCGTGACAAGAACGGTTGTCGTACACAATACAGCTTGATATCGGCACGTGGAGAACCGCCAAGGCGTCGGCGGAGCAGTCACCGTGATTGAGCCATCGCGCTGTCTCAGCCGTCGATGACGTATATGGTGATTCCAGGTCTTGCTCAAATCTTCCGAGAGGATCCCGATGGACTGGGACATTCTGATCCGCGGCGGTACCTTGATTGACGGCGGCGGGAGGCCGGGCGAAATCGGTGACGTTGCGGTTCGCGAGGCCCGGATCGCCGGGCTGGGCCGTTCTCTGCCGGATGGGGCGGCAAAATTCATCGACGCCGAGGGGCTGATGGTTGCGCCCGGCTTCATCGACATCAAGACGCATTCGGATTTCACGTTGCCGATCAACCCGAAGGCCGAGAGCAAGGTCCGCCAGGGGGTCACGACCGAGATCATCGGCCATTGCGGGTTCTCGGTCGCGCCGGTGTTGCAAGGAAAGGCACAGCTGCTCGCCGATTATCTGAGCGGCGGCGCGCCGTGGCTGCCGTTCCGCGAGATGGCCTTTCCCGAATACCTCGACACTTTTCCGCCGGTCGCCGTCAACACCGGGATGCTGGTAGGCCATAACACATTGCGGCTGATGGTAATGGGGCTGGAAGACCGGGCGCCGCGCCCGGCCGAGCTCGCAGAGATGATCGCGCTCCTAGAGGAGGGGCTGGCGGCCGGTGCTCTCGGCCTCTCATCCGGCCTGTTCACGCCGCCGGGCAGTTTTGCCGAGCCCTCTGAGATGCTCGCGTTCGGCGCTGTGCTGAAGCGCCATAACGCCTCCTATTTCACCCATATCCGCGATGAATCGAACAAAGTCCTCGATAGTGTCGAGGAGGCGATCGCGTTCGCCCGCACTTGCGGTGTGCATGTCGAAATCGTCCATCTGAAGTGCTCGGGTGTCGACAACTGGGGCAAGGCGGCGCAGATCCTCGAGATGATCGAAGCCGCGCGGAGCGAAGGCTGCGACATCGATTGCGACGCCTACCCTTATGCGGCCGGCGCCAATCCGCTGAAGAATCTGTTGCCACCATGGGTGCAGGTGGGCGGCCTCGACGCAATGCTGGCGCGCCTCGCACTGCCGGAAACGCGCGAGCGGATCCGCGCCGAGATCGCGCGCAATGGGCTCAACAATTGGGGCCGCATCCCTTCCTGGGAATGCGTACAGATCTCGGTTTCACCACATCTGCCGCAATATGCAGGCGAGACCTTCGCAAGTCTCGCTGCAAGGCGGGGTAGGGACCCGATCGATCTCGTCTGCGACTACCTGATCGAGGACAACGGCGCTACCCGCGTTCTGATCACCTCGATCGCCGAAGAGGACATCCGCGAGATCGTGCGCTCGTCCACCGCTCTTGTCGGCTCCGATGGTAATTGCGTCGCCACCTACGGGGTGGTCGGCCAAGGAATGCCGCATCCGCGGTTTTACGGAACCTTTCCGCGGATCATTGGCCATTATGTCCAAGAAGAAAATCTTCTGCTGCTCGAGCAGGCGATTTGCAAGATGACCGGCGCGACGGCGCGGGCGCTGCGGCTGCGCGACCGGGGACTGCTGAAGGAAGGATACCGAGCCGACATCACGATCTTCGACCCGGCAGATTTCAGAGATCGCGCGACTTACGCCGATCCGCATCAATACCCGACCGGCGACCGGACGACGGTGCTGGTCAATGGCGTCGTTGTCGTCGAGGATGCGCGGCACACCGGCGCGACGCCAGGCACGGTGCTGCGACGCGCCTCTGACGGCACCGTCGGGTGAGCTACTCAGCGGCTTGCGGCGTGGGGCCCATTACGGTCAGCTCATCGCGGCGGTAGGGGAAGAATACGACGCAGCAGGACCAGCAGCCCAAAGACCGACAGGATCTCGATTTCAGTCACGCGGTCGAGTGACCAGTGTGCCGCCGTTCATGGTCGATCAGCCATTGCTTGCGGCGAAGACCACCGCCATAGCCGGTCAGCGCGCCGCTCGCGCCAATGACCCGATGACAAGGCACGACGATGGCGACCGGATTGGTCCCGTTCGCCAGTCCGACTGCACGACTCGCGCTGCGTCGGCCCAGCCGCTCAGCCAACTGGCCGTAGCTCGTTGTCGCTCCCGGCGCGATCGTGCGGAGGGCCGCCCAAACTTGCCTTTGAAACTCGGTCCCGGCAGTCGCGACGGCAATTTTGTCCAGGCTGCCGATCGCGCCGGCGAAATAGGCATCGAGGGGATCTGTGATCGCGGTTGGCGGGAAGGCGCAGCGAAGCTCGTAGCTTCTGTATTGGCGCCGGAGCAGGCATTTAAGACGCGCGTCACAATCATCGAAATCGAGCGCGCGCAGCTCCTGGCACTCGTCCCACATCAACAACAGCTCTCCGAGTGGCGAAGCGTGGTAGGCAAAGTTCAGCAACATCAGCGGTCTCCTCATGCGGCTCGCGCCCGCGCCCGCGCGGCATCGGTGGTCCACAGATGGAGTGCGGCGTAGGCTCGCCACGGCCGCCAGCGCTCGGCGCGCTCGAGCAGCTGGGCAGCCGTCGGCCGGCTCCCTGTTTCGCCGGCGAAGGCGCGGATCAGCCCGATATCTGCCGCAGGAAAGGCGTCGCTCTCGTGTAGGCCCCGCATGGCAATGTATTGGGCGGTCCATTCCCCGATCCCCGGCAGCTCGACCAGGCGCGTGATCGTGCTTGCGAGATCCTGTCGCGGATCGAAGAGCCTGGGATCGCGGCAAACCGCGCGTGCCAAGCCGGCGATGCTTGCGGCGCGCGCCTTCGGCATGCCGAGTGTTGCGATCCCTTCGGCATAGACGCGTTCCGGCCGCGGGAACGCGTGGGTTAGGCCGGCCGCCGGAGCGCCGCCGGACGTGGGATCGCCGAAGGATACCGTCAGCTTACCGGCCAAGCGCCTCGCGGCGGCAACCGTGATCTGCTGCCCGAGCACTGCGCGGACCGCGATCTCGAAACCGTCCCAACCACCGGGCAGGCGTAACCCCGGGCGCGCCGCCACAAGCGGCGCCAGCATGGGGTCCCGACGCAGCTCGGCGCCAACCGCAAACGGGTCGGCAGCGAGATCGAACACGCGCCGGATACGGGCGATGATTGCCGGCAGCGCATCGAGGCGACTGATATGAACGGTGGTCAGCAGCCCCGCTCGCTCCGGCATATGGGCGACCTCGATCCAACCAATCGCATCCCCGATCTGGATAACCCGGCGATAGAGACCGTCGGCGACCGTTTCGACGCCTGGTACTGCGCGGGCGCCGAGAAACCCGGTGATTGCCTCCCAATCGTAAGGAGGACGGTACGGGAGCAGTAGCGAGATTGCTGCCTCGCCCGCTGAAGCCGTCAGTCCTTTGCCGCGGCGCAGCTCGCTTGGCGGGCGATTGTAAAGTAGCTGAAATGTCTCATTGAAGCGGCGGACGCTGCCGTAGCCGCTCGCCAGCGCAATTTCGGTCAGCGACAGGTTTGTCTGATGAATGAGCTGCTTCGCCAACAGAATACGCCGCGTCTGTGCCACTGTGACCGGCGTGGCTCCAAGATGCTGCTTGAACAAACGACGCAACTGACGCCCGCCCATTCCGAGGCGAGGGGCCAGCGCTTCGACGCCGCTCCCATCGAGCGCTCCGCCCTCGATCAATGCGAGCGCGCGCGATACGGTTGCCGACGTACCGCGCCAGGCCCCGAGATCAGGCGAACTCTCGGGGCGACACCGCAGACACGGGCGAAAGCCAGCTTCCTGAGCCGCCGCCGCGGAAGGCGCGAAGATGCAGTTCTCGAATTTCGGGTGCCGCGCCGGGCAAATCGGACGGCAGTAGACGCCGGTGGTCTTCACACATGTGAAGAACCGTCCGTCGTAGCGCGCATCGCGCGCGAGCATGGCCCGGTAACAGGTGAGGGGGTCCAGATGCATGGCAGAAATATAGGGAGAACCGCGGCCAGTTCTGGCGGTTTTCGGACGTCATTGCCATGCGTCAACCGTCTCACTGGTTTCGACCCCCTGGGGCGCGGCGCAGGAAATACTCACTACGTCGCCATTCCCGCGAAAGCGGAGGGCTGTCCGGGGACGGAAAAGGGTTGCTCTGTCCTGATCGGAACCAACCCGAAAGTCGTCATGCGCGGGCTTGACCCGCGCATCCACGCGGTAGCGTGCGTTGTCGGCGACCGTTGCGCGGACGTGGACTGCATTGTTGTCTCCCCATCGAAAGATGGGGGACGCCGGCGGGCACTCCGGACGTGGGTGGGTCTTGACGACCGTGGCCATCTCGGACCCGCCGGCGTCGCGGTCTGACACGCGTACGGTAGAGGGGGCTCTCGCCAGCATGCAATCCGGCGTGCCGACTAAAGGAGTTCGATTCTGGGGGGAAGGGGCATGACAGACAAGCCGATTGTCGGGATCGATGTGTCCAAGGGCCGGCTCGACGCCTCGGTTGCCGGCACCCCCCGGGCCTCGCTGATCGCCGATTTGCCCGAGTTGGGTGTGCTCACTGCCAAGCAGATCGCCGCCCTTCTCGGCTTGGCGCCGCACACCCGACGCAGCGGCACGATCCGCTACCGCGAACCCACCGGGCACGCCGCGCCGGTCTGCGCCACGCCCTGTTCAATGCCGCCCGCGCTGCGATCAGCCACCCTTTCGGGACTTCTACGATCGGCTGGTCGGCCAAAACCAGCGGCCCGGCAAGAGCCTGCCCGCGGCGAAAGCGGGGGTCGCGCTGACCGTCGTCATGCGCCAACTCGTGATCACCGCCAACGGCGTCGCCCGCGATCGCCAGCCCTGGCGCGGCACGCAGCCAAAGCCACAGCCGCGGGCGGGCGGCACGAAATGCCGACCGCACGGGATTCATTTTGAACCAAGCAGTAATATAAGGCGAAACCGTCAGGCGCATGTGTGTGCCGCGGTCCGACAGGATTGGCGCGCGTCCGGCAGAAGAGCAACAAAAAAGTTGCGTTTGATCGCGAGGCCGGCTATCTCAATGAGCAACCAGGGAGGTTGCGCATGAGTGATCGTGTCGAAAAGACCATCGAGCTGAAGGCCTCCGTCTCCCGGGTCTGGCGGGCGCTGACTGATCATGATGAGTTTGGCACGTGGTTCCGCGTCCGACTGGACGGCCCATTCGTGCCGAGGCAGGTTTCGCATGGGCAGATAACCTATCCCGGTTGCGAGCATGTTCGGTGGGAAGCCGTGGTGCAGAAAATGGAGCCCGAGCGGCTCTTCCCGTTCACCTGGCACCCTTACGCGATCGATCCGAATGAGGATTATTCCAACGAGCCGCCGACCCTCGTCGAGTTTACACTGCAGAGCATCCCGACGGGGACCTTGCTGCGCGTCGTCGAATCGGGTTTCGACAAGCTCCCGAACAAGCGCCGGCTCTAAGCGTTCCGGATCAATGACAGCGGTTGGAGCCAGCAGATACAGAACATCGAGAGGCATGTCGGACAAGCGCCATAGCGGGCCTGACACGCAGAAAACACCTGCATCGGTGTTTGCTGCTCTCGGCGACGAGACGCGGCTGTCGGTGCTTACCAAGCTGTGCAATGGCGTGCCGCAGTCCATCTCTCGTCTAACCGCAGGAACCAATCTGTCGCGGCAGGCGGTGACAAAGCACCTCCGCGTCCTGGCGAAGGCGGGAGTGGTGCGCAGTATACGCGTCGGCCGCGAAAGCTTGTTTGAGCTTGAACTTCAGCCGATCGAGGAGGTTCGGGACTATCTCGATCAGATATCCAAGGAGTGGGACGATGCGTTGGCGCGGCTGAAATCGCATGTCGAAGATTAGAATAAGTCGACCGGTCAGAGACGCCCGTTTTGGGCCAGGAACCGACCCAATGCGCACTGCAAAGCGTCAAATGCCGCTGTCGCGCAATGGGACACCAACGCTCAAATCTCGGCCCACCATTCATAACCCTGATCTTCCCAGTAGCCGCCGTTGCCGTCGCCGATTTGCGCAAAATCGGCGATCAGCTCGATGCGTATGATGTATTTCGCCATCTTGTAACCGAGTTGGCGTTCGTCGCGCAGACGCGGCGGCGCGCCGTGCGCAATCGGTAGCGCCTGATCGCTCATCTCGTAGGCGAAGATGGTCTGCGGGTGGTAGGCGCCGTCGAGGTCGATGCTCTCGTAATATTTGTCGCCGGAAAGGTTCATTGCGTTTGCACAATAGAACATCACGTAACGTGCCTCAGGGAGCGGGCTGACGCGGTCGAGGAGCACAGCGAGACGCACGCTCTTCCACCTGCCGATGCAGCTTCAGTCCTCGACGCAGTCGTGCCGGGTGATCTGCGTACGTGACGGCATCTCTTTGAGCTTCGCGAGTGAGAAATTTGCTTGCCTCGTGACGAGGCCGCCGACAACAAGGCGCCAATCTACAAAACCATTTCCGGCCAGTCGCTGGTAATGCCGATCGCTCGGCTCGGTCGTGCCATTGGCGCCGAATTCAGCCGAAAGATCTGCCTCGGTGTATTCGCGCGCCAGCGAGTCTTTCGCCGTCAACGCCTTTTGCACAAACCGCGATACCGCTTCGGCGCGATCGAGTATCTTCGTGAAGTCCGGGCTTTCGGAGAGCCGGTCGCAGCTGGCCAGTCTAAGGGCGACGAGGCTGCCGGCAAGACGCCCGAGAAAGTGCCAGCGGCCGAGCTTGCGAAGATCAGCCATGTCTCCCTCCGATGTCGTAGCAACCGGTCACTATTGAGCGCAGGTTGTTCCAGACACCCGAAACCAGAACCATCACGAGATGTACTATCAGGAATGCGAGTACGGAGAAGGCCGCATACGAAATGGATCGTGCGTGCCGATTGCCGCCCGCCAAAGATCCAAAGCAGCCAGGGATAGGCTGCATCGAGTTGTGGCGAAATCGCGAGGCCTGAAAGAACAATGAGCGGGCAGAGCACGCATACGACGCCGAGGTAAGCGAACTTCTGCAGCACATTGTATTGCCTCGCCTCCTCGCCTTTCGGGAAGCGCAGCCGCAAATGCTGCCGGATAGAGTGGCCAATCTGAAGGAGGTTCGACAGTGACGGCACGAGATCGCGGCGGAGATGGCCAGTTAACAGCGCTAGGGAGGCGTAAATCGCCCCATTCGCGACGAACAGCCAGGCAAAGAAGAAATGCCAGCGGCGTCCCATCGCCAGCCACTCGCTGCGGGCAGGATCGCCCAGTCGGGGGAGGCGCCGATCGCCGCGAGGGGATTATCGAAACGCGAAACGTTGCCCCAATAAAGAGCTGGGTGGGCATTGAAGATCTGCAATCCGCTCATCAGCAGTACAGTCATGCAGACCACATTGATCCAATGTGTCATTCGCACCCAGAGGCAGTGACGGTAGATGCGGCGGTCGTCTGTCATCGGTAGCTCCGCGGTTGGCGCCGGACGGGATCGCAATACTGGTGGCCCGCCCGGCGCCTGCGCGTCAGTTGGGCAGCAACACCTTGTCGACAACCTGGATGACGCCATTGCTCTGATAGACGTCGGCGATCGTGATATGCGCGGTGCCGCCCTTCTCGTCGGTCACCATCAGGTTCTTGCCGCTGCCTTGTATCGTCAGCGGTTCGCCTTGCACGGTCTTGAGCACAGCCTTGCCGCCGCCCATTGTGATCTGCTGGTCGAGCATCCTCGAATCGAGGCGCCGGGGGATGACGTGATAGGTCAGGATCTTGTCGAGGGCGTCCTTATTTTCGGGCTTCAACAGCGTGTCCACGGTCCCTAGAGGCAGCGCGGCGAAAGCCGCGTTGGTCGGTGCGAACACGGTGAAAGGCCCAGCACCCTGCAGGGTGTCGACCAGTCCCCCGGCCTTCACTGCCGCAACGAGGGTCGTGTGATCCTTCGAGTTGACAGCGTTTTGAATGATATTCTTGTTGGCGTACATTGGCGCACCGCCGACCATCGGGTCGCCGGCGGCAATGGCGCCGCCTGCAACCGCCAAAGCGACTATGGCAGCTGCGCTGAGCAGTTTGATCTTCATGATTGAAACTCCTTTTCTGTCGCACCGCCGGCCGCGGCACACCTCGGCCAGTGCGGCGAACATTTGCGTTACGCGCCATGTCGCCGATCGGATGCATCGCAATGCATCCATTTGCGTCCTGTCCTGGTAATCTCTTTGAACGGCGGATCGTGAGTTCGCAGAATGGATAGCCAGACCGCTGCACTATCGTCTGTCGCGGCCCTGATCGAAGCTGTCGGGCGCGGCAGTCAGGCCGCGCTAAAGCGGCTCTATGAACTCGAGTCGAAAAGACTGTACGGCATTGCTTTGCGCATCGTGCGCCGGCCCGAGATCGCTACCGATGTGCTGCAGGAGACCTTCCTCCAGATCTGGCAACATGCCGCCGCCTTCTCAACCGAGCGCGGCGCCGGTGCCGCTTGGCTCACCGGCATCGTCCGCTTCCGCGCGCTCGATGCGGTCCGCAAGGCGGGCCGCGAGGTCCCGTCCGACGATCCCGCACTCGGCGACGAAGCGCTCGAACCGGATGTGATCGAGAAGATTGGCGCGTCGGCGGAGGCGGAAGCGTTGCGGCGCTGTCTCAAATTGCTCGACCAGGAACAGCAGCGCTGCATCCTGCTGGCCTTTGTCGACGGCTTGTCCCATTCGGAAGTCGCCGAGCGCATCAAGGCGCCGCTCGGCAGCGTTAAGAGCTGGATCCGGCGAGGATTGCTCTCGCTGCGAAGGTGTCTCGAACCATGATCCCCGAAAATTCCGAGGAGCTTCACGTGCTCGCCGGCGAATATGTCCTCGGCGTACTCGACGCGGATGATGCCGATGAGGTCGCCGCCGCCCTCGCTACCAATGCCGAGCTGCGTCGCGCGGTCGCCTTCTGGGAAGACCACCTTCATCCGCTGTCGAGTCTCGCCGCCGCGGCTGAGCCGCCGCCTGCGACTTGGCAGGCGATCGAAGCGCGGATAAGAGCAACTGCACCAAAGCCGGTTGCCCAGAGCTTTTGGAACAGCCTCGCATTGTGGCGTTGGTCGACGGCGGGATTTGCCGCCGCCGCTGCGGCGCTCGCCTTGTGGATCGCTGTGACGCCCGCGCCGGGGCCGAGTTTTGTCGCCGTCCTCCACCCGCCGCAGCAGGATCAGGCAAGTTGGGTCGCCACCGCAGGTCGCTCCGGATTGGTCGTGCGCGCCGTTACCGCCGCAGCGCCGCCCGGCGACCGCGCCTTCGAACTGTGGGCCATCGCCCCTGGCGCGACGCGACCACGATCGCTCGGCGTGATCCCACCGGGCGGTGAGCTCAAGCTGTCTCCGCTGCCGCCCGATCTGCGAGACGGCGCAACGCTCGCGATCAGTGTCGAGCCGCTCGGCGGCTCCCCGACGCAGCAGCCGACCGGCCCGGTTGTTTTCGTCGGTTCGGTAAAGGCGGTGTGAGGCTACCCCGCGAAGGCGGCGATCCCGGTTTGTGCGCGCCCCAGGATCAGGGCGTGGATGTCGTGGGTGCCTTCATAGGTATTGACCGCCTCTAGGTTCATCACATGGCGGATCACGTGGTACTCGTCGGCGATGCCGTTGCCGCCGTGGATGTCGCGGGCGGCGCGCGCGACGTCGAGCGCCTTGCCGCAATTGTTGCGTTTGAGGATGGAGACCATCTCGGGCGCATCGCGTCCCGTATCCTTCAGCCGTCCGAGGCGCAGGCAGGCGTGCAGCCCGAGGGTGATCTCCGTCTGCATATCGACGAGCTTTTTCTGGATCAGCTGGTTGGCGGCCAGCGGGCGGCCGAACTGGCGTCGTTCGAGCGCATAATTGCGCGCCGCATACCAGCAGAACTCGGCGGCGCCGAGCGAGCCCCAGGCGATCCCGTAACGCGCGCTGGTGAGACAGGAGAAGGGTCCGCGCAGCCCCTTGACCCCGGGCAGCAAGTTCTCCGCCGGGACGAACACGTCGTCCATGACGACCTCGCCGGTCGCCGAAGCGCGCAGGCTGAACTTGCCCTCGATCTTCGGGGCGCTCAGTCCCTTCATGCCTTTTTCGAGGATGAAACCGCGGATCACCTCGTCCTCGGTCTTGGCCCACACGACGAAGACATCGGCGATCGGCGAATTGGTGATCCACATCTTGGCCCCCCGCAGCCGGTAGCCGCCGGGCGCCGCGACCGCGCGCGTGGTCATGCCGGCGGGGTCGGAGCCGTGGTCGGGCTCGGTCAGCCCAAAGCAGCCGACCCATTCGCCCGACGCGAGCTTCGGCAGGTACTTCTGCCGCTGCGCCTCATTGCCGAACTGGTGGATCGGATACATGACGAGGCTCGACTGCACGCTCATCGCCGAGCGGTATCCGCTGTCGACCCGCTCGACCTCGCGCGCGATCAGCCCATAGGAGACATAGTTCACCCCGGCGCAGCCATAGCCCTCGATCGTCGAGCCGAGAAAACCGAGCGCCCCCATCTCGTTCATGATCTCGCGGTCGAAATGCTCGTGCCGGTTGGCTTCGAGCACCCGCGGAAAGAGCTTCTCCTGGCAATAGGCGTGCGCGCTGTCGCGCACCATCCGCTCGTCCTCGCTCAGCGCTTCGTCGAGGAGCAGCGGGTCGGCCCAGTCGAACGGGGTTTCGACCGGAGCGGCGACGGCTTGGGCGAGGGCAGGGGCGCTGGTCATCGAGGCTCTCGAAGATGGGCGTTGGAGGCTCGCATTATAGGAGTTTGGACCGGGTTGGGTATCTCCGGTCACGCCGGCACGCCAGGCCGCAGCAAATTCCCGTGAACCGGGAAAATAACCGGGAATTCTTTCAAACCGGCTGTCCTACGGGCAAAACATGCCCAATAAACTCAAATGGTTGCGGGCAAATTCCCGTGACGGCCTAATCGGGAATTTTTCCGCTCTAACCGGGAAAGGAATCGGCGGAACCGGGAAATAATCGGGTACGCAGTTGGTTGCTCGCATCATGGGCGAATTTGCGTGTTTATGTTATGTTCATGCCCATCTGGTGGGTCGGCTACTGCTTGCCAAGTGGGCGGCCTACGCCACAGGCCGGAAAACAGGCGTGCGCACCACCGCGACCACTACTTGAGTGATAGGAGCTATATAGCTAGCAACGTGTCAATATGCTAAAATGCTCGACGTCAAGATTAACAAACGTACCTTTTAGGGGTAGCGGATAACATGTCGCTCGCAAAAATAGCGTCTACCGTAAAAATATTGGCAATTGGCTTCACGCTCGCAATGGTGATCCCGCTCGGTCAGCATCCCCTCGCAGGCGTAGCGGTTGCGAAAGCAGACGATGCTTACCAGCTCAACCCCTGCGCAGCGCCGACGCAGATCAGTCCAAACATTGCCGAAACGGCGTGGCAGTTGTGGGTTGCTGCCACCTGTCCGGTCAACCAGAGCCGCTATCCTTACGTCGTGTGGGAGAATTGGATCGAACAGGCGCAGATGTACCCACCGGATCCCTCTAAAGGTCTGGTCGTACCGAATGCGCGGGCAGCCTCGGGCGGCGCCATCCACCTGCTGCACGGCAGTGAGTTGGCGCTGGCGAAGAACCCAACGCTGGCTACGGTGGTGCCGGGTCTGTTCGGCGGTGCCGACGAAAACTGCAATAGGGCGGGTGCTCCGCCTCCGGGTGAGCCAAACCTGGTGATTTGCGAGGAGGTGCGGCTGAACGGATTGACTGAAGATTACGTCGCCGGCACCAATTTGTGGAACCGTCCCGGCCAGGCCCAAGCAGCGGCTGACCGCGCGCAAATCCAATTTTCTCCACCTTCCATCGAAGTCAAAGCCGACTGGATCGAGCTGTCGAGTATTGGTCTCGACTGCAGCACCCTCCCACCGGGATTTGCGCAGAGCGTTCATATCGAAATCATTAACGGCCACTGCTTCGCCTTGGCCGGGTTCAACTTAATGTCGAAACTTCTGGACCAGTGGATTTGGGCAACGTTCGAGCCGCAGAACTCGATCACCAATCCCGAGCGGTGTCAGGTGTTGGGGTGCACCGATACCTTCGGCTCAAAGCCGGCCGTGACGCACGGCGCAGATACCAAATTAACCCCGCAGCTGGCGGCACTGATGGCCGCGGCTGATTTAGCGCCCGAATGGTACAATTATCGGCTCGACGGGGTGCAGACGGACTTTTTCAAACCCAAGTTGCTGGAAAACTCTATCGTCGAGGCGGAAAATGCCGGTATTCCCCTGACACAATCGTCGTGCATAACTTGCCACTCCGTGTCATCGGTGAAGAGCGATGGCACTGACGGCATCACTCTGCTCACGTCGAACCCGGTTGGGCTGCCGAAGCCGCTGCCGTCGAAGGCATGGATCCGGCGCGATTTTGTATGGTCGCTGACGGAGGCTTGCCCGAACAGCCCATTCCAAAGCTGCGCTCCATAGCGCGACGCCGTCTCCGTCAGCCGAGAACGCGTTATCCCAGCTCTCGATAAGCAATCCGGCTACACTATCCCTTCCGGCGAGACGGCGGTACGGTTCGCACACCGTCCGCTCGTCCTCGCTCACAGCCTTCTCGAACCGGGAAAGAAATCGGCGGAACCGGGAAATAATCGGGTACGCAGTTGGTTGCTCGCATCATGGAAGAATTTGCGTGTTTATGTTATGTTCATGACCATCTGGTGGGTCAGCTGCCGCTTGGCAAGTAGCACCGAAGGCGCACCATAAGTGGAAGGCGAGCGTCGGGCCGGTCTCAGGCCAGTAGATCGCGGCAACCGAGATCATCGACCGCCTGCAAGACCCGCCCCGATTACGAGGCGACCGTCCCGGATCACTCACCTAACTTTTAACTGCCCCCGGGTAGCATAGCGCAAGCAAGCGAGGCCGTGAAGCGCCGCCGCATAATGTGCATTCTGGAAAGCGGTTTTAAGTATTCAATAAGTTGTCATACGCCTCATCAAATCTACTGAAGACGGCTGATGCCCGCCTATCAACAGCAACCCGAGCGCTGCCGGACCACTACGCGAACGTCGCCTCGCGACCGTTGTCGGACGCCTGCTTGATGGCATCGACCAGGCGGTGCAGGTCGACTGCGGTGTCGAAGGTCGGGTGGCGGCTTTTGCCGTCGCGGATCGCCCTCTCTCGAATAGCTTGGGCGAACAGAGTGTACATTTGACCGACGTTGACTGCTTCGCCGGACGGCGTAGCGGGCGAAGCCAGGGTGAAGCGTTCCGGTACGGGCATTGGTGCCAGCGTGTCGTTGCCCTTCGCCCCATGCAGGAAGACTTCGCTCAGCTGCGGCGAATCCTTGCCGGTTGCGACCAAGGTTCCGTTGCGGCCGTAGATTTCCATGCGATAGCCGCTGCCGGCGAACGGAATGGCGCCGATATGGACCGATGCGACGGCGCCATTCGCCAGCCGGCCGCTGATCAGCACGTTGTCGGGCGAGGTGACGTCCAACCATGTCTTGGTGCCGGTGTCGAGCCATTGCTTCGCCTGGGTCGCCACCACGGCGGACAGCCGAGAGAAGTCGCCAGCGACCAAGCGCATTGCGTCCACTGTATGGCCGTTGGCAATGGTCAAGGTGTTGGCGCCGAGATCGGCGTCGCGCTGCCAGGTGCGGTGGGACGGCCGGGACAAGACGCCCTCGCGCATCAGGCTGACATGGACGGCCATCACCTCGCCGACGAAGCCGGCCTCGACCTGTTCCTTCATGTGCATCACGGCAGGATTGACGCGGGCCTGCAGGCCGACCGCGGTGACGAGCCCCTTGGCCTTGGCGAGCGCCGCCAGTTCCACGGCCTCCGCTGTCGTCCGCCCGAGCGGCCATTCGCAATAGACGTGCTTGCCTGCCTCCAGGGCCGCCTTGGTCGGCACGTAGTGCGATGGCACGCGAACGACGACGGCAACCGCGTCGATCTCCGGCGAGGCGACCATCTTGCGGTAGTCGTCGAAGGCCAACCGGGCGCCCCAAGCCTGGCGCGCCGCCTCGGCACTATCGGCCCTGGTGGTGCAGACCGCCGTCAACTCGACCTCCGCACTGGCCTGTAACGCCGGCAGGTGGGAACGGGCCGACCAGGTACCCGTGACGCTGGCGCCGATCAGTCCCAGCCGAATCTTGTCTGCCATATCGCTTCCTCCCGCGAAATCCACATATCGCCCGCGGTATCTTATGTGCCTATGGGGCGCCGTTTGCAGGCTAAATTTGAATTTCGCTTCTTTAGACTATCGTGTTGGCTTTCGGCATTTTGCAAATGCGCTTCCCGTGGTTTGGGGCCGGCCGAATAACAATACTAAGGGGAATGCCTGATTGGATGGTTGATACACAATTTTGAGGTGGACATAACATCTAGGCTGCCAGCAATTGGACGATGGTGTCGATGAAGCGCTCGGCGGTGTCGATGGCGGTAGTCGCGTAATGGGCGGAAATCGTGCCGATCGCGGAGCCTATGCCTAATCGGCAATGGTTTTGAATTTGTAGCCTTCGGCGAGGAAGGTGAGGAGCTCGCTGCCGATACGGGGCTCTTGTTCGCCAATCGGTTGAGCTGGCTCCTGATGCCACGATGCGTTTTGACCGCTTTGCCGGTTCGCTCGAAAATGTACGCCTCGGCTGCATGGAAGCGGCAAGATACGCTTCACGCGCCGCAACATCAGGAACTTCAGCGGCGGCAATCCTCCTAGCGTCGGCAAGACAGTGACGTGCCTTACAGAGATAATCGGCCGCTTCCGAATTCATAGGTCACGCCCGTCCCGCCGCAGCTCGTGCATGAAGCCCGTTCGCTCCCGATAAGCGACGGCTGGAAATGGCAATGCGTTAATTACGGCGCCGGTATCCCAAAGAATATCGGTCTCTACCCTGGCCAGGCGGCGAATCTCCTCGCCGAGAGAGCCAGGATCTTTGATGAAGACGGCAATATCGTAATCGGAATCCGGTGATCGCCTCGCGCCCGTGAGCCGTACAGCACCACCCGCTCGAGCCCTCGCCGTAAGCTTTGCCAAGCGCCGAGCGAAAGCGGCTCAAGATCGCGTCTTCACTTGGGGTGTCGGCCATTGTTTCCTCGCAGCTCGTATTATACAGGAATCCGGAAATGGGAGCGGGTAGCGGCCTCATCGGGCGTGGATGGCATATTTTCTGCAGCAGCTGATCAACGGCCTGACCTTGGGGTCGATCTATGGGCTGATCGCCATCGGCTACACCATGGTGTACGGCATCATCGGCATGATCAATTTCGCCCATGGCGAGATTTATATGATCGGCGCCTTTATTTCGATCATCGCGTTTCTGGTGCTCGGCCTCGCCGGCGTTACTTACGTTCCCTTAGCCCTGGCGGTCGTCTTGCTGACGACGATGGTCTTCACATCGATCTATGGCTGGACAGTCGAGGGAGTTGCCTACCGTCCCTTGCGTGGATCTTTCCGGCTCGCCCCGCTGATCTCGGCGATTGGCATGTCGATCTTTCTGCAGAATTACGTGCAGATCTTTCAGGGGGCGCGGGTCAAACCGATGCCGCCGCTCGTCCAGGGCGGGTTCACGATCCTGGAGAGCGGCGGTTTTGCCGTCCGGCTCAGTTACCTGCAGCTCTTCATCATTTTGTTGACCTTTATGCTGATGGCCGGTTTCACGACACTGATCGCGGCAACGCCGCTCGGCCGCGCCCAGCGGGCCTGCGAGCAGGACATGAGAATGGCCTCGCTGCTCGGGATCGATGTCGACCGGGTGATCTCGCTGACCTTCGTCATGGGGGCGGCGCTCGCCGCCGTTGCCGGATTGATGGTCACGCTCTACTACGGGGTCGTCGATTTCTTCATCGGCTTTCTTGCCGGGATTAAAGCATTCACCGCCGCGGTCCTCGGCGGCATCGGCTCACTACCGGGGGCGATGCTGGGCGGCATCCTGATCGGCCTCATCGAGGCGTTCTGGTCTGGGTATTTTTCGGTCGAGTACAAGGACGTGTCGGTCTTCGTCGTCTTGATTCTGGTTCTTGTCTTACGTCCGACCGGCCTCCTCGGCCGGCCCGATGTGGAAAAGGTCTAATGACGGCTGCCTCCGGGCTCGCCGTCGATCAAGCCGCTCGCCCACCGGTTCTGTGGGCGTCGCTTCTTAAGGATGCTCTGCTTGCGGCGCTGGTCGCCGCCCTCCTCGCCCTGCCGTTGGTCGGCCTGCAGACCTATGACATCGGCGGCGGCGCGCTCGGCATTCGCACGCATTTCGATTGGGTTGCCATTGGCGCCGCGGCAGTCTTCGCCGGTCGCCTTGTGCTGCGTCTCTCGCTGCAGCTCCGCGGTTTCAGAGGGATCAGCCGAGAGACGCCGCTCAGCCACCTTGCCACTTGGGCCAGTCGTCAGACGCTGCCGATCACGTTGGCGGGCATCGCCTTTGCTGTCGCCTTGCCGCTCCTGCCGTTTTCGTCGCGCTACGTGATCGATCTTGGCACCACCGTGCTGATTTATGTGATGCTCGGCTGGGGTCTCAACGTCGTAGTCGGGCTCGCCGGTCTGCTCGATCTGGGCTATGTCGCCTTTTACGCGGTCGGCGCTTATACGTTTGGTCTGCTCGCACATGACCTCGACTTTACCTTCTGGGAAGCGTTGCCGTTTTCCGGACTGGTGGCGGCGAGCTTCGGGATTATCCTCGGGTTTCCGGTATTGCGGCTGCGCGGCGACTATCTCGCGATCGTCACGCTCGGCTTTGGCGAGATCATCCGGATCGTGCTGTTGAACTGGGCTCCGGTTACCGGCGGGCCGAACGGCATTGGAGGAATCCCGCGGCCCTCGTTCTTCGGGTTGCCTTTTGCTCGCTCGGCGCCCGAGGGCGTCGCCACCTTCCATCAATTCTTTGGGCTCGAATTCTCACCCGACCACCGCGTCATTTTTCTTTATTTCGTCATCCTCGGCATGGCGCTGGTCACCAACCTCTTCACCCTGCGCATTCGCCGGCTGCCGCTGGGGCGGGCCTGGGAAGCGCTGCGCGAGGACGAGGTCGCCTGCCGCGCGCTGGGCATCAATCCGACCAATGTCAAGCTCTCCGCCTTTGCGATCGGCGCAATGTTCGGCGGTCTCGCCGGGTGCTTTTTTGCGACCCGCCAGGGTTTCATCAGTCCCGAGAGCTTCACTTTTATCGAATCGGCGACGATCCTTGCGATCGTCGTGCTCGGCGGTATGGGAAGCCAGATGGGGGTCGTGCTCGCCGCGATCCTGCTGGTCACCCTCCCGGAATTCGGCCGCGCCTTTGCCGAGTTCCGCATGCTGATCTTTGGCGCCGCAATGGTCGCGGTCATGGTATGGCGGCCGCGCGGGCTGATTTCGCATCGTGAGCCGACGTTGCGGCTCGGCGCGGCGCCGGCGGGGGATGCCGGACAGTGATCGAGGCGGGCGAGGGCAGGGTGCCGCTGCTCGCCGTCGAACATCTGACGATGCGCTTTGGCGGATTGACGGCGGTCGACAATCTTTCCTTTACCGCCTATCGGGACGAGATCACCGCGGTCATCGGGCCAAATGGTGCGGGCAAGACCACCGTCTTCAATTGTCTGACCGGCTTTTACAGGCCGAGCGCAGGCCGGCTCGCGATGAACCTCAACGGCGAAACCTTGCGGCTCGAGCGCCTCCAAGGGTTCAGGATTGCGCGGCGGGCCCGGATCGCTCGGACATTTCAGAATGTCCGTCTCTTCGCCGGAATGAGCGTTCTCGAGAATCTGATCGTCGCCCAACACAACCCATTGATGGCGGCAAGCGCCTTTTCGGTTGGCGGGCTGTTCGGCCTGCCGCGTTTCCGGGCGGCGGAGCGCGCCGCGATCGATCGCGCCCGATATTGGCTCGACAAGCTCGCACTGACCGAGCATGCCGATCGGATGGCGGGGGTGCTGCCCTATGGTGCGCAGCGGCGCCTCGAGATCGCCCGCGCACTGTGCACCGGCCCGGCATTGCTGTGCCTCGACGAGCCTGCCGCCGGTCTCAATCCGCGCGAATCCGCCGAGCTCAACAATCTTCTGCTCGCCATCCGCGCCGAAGAAGGGATCGGGATCCTGCTGATCGAACACGACATGAGTGTGGTGATGGGGATCTCTGACCACGTCATCGTTCTCGATTACGGACGCAAGATCGCCGACGGAACACCCGCCGAGGTACGCGCCGATCCCAATGTCATCAAAGCCTATCTCGGCGAAGATGAACTCCACGATGCGCCCGGGCCAGCCCCTCTCCGCCCGCTTGCGGGAGGAGAGGGAGGCGCCCGCGCCGACGGCGCGGGAGGGTGAGGTGGGCGGCCACCGCTCTGGGATCCCCCACCTCACCCCGACCCTCTCCGCCCCCAAGGGCAGAGAGGGAGGATGTGCGGTTGGTTGATGCTCGCGATTTCCGGCGTCCATGCCGCCTACGGCAATATCGAGGCGCTGAGAGGGGTCGATCTGGAGGTCAGTGCCGGCGAGATCGTGACACTCATCGGCGCCAACGGAGCCGGCAAATCGACGTTGCTGATGACGATCTGCGGGCACCCGAGGGTCGCGCGTGGCCGGATCTTGTTCGACGGGCACGACATTACGCGTCTCGACACCTTTGAAATCGCGCGGCTCGGGATTGCGCATGTGCCGGAGGGCCGCCGGATCTTCCCGCGGATGACGGTGCTCGAGAATCTGCAGATCGGTGCAACCGTCGCCGATCGCACCCGGTTCGCGGAGGACCTTGGGCTTGTGTTCGAGCTGTTCCCGATCCTCAAACAGCGGCAGGCGCAGCGTGGTGGAACTTTGTCAGGTGGCGAGCAGCAGATGCTGGCGATCGCCCGCGCGCTGATGAGCCGTCCACGTCTCTTACTGCTCGACGAGCCGTCGCTCGGGCTAGCTCCGCTGATCGTCAAGCAGATCCTGGAGGTGATTCGCCGGATCAACGAGCGGCAGAAGATGACCGTGTTCCTCGTCGAGCAGAATGCACACCAGGCACTGCGGCTCGCCCATCGCGGTTATGTCATGCAGACCGGGCGGATCACGCTGAGCGGCACGGGAGCCGAGCTCCTTGCCAATCCCGAAGTGCGCGCCGCCTATCTCGAAGGAGGGCACGGTTAACGCCGCGCCCGCGACCGTGGTATAATTGCGTAACCTATCGGGATAAGGGGGTTTCATGAAACGCTTCATCGGAACCGCCGTTGTGGCGGCGACACTCGCCCTCGGCGCCGGTCTTGCAGACGCTCAAAACACCCCCATCGCCGTCGTTGGGCCGATCACCGGCTCAAATGCCGCGCTCGGCGAGCAGATGAAGAGGGGTGCCGAGATGGCGGTCGCCGATATCAACGCCAAAGGCGGCGTGCTCGGCAAGAAGCTCGATCTGATCATTGCCGACGATGCTTGCGACCCGAAGCAAGCGGTGGCGGCGGCCAACCAAGTCATCGACAAGAAGGTCGTCTTTGTCGCCGGGCATTACTGCTCCTCTTCGTCGATCCCGGCTTCCGCGGTCTACAACGAGGCGGGAGTGCTGCAGATGACCCCGGCCTCGACCAACCCGGCCTTGACCGACGATGCGGCAAAGAAGGGGTGGATCAATGTCTTCCGCTCCTGCGGCCGCGACGATGCGCAGGGCGCGGTCGCCGGCAAGTATCTGGCCGATCACTACAAAGGAAAGAAGGTGGCGGTCGTCCACGACAAGACCGCCTATGGCAAAGGCATCGCCGACGAGACGATGAAGGCGATGAACAAGGCGGGTCTCAGGGAGACGATGTACGAAGCGATCACGCAAGGAGACAAAGACTTCACCGCGCTGATCAGCAAGATGAAGCAAGAGAATATCGATGTGATCTATTTCGGCGGCTACCAGACGGAGGGCGGGCTGATTGTCCGCCAGGCGCGCGATCAGGGCTTCAAGGCCCAGTTCATCGGCGCCGACGCGCTGGTGACCGAGGAGTTCTGGAAGATCACCGGACCTCCAGGCGAAGGAACCCTGATGACCTTCCCGCCCGACCCGCGCAAGGTTCCCGCCGCCAAAACCGTCGTCGACAAATTCATGGCCGAAAAGCCGCCCTACAATCCAGAGGGCTATACTCTGTACACCTACGCGGCGATCCAGGCCTTCGCCGCCGCCGCCGACAAGGCTAAATCCGTGAAACTCGACGATTTGTCAAAGGCCTTGCACTCGATGACCATTGAGACGGTGGTCGGCCCCTTGACCTGGGACAAGAAAGGCGATGTCACCGATCCGAAATACGTCTTCTACATCTGGAAGAACGGCACCTACGCCGAGATGTAAACGCTAGTCACTTCTTGGCAACGTCGGCGGGTGATCCTGGACAACGCATCGCAGCTCGCTGCTTTGCTCGGTTTGGCCGCGGGCGCTTTTGTGGCTGATTTATACCGTTTGATCGCGAGACCCCTCAGTAGGGTATCTGGAAGAGCCCGTTGCGTTCCTGATAGTGCTGAATGGAGAGGTACATCTCCACGGGTCTATCCTCCGAATAGAGGAGCCTGACGGCGTCCCGCCGACCACAGCGATAGTCGATGTCCGCCTCGCGCCAATTGCGACCTGGCCGATTGAAGAGGCGGGTTGTGTCCGGGTCGCGTTCCCGGTTCTCATAGACACCGCCGCCGATCCGCATATTGCCAAGGCCCGGCACAGCGCAAACGTCTTCTCCGTCTTGCCATCCGCGCGCTCGCGCCTCGGCTTGCGTCAAGTAGAGCCCTGGCGGCAGCTGCCCGGTCTGGCGCAATGCGACCACGGTCCTGGTGAAATTCTCGATATCGGAAATTCCGGCGGATCGGCCGAAGGCGCGGAGCCGAATTTCTGCATCGTTAAAGGCGGCCCCAGGGCCGGTGTAGGCCGGATCTGCCGAGCAGCGCATCTGCTGACGCTGGTCGAGACCGAGCGCGTTACCGCTCACGAGATCGCGGCTGAAAGGGTATGCGCCGTGCGGATCGAACGGCCGATTGCCTGCGTCGATAAAGCGTGTCAGCTCGTGCGCCGTTGTTTCCGGGGCGACGGTGCCGCCCGTGACCAAGACGCGGAGAATGTCGAAGACGTGACCCAAGCCTTCACCGTGAAACGCGGTCCATACCGGGTCGCCGATCACCATGTAGCGGTGCATCCGAACCGGGATCGATGCCGCGTAGAGCACTGGCGCGCCAAAGGTTATGAGTGCGCCCGGGGTCCATCGTCCGAGGAACCGGTTGTCTCGGTCAACCATCAGTGTCTGCAGGACCATGCCGCCGAGGCTGTAGCCTAAAACTGTAACAACCGACCGAGGCGGGATTCCGAATTCGTACATCGCGCGCACCACCGAGACCAGGTACGCGTCCCAAACCCCGGCAGTAAAGAGTGCAGCAGAGACCACGCCGTTGGTGTCACGCGCCTCCGAAAGATCGAGTCCGGCAAGCGTGACGAGGAAGTTGTTAGCGCTACCTTGCCCCGCACTTTCCATATGCGAAATGAAAATCGGCAGAGCGGGCGCGGTCGCGAAGCCGGTAAAGGTGAGGCGAGCGCTGTCTTGAAGGTCGCGCAACCGCAAAACGGGCGCTGTCGCGCTGAGCGAGCCCGGCCTCTCAAACCCTCCGATTCCGCGGAGGATCATTTGTGCCTCGCGTTGGGCGGCGGCGCCGTCGCCGAGCTGGAGGTTGACCATCTGACATTGTCCGCCACGTCCGAAGCCGAAGGCAGGCGGGGGCGGCGCAGGCGGCGGCTGCGCAAATATCGGCGCCGGCGGCAAATTCTCCGGCTGATTGCGCCCAGTAGGGCCCGTGCCTCGGCCCGGAGCTCCGCCAGGCAGGCCGGTGTAGGGTTCGCCGGGTTGATAAGTCTGCGTGCGAGTGGTGCCTGTCGTGTTGCCGGCGAGCACCGGCCAGGTCACGAGCGGCGAACCGAGGAGCAACGCGAGGCAGAGAATACGCAAGAATAAGAGCTGGAACATGCTGGCGCCCGACATGACCAGGAACGACCAGCTTACAACGAGATAGGTTTGCTTATCGTTAATCAAGCCGTGACCGGTGAGTTTACCGGCCGGATACGTTCGTCACTGAATAATACTGGCAGATCGCGGACCGGCGGGCGAGGGAACCTTGATAACCTTTCAGTCTGACCACCGCCATGTGCCCGCCGCAGGGGCCGCCCATGCCAAATCCCTCTTCTACATCTGGAAGGCTGGCACCTACGCCGAGATGTAAGGGCATCACGGTTCACGCGGTGCCCCTCGCTCCGGGCCCGCTTTCGGTGCCCGGCTACTGACACTGGTCTGATCCGGAGCCCCTTGGCTGCGATCCTCGGTAAGGGGCTCTGGAGGTTGGCTTGACTGTCTCTGTGAAGGTGTAGGGTAGGTCGAAATAGGCAGGGTTTCCATTCACGTACTGCATGTTGCTCTTAGGACATGGTTGCCCGCTCTGATCTTGGGGCCAGGGCGGAACGATATTGTCGTCCGAAAGCACCTCAGGTAGAACCTTGTCTTTGAGGAAAAGCCAGAAATAGTAGTTCGCGGCATAATCCTGTGAATTTTGATCTGGCTGCGGTTGCTGCCAGACCTTGCAAGTTGATTTCCATAGTCCGAGGCTACCGTATAATAGACCTGATCGACTTGAGTGTTTTGTACCAAAGCACCTTAATACTACCGATACGCAGACGTTGTGCGTGGACCACCATTGCTTCCAATTCATCCCACCGGCAACGGTTGCCCACCAGGAAAGAGGGGTTTATTTGTGCCGTAGAAGGGCTTTACGATTTCGTTATGCTGCGCCTTCCAGATTTGGTTCTGTAGCTCACTCAGCCATTGATTCCAATTGCTTGGCGCTCCGGATTGGTCGTATCCCGCCAATAGGATACCCCCTTGTTCCACCTGCGGTACATCGAGCGATCCCATCGGCCCGATTGAGCAGCTCATGGGTTCGCTCGGTTGCGGCTGCGATGGGGGCGGTGGCGGCGGTTGGAAATTGGGGCCACAGGGCGTGTTGGGGCCGGTGCCGGGGTATTGCGGATAGAGCGAGTGGCCTGGCCAGTTCTGGCAGTACACGGAGGGCAGCCCGGGCGGACCCGATCCGTAGCCGCGGCCGGGGGCTCCGCCGGGAAGGCCGGTGAACGGCTCGCCTGGCTGGTAGGTCTGCGTCCGCGTAGGGCCGGACGTATTGCCAGCCCACGCAGATGACGGCACCAGCGCGAGTACGAGTAAGAGCGCGAGCGAGAGAACGGCCAAGGATTGAAAACGGTGCATCTTAACCGAATAAACACCAGGTATTAGCCACTGGCGGGAAATTTTAATTAATCCCCGTTGCTCAACGGTCCGAACCTATCATACGCAACTCCCCCGTGTCTTGCGAGGATGCAAAACCAGCCGGCAGCTTTGTCCGGCAGCCGATAGGGACACACCGATACCGGTTGGTGAACGAGATGGTGGGCTTCGGAGCTATTTCGTCGCGACAGTACTGCGGGAGTGATCAGAAAGGCTAGTCACGCAGCGCCGCGGCTGGGGACGCGGGTATTGGAGCCGCGGTCCCTGCGAAACATTTCGCGGGTTTTCCGGGCATCACAACGGCCGCTAGCTCGGTGCGGACGATAGTGGCGGCGTTCCTGTGGTAACCGCGCAGGTAGTGGCCGATGCCAGTCACGGGTGGCTCGACCTTGCCGATTTTCTCCCTTTAAGGACCGGAATGCTGTCAGAGAAGCACTAAACCGAGGTAATTGTTGGCGGCCATGCGTAAGCGCTCACGGGTGCTCCTCTGGATCCTTCGCCGGCGGTCTCCACTGCTGATGTGCTTGTTGGTGGCGCTCATTGTCGCCTCGCCGCTGGCTGACGAGCATCCGTTGATCGGCGCAGTGGTCGACATATTGGCGCTGCTCGTCATTTTGACCGGCGCCAGTTACACGGGAACCCCCCGGATCATCCGGAGCGTTGTTTTGCCGCTTGCCGCGCTCTGGTTGGTTGCGCGGGCGACGGATGCGATAGCGACCCTGTGGCAGGTGGACCTGAACGTCGCGCCGATGGCGGGTTTGGCGCTCTCCTGCGCAATATTATGGAGCCTCCTCCACCGCTTCGGGACGACGTCGCGGGTCACCAGTGCGATCATATCGGAGGCGTTTATCAGCTATCTCGTGATTGCGATCGCCTATGCGCAGCTATACCGCATTGTTGACAGGTTCCTCCCCGGTGCATTCACACCGCCGACCTCGGATGCTGACACCAGCAGCCTATTGTATTTCAGCATGGTCACGCTGACGTGTGTCGGCTACGGCGATATCGTGCCGGCAAACCGCTTTGTACGAATCGTTGCAGGATTAGAGAGCATGACCGGCATCTTCTACATTGCCGTTGTCGTGTCGCGTCTCGTTGCCTCGTACACGCCTCGGCCGCGGCGGGTGCACGGCATCCGGTCGCGGGACGAGCGTGAGCAGGAAGCCGACGAAGAGGAGATCGGACGATTCTGACCTCTACCGGTCAGGGCCCGGGTTAGGCAGCGCGGCGGCTGCGGACGCGGGTATTGGCGCCGCGGTCCTCGTCGAAGAGCTCGGCGAGGCGCTCGAGCATGACGCCGCCTAATTGCTCGGCGTCGACGATCGTGACGGCGCGGCGGTAGTAGCGGGTCACGTCATGGCCGATGCCGATCGCAGTCAGTTCGACCTCGCCCAAGCGCTCGATGTCGTGGATCACCTCGCGCAGGTGCTTTTCGAGGTAGTTGCCGGGGTTGACTGAGAGGGTCGAGTCGTCGACCGGCGCGCCATCGGAGATCACCATCATGATGCGGCGCTGCTCGGAGCGGGCGCGCAGGCGGTCATGCGCCCAGATCAGCGCTTCGCCATCGATATTTTCTTTGAGGATGCCCTCGCGCAGCATCAGCCCGAGGCTACGCCGGGCGCGCCGCCAGGGCGCATCGGCCGGTTTGTAGACGATGTGGCGCAGATCGTTGAGGCGGCCGGGGTTGGGCGGCTTGCCGGCCGCGATCCAGCGCTCGCGCGACTGCCCGCCCTTCCAGGCGCGGGTCGTGAAACCGAGGATCTCGACCTTGACGGCGCAGCGCTCGAGCGTGCGCGCGAGGATGTCGGCGCTCATCGCCGCGACGGTGATCGGGCGGCCGCGCATCGAGCCGGAATTGTCGATCAGCAAAGTGACGACGGTGTCGCGAAAATCCGTTTCGCGCTCGCGCTTATAGGCAAGCGGCAGGATCGGGTTGGCGACGACCCGCGACAGCCGGGCGGCATCGAGCAGGCCTTCGTCGAGATCGAACTCCCAGGCGCGGGTTTGCTTGGCCATCAGCTTGCGCTGCAACCGGTTGGCGAGGCGCGCGATGACGCTCTGCAGATGCGCCAGCTGCTGATCGAGCAAGTGACGAAGCCGCGACAGCTCATCGGCATCGCACAGCTGATCGGCTTCGATGACTTCGTCCGCGGCGACGCTGAAGGCGCGGTAGATCGCGGTGTCGTCGGGGCGGCCCCGCGGCATCTGGCCGGGGCGACCCGGCCGGCCGGGGTCGTCGTCGCTGGAACGCGGCATCATCTCGCCGTCGCCGGCCTCGGCGGCGTCCTGTGCGTCCTCGGCAGCGCCGTCGGCGGGCGAGCCCTCCATCGCCTCCTGCGCGCCAGCAGTGGCGCCTTCGCCTTCGCTCTGGTTCTCGCTTTCGCCTTCTTCGCCGCCCTGCTGCTCTTCGCTCTCGGACGAATCCTCGGCCTCGCCGAGGTCGATGTCGAGATCCTGCAGCAACCGGCGCGTCGCCTGGGCATAGGCGTCCTGGTCGAGGATCGATCGGTCGAGCTCGGCGAAATCCTTACCGATGCGCCCTTCGAGCCAAGGCCGCCACAGATCGACGACGCGCCTCGCCGAGGGCGGCGGCCGCTCTCTCGTCAGCGCCTCGCGAGTCAGTAAGCGCACCGCTTCGGCCATCGTGCTTTCAGTGCGCTCGGTGATCCGTTCGAAACCTTGCCGGCGATACTGCTCGTCGAGCATCGCTTCGAGATTGGTGGCGACCCCGGCCATGCGGCGGGCTCCCAGCGCCTCGACACGCGCCTGCTCCACAGCATCGAAGACAGCGCGGGCGAGGGGGCCGGTCGGCACCCGCTTGTTGTGCACGCCGTCGTCATGGTAGCGCAGCCGCAACGCGACACTGTCGGCGGCGCCCCGCAATTGCGCGGCCTCCTCCGCCGGGAGATCGCGCGGCGGGTTCGGCAGCCGCACCCGCGCGCCGCTGGCGCCCGCCGGTTCCGGGCCGAATCCGACGGTCACGTCGTCCCGCTCCGCAATCGCGCGCAGCGTCGCCGCGGTCGCGCGTTTGAAGATTTCGGTCGGGGAGAAATCCTGAACCATCGGGCTTACCCACCAGCGGGAGGTAGGGGGCATTGGCAGCCCCCGCGATCACCCCCGCGGCCGGACTTGTTCGGGCCACCCTCGTGCCCGCCAGGCGCTCTGCCCGCCGGACAGGGATCGTGGATGGCCGGGTCAAGCCCGGCCATGGGGACGACGACGGAGAATGACATGCCGACTACATCAATGTCGCGTTGACGCCGGTTTCGGGGAGCTCGGTGCCGAAACAACGCTGGTAGTATTCGGCAACTGTCGAGCGCTCCATCTCGTCGCATTTGTTGAGGAAGGTGAGGCGGAAGCCGAACGCCAGATCACCAAAAATGCGGGCATTCTCGGCCCAGGTCATGACCGTGCGGGGCGACATCACGGTCGATATGTCGCCGTTGATGAAGCCGGCGCGGGTCAAATCGGCGAGCGCCACCATCGCGCTGATCGTGCGGCGGTCTTCGTCGTTGTCGTAGCTCGGCACTTTCGCCAGGACGATGTCGACCTCGGCGTCGTGCGGCAGGTAGTTCAATGTCGCGACAATGTTCCAGCGGTCCATCTGGCCCTGGTTGATCTGCTGCGTGCCGTGGTAGAGGCCGGTGGTATCGCCGAGGCCCACGGTGTTCGCCGTCGAGAATAGCCGGAAATTTGGATGCGGCCGGATGACGCGGTTCTGGTCGAGCAGGGTCAGTTTGCCCTCGACCTCGAGCACACGCTGGATCACGAACATGACGTCCGGCCGGCCGGCATCGTATTCGTCAAAGCACAGTGCGACGGGATGCTGCAATGCCCAGGGCAATAGGCCTTCGCGAAACTCGGTGATCTGCTTGTTGTCGCGCAGCACGATCGCATCCTTGCCGACGAGATCGATGCGGCTGATGTGGCTATCAAGATTGACGCGGATGCAAGGCCAGTTGAGCCGGGCGGCGACTTGCTCGACATGGGTCGACTTGCCGGTGCCGTGATAGCCCTGGATCATTACACGGCGATTGAAGGCAAAGCCGGCGAGGATCGCCAGTGTCGTGTCGCGGTCGAAGCGATAGGCGTCGTCGAGATCGGGAACGTGTTCGCTCGACTGGCTGAACGCAGGAACCTGGAGATCGCTGTTGATCCCGAAGGTCTGGCGAACGGAAATAGAGATGTCGGGCTTGTCCAAGGGAAAGGCACTGGGAGGCGCCGTAGGCTGAGCGGTTGGCATTCTTGTCTTACGTCCTTGTGGTGGCACGGGAAGGGTCGGGAGCGCCGCGGCGCGTCAGTTCATCCGAAATAGCTGGCCTTTAAGGTGGCGTAGGCTTGGTTGATGATCTTCAGCTTTTCTTCGGACGCCTTGTCGCCGCCATGGGCGTCCGGATGATGGAGCTTGACGAGCGCCTTGTAGCGCGCCTTGAGGCGCACCGGGGTAAAAGGTGGCTCGATTTCAAAGACCGCGAGTGCCTGCTCGCGCGCGGAAAGCGCGCGCTGCACCGCCTCGCCGCCGCTTCTGCCCTCGCGCCGGCCGCGATCCCGACCATTCCCCGCGCCGCTGGAGAACGCGCCGAAATAGTCGCGAATTCGTTCGGCATAACCGGGGCCGTGGCGGTCGCCCAGCCTCCAGCTCGGGCGCTGCCAGACCGTGTCGTGGCGGATCTCGGCTTCGATTTCGGTGTCGTTCATGCCCGCGTAATAATTCCAGGCAGAGTTATAGGTGCGGACGTGCTCGAGACAAAACCAGTAGTAGTCACGAAGTTGCAACCGGGATTTGGGCGCGCGAAAGTCGCCCCCAGCGACGCAGCCGGGGTGATCGCAAGGCCGCACGGAGGTGTCGGCCTCCTCTTCGAAACCGGGACCAAGCGAAATGTGCCGCATCGGTATCAGTATGGGCGGAGCGCTGCCAGCTGGCAAGGCGTCGAGGCAGGGTTCGGATGGGCCGGAGCTAAGAGCAGGGCAGGGTTGCGGCAAGCGCAAGCTCGGCTCCGAATTAATGCGGCCACACCGCATCGAGCAGTTGACCAAATTGGTCACGAGGGTCGGCCCAACGCAGGATGGCGGCTCGGGTCTCGCGCGGTAGGCGATCGAAGGCGGCACGGTGCCGATGTTCTTTGAGCGGGGCGAAAAGATCGAGCAGCGGTACCGGCTCGGGCTCACGCGCTATCGCGATCCTGCCGTCGATCAGCCGCACGAGCTTGGCGCCGCCGATCGCAGCGACCTCGACGATCGCGTCGCGCCAATAGCGATAGCGGCCTCCGGTTACCACCACAAAGGCGCCGAGGATCGCGGTTCGCGGTCCCCCCGAATTGAGCCAGCCAATCGCGCACCGCGCTAGGCGCTCATCGCCCGCGCACCGTGTCAGAATCGCGATCTCTGTGCCGCCATGCTCGTTGTGCACGTCCGCCAGCGGATCAAAGCGCCCGACCTCGATGCCGGGGCGGCAATAGTCGGAAACCGCGAGGAATTTCCCAGCGCTCGGCAATTGGAGAATGCGCCAGCCGCGATCATGAAAAACCGTCTCCGGCGGACGACGCTGCGCGACAGCAAGTTCTCGCGACCCGCGGCGGCGAGCTGACGGGAATGGGATGACTTCGCCCATCGGACCTCCTCGATCCGCCACGCAAGACATGTGCCGGGACAGATTCGGTCGGAAATCGGCGCTCTGCAACCGATGCCTTTGCAACCTGCACAAAAAAAGACCGCCTGCCCGCGGTCTAGCGCAGGCAGGCGGTGCTTCGCGGTCGCTATGACAGACGGTTTAGAAGTCCATTCCGCCCATCCCACCGCCCGGCGGCATTGCTGGCGGGGTCTTGGGCTCGGGCTTCTCGGCCACCATGGCCTCGGTGGTGATCAACAGGCCCGCTACCGACGCCGCATCCTGCAAGGCGTGCCGTACGACCTTGGTCGGGTCGATGATCCCTGAGCGGATCATGTCGGTAAATTCGCCCTTCTGGGCGTCATACCCGTAGTTCGGGTCCGTGCTGTCGAGCAGTTTGCCGATGATAATCGAGCCGTCGGTGCCGGAATTTTCGGCAATCTGCCGAGCCGGATAGAGCAGCGCCTTTTTGACGATCTCGATGCCCACCTTCTGGTCGTTGTTGGCCGGTTTCAGGCTTTCGAGTGCGCGCGCGGCGTAAAGCAGCGCCGCCCCGCCTCCGGCAACGACCCCCTCCTCGACCGCGGCGCGGGTCGCGTGCATCGCGTCGTCGACCCGGTCCTTCTTCTCCTTGACCTCGACCTCGGTGGCGCCGCCAACGCGGATCACTGCGACACCGCCGGCGAGCTTAGCCAGCCGCTCCTGCAGCTTTTCGCGGTCATAGTCCGAAGTCGTCTCCTCGATCTGCTGCCGGATCTGCGTGCAGCGGCCCTGGATGTCGTCCTTCTTGCCGCCGCCGTCGATGATCGTCGTGTTTTCCTTCTCGACGCGCACCCGCTTGGCCTGGCCCAGCATTTCGAGCGTAACGTTCTCGAGCTTGATGCCGAGATCCTCGCTGATCACCTGACCGCTGGTCAGGATCGCAATGTCCTCGAGCATGGCCTTGCGGCGGTCGCCGAAACCCGGCGCCTTGACCGCGGCCACTTTGAGCCCGCCGCGCAGCTTGTTGACGACGAGCGTGGCGAGCGCCTCGCCCTCGACATCCTCGGCGACGATCAGCAGCGGCCTGCCGCTCTGTACGACCGCCTCGAGCACCGGCAGCATGGCCTGCAAGCCCGACAGCTTCTTCTCGTGGATCAGGATGTACGGGTTCTCCAGCTCGGCGATCATCTTCTCGGCGTTGGTCACGAAATACGGCGAGAGATATCCGCGGTCGAACTGCATCCCCTCGACGACATCGAGCTCGGTCTCGAGGCTCTTCGCTTCCTCGACTGTGATCACGCCTTCATTGCCGACCTTCTGCATCGCCTGGGCGATCATCTCACCGACTTCGCGCTCGCCATTGGCCGAGATCGTGCCAACCTGGGCGATCTCCTCGTTGGTCGAGATCTTCTTCGAGCGCTTCTTGATGTCCTCGACGATGGCATCGACGGCCACATCGATACCGCGCTTCAGGTCCATCGGGTTCATGCCGGCGGCGACCGCCTTGGCACCCTCGCGCACAATCGCCTGTGCCAAGAGGGTCGCGGTGGTGGTTCCATCGCCCGCCTGATCACTGGTTTTCGAGGCTACTTCGCGCACCATTTGGGCGCCCATATTCTCGAACTTGTCCGGCAGCTCGATTTCCTTAGCGACGGTCACGCCGTCCTTGGTAATCCGCGGCGCGCCAAATGACTTATCGAGAACGACGTTACGACCCTTGGGGCCCAACGTGACCTTGACCGCATTGGCGAGAATATCGACGCCGCGCAGCATGCGTTCGCGCGCGTCGCCATGAAATTTGACTTCCTTGGCAGCCATATTTGTCTACTCCTCAAGCAACTTTCTTTGCAGCGGCATCGTGCTCGATGATCCCCATGACGTCGGATTCTTTCATGATGATCAGCTCTTCGTTGTCAAGCTTGACTTCGGTGCCCGACCATTTGCCGAACAGGACGCGATCGCCAGCCTTGAGATCCAGCGGATGGAGCTTGCCGTCATCACCGCGCGCACCCGGACCGGCAGCGACCACCTCCCCCTCCATCGGCTTTTCTTTTGCCGTGTCGGGGATGATGATGCCACCCGCCGTCTTTTCCTCGGACTCCACGCGTCTAATCAACACGCGGTCGTGCAAGGGACGGAATTTCATGAATACCTCCTTCAACCCACTCACAAATCAGGAATTAGCACTCTCGCTGCGAGAGTGCTGCCGACATAATTAAGTATGCACGAGTTGTCAAGCAGAAGCCGACGGCACATCGAACCGGCGTGCCTCGCGCGCGGCTGCGAGAAGGTTTTGAAAAGAGGTCACCGCAAGGCGGAGTTTGCGTTTATGATATGAATAGCCGCTACTGATGGACCGCCAAAATGTCGAAGACAGTGGATTGGGAAATACCGGGCGAGATCCAGCCAAAGCCGGCGGATTGCGCCTTCGATCTGGACACTGCGTTGGGCGCGGTGCTCGGCCTACGGGCGACGATCCCGGAGGACGCGTTCACAGCTGGCACGCTCGGGACCGAACGTGCCGGCAGCGGGGTTTTGATCCGTGAGGACGGCCTCGTCCTTACGATCGGCTATTTGGTCACCGAAGCCGAGACGATCTGGCTCACCTCGGTGGGTGGCGGTGCCGTGCCGGGTCACGTCCTCGGCTATGATCAAGAAACCGGCTTTGGTCTCGTTCAGGCGCTCGGGCGATTGAACATCCCGCCGATGGAGCTTGCCGTCGGCCTGCGTGTAGGCGCCGGCGACCGCGCTATCATGGCCGCCGAGGGTGGCCGACGTCATGCGATCGCTGCAAGGGTCGTAGCCAGGCAGGAATTTGCCGGCTATTGGGAATATGTCCTGGACCGCGCGATCTTTACCGCACCAGCCCATCCCTTCTGGGGTGGCGCCGCGTTGATCGGCGCCGACGGCCGGCTGATCGGCATCGGTTCGCTGCATGTGCAGCACGCCAATGGCCGCGAGCTTCGCCGCGATGTCAACATGGTGGTGCCGATCGAGCTCTTACCGCCGATACTCGACGATATTCTGACCTACGGTCGCCCAAACCGTCCAGCCCGGCCGTGGCTCGGCCTTTACGCCGCGGAGGTCGAGGACGCGATTGTTGTCGCCGGCCTCGCCGAGCGCGGGCCCGCGAGCAAAGCAGGGTTGCGCCCTGGCGATCGCATTCTCGCTGTACGCGACGATCCGGTCGCAAGCCTGGCGGGCTTTTGGCGAAAGGTCTGGGCCGGTGGTCATGCCGGCAGCGAAGTCGTGCTGCAAGTGGTGCGCGACAACGAGTCTCTGACCGTGCGCATTCTCTCCGCCGATCGAACCCGGTTTCTCAAGGCGCCCAAACTGCACTGATCGCAGGGTCTGCGTCGCTTCCGCAGGCGTGCTGAGCGGACGCTCGACACCGTCGGATTGACAGGGGATCGGCTTTTCTCTGATAGAGGCGAAGCGGAGCCTTTTTGCAAAGGATGTTCTTTGCCGTCAATCGGCGTCCAGCCGGCGCTCACCGGTCAGTTGCCCATACATCTGAAGCGTCTCGAAGCCGAAGCCATCGGTATCATGCGCGAGGTGGTGGCCGAATTCCGCAACCCGGTCATGCTCTATTCGATCGGCAAGGATTCGAGCGCGATGCTGCATTTGGCGCGCAAGGCTTTCTTTCCCGCTAGACCGCCGTTCCCGCTGCTGCATATCGATACCGGGTGGAAGTTTCGTGAGATGATCTCGTTTCGCGACGCCACGGCGCGCCGGCTCGAGCTCGACCTCCTCGTGCACACCAATCAGGAGGGACAGGCGCGCGGCATCAATCCAATCACCTCGGGATCGGCGCTGCACACCGCTGTCATGAAGACAGCAGCTCTCAAGCAGGCGCTCGATCTTCGCGGCTTCGATGCGGCATTTGGCGGCGCGCGGCGCGACGAAGAAAAAAGTCGCGCAAAGGAACGAATTTTCTCGTTGCGCAACCCCGATCATAGCTGGAACCCAAAAAACCAAAGGCCCGAACTCTGGCGTCTCTACAACACGCGCCTAGGCGAGCGCGAGTCGATGCGTATCTTTCCGCTTTCCAACTGGACCGAACTCGACGTGTGGGAATACATCGCGGCAGAAGCTATCCCCGTCGTCCCGCTCTATTTCGCCAAGCCCCGGCCGGTGATCAAACGAAACGGGGTTTGGATTATGGTCGACGACGATCGTTTGCCTCTCGGCCCCGGTGAGCTCCCCGAAATACGCCACGTGCGATTCCGCACTCTCGGATGTTATCCGCTGACTGGAGCAATCGAATCGTCGGCAGCGACAACAGACGACATTGTCGCCGAATTGCGAGACACGCGCCAATCAGAGCGACAGGGACGGCTGATAGACATGGACGAGGAAGCCGCGATGGAACGCAAGAAACGCGAGGGTTATTTTTGATGTCCGGCCGACCCTGATGTCCAGCGTGGCCGGCGGTGCTCGTGGTCGGCGGGATAAAGATCTTCTGCGTTTCCTGACCTGCGGATCGGTCGATGACGGCAAATCGACCCTGATCGGCCGGCTGCTCTACGAATGCTCGGTGGTTCCGGATGACCGACTGGCGGCATTGGAGCGCGAATCGCGGCGGTTTGGCACCGCTGGCGATAAGCTCGATTTCTCGCTGTTGCTGGACGGGCTGGAAGACGAGCGCCAGCAGCGGATTACAATTGATGTCGCCTATTGGTTCTTTGCGACCCGGAAGCGCGCCTTTGTAGTGGCCGATACGCCAGGCCATGAGCAATATACCCGCAACATGGCGAGCGGCGCGTCCACGTGCGAACTGGCCGTGCTCCTGATCGATGCTCGTAAAGGCATCCTTCCTCAAACCAGGCGGCATGCCTTTATTTGCTCATTGCTCGGCATCCGCCACATCGTCCTCGCCGTCAACAAAATGGATCTGATTGAGTTCGGACAGCGCTCCTTTGAGAAGATCGCGACGAGCTTTTTGGGTTTTGCGACAGGGCTGGGCGATCTATCGGTCCACGCGATCCCGCTTTCGGCACGGTTTGGCGACAATGTCACCAGACCCTCGGGGCGGATGCCTTGGTATCACGGGCCGACATTCCTCGATTACCTCAATTCGGTCGATGTCTCCGATTGCATTGCTCGGCGGCCATTCCGGTTCCCCGTGCAATGGGTCAACCGGCCGAATGGCGACTTCCGCGGCTTCTCGGGCACCGTGGTGTCCGGCTCGATCGCGCCGGGCGAGCCGGTCGTGGTAACTGGCTCCGGTCGATCGGCTCGGGTGAAGCAAATCGTCACCTTTGAAGGCGCGCTCGAACGTGCCCGTGAGGGCGAAGCGGTCACATTGACTCTTGATTCGGAGATCGACATCGCGCGGGGAGATCTTGTCGCGGATCCCCGTGAGCCGCCCGAATTCGTCGATCAATTCGCCGCGCATGTGATCTGGATGAGCGACCATCGGCTGGTTCCAGGCCGCTCTTACCTGCTGAAAATCGGAACCCGAACAGTGCCGGCGACAGTGACCGCGCTCAAGCACCGCATTGATGTGAATACGCTGGCGCATTTGGCCGACAGGACCCTCGGATTGAACGAAATCGGATTTTGCAACCTTTCTACAGCGGTGCCGGTGGCTTTCGATCCGTATTCGGTCAACCGTGACACCGGCGGCTTTATCTTAATCGACCGCTACACCAACGAAACAGCCGGCGCTGGGATGATCGCCTTTGGCCTCCGCCGGGCGAGCAACATCCATTGGCAGGCGCTGACGGTCGGCCGCGATCAGCGGGCGGCACTGAAAGAACAGGTCCCAGCGGTACTTTGGTTGACCGGGCTTTCCGGTGCAGGCAAATCGACGATCGCCGACATCATCGAGAAGAAACTCTTGGCTGCCGGACACCATACGATGTTGCTCGACGGCGACAATGTGCGGCACGGGCTCAATCGGGACCTCGGATTTACGGACGCCGACCGTGTCGAAAATATCAGACGCGTCGGTGAGGTCGCAAAGTTGATGACCGAGGCCGGACTGATCGTCATCTGCTCGTTCATCTCGCCATTCCGCGCAGAGCGCCGAATGGTGCGGGAATTGAACGCGCAAACCGCTTTTTTGGAGATCTTCGTCGACACGCCGCTCGACGAATGCATGCGGCGAGACCCCAAAGGGCTCTATGCCAAGGCGCGGGCCGGACGTCTCGAAAATTTCACCGGTCTCGACTCTCCCTACGAAGCTCCTGAAGCCCCGGAAGTCAGAGTGATGACGATCGGGGTGTCACCGGAGATCGTTGCGGAGGTGATCCTCGACGAACTCCGAGACCGCAAGATCATTTGAACGGCATGTTGCCCTACCGGTTCGGTGGAGCAACTCTCGAACCACCGGTCCGAGGCTTGTCCGCCACGGCGGCGCGAATATCCCGAATGACCGGGCGATCTTTCGGCAATCGAGCACCGAATTCAGCGGCCGGCGCGCTGGCGTCGGATATTGGTCGGTGGTAATCGGCTCGACCCGCGGCCTTGATTCGATGGGCCAAGCACCCAGCAGGGTCGCGACATCAATGATCTCCTCCGCAAATCCGTGCCAGCTGGTCGTGCCCGCGCCGGAGAAATGGAAGGTGCCCCACTTTGCTTTGCCGCGTTCGATTGCCCCGGCGATCACGATCAGCGCCAAAGCAATGTCAACCGCCGCCGTCGGGCAACCGTGCTGATCCGCAACGATGCGCAAAACGGGCCGCGCGGCGCCGAGCTGCAGCATTGTTTTGACGAAATTCGTGCCTTGCGCGCCGTACACCCAGGCAGTGCGTAGGATGACGTGACGCGCCGTTCCCGCCCGCACAGCGCGCTCACCGGCTTCCTTGCTGCGCCCGTAGACGCTGAGCGGATTTACTTCATCATCCTCCCGGTACGGTCCGGTCTTGGAACCATTGAAGACATAATCCGTGGACAAGTGAATTAGCGCGGTCGCGCTCTCACCACAGGCTGCGGCAATGTTAGCGGCGCCGGCGCAATTGACGGCCCAGGCGGTTTCGGGCTCGCTTTCAGCCCGGTCTACCGCGGTATAGGCCGCGAGATTGATCACGAGGTCGGGTTTCTCCCGTGCGATCACGGCGCTGACCTCTGCTGTCCTGGTGACGTCGCCGCTGCTGTGGTCGAGGGCCAAGACGTCGCATGCCGTTGGCCAGGCGGCGCGGCAAACCTCACGCCCCACCTGGCCACCGGCGCCGAAAACCAAAATTCTCACGCAGGCCTCTAGGCAGTCGCTTCGTGTTCGAGTCCGGGACCTTTGGCCAGGAGCTTGTCAAAATATTCGATGGTACGGCTGAGGCCGGTTTTGAGATCAGTCTTGGGTTGCCACTCAAGGATGGTCTTGGCCTCGGTAATGTCGGGGCAGCGTTGGATCGGGTCGTCGATAGGCAGCGGCCGGCGGGTGATCTTCGAGCGTGAGCCGGTCATCGCAATGATGATGTCGGCGAGCTCGGCGACTGAGGTTTCGACCGGGTTGCCGAGGTTGATCGGACCGGTGATCTCGTCGTCGGTGGCCATCAATTTCACAAAGCCGCTGATCAGATCGTCGACGTAGCAGAAGGCGCGCGTCTGACTACCGTCGCCATAGAGGGTGATCGGCGCGCCCTGCAAGGCCTGGACGATGAAGTTGGAAACGACGCGCCCGTCATTGGGGTGCATGCGCGGCCCGAAGGTGTTGAAGATGCGGGCGACCTTGATCTTCAGACTGTGCTGACGGAAATAGTCGAAGAACAGGGTTTCGGCACAGCGCTTGCCTTCGTCGTAGCAGGCGCGCGGGCCGATCGGGTTGACATTGCCGCGATAGACTTCGGGCTGCGGGTGGAGGGTCGGGTCGCCATAGACCTCCGAGGTCGAAGCCTGGAAGATCTTGGCCTTGAGCCGCTTGGCTAGCCCCAGCATGTTAATGGCGCCAATGACGCTGGTCTTGGTGGTCTGCACCGGGTCGAATTGGTAGTGGATGGGCGAAGCCGGGCAAGCGAGGTTGTAGATCTCGTCGACCTCGACAAAGAGGGAGTGAGTAATGTCGTGCCGCATCGCCTCGAAATGCGGCAACCCCAAGAGATGGGCGACATTGTCCTTGCGGCCGGTGAAATAGTTGTCGACGCAAAGCACGTCGGTGCCTTGAGCGACCAGCCGCTCGCAGAGATGCGAGCCGAGAAAACCGGCGCCGCCGGTGATAAGAACACGCTTTCTGACTGAGCTCATCAGAGATCCCGTCGGCAAGTTGGTTGGAGTGACGCGGGCGCTCAGGCGAGTGCCCGCAATTCGGCTGTCGTCTTGGTCTGTGGCACCTGAGGTGGGCGACCGATGCTTATATAGCGGAACCCAGCCTCCGCCATTTCATGAGGCTGATAAATGTTGCGCAGATCGATGACCAGTCGGTTGACGAGCAGCCGCCCGACGCGAGCGAGATCGAGGGCGCGGAACTCGTTCCATTCGGTCAGCAGCACCAGCGCCTCGGCCCCTGCCATCGTCTCATAAGCGTCTTTGCAGTAGACGAGGTCGGGCAGGAGTTTTTTGGCTTCTGCCATACCTTCGGGATCGAAGGCACGGATCACCGCGCCCGCCGCCGCAAGGCGAGGGATGACCTCGAGGCTCGGCGCATCGCGCATGTCGTCGGTGTTGGGCTTGAAGGTGAGTCCGAGGACGGCGACAGTTTTACCGGCGAGTGTGCCGCCGCAAGCGGCGATGATCTTGTCGGCCATGCGGCGTTTGCGCTCATCGTTGACCTGCACCACGGTCTCGATAATCGAGAGAGGCGCCTCGGCTTCGTGCGCGGTGCGCACCAGGGCGAGGCAGTCCTTCGGAAAGCACGAGCCGCCAAAGCCGGGCCCGGCATGCAGAAACTTACGCCCGATGCGGCCGTCGAGCCCGATCCCCTTGGCGACATCCTGGACATCGGCTCCGACCCTCTCGCACAGATCGGCGATCTCGTTGATGAAGGTAATCTTGGTCGCGAGAAAGGCATTGGCGGCGTATTTGATCAGTTCGGCAGTCTCGACGTCGGTGAACAGCATCGGCGTCTCGATCAGAAACAGCGGCCGATAGAGTTGGCGCATCACCGCCTGGGCCCGTTCGCTATCGGCGCCGATCACCACCCGGTCAGGGCGCATGAAATCCTCGATCGCCGAGCCCTCGCGTAGAAATTCCGGGTTGGAGGCAACGTCGAAGAGGCCGTGCGGGCAAACCCGGCGGAGGATTGCTGCGACCTTTCGTCCGGTGCCAACCGGCACCGTCGATTTCGTCACCACCACCGCATATCCGGTGAGTGCGCGGCCGATTTCCTCGGCGGCGGCGAAAACATAGGAAAGATCGGCATGCCCGTCGCCGCGCCGCGACGGCGTGCCGACCGCGATGAAAACCGCGTCCGCGCCCTCGACCGCCGCCCTGATCTCGGTCGTGAAGGACAGCCGCCCGGCCGCGACATTGGCCGCCACCAATCCTTCCAGCCCCGGCTCGTAGATCGGCATCTCGCCGCGTCGCAGCCGCGCGATTTTTGCCTCCTCCTTATCGACGCAGACCACCGACACACCAAATTCCGAGAAACACGCTCCCGAAACCAAACCGACATAACCCGTCCCGATCACCGCTATGCGCATCGGATCATTTCCTCTTTAACAAATGGCCAGCCTCTAACCGATAAGTCGTTTGCACCGCCACTTGGTTGGTTTGATCCCGGCGGCGATGGGCTTTGCCGAGAACAGCGCGACCTGTTGCGGGTGCCGACGATATCCTCGACTTGTCTAGCACATTGCGTGCCGGATACTGATCCTGAAAGACTATAATTTGGCATAGGGTTAGCTCATTGGTCTCGCCCCCATTGATCGGGGGCAAAGGGATACTGGCATTGCCGATCGGATTTCGTTATATTCAACCCTTGCTTGTAAGGCAGGCAGGGGATGGTCGCAAGGGTTCGGACGGTTGCGTTCCAGGGCGTCGAAGTGATCGATGTCGAGACCCAGGTGACGATCGCCTCCGGCCTTCCCGCCTTTACTATCGTCGGGCTACCGGACAAGGCGGTCGCCGAGTCGCGTGAACGGGTCCGGGCCGCCCTTGTCTCACTCGGTCTGGGGCTGCCGCCGAGACGGATCACCGTCAATCTCGCCCCGGCCGATGTCCTCAAGGAAGGGAGCCATTTCGACCTGCCGATCGCGTTGGGGCTGCTGGTTGCGATGGAGGTGTTGCCGGCAGACGAGCTCGGCCTTTACACGGTGCTTGGCGAACTGGCGCTCGACGGGTCGTTGACGGGCGTGGCGGGGGTATTGCTCGCCTCCCTTGCCGCGGCAGGGCGGGGCAGTGGCGTCATCTGTCCCGGTTCTTGCGGCGGCGAGGCGGCCTGGGCGGGCGAGGTTGAAATTATTGCCGCACCGAGCCTTCTTGCGATCGTCAATCATTTCAAGGGGACTCAGCTCTTGCCGCCGCCGGAGCCCCGTGTCGCGCCGTCGCGCTCGGCGGGGCTCGATCTCATGGATGTGAAAGGCCAGGAAAGCGCCAAACGCGCATTGGAAATCGCCGCCGCCGGCGGTCACAACCTCCTGATGATAGGCCCGCCCGGGTCAGGCAAGTCGATGCTGGCGGCACGTCTCGCCGGGATTCTGCCGCCCCTCGAACCAGCGGAGGCACTCGAACTCGGCATGATTCAATCGGTGGCGGGCGGGCTGCGCAGCAGCGGGTTGTCGCGCGAGCGACCGTTCCGCGATCCGCATCACTCGGCGTCACTCGCAGCTCTCGTCGGAGGCGGGCCGCGCGCTCGTCCCGGCGAAATCTCGCTCGCCCACCAGGGTGTTTTGTTTCTCGACGAGCTGCCGGAGTTCAACCGGGCTGCGCTCGAGGCGCTGCGGCAACCGCTCGAAACGGGCCGCGTGACCGTCGCCCGCGCCCATGGGCACATCACTTACCCGGCGCGCTTCCAGCTGATCGCTGCGATGAACCCCTGCCGCTGCGGCCACTTCGCCGAGCTTGCCTGCGGCCGGGCGCCGCGCTGAGCGGAAGATTACCAGGCGCGTCTGTCGGGCCCGCTATTGGACCGCATCGACCTCCATATCGACGTTCCCGCCGTGTCGCCTGGGGATCTCACCCTTCCGCCGGCGGCAGAAGACAGCGCGACGGTCGCGCGCCGCGTAATGGCAGCCCGCGCGCGGCAGGCGAAGCGTTACGCGGAGGTTCCAGCCCAGCGGGCCATCCGCACCAACGCCGAGGCGGATGGAGTTTTGCTCGACGAGGTGGCAACCCCGGAGACCGGCGGCCGCGAGCTACTGATCCGCGCGGCCGAAAGATTACGCTTATCCGCCCGGGGTTATCACCGGGTGTTGCGCGTCGCCCGCACCCTGGCCGACCTCGAAGGCTCGCCCATTGTCGGGCGTCGGCACGTAGCGGAAGCCTTGAGTTACAGAAGAGTATCGCTGCTGGCGGAAAGCGCAGCGCGAGCGTAATCCGGCACCGGATATATGCAGTTTCCGCATACCTGATTTGCATATAAACGCGGAACGACGGCTGTTACGATCCGTTACATATGCCATGAACTCATTTTGATTTTGCCACGGTGCAATATGGTTGAATACTCACGAAAGAATGCAGACCGCTCCGTGGTCCCGACTTGTAACGTTTCCAAATCGAGTTTCTTGTGCAACTTGGTAGAAGATGAAATTCTCCCCTTTCTCGACGGTAGAACGCATGGCGAGGAGTTGCTTCACGCACTTTACGACTATGTCCTTGACGAACCTATCCCAGAGCAGATGCGTTTACTCTGCAAACCAACGTAAAGCTACGCCGCACAGCAGGTTCTACATTACACGTCGGGTGGCTTTTTAACTTAAGGCTGGACCGGCACGAGAGGGGGGCCACCACTGACCTCATCCGAGATTCTAGTCTTGTGGGTCGGCTCGCGGATATAGGCAAGGCTCACGACGACACCGACCGCCGCGACCGCCATCGGATAGAAGAGCGCGCCGAGCGCGATCCCGGTCGCCTGCGCGATCGCGGTGCCGATAAACGGCACGCCGCCACCAAACCAACCATTACCGATATGATAGGGCATGGACATCGAGCTATAGCGAATCCGCGCCGGGAAAAGCTCGACCAGGAACGCCGCGATCGGGCCGTAGACCATCGTAACGAGGATCACCAGGTAGAACACCAGGACGGCCAGCATTACCGGGTTGTCTCGGAAGGTTCCAAGCCAGGTGAAGACCGGCCAGTAAGTGACCACCGCCAGCGCAAAGCCCAAGGTCATGATGTTGCGCCGGCCGATATGATCTGAGAGCCAGCCGAAGAAGACAAAGAACAGAGAGCCGACCGTCAGCGCGATCATTAGAATAATATAGACGGTGACGTAATTGAGCTTGAGCACCGCGGTCAGATAGATGAGCGCGTAGAACTGACCCGTGTACCAGACGACCCCCTCGGGTGCCGTGGCGCCGAACAACGCGATCGCCATCAGGGCGCCGGTTGCGGCCACTGGTGTAGGTGTCCTTGATCGGATTGGCGGAGGACTTGCCCTCCTCTTTGAGCCGCGCGCAGAGCGGCGATTCATCGAATTTGAGCCGGATATAGCCCGACAGCACGACGAAGATCGCCGAGATCAGGAACCCGATGCGCCAGCCCCAGTCGCTAAACGCCGCCTCGCTCATCGACTGCCGACAGACCAGCACGACGAGGAGTGCCAGGACGATGCCCACGGT
>Ga0306921_10000259_pt1 | contig 43420 bp, 38 predicted proteins | sample sta12Cox44000080_FD_203760 | JGI IMG/M metagenome (GOLD analysis project Ga0306921, IMG submission 203760) | Lab enrichment of tropical soil microbial communities from Luquillo Experimental Forest, Puerto Rico - statoxic.12C.oxic.44.000.080 (v2)... | ecosystem: Environmental > Terrestrial >... | reverse complement strand
ACAAGCCGTTTGATGTCGTTGTTACCCGTGGCCGCGGCGTCTGGGTTTGGGACATCGACGGCCGGCGCTACCTCGATTGTCTGGCGGCATATTCGGCGGTCAATCAGGGTCATTGCCACCCGCGCATCTTGGCGGCACTGACCGAGCAGGCGTCGCGGCTCGCCATCACCTCGCGCGTCTTCATGAACGACCAACTCCCTCTGTTCTGCAAGGAACTCTGCGCCGCCACCCATTCGCACAAGGTTCTACCCATGAACTCAGGCGCCGAAGTGGTGGAAAGCGCAATCAAGGTCGCGCGTAAATGGGGCTATGAGGTAAAGGGCGTGCCGAAAGACCGGGCCGAAGTCATCGTCTGCACCAACAATTTTCACGGCCGCACCCTGACTATCGTCGGCTTTAGCACCGATCCGACGACGCGCGACGGCTTCGGCCCCTTCACCCCCGGATTCCGTGTTGTGCCCTTTGGCGACGCTGCCGCGCTCGAAGCTGCGATCACGCCCGATACGGTCGCCTTCCTGGTCGAACCCATCCAGGGCGAGGCGGGGGTGATCATTCCGCCGGCAGGCTATTTCAAATCGGTGCGTAAGATTTGTACGCGCCACAACGTCATTCTGATTCTCGATGAGATTCAGACTGGGCTCGGCCGTACCGGGCGGCTCCTCGCCGAAGAGCATGAAGGTATCGAGGCCGATCTCACCTTGATGGGCAAGGCGCTGTCGGGCGGCTTCTATCCGGTGTCGGCAGTGCTTTCAAACGACGAAATCCTCGGCGTGTTGAAGCCAGGCGAGCACGGCAGCACATTCGGCGGCAACCCGCTCGCCTGCGCGGTCGCGCGCGCGGCGCTCAAAGTCCTTATCGAGGAAGGTATGGTCGAAAACGCCCACGCGATGGGAGCGCGCTTACTTGCTGGCCTGCGGCAGATCCATAGCCCGGCCGTGAAAGAAGTCCGTGGCCGCGGCTTAATGATCGCAATCGAACTTCACCCCCAAGCGGGTGGCGGCCGGCGCTACTGCGACGCCCTACGTCTGCGCGGGGTGCTATGTAAGGACACTCACGACCACACTATCCGTGTCAGTCCTCCACTGGTGATCACCCGCGACGAAATAGATTGGGCACTCGACCAATTCGACGGGGCCTTGAGACAGCCCGCCGCGGCGTAGCAACGTCTGCTTTTGGCACAAAGCGGACCGCTTTCGGGGGTAAAGCGGACATGACGCGGACCTAATGCGATGTCCGCTTCTGAATCTGCGACATAGGCGATCCAAACTTGCTGCGATACACAACAGCAGTCCCCTCGGTCTTTTTATTCGCGGTCGGCGCTTGATATTTTTGGCGCAGGCGCAGGGCTGCATAACAAAAGGCGGCAGCTGTATAACAAAAAACGAGCGCCCAACTATGATCGAACTGACTTGTAATATTGGATTTTATTGAGACCGCGGACCGATTTGAATAGAAAAACTATACTTTAGCCGCTCAACAGCTCGTCATTGGCATCGCGAAGCGTAGCCCATGCGCACGGAGATCACATCCCGAACACCCGCGGTTCATTGGCATTCTTCAGGTTACGATAGCGCGCCAATGCCCATAGCGGAAAGAATTTCGGATAACCGTGATAGCGCAGGTAAAGCACACGCGGAAAACCGGTCGCAGTGTGGCGCTCCTCCGCCCAGAGACCATCCTCGCTCTGGGTTCGCCGCAAATAGGAAATGCCCCGCGCCGCGGCCGGGTAATGAACTTCGCCAGCAGCCATCAGGCCGAGCAGCGCCCACGCGGTCTGCGATGCCGTGCTCGGCGCAGCCTCGTGGCCCCGGTAATCGAGCCGGTAGCTTGTCGCGTCTTCGCCCCAGCCGCCATCGGGATTCTGGATAGACGTGAGCCAGTGCACGGCCCTTCGTACAATGGACGACATGGGATCGATGCCAGCCGCGGTGAGCGCACACAGGGCCGACCAAGTGCCATAGATGTAATTCATGCCCCACCTACCGAACCAACAGCCCTCAGGCCTCTGCTTGCGGCGGAGAAACTCGATCGCCCTCCTCATTTCCGCGCTGGACTCTGGTCTCTCACCGAGCTGGGCCAGCATGGAAAGGCATCGAGCGGCGAGATCGGGTGTCGGAGGATCGAGCAGCGCACCATGATCGGCGAAAGGGATGTTGTTGAGATAGTAGCAGGTGTTGTCAGCGTCGAACGCAGCCCATCCGCCGTTGCGGCATTGCATACCGACGATCCACTCTCTTCCACGCGCGATGGCATCATGGAATTGCGGCTGTCCGGTTTTAGCAAGCTTGGCTGCCCGATCCATCGCCATGACCACAACTGCAGTATCGTCCAAATCTACGTAATATGGATTGACGTACTGGAACGCCCAGCCGCCAGGACGCACATGGGGACGCCGTTCCGCCCAATCGCCGACCACGTCAAGGACCTGCAACGGTTCCAGCCAACGCAAACTGCGCACTGCTTCGGTGACCGCGCGCTCGCCGCCGACCTCCAGCAGGGTCTGACAAGTGAGCGCCGTGTCCCAGACTGGCGACAGGCAGGGTTGGCAATAGGCTTCCTCCTGTTTGATGACGAGTAATTTGTCGATCGAGGCGCGAGCCATCTTCGCGTCCGGATGGTCTTTCGGATAACCCAGCGCGTCGAACATCATCACCGAGTAGGCCATAGGGGGAAAGATGGCACCCAAGCCATGTTGTCCGTTCAGCCGTTCGCTGACAAAGGCCACGGCCTTCTTGATCGCGCGCTGCCGTGAGGCCTTGGGAAACAGTGGTTCAGCCGCGCGAAGGACGGCGTCGATCGCCTCGAACAACAGGAACCAGCGCCAGGTCTGGTGCGGAGCCTTGGAGCCGCGTCGCGCAGTCTCGGGCGGATCGAGAAACAGCTCGTCGATTCTCACGCCGCGCGGGTTGCGGGCTTTGGGCTTCAACGCTTGGAGCACTAGCAGGGGGACGATCGTCGTTCGTGCCCAGTATGAGATCTTGGACAGGTGGAACGGAAACCAAGTAGGCAGCAGCATGATCTCGACGGGCATCACCGGTACATTGTTCCAGCCAAGAATTCCATAGAGCGCAAGCAACGCCCGCGTGAACGCATTGGTCCTCGCGGCGCCACCGTGGTCGAGGATCGCCTGACAAGCGCGCTGCATGTGTTCGGCATCCGGGCGGTCGCCAATCATCTTCAGCGCGAAATACGCCTTGACGCTTGCGCTCAAATCGAAAACACCATTGTAGACCAGCGGCCATCCGCCCCCGGCGCGCTGAGTCCGGCGTAAATAGCTCGCGATCTTCGACTCGATCCCGAGTTCGTCGCGTTCGCCAAGATAGTGCTTCAGCAGGACATACTCGGCCGGAATGGTCGCGTCGACTTCGAGCTCGAATACCCAATGGCCGTCGGGCTGTTGGCAATCGAGAAGCGCCTTGCTCGCAAGCTCGATGGATCGCTCGAGCTCAGCGTCGGGTACCTCCGGTGTTGGCATTATCGATGTGTCTGTCGCCATATCGATGCTTCACAGGTCAAAGCGCGAACAAATCGGTCAGGGCCGGTGTCGCGTTGTCTGCTTCCGCAGCGGCGGAAAGCAACGGCGCAATCTCGACGCACTCTTGATCGCCAAACGCGCGCAAGCGGACTATCCTTTCTCCCGCGGAGGGCCCATCAGAGCGGGTTGAAACAACACGGCCGCCGTCATAGTGCAGACCAGCGCCAGCGCCATCAACTTCCCCATGCTGGAAGTGCCGGGTTGACTGGACAGCCACAGGCTGCCGAACGCCGTTGCCGTAGTCATAGCGCTGAAGACAACCGCCCGGGTCAGGCTGGATTGCAGCAGGGCGGTTTTCCCGGCCCTCCACGCCATGATGTAATAGATTTTGAATGCAACGCCGACGCCGAGCAACAGCGGTAGCGCGATGATGTTGGCAAAATTCAGCGGAAGGTCGAACACAGCGCATAGTTCCAATGTAACGACGCCGGCGACGATAAGCGGCAGGAGGGTGAGCACCACATCGCCCATCCGACGCAGCGCGATCCACAACAGGATGGCGATCGCCGAGAGGGCGACGATTCCAGCTTCGATGAAAGCTCGCACGACGGTGTTGCGAGCTTCGTACAGGAACACGGCGGGTCCTGTTGCATTCGGTTCAACCGCCAGCACCGAGGTAACGAAGCCACGCAGGACCTCGGTGTCTTCGGGATCGCCTTTGGGCAGGACTTGGACCCGGGCGTGACCGTCGGTGGTCACCCAATCTCCGGCGACGTCGGAGGGGATATTCTCGGTGGTGATACGCTCGGGCTTGAGCTCCTGTCTGAGCTGATCGAGCGAGATCCGCAGGGGCGCGATGACCGCCGTTTCGGCTCGCATGCGGGCCAATGGGTCGGTTTCCACAAGCTGCGTTAGCAGCTGCGAGAGTCGCCGCGCCGCATCGGCGCCGGGTCCCTGGGTGTTGCCGGCGACTTTCGATAGGGTGTCGGCCACCGATGACAACGCTTTGATATCCTCCTGGTCGGTGGGTGGGCGATCGACTTTCTTGGGATTGAGCGATGCATCGATCGTCGTCGCTGCACGGTGGATGAGCTTGAGCTTTTCATCCTGGTCACTGGGCACGAGATCACTGAGCGTTCTCGTTTGCAAAACTTCCGGTAGCGCCGATAGCCGCCGCGCGGTGGCATTCGCAGCGGCGAGGTCGGGGGCCTCGATCTCGATCGCGTTGGCTCCGGTCTGCGGATTCTTCCTTAGTTCGAGGAACGTTGCGACTGATTCGACCTTCGAGCTTTGCAAATGCAGGGGATTGAAGTCGAACTGCAGCCAGAATAGCAGCGGTGAGGCAAGTACGACGACCAGAATGATGATCACCACGACCGGAATCCGATGCAGTTCCAGGAACCGATCGACCGGCGCGAGCTGCGCAAACCCCACGGGATGCGGTTCGCCGGGAGGGTTCAAGACCGCCAACAGCGCCGGCAGCAAGGTAATACTAGTGACGAAAGCGATGATCATCCCCGAGCCTGCAATCTCTCCGAGCTCGGAGAGCCCGCGGTAGGCGGTAGGTAGGAACGAGGAGAATCCCACCGCGGTCGCCAACGCGGCCAAGGCCAAAGGCCCGCCGACCTTGACCGCCGTGCTGTGCAAGGCAGTGCGCAGCTCGGGATAATCATGACGCTCGGCACGGTACCGTACATTGAACTGAATTCCGAAATCGACGCCTAGCCCGATAAACAGCACGAAGAAAGCAATGGAGATTAGGTTGAGCGCGCCGACTAGGAACAGGCCCCAGGCGGCGGAAATTGCCAGCCCTACCAGGAGACTGACGGCCACCGCGAAGATAATCCGCGCCGAGCGCAGTGCGAGCCATAGGATGATCAGAACCGCAAGCAGCGATACGGCGGCATTGAGGCCTGCGTCCTTCTTGAGGGTCCTGAACTCGTCGTCGTCGGTCGGGATACGCCCGGTTTGACGCACCCGCGCCTGATAATCGGCGCCGAGTTTGAGATCCGAAGCGGTCTGCGCGATCGCCTCAGTTGCCGCGCGACCGGGTTCGAGCGCCGTGAAGTCGAGCACAGGTTCAACCTCAATGAAGCGGCGCAGGTCCGTCGGCTCCGCTGGTTTGCCGCCAGCCAGCGCGCGCCAGGAGAAGCTTGCGGGCCGGCCGGCAACAACATCTTCCGCTGTATCGGCGGCCATGGTCATCGGTCTGGTCATGTCGTCGAGCTTCAGCGCGCCGCTTTGCACTCCCGTGATCGCAAGCGACAGCGCGTGGAGTATTCCCCGCAGGCTCGGATCGGCCGCCAAGGTTTTCAGGAGGACATCTGCTCGCGTCAACCCGTCCGTCACCCGTGCGACCTCGTCGGTCGGCAAGTACAAGAGGCCGTTCCTCGCGAAAAAGTTGCCACCTTGAATTTGACGAACGGAATGAATGAGTTCGGAACGCGTCGCGAGAGCGTGGGCCAGTTTGGCAGCCGCTTGCTCGACGAGCTCGGGCGTCGGCGCGTCAATGACTACGAGGATCTGCCGTTGCGGGAACGATTCGAGGAATCGCTCCTCCCGCTGGCGCCAGGGCAGATCGGCCGAGATAAGCATTTTGGTGTCGGTTCGGATGGCAAAGTGCGTCCCGGCGTAGACACCAGAACCTGCCGCCAAAACCGCAGCCGGCCCGATCAGCCACCATGGATGCTGGGTGCAGAGATCGACGATACCGACGATGAGCGATTTCAGCATGTCTTGCCACTCACCAAGCGGATTCGCAGTGGGCCGCGTATGGCATGGGCAGCCCGTTGGCAGCGGGTTCAGACGTCGCGCGTTCTTGCGACGCCGTAAGGATACGTGAGCAGCTGAGCCTCCTCCAGTGCCGCGCCGTCACCAACGCCGGAGAGAAGATCGTTACGGGTCATGAACTTGCCTCGTCAGCACCGCGGCCGGTGCGGCAGCAAGACCTCCGGCGCTGGTTTTGATCTTAAATGCCGGTCTCGGGTAGGGCCCCTTTCGGATTTGAGGGGGTCGGAAATTTTGCCGCGTGGCGGATTTGCGACATGCTCATTCCCTAGAGCGCGCCGCTTTCAAAATGTTTGTGTCTGATTGCTTCGACGAAATGTCACAAAAGCAGCTTATGATTTCTTACATGGGGATGGGCGCGGAGGTCATTGTATGCGCGCCGTAACCGAATACAGACAGCGAGCTCGGGAGTGCCGTGAGCTCGCAAGAATGGTCGATAAGCTAGAAGACAAGTACGCTTTGGATTGTGCCGCTCAAAGTTGGGAAAGGCTTGCTGAACGCCGCGAACACGATATTGGGGCCGAAGACTGAGTTGCTACGCGGCCCGGCAATGTTGCTCATACCCAAATTCATTTAGCCCGTGACTATCGCCTAAACCATGCTCGCGGTATGGAGTGCCTTCAGCATCGCGAGAGCTTTTTCATCTCCAACACCAAACTCATTTATGATCACGGCCAGCGCCTTCGCCGCCTCGGGCATCGTCGATGAAGGGCCAAGGATGCACGATTTGCGGCTTGCGTCTTGTGCTGTCGTCGGGGTCGCCATCGTGTCTTTGTAGTCAATCATGGCGCAATAACAGATCACGTGATGATTACAGAGGATGTCCAAGCGAACCCCTGCCTGCGCCGTGGAGGGTTGGATTACGGTGGCATTTGGAAGGGTTGCATATCCGAGTGTGGGAACGTGCGTCACAATATCGAGAATGTAATTGAATAGCCGATAATCCTTGACGGTGACGGCGAAGAGGTCGGCCCACGCGGGATCACCTGTGCGCGGAGACGCAAAAAGACACGCCCGGCAATGCCCTTTTGGGGGTAAAGCGAACATGTACTTGCACGCACCGCTCGCTTGCGCTGTCGCCGTCATCTTGTGGGGGCCGAAAGCCCAAGCCAGGACGAGCAGGACTTTCACGGTTGGCCCCTTTATCCGGACGGTGTCGGCGCGGCCTTCCGCGTTGACTTTATGTTGACGTGGGGTTGCCTGGCTGGAGTTAAAAGTGGTGCCGGGTGAGAGATTTGAACTCCCGACCAACGGTTTACAAAACCGCTGCTCTACCACTGAGCTAACCCGGCTCCAGAGTGAAAAAGCTATTATTTCAATGAGATTTACAAATCAATCGCCGGACTAATATAACGCGTTAGACCAAAAAATGAGGCCTGCCGGAAGTTGACCATGCCTGGCAACGGCATGCGCGCTACCGGTTCACCCGAACGGGGGTCCGGCACTTTCGCCTCGGTAGCTGGCTCAAAACTTATCCCCCCTTGGTTTGTCAAATAAATTTCTTCCGGATATTGGGTCGCGTCGCGGACCTTCGCACTGTCTGTAGCGGGATCATTTTTATTGACCGCAATTCGGGACGTGGGGGGCCTTCATGAGTGATCGATCCAGGCGGGCAACATCAAGCGTTCATTGGTCCACCCCTCGGACGATGGTGAACGTCAAAGTAAGCGTCGCGAATGTGTTAATGGTCTTGGCCGGGACTTCGCTTAGCTTGACGTCTTGAGCTCAGAACTATGCCTTAATTGCTTGAGTTGCTTCTCGCCGCGCCAGCGCAGCGACTGCTGCGCGATGCTTGAGCAGTCTTTGAGTAATCTAATGTGGTGATACACTGCGAGTAGCCATAGCGAAGACCCCCTTGTCATCGTTGTGGTTAGGGCTCGGTCATGGTGTTCAGAGTCGTGGCCGAGCCCGCTTTTATTTGCAAATCTGATTTGTCAGATCACGCGCAGCATCCGAAATTAAATCGCCCCACTACGTCTAACTCTTGTTTGTTAGGCCACGTCGTTTGTTGGATCGTGCATGACAGACCGTGACTTCTTTATTTGTTAAATTGGGGCGTTGGCGATGGCCAAAAATTGCTTTGGCTCGACCGCGTAATGGTGATTCACAAATTTTGTGAGAAAATCCTCCTACGAATGAGGGAAGCCGCACACAATTTGTAGGAAACTGTGATCAACGGGGGGTCGGAACATTAGTTTGGGGCGTGCGTTCGGAAACGAAAGTGCGATCCGCTCTCTGTTAGTGGGAATTCACCTCACTTGAATGCGAGTTGCGGCGCAAACGGAACTTCGCTGGCGGCCAGTGCTGGTCTTCGTCGAATTCCCGATGCGTTTCTTGTTGGCCTAATTAGATGTGGCAGTAGCCGCGGGGAATAACTCGTATGCAAAGTTCTAGGAGTTTTATTGGTATGGTGCTGATGCTAATCCTGTTTGTGAGCACTGCGCATGCAGAGACGGCAAGCGTCTACGGCGGACGCGACGGTTATTGCGGAAGTCGCACAGCCAATGGAGAGCGTGTCAATTGCTCAACAATGACAGCGGCTCATCGTCGGTTGCCGTTTGGCACGCGGGTTCGCGTCTGTCACGGTAAATGCGTCACGGTTCGCATTAACGATCGCGGCCCCTTTGTCCGGGGTAGGGATATTGATCTATCGCCGGCGGCGGCCAGAGCTATTGGTTTGAGTGGCACCGGGCATGTCACTGTTTCGCGACTGTGAACATCGGACCCAATCCAGGCAAACCTGCGCGTCGCGGGGCTTCGCAAATTTTGTGGGAATTCCTCGCGATCAAAAACGCCTAATGCTTGGGCAAAAGCTCCAGCAGTTAGCGATGTTCCCGGCGATCCGTCGCGCCCTCCTCGGGGATAAATATGATTTAGATCAAAGACGCGGGGCCGCGTGATGAATGATAACAGCGGGTCGTGTCGGGGCATTAAATCCGGTAGGAGGATAAGCAATGGCTGGACTCAATGATCTGATCCGCTCATCCACTCAGGGTGGCAGTATTGCTAAACCGTTGATGCTCGCTCTCGGTGCATTGCTTGCTTCAAACGTCCTGTTCGGCGGCAAGGGACAGACCGCCAGCGCGGGCTCGCAACCGACAACGGACACGAGTGATCCCGGTGGGCTGGCTGGCGGATTAGGCGGACTGGTGAACAAGCTGCAGCAGGGAGGGCTCGGCGACGTGGTCAATTCCTGGGTCGGTTCCGGGCAAAATCAGCCGGTCTCGCCTGGTCAGCTTAGTTCGGCGCTTGGCCCCAGTATTCTGAAGACAGTGTCTCAGATGACGGGTATCTCCGAGGATGATCTCACCAAACAACTGTCGCAGGTTCTGCCCGGGGTCGTTAACGGGTTGACTCCAAACGGCAGGCTCCCGACGGTGGCGGAGCTATCTAAAATGATGGAAAAGCAGTAGCGCTCCGGCTTTTTGATCAAGATCAAAGAGCATGAACCTGCCAACGTGCTCTTCTAACTTATTCCGGACTAACTTTGAAGGCCGCCAACTCGGCGGCCTTTTTCTTCGCCAGCCCGTATTAGTGCCACGCGATGTTAGCCGCGCATCCTTCGCGCCTCATCCTTGCTGAGCAGCCGGCTCTTCTTCGAAATGCCTTACTTAGCGCATCCCTTATCAAGTTCTGAAAGTATAGACATGAATTCCTTGGCTTCACTTGATCTCGGATCGACTTGCTCCAAACCGTCCATCAATTTGAAGTATTCGGGACCGAGCTCGTCGACCAGCGCTTCGGCTTGTTTGGTGAGCATCTCGACCGTCTTAGGATCGGTCGTTGGCTGAACCGCTTTGACCTGACCTTCGAGCTTGGTTAAATCGCAATAGGCCTGCGTTTTTACTTTATCGCGGGTGATTATCTGGACGACCTTTTGAGCATCCGCCTTTGTTGGCTTCGGTACGGTCGGCTGACCCTGTTGCGCATGAGCAAGCGCCGATATTCCAAGAGCGGAAATGGCGGCAACCAGCTTTAGTTTCATAAATGGCTCTCCAAATGGCAATTATAAAGCAGGCTCCCTAGCATTCGACAGACCAAAGCGGCGGGAAGCGGCGGGAGGGCCTAGCGCGGTTTTTTTGCGCCGTGAGGAAATGTTCACAATGGGGTCACTATTTCCGCGTTTAGCTTCCGCCGGGATGGGAGACCACACCATGCGTATTTTCGGTTACCTCGGCTTTCTGATCCCTTGGCTCTTGGCACCTGCGCCGATGGCGATCACTGTGGCAGATACGGCGTCTGTTCAAGCTGTAGCACCAGATGGAACGCAATCACACCTCGCCGAAGAGGAAGAGGATTTTCTGAGTATCTGGGATTAGCCTCAGCATTACTGGCAAGCCGCACCCATTTTAACGGCCCTAATCCTCCTCGGCCTCGCGCGTGACGGCAGCTTATGCTCCGCTGGAACGGTATCTCGCATTGAGTTGCAAAGTAGCCCGCTTTGAAAAGAAAAAGGCCACCAACTGGTAGCCTTAGTTATCGCAACATGCGGATAACTACCGCGCCTTGTTTTACGAAGGACGCGGCTCATTAATCCAATCGTAGGATCGCACTCACGTGCTTTGATCTAAGTCAAAATGCACAGCCCCGACGTTGGTGGCGCCTCAAAACAGCAAAGCCGCCAGCCAACGTGGAAAACCGGCGGCTTTGCCTTTTTCCCCCAACGATGCAGGTTAGGGACAAGCATTTCTGGGGGTGGCGAACTTTCGGCCAGCTGGTAAGAGGCCGGGTTCGACGGTCACTCACCACATCACTATTCGATCTCGCGGACTGTGATGCACGGCACAAAAATGCTGCGTCAAAAACGGCAAACCTGTCGGCGGTACGCGGCCAACGGCTTTGCCTTCATCGCCCATATGTAGGACCTCCCGCTTCGCATATTGTTCGTGGAACTTTTTCCACGAGACTGGACAGGCACGACAATTGTTCCACCCCTGCCATAAGATCGCGCCCCAAAGACCCCACTCGCAGGGACGGCTTGCGACCGATCAAAATTGCTGCCTTCGCTCTTTCATGCGAAGGATGCGCAGCCCGAAATTTGCGATTTGTAAGGAGCTTCAGCGGCTTGGCGACGTCTTTTGTGCAGACCGGATGGACGGCGAGTCGGTAAGAATGAGAGGGGTTTGAGGAGGCCAGCGAGCTGCGAGCTGCCTTTGATAAGCTTGGACCAATCACGCCAGCGGCAAGTAACCAAACCGAGTCATCAAGCCGCTATGATCGCGAATGATCCGGAGGATTTGCGAAGCTGTTAGAATCTTCTTCCACTGTCCAAGACGGCCTTCGCGGAAAAAGCGCCTGGCCTTGTCCGTATATTCAAAATAGCCGTGCGCTTCTTCCTGCGCTTTCAGGCGGTTAAACGAAGACCGCTCAATCGCTTCTTTGATTTGCCCCTTGCCGGGGGCAGGATTGAAAATATGGCGTGCCACCGCGCCAAACCAAAGCTCCGAATCCTCAACGAGGTCCTCGTACCGCACGACACAGATGTCCGGCCCAGGACTTTCGGTCCAGCTGCATACGTTTTCGCTCCAGGATCCGAGAAAATCAGTGGCGATATAGACGTTGGCGGTGCCCATAAGTTCGATCGCGTAATCGACGGGCTTGCCGATGTGGTGAGCTAGCGAGATCGAAACGTCGAGCGGGTTCCTGACGCAATAGATCGCCCCGGCGGTCACCGAAAAGTCAAAAGTGTTGTGGCCAAAGGCCTTGCCCAGAAGCCAGTGGGTTTTCGCAAATACCAGACCGTCTTTTGTTTCTGCAAAATCTCGAAGCACGAGATGGCGCACGGAAGCCATATCTTTCATGGCGTTCACGCCGCCGACGGGGTCGACTTTGATGTATTTTTGATAATGCTCCGCCTGCGCGTCCCAAGGCGAACTTCGCAAAAAGTTATTGAAGTTCACCTCTTCTTTTTCGCCCGCGAGCAAAGCAGCCAGATTGCAAATGAAAAGACGGGTCCACGTATTTCCGGAGCGCGGATAAGCGGCGATCCAAACCATTCCGGAATTTCGTTGAAGCATTGGCGGTGTGCTGTCGGTTCAATCTTGTTAGATGCAATCATCAAAATTGGGTCATCAATGTGGCCAGTAGTTCCGGTCTGATAATTGATGTGCTCATCTCGACGAAGTAATAGGTTTTTAGAACGTCTGGCACGAGCACGGAAAATAATCAGCACGGTATCATCCACAGCCGGTTTTGCCTGTTGGCATTTGTGGTTTTCTGCAAAATTGAGGGGTTGCGTCGCGTTCTACACCGCAGGGCGCTTGCACGAGCAACGTAAAAATCGAGCGCGGCGAGATAAAGAACTTGGAGCGATACAGGTGCCGGATCGAACGGGGAATGAAAAACGGCCGGCAACTGGCCGGCCGCGAATTAGAGTTGATATTGCGCGGACGAACTCAGTTGCCCATTTGGAGCGACCGGAAATAGGGGTCCGGAGGCGAGGCACTATTGCTCCGGCCGGTCAACGGACCTTGCTGGACGCCGAATTGGACCACCGGACCGGTCGAACCAAACGGCTTGGCGCCTTGATCGGAGTTGCGATTGCCCGGATCAGTAAGCTTCTGGTCTGGATCGGTAAACGAGTAGTTGCCGCCGTCCGGTGAGACATTATCCCGAGTGAACGCCCATGCGGAGGCAATACTCAGCGAGAGTAGGCCGGCTGCAAGTAAGCCAACCGCCAACCGAAGCTGCATCGATCGGAGCATCATCATCCCCCATCCCTCGAAACACGGTCCCTCGAAGCACGAATTGTAGGCCACGCAACCCATACAACGTCAAGCGGTATCGCCGGAAGAGATCACCGAAAACGTTGCACCGAAGCTTGGCGTGAAAAAGGCTATCCTCGATTTTATCGAGGGAAACGGCGGGCATACCGTAATGCGATGCTGTTTTGCCGTATCGATCAATGCAGGCCCTGATGGGCGACTAGCCACAGCCAGCTCGTGACCGCATAGAGAATGACAGCGCTGAGCGCGGTAACGCCGATCACGACGAATCCAAGGAGCAGGGTTTCCCGAAGCGGTCTGTTAGGCTGAGGCGTAGACATTTCTTGTGGTCACTGCGGATGGCACTGAAGATCTGGCGCTGAAACTCTGAAACTGACGGATAATGCGGAACCGGTTCTATATAGGCTTGCTAGGCTTCGAAAGACTTGACGGCAAAACCTATTTTGGCCGTTCCATATTTTCGAACTTTTCGGCCTTTTGTTACAATTTGTCATTTGACCTATTTGCGCGGGAACGAACAGACTATTCGTGTTTTGGGGAATCTGAGACGCCGTTGTCTCAAATGGTCGTGTCAAAGCGTTCGTATTTTTGGCATCAGGCGCAGGTCTGTATGTCGCTCGCGCGCAAGCAACGCTATCAAGATTTGGCGCTGGAGTTGGCGCAGAACGCTGGCGGCGAACGCGACTTCGACATTCTGCTTCCCAGCTCGTGTCTATCAAGCAGCTCAAACCCAACAGCGGCAACCCGCGCCAATAGTTACCCGTGAGGTAGCCCGCACCGGTCTGGAATTTGCAGATTTTTCAAACTTTGGGATAGTTCATGCAACATGATGAGTTGATTCGCGTTCAACGGATCGATGGCGGGGGAGGGGCTCGTAGGTAAAAAACAAAAAACATAAACGATGTTGGTCAAGAACACATGGTCAATAACACATTGGGTAAAGAAGACGAGTATCGTCAGCACGCAGCCGCGTTGCTTGAACTCGCGGCAAGGACTGCGAACAACACTGACAAAGGCCGCCTCTTGCTCATTTCGGAGGCCTGGCTGAACTTGGCCGAAAAGATTGCTCGTTTGGCCGGACAACGCGACGCCACGGAGCGGCTGGTCCGAGAAATGTTCAGCGAATATCGACCGGAAGCTGAATAGTCAGTCTTATTTGGATCGTTTGCCTTAAATCTCGGCCGGATCGGGTCCGGCATTTAGCCATTTCGACCAATCCTACCAAACGCGCGGCGCGGGCGGCGCTTTGCCGCCATCATCAAGACCGTTCCTTTTTTGCTGCGAATCACGTCTCACTCAGCCCTCAACCTTGAGGGAGGCCGCCTATGGCAGCCAGCAATACGATTACCAGAAAAGACCTCGCGTCTAGCTTGGCCAAGGACTATCAGATGTCCAAGCGGGCAGGGCACGCGCTTCTCGATGATCTTGTCGCCCTGATCACCAAGCATCTCAAGCGCGGCGAGAAGATCCGGATAGCGGGCCTCGGCATATTGCAGGTTCGCAAGCGCGCCGCGCGGATGGGGCGCAATCCGGCAACCGGCGAAGCGATCCAGATCAAGGCGTCGAAAAAAGTGGCGTTCCGCGCCAGCAAGGAGCTGAAGCTCGCGGCATAGCGCCGGCCGTGAGCTGCAACAACAATAAGCGCTGAATGTGATTGTGCGTGCCACAAAAAAGAACCCCAAGCTCAGCTAGGCGCTTGGGGTTGGTCTGAGTTTGTCGCCTCACTTAGGCTTCTAAGGGCTGAGCGGCCAGGGGTGTCGGGGGATGGGATGGCCGCCCAGCCTGGCCTAATTGCGCAATAGCTAATAGCGCCCGCGACGAATGCAATGCATGCGTTCGGCGCATCTTTGTGCGCTGCAATCTGGCTTATTCGGTCAACGCAAGCAAAAAGCGACAAAAAGACAAAAAACAAAAAGAAAAAGGACGGCGGGTTTTGGCGCGGGGCAGGATGATCGGCGGCGCCGACGCGACCTTGGACTCGTGGTCTGCTCCATTGTGACGTTCGCAACGCGTGTCGGCGTGGGTCTTGGCGTGGGTCTTGGCGCGGCTCTTGGCGTGACTCTTGGCATGCGTCGCGTCGCTGCCGCAGAAGTCGTGCGATAGGACCGTCCGAAACGAGCGCGCGGCTATCCCCTGCCGCAACGACAGAACCAACTTTGTATCAACGGTTCGACCGCAAGAGAGGGATGGGTTGCGAATTCCGGGTCAAGAGCCGGAACGAGACTTATTGGGACGCCAGCCAGGTTGCCAGCCAAGATGCCGGCCAAGACGCCAGCCAGGGACGTCAACCAGGGACGTCAGCCAAAGCGCGACACAATTTGGACTCACGTCCCGCGGATTATTTGACGGAACTTGGTTGCGACTTGGCCGGTCGGGGGATTTCATGGTCAAGCAGGATGAGCGCCTTGATCGCCGCGCCTTTGTCGCGCTCGTCCCCGGCGCGGCGCTGACTTTGGCGGCCTGCGCCACGCGGCCGGCGGCGCAGCAGTCTTACGGCCCGACCCAAAGACTTGTCAGTTACGTCACGCACGAGCGGCCGGGCACCATCGTGGTCGATCCCGCTAACCATTTTCTTTATTTGGTGCAAAAGGGCGGCGAGGCGATGCAATACGGCGTCGGCGTCGGCAAGGAGGGCTATGGCTGGTCCGGGATGGCGAGCGTGCACAACAAGCAGGAATGGCCGGACTGGTATCCGACACCGGAAATCCTGGAGCGCAAGCCTGAAATCCGTCCCTACATGGTGCAGCTGCAAAGCGGTTACGGCATGCAGGGCGGACCGCAAAATCCGCTCGGCGCGCGCGCGCTTTATCTTTGGCAAGGCAAGGTCGACACGCTTTATCGCATTCACGGCACCAACGAGCCCGACACGATCGGGCATGATGTTTCCGCCGGCTGCATCCGGATGATAAACGCGGACGTCATCGACCTTTACGACCGCACGCCGGTCGGAACGAAAGTGCTCGTGCTCGCGACCCATTCGGTTTGAAATTTTCAAACGGCTGGTCTTTGCCGCGTCGGTGCCGCAGATCGTCAGCCTGACTAATCAGATCATGATCACCAGCGCCGAGGTTGTTGCACGCGCGTCGTTTGATCCGATCAAGATCACCGGCGGCGTCTTGGCCGACGATGCGATGCAGCTTTTCGGTAAATAGCGCCGGACTGGTCATCGCATCGTCATGCCCGCGCTTGTCGCGGACATCCACGTCTTAATATTGTGTGGCAAGGTAGACATGGATGGCCGGAACAAGTCCGGCCATGACGACGCATCATTGCGCAAGCAGCGTTGTCATGATGCGCTCGCGCGTCAGCGGCAGATCGCGAATACGCACGCCGAGCGCGCGTGCGACTGCGTTGCCGATCGCGGCGGCAGTCGGGCCGGCGGTCGCCTCGCCAACGCCGAGCGGCACGTCGGTGTCCGCCTCCACCAATTCGATTTCGGTCTCGGGGACCTCACTGAAGCGCAGCACCGGATAGGTCTCCCAGTCGATCGGGCCGCCGCTCGCATGATCGAACCGCACTTGCTCCTTGAGGACCCAGCTCGCCGATTGGATGATGCCGCCTTCGAGCTGGTTGATGACAGCATCCGGATTGATGACGAGTCCGGCGTCGGCTGCGCACCACGCCCGCAACAGACGGACGGACTCGTCGACTTCGAGCTCAACGATGACCGCGGCATAAGCGGCGCGATTCTTATACTGGGCGAAGCCGATTCCTTTGGCGCGACTAGCTTGGTCGCGACTAGATTGGCCGCGATCGGCTTGGCGCGGGTTGCCTGCCGTCCAGTTCGCCATCGCGGCCGCGCGCTCGATCACGCGGCGGCCGCGCGGATCGGACAGGTGCGCCAGCCGATAGGCGATCGGATCCGCCCCGGCGCGTTCGGCGAGTTCGTCCATGCAGCTTTCGAGCGCGAAAACATTCGGCATGGCGCCGAGGCTGCGCAGCGCCGATGTGCGCCGCGGCATTTCCAGCACGAGATGATGGATGATCCGCTTGCCGGGAATGTCGTAAAGCGGTTCGGCGTTGCGGGTCGCGCCGCCGCCGGCGGCTTCGGGAACGTCGGTCGGCGGCGGCGGGGCGGGCGGATTTGGCAGCGCCTCGCCGGCCAATAGATTGGCACCACCGCCGGGGCGGCCCTGGTGCGTGCCGCTCCAGATTTCGGTGGTCCAATCGACGGGATGACCCGCCGCGTCGAGCTTGGCGCGCACCTTGACCACCATTGCCGGGCTCACCGGCTCGAATGCGAACTCTTCCTGTCGCCGCCAACGCACGCGGATCGGCCGCCCTGGCATGCGCAACGCGATCACGGCCGCGTCGGCGGCGGCGTCATCGGCGCCATTATGGCCGTAGCATCCCGGCCCTTGAACGTGACGCACCGAAATTGCCGTCGGATCGAGCTTGAGCATGCGCGCGAGCGCAGCGCGTAGCGGATAGACGCCTTGGCAATGCGTCCAAACCGACAGGCGGCCGTCACGGTAAAGCGCGAGCGCGCAGGAAGGCGCTATCGACGCATGAGCAAGATGCGGGCGTGTATAGGTCGCTTCGTAGTTTTGCAGGCCGCGCGGCGAATCCGCCGCCGGCGCGCCGATGACGCGATCGATCGCGGAGCGCTGCAAAAGCCAATTCGCTTCCTGTTGCAAGGCGCTCGGCGGCTCAGCGCCGCTCCAAGTGGCGTGATCGGCGGCTACAGCCGCCGCAGCGTCCACCGCCGTTTCATCATCGCCGACGATCGCCAGAAAATTTTCATCGCGCACGAAACTGATCGGCTCGTGCGCGGCGCGGCGGACCGCCGCTTCGTCGATCGAAACGAGCGTCGCGCCGCGATTGGGCTGGCGCACAACGCGCGCATGCGCCAAGTCATGCGCCAAGTCACGCGCCATGTCACGCGCCAAGTCACGCGCCAACTCACCCGCCGAGCCACCTGCAATGCCGTCGAGCGTCATGTCATGGACAAAGGTCGGATTGCCGAAAAGCTTCGCCGGCAGATCGATGCGCGCCGCGTTGCGGCCAACGATCGCGTAGTGAGCGCGGGCTTTGCGCGCCGCAGTTCCGGTTGCGGGTATTGCCAGACTCACCGATTGCGCCTGCGCCCAATAATCCCAGGATGTGGCCGCGGCGTTACGTAGAATGCGGCCGTCCTGTACCGCCAATTCCGCCGCGGCGCAGCCAAGGCGGCGCGCGGCATCGTCGAGAAACAGCTTACGCGCTTCGGCGCAAGCCTGTCGCAGCGCGATGCCACCGGCCTGCATCGATTGACTGCCGGCAGTGTAGCCTTCGTTGGGCGTGCAATCGGTGTCGCCCGAACGGACCTTTATGCGCACAACGTCGACATCGAGCTCTTCCGCGGCGATTTGCGCCATCGCGGTGAGCACGCCTTGGCCGAGTTCGACTCGTCCCGTCGCAATCTCGACCTGCCCAGGCGTGGCGAAGTTCAGCCATTGGTCGAGGCGCACATTGTCGGCAAGTACGCTTGGGAGCGAGGATGTCATGTGCGCCTTTCACGCAATCGGGCCGCTGCTTTCTCGACCGCGCGCAAAATTCGGTTGTGCGTGCCGCAGCGGCAAAGGTTGTCGTCAAGCGCGCGGGCTATTTCGGCCCGCGATGGCGATGGATTGCGATCGAGCAGGGCTTTGGCGGAAATGAGAATGCCGCTGAGGCAATATCCGCACTGGCCGGCTTGCTCCTCGAGAAAAGCCTCCTGCAAGGGATGTGGTTGATCCGGCGTGCCAAGTCCCTCGACGGTGGTCACGTTGCGGCCAGCGACACTTGCGATCGAACGCCCGCAGGATTTTTCCGGCTTGTCGTCGATCAGGACGATGCAGCAGCCGCATTGTTCAAGCCCACAGCCGAACCGCGTTCCAGTCAGCCGCAGCGTATTGCGCAGCACGTCGAGCAACGGCGTTTCTTCGTGCGCGACCTTAACGCTGACCGCACGGCCGTTAACGGTGAAGGCGACGGTCTCTGTCATCGGCTCTTTTCGCGCGGTTTAGGTCATGAGGTCTTGGGTCAGGAGAATGTAAAGGCGTCGTGATAGGCGCCTTGTACGCTGCCGCCGGGAAGCGGCCCGCCGCCTGGCACATGAACCATGTTGCCAATCACCGCGGCAGTCGCGCCATGCAAGCCGTGACGCGGGATCGGCATCGGGGTGAGCGCTTCCCACGTGTCGGTCTTCGGGTCATAAGCCTCATTGGTGCCGAAAACGCGCCCGGTGGCCTCGCCACCGAACACAACGATCTTGCCGTCGATATAGACCGCCGAGACGCCGCTGCGAGGCGTCGGCAGGGGCGCGCGGAAGGTCCACGCATCAGTCTTGGGATCGTAGACGGCGTTCAAGCCGGTGTTGAAGTCATAAGAGTCCATGCGGCCGGCGATCGCATGAATTTTTCCATCGACGACCGCGACGCCCATATGATCGCGCTGGCCGACGAACGGTTGCGTTCCGGTCGAGCCGCGCATGCCACCGAGGATCGTGTATTTGTCGGTCGCCGGATCGTAAATCTCGTGCCATTCGACCGAGCGCACGTCGCGACCGCCAAGCAAATGAATTTTGCCGTCGAGCACGGTCGCCGAAATCGCGCCGCGCGGCCGCGCCAATCCGGCAATCGGCGCCCAAACATCGCTGGCGCTGTCGTAGACAAAGCACTTCGAGTGCGGACAGCGATTTTGTTCGATGAAGCCGCCGAATGTGTAGATTTTGGTCCCGATCGACACGCCAGCGACATGGTTGCATGGCAATGGAAACGCTGCCTTTTGCGACCAGCTTTTCGACTTGGAATCATAGACCTGGTGGAAGCCGCCGTCGACGCGATGACGTGCATAGCCGGCGATCACGTGAATTTTGCCCGCGCATTCGATCACCGCGTGCTCGCCCACCGGAATCGGCAGCCGCGGCTCTTCGACCCATCGCCCCGGATTGGCCGCGACCGGCGCTATGCTGGTCATGTAACGCTGCTTTTCGACGGTCGCCGGAATGCTGGTGATATTGCGATCGAACAGACCCGCGAACAGCGGATCGCTCGTCGCTGTTTCCGTTGCGGCTGGCGACGTCATTTTCTTCTCCCGTTATCTTTATGAGTTCGTTACGGTGCGTTTTAGACGGCGTAGGACGGAACCGCATCGCGAATGAGGCTGCGCGTGAGATCGACCCCTTCGCGCGCCACATCATAGGGCGAACGCGCCCATTGCGCGGGATTGGGCGCCTCGTAGCTGAGATAGCCGGTGTAGCCTTTTTCCGCCAATAGTCCGAGCACCTCGCGCCATTGCACGATGCCTTTGCCGGGCGGCAATCGGTCGGTCGGGCGCGCGACGCCGGCCACCGGTGTGGCCGAAACATCGCTGTATTGAAAGCAGATAATCTGTTCCGCCGGCACGCTTTCGAAACCGCGACCGCCAGCGCCGCTGCGGGCGAAATGATAGGTGTCGATCAGGTAGCCGCAATTCTTTTGCTTTGCGCCGTCGATCAATTCGCGCAATACCGCAAGCGTGTTGAGAACCGGATGCTGCGAATTGAATTCGATCGCAAGCCGCAGTCCATATTCGCCGGCGATCTCGCCGGCGCGGCGCAAATAAGGGATGGCGTCGGAGATCGGCCCGGCAATTGGTCCCGGCGCGCTCATCAGTGTGTCGCAGCCGAGCGCCACCGCGTTCTCGCAGGATTCCCGGAATACCGTGAACAGCCGCTTGCTTTCATCACCGCTCGCAAACAGCCAGCCATATTCCACGCCAAGCACGCCGACGGGGATGCCGCTGTTGCGAATGAGATCGAGAACCTGCTTGTTGCTCATCCCGGCGTCGAAACAGCGCTTAAAATCGGTGCGGCGCAGCTCGACGGCGTCAAAGCCGGCTTGACGCGCCGCATCGAGCGCGGCGGCAAGCGGCGTGGTATCGATCGTCCACATATGCAAAGCGAGCCGGCCAAATTTTTTCGTCATGTGTTACGTGCCCCAATCGTTACGTGCCCGATAGCGTCTTGCCAGCCCGCTGGACCTATGCGAGAGGCGAGCACCCCATTAGTGCCGCTTTGTGCCAGTAGATCAAGACGAGGTCGCACCGGCCCATGGTACAAGTACATAATCATGTATCGCATCATCTATCGCACCTGCGGTTGCTGGCTTTGCGACGCAGCTTTAAGCTTGTTGCGCTGTCAAGCGCCATGCGAGACTTGCGTCCGAGCATGTTGAGCAAAATGGAATTAAGGCGGTTCCACGCAGTCGCGATTACGGCCGCCATTGGCTGTATTGCTGCGCTGGCGAACCCCGCACCAGTGCGCGCCCAGTCGGCCGATCTGGTTTTGTGCGACCGCATTGCCGCCGATCCGGCCGATCCAGATAAGCCGGCCGATGTTAAAGGCGCGGCCGAAATCGCGTCATCAGACATTGCAACCGCGATCAAATTCTGCAAACGCGCTTCGACGGCATCGCGCCGAGCGCTTTATCAGCTGGGCCGCGCTTATGCGGCCAATCGGCAAATGGCGGAGGCGGTTGGCGCCTATCGCAAGGCCGCCGATAAAGGCAGCACCGCCGCCATGGTCGAACTCGGCACGCTTTTGGCCAACGGATCGGGCGGGGAGCGCGACGAGACGCAAGCGCGGACCTTGTTCGCGCGTGCCGCGCAGGCGGGCAATGCGCGCGGCGCCACTAATCTAGCCGCTCTCTCAGCGAATGTCGGCGGTTCGTCCGATCCGGTTGAAGCAAGGGCAATGCTGGCGAAGGCGGCCGAGACAAACTCGGCCGAAGCCGAATTTCAACTAGGGTTGATGATGGCCAACGGAGTTGGCGGACCTAAGGATGATACCGGCGCGCGCGCCATGTTCGAAAAGGCGGCCGCGCAAGACCACGCCGGCGCGCTGGATTGGATGGGCAGTTTTGCCGAAAGCGGGCGTGGCGGACCAGAGGATCGTAATGCCGCCAAAGGCTACTACGAAAAAGCCGCCGCACTCGGTAATGAAGACGCCAAGGCGGCCCTGGAGCGTCTGAAATGTCCGCTTGTGCTCAAAACCAAAAGCGGTGAGGTTTGGACTCACCTGTGCTTCTAGCGCGCCGCGCGCAGACGCCAGAGGCTTGCGGCACTTGCATCAGCTCTTGCATCATTATTCTCAAAGATCTCTGGAGTCTCTGCGCAAAATTCCTCGTCGACACACGTCCAAGCGCGCTAAACTCCTGTCAAGGACCGCTTGATGCCTTCTCGCCGCCAGCTTCATCTCGGCGCCTTCATGCGACCGGCCAGTATTCACACCGGGGCGTGGCGATATCCCGGCGCCTGGCCAGACATGAACTTCAATCTCCTGCATCTCAAAGAATCAATCCAAAAGCTGGAACGAGCGAAATTCGACGCATTTTTCATGGCCGATCACATGGCGGTGCTGAACATGCCGATGGACGCGCTCAAGCGCAGTCACACCGCGACGTCATTCGAGCCTTTCACCTTACTGTCAGCCTTGTCGCAGGTGACCGAGCGCATCGGCCTTGTCGCTACCGGCTCAACCACGTTTGACGCGCCCTATCATATCGCCCGCCGTTTCGCCTCGCTCGATCACTTGAGCAACGGCCGCGCCGGCTGGAACATCGTCACCACCTCAAATCCCGACGCCGCGCTCAATTTCGGCCTTGATGACCACGTCGAACACGGCGAGCGCTATCGCCGCGCGCGGGAATTCTACGATGTGGTGACCGGACTCTGGGACAGCTGGGCGGACGATGCTTTTGTCCGCAATGTCGAGGACGGCATTTTCTTCGATCCGGCAAAAATGCACGTGCTCAATCATAAGGGCAAATATCTCTCGGTGCGGGGCCCGCTCAATATCGCTCGGTCCGTTCAGGGCTGGCCGGTCATCGTGCAGGCCGGCGCCTCGGAATCGGGCCGGCAACTCGCGGCAGAAACCGCCGAAGCGGTATTCACCGCGCAGAGCGATCTTGCCGCGGGACGGCAATTCTACGCCGACGTGAAGGGACGCATGGAAAAGCTCGGCCGCTCACGCGAGCACATGAAAATCCTGCCGGCATGCTTCGTCGTGGTCGGCGATACCCTCGAACAGGCGCAAGCAAAACGCGGCAAACTGGACAGTCTCGTCAATTACGCCAATGCCATTGCCTCGCTTTCGATCGCGCTCGGCCACGACGCCTCGAAATTCGATCCCGACCAGCCGCTGCCGGACGACATTCCCGAGAGCAATGCGTCTAAGAGCGGGCGGGAGCGCGCTATTGCGCTAGGCCGGCGCGAGAACTTGACCGTGCGGCAGCTGGCGCAGCGGCTGGGCGGCTATTCCGGCCTCGCCATGGTCGGCACGCCACAAACGATCGCAGACGAAATGGAAGAGTGGCTGGAGACCGAAGGCTCGGATGGCTTCACCGTGATGTTTCCATATTTGCCCGGTGGGCTTGACGATTTCGTCGAGCAGGTCGTTCCGTTGCTGCAACGCCGCGGGTTGTTTCGGCGCGACTATGAAGGGACGACGTTACGCGCGCATCTTGGATTACCGCGGCCGAAAAATCGCTTCTTTGAAAATTGAGGTATCGCTTCGGACACGCGATTGCCGCAAATCCGGTCGCGCGAGCGGGCTTTAGTTCCGTCAAACGCAAAAATGTGAACGGGAACTTTCCCCGAACAATTTCGCTTCTCGTGTTGAAGCACGGAGCGGCGAAATTGCGATGCGGAATTTGAAATGGCAATTGATACGCAAGACGATAGCGCGAACCCAAGAAAATTTCGTGAATACGCGGCCGAATGCCGCCGGCTAGCGCACGTCGCCTCGGAAAAAGATCGCGCCATGCTGATCGAGATTGCCGAAGCCTGGGTGGTCTGCGCCGAAGAAGTAGAACGCGACGCCGGGCGTCGCCGCAAGCGCTAGTACTGGATACACCGTCAGTCAACGGATGGGAGAGCGAGGCTTCTGGTTTTAAGCGCGAGGCTTGCGAATTGCGGGCACCTTCGACTGGCCCTAGAGTAGTAGGCTTCCCGGAGGAAACGCGATGTCGGTTCAGAGCTTGCGCGCCTCGCCACGCGATCAATCGGACCCTATTGAGCAAGCAAGCCTGGACGAACTGCGCGCCTTACAATTAGGCCGGCTCAAGCAAGCGATTGGGCGTGCGGCACTGGTGCCGCATTACCGCAACAAATTTACCGCCGTAGGGATCGCGCCCGGGGACCTCAAGAGCGTCGACGATCTGAGCCAATTTCCGTTCACCACAAAAGAAGACTTTCGGCAGAATTACCCGTTCGGCATGTTCGCCGTACCAATGAGCGAGATCATTCGCATCCACGCATCGAGCGGCACCACCGGCAAGCCGACCGTGGTCGGATACACGCGCGCCGACATCGAGTTATGGTCGGCGCTAATGGCGCGTTCGATCCGCGCCGCCGGCGGCCGACCCGGCGACAAGATGCACGTCGCCTATGGCTATGGCCTGTTCACCGGCGGGCTCGGCTTTCACTACGGCGGCGAATATCTCGGCTGCACTGTGATCCCGGTCAGCGGTGGATTCACCGAGCGACAGGTGCAGCTCATCGTCGACTTCAAGCCGGACCTGATTGCGGTGACGCCGTCTTATTTGCTCGCAATCGCCGATGAGTTCGACCGCCAAGGGATTGATGCACGCCAGACGTCGCTGCGCATTGCGCTGTGTGGTGCCGAGCCGTGGACCGATGCCATGCGGACCGAAATCGAGCGCCGCATGAATCTTGCTGCGTTGAATGTCTACGGACTATCGGAAGTGATCGGGCCGGGCGTGGCGCAAGAATATGGGGACAGCAAGGACGGCCTGACGGTTTGGGAAGATCATTTTTTTCCTGAAATTATCGACCCGGCAACCGGCAAGACGCTGCCCGACGGCGCAGAGGGCGAGCTGGTCCTCACGTCGCTGACCAAAGAGGCCATGCCGGTCATTCGCTACCGCACTCGCGACCTCACGCGGCTATTGCCCGGGAACGGGCGCGCTATGCGCCGGATGGATCGCATCAAAGGGCGCAGTGACGACATGCTCATCATTCGCGGTGTCAATGTGTTTCCCAGTCAAATCGAAGCGGCGCTCGCCCAGGAAGAGGCGTTCGCACCGCACTATATTTTGGAAGTGACGCGGCCGGGCCGGCTCGATGAACTGGAGGTCATCGTCGAGACCAGGACCGTCGTCGCGTCCGACGCGGCGGCAATATTGTCGGATCGCGCCGTGCATCTCATCAAGTCGCAGGTCGGAGTTTCCACCAAGGTGCGCGCGGTAGCGCCAGGCAGCGTTGAACGATCACAAGGCAAAGCCAAACGCGTGATCGATAAAAGACCGCGCCAGTAGGACGAGACAGCGATGGTGCTTTTAGATCAATCTGCCCGAAGCGAGGCCTCCGTCGTTTTTGATCGTGCCGGCCTGCCGCGCGAGGTCGTAGCAGCATGGCTCGATTGCGATGATGCCGTCACTGCCGACTATCGCAGGGATGCGGAGAAGTTTTCGCGGCGCTGGACAGCCGGCGCAGAGCTTTTAGCGCAGCTGCCGACGAAACCAAATCGTTCGGACGCACAAAGAGCGGCAGTGGCGGCGATTGCCGAACGCGACTGCGCCACACGCGGCAGATTTCTCGATGTTCATGTCGAGACGGTCTATCGCCGCCTGACCGAAAACCTTTCGAAATTCAAACGTGTCGACGATTTGGTACGCGATGCGGCGGCGGCCGTGCCAGGCCTGGTGCCGGATGAAAGCCAGCTTGCTCGCAACAATAGCTTGCAGCAAAAGGAAAAAGATGGCCTTGAAATCGATCAAGGCCTATTTCTGTCGCGGGCGCTAGGCCACGAGCAATGCGGCATGCATTTGTGCCATGCCATGCTGCTGCCGCGGCCGGAGGCGGCGGAATTTAGTCGGCACTTTCAGCAAACGGCGAAGATCGAATTTGCAGGCGCCACGCTTGAGCGGCGCGGCAAGGCGGCGCAAGTCATCATGCGCAATCCGCGGTTTCTCAATGCCGAAGATGAGACGACCATTGACGGGCTGGAAACTGCGATCGATGTCGCGACGCTGGATCCGGCGACCGATATTGCGATCCTGCGCGGCGATATCGTCGAGCACACGAAGTATCGGGGTCGCCGGCTGTTCTCCGCAGGCATCAACCTGACGCATCTGTATCAAGGCAAGATTGCCTATCTCTGGTACATCAGGCGTGACATGGGGCTCGTCAACAAGCTCTTCCGCGGCATTGCCCGGCGCGATGCCAGCCCCGACGAGCTATCCGGTGCAACAACCGAAAAGCCGTGGATCGGCGTTGTCGAAGGGTTCGCGATCGGTGGTGGTTGCCAGCTTTTGCTGGCACTCGATTACGTGCTGGCGGCGAGCGATGCCTATATGACGCTGCCCGCGCGCAAGGAAGGCATCATTCCGGGGGCGGCAAATCTGCGGCTGTGGCGCTTTACCGGCGATCGCATCGCTCGCCAAGCCATCCTTTATGGTCGCCGTCTCGACTGCGACACGCCGGAAGGACGCTTGATTTGCGACGAGATCGCGGCTCCCGCGGCAATCGATGACGCGCTGGAGCGGGTCGTCGATGGCTTCACCAGTTCGGGCGTCGTCAGCGCCGCCGGCAACCGGCGGGCATTGCGGGTCGCCGAAGAACCGCTCGATACGTTTCGCCGCTATATGGCCGTCTACGCGCGCGAGCAGGCGCTGTGCCATTTCAGCCCGGCGCTCATCGCAAATCTTGAGCGCAATTGGAACGCACACCAGCGAGCGGGCTAACTCTGTAAGCTTTATGCAGTGGACAACAAAGCCGCCGGGGATTGGGCATACCGACGGCTTTGCCTACGTCCCCGACGCGCGTCGTGGCTTTCCCATGTCGCCGTCTTACGGATAACGCTTGGGTCGATGCCGAAACCGACAAACAACTTTATTACATGCGCCGCGGAGGTATGTTTAACCAAAGCAATGTTTCAAACTCATAATCGCACTCGTCACACACCCAGGTGTGACGAACGTTATTGTGTTTGAGAAATTCCGAATATGTGGGTGCGCTCAGTAATTCGTCACATTTTGGGCAGCGGCATTGCGCGAAATACCATTCATAAATGTGGCTTCTGGGCGCGGTGATGCGGGGCCTCATGCAGAAACCTTCCGAAACTCAAATTGCCCCAGCCTTTTTGATAGTTGCACCAGTGCTTTCAATATTTCTTGAATGATATCCGGCGCATTTTATCGGTCACAAAGGTTAATTCTCGGGGCTTGGGCCTGGCCGACTGCATCGAACCACGGCGCCGCGGGCTCACCGGCATGCGCTTTTCAAATGATCGCGCCCACACAACCGTGCGGCCTGGGCAAATGAAGTTACTCGTGGTCAGTCCCACAAACCAATCAAGATTTCCCGCCCGGAATTGGTTACTGCGCGGCGAAAGTCATCGCCTTGAAGCGATTTTTCTGGTCGTCGCTTAGTCCGCTTTCAAAATCTTCCAGCGCAACCTGAATAGATAAAACGGCGCGCCAGGTGGCATCAAGCCGCGCTTCGATTGCCTCCAATCGGGCGACCGCCGATTGCGGCATGGAGTTCGGACAATGCGCCGCAAGGTCGCTCGCCGCTTTGCTGAATGCCTGTTTCACATCAGCCAATGCGGCACGCTGCTGCTCGGTCGGCTGGACCGATTTGTCGATCTGATCGATCGACCAATCGGTCGCCGCGGAGGCAGTCCCGCAGGAGCGAAGATCCGTCTTTTCGCTCGACACGACCAGGGTTTTAGTCGCAGCCCGGCCAGCTAACCGTGATTGCTGTTCACGCGTCAGCGATTGCTCAAGATCCCGCAGCGGCTGGTGGATGATGTCGACCGCCATCGTCAGGACTTCAATCTGGGAGTCCATCATTTGCAGGCGCACGATCGGCTGCTCGGGGATGTCGGTCGGGCAAGATTTGGCGAGATAGCCGGCTGCGGCGCCGATCGCACCGCCGAGCCGCTGCACGCGCTCCATCTGTTCCGCGGTTGGCCGGATTTCCGCCATAAGGCGCCCGACTATCGCATTAGCATCGATGGATTGGTGACATTGATCGCGGCTGTGATCCGCGGGCGCGGAAGCGAAGGCCGTCGTGAAAATCGCGTCGTATCCGAAAGGCCACGGCGACGAGGATGTCGGCCAGAAGATATTCTGGAAAATCGCGGGCAGCGCCCGATCCGGATAGAGCAGCGCCAGCGTTACCTGCCGCTGCGTTTCATGACGGCCAACATCATTACGCCCAACGTCATTGGGATTGCCGTGCATATACAAGGGGTGATGATGGTGCCGATGCCCGAAAAGCGGCACTCCAAGATGCAATGGCCCGATCCGCAGGCCGAAAGCCGCCGCGGGCGGAGAAGCAAAAAGAATAATCGTTAATGCTGCAACTGCGAAACCAGCGCCGGCTTTCCGCATGATTCGGCACCTGAAAGAGTGGTGAAAATGAGCCCTACTAACGCGTACTGGTACCGGCAAGTTCCATCCGCTCGCGCATATTTGCGGGCTCGCCTTGGCGCTTGTTGCCGAGACGCAACAGCGGGACGAGCACAAAAGCAAAAGCGGTAAAAGCCGCCGAAATCAAGACCAGCGGCGGCAACGCGCTGTGGAAAGCGTGCGTGTAGAGGAACGAGCCGACATTGTCGGCGAGCGTGCCGGCAAAATTGATGATGGACATCAGTACGGCGAATGAGAATCCTTCCGCGCGAGGCGGGCAATAATCGGCGGCGAGCGTCAGTGTCGCGACTGTGGTCAGCATGGCGGAAAATCCGGCACAAAAGCTGATTATTGCTGCGGCGATCTCGTTCCAGAAGAAGAGGTAGCCGAGCCCGGCCAAGGTGCCGAAGGCGATGCTCAGGTTGAGAAGGGTTTTAAGCGTCAGGCCTTCAAAAAATGGCCGATAGAGGAGGGCGCCAAAAACCCATCCTGCGGCGGTAACCGATCCCAGCACGCCGATATAGGCCTGTGAGAAACCGAGGTCGTCGGTCATGTGGTAGTACAGCGGCGTGCTCAAGCCGGGGCTGAAATAGTAGAGAAACAAAAACATCGCTACGATCCACAGCTCGCGCCGGCGGAACGCGGTCAGGAGGCCGCGCAGCGTGTTTCTCATTCCGGCCAGATCGATTCCGACTTTTTTCTCGGGCACGAGAAAGAAAGTGCCGGCGATCACAGCGCACGGCGCGATCGCGATAATGGCGGCTGCGGCGTGCAAAGCACCTTCCGGAGCAAGGTGCTGCACGAGTTGACCGCCGACAATAGCGGCAACCATTGCGGCGATGTTGAACCAAAGCCATTGCTGGTTGACGAAGGTCCCGCTTTCTTTGAGCCGCTGGCCGTTTTCGACCAGAACCGCGCCGCATAGTGTCGAGGAAATCGCCATCGCGTAAGCCGTGAGCATCAGTGCGAAGGCAAGATCGCCCGGCGCATCGAGCTGCGTAACCCATAAATAGCCGACAGTCGCAGCGACATTGGCGATGATCAGATAGCTTTTGCGCCGATAACCGAACAGGGGGACGAAATCGGAAATGAGCCCGTAAACCGGCTTGATGATCCACGGCAGATTGAACAGGGTGATGAAGGCGGTGACCTGAACCGGCGTCCATCCATGCACTTGTTTGAGAAAATAAGTGAGCGGTTGAGAAATCAGGCCGACGATTTGGCCCAAGCCTTCGACGAGATAGACCAAAGCGAAAAAAATCAGCAGACGTCTTGTCGTGTCTTTTTCGCCCGGCGCGATATTACCGCCGGCCGAATCGGAGGGGTCGTTCGTAGGCGCACTCGGCGCGGCGTCCGGCATGATCTCTTATTAGCTGGCCGCGTGGCCGGCGTCAGCGGCCAAGGTTTCGATTCCGAGCTGTTTTACGATTGTCTCAACGATGTCGCGGGGACGCGGCACGATGGAAACCGTGACTGGCCGTTCATCAGCAGTGGGTTCCTCGAGAGTCTTGAATTGGCTGTCGAGCAGTGTCGTCGGCATGAAATGATCGGCGCGAGCCGCAACGCGCCGGGCGATCAAGTCGCGGTCCCCTTTCAGGAAAATCAGGCGCACATCGCCCCGATCGCCGATCAGGACGTCCCGATAGGCCCGCTTGAGCGCGGAGCAAGCGATAATGCCATGGCCGCCGGCGTGCCGGGTCGCGTCGATCCATGCCGCGATGGCGTAAAGCCAGGGCCAGCGGTCTTCGTCGTTGAGTGGCTCGCCGTGATGCATCTTTTCGACATTGGATTTCGGATGAAACCAGTCGGCGTCCTCGTAAACCCAATGCAGCCGATTTGCCAGCATGGAAGCAATCGTGCTTTTGCCGGAGCCGGACACTCCCATGACTACGAGAACATGGACGTCATCCGCACCTGGCCTTCGATCCATGTCATTGCTCCGGCGCGGCGGCCCGGATCGCGAGCCAGACGAGATCGCCTTGCGCATAGGCACGATGCGCCGGCAAGTCTTCGCCGGCAAGTACGCGCTTGAAAATCGGCCGCCTGTTGGCGTTATCAATCAGAAACAGCATTTCGCCAGTGGCAGCGAGAGCCGGTAAAGTCAGCGTGACACGTGGTACAAACGGCTCCATTCCGGCCTTGGCAACGCCGAGAACCCACCGTTCTTTTTCTTTCAAAGCGGGAGAGTGCGGAAACAGCGACGCTACATGACCGTCCGGAGCAAGTCCCATCAGCACCATATCGAACATTGGCCGGCGGGGCTCGAGACGCTCGGCGCCATAAAATCGCTTAAGCTCGTCCTCATAAAGACGCGCGGCGTCGTCGGGGCTGTCAGCGTCAGTCGGAATCGGGTGAATGTTTTGCGGGGGCGCCGGGACCCGATCGAGGAAAATGCGTTTCGCCGTGCCCATATTGCTCAACGGGCCGCTCTCGGGCACGAAACGATCATCGCCCACGAACCAGTGGACGCGATCCCACGGCACTTGGTTGCGCCAGGGATCGGACGCGAGCAAGTGATAAAGCCCAAGCGGACTCGAACCGCCGGTGAGGCACACCGCTGCTCGGTTGCCGTGACTGATCCGGTTGAGCAATCGCCGCGCTGCCGCCTCGGCCACAGCGGCGGCATCGGCAACAATGACAATCTGCGGCTTCTTCGCGGTCATTGGTTAGGTCGTCATGGCAATTTCAAGCGATCGGCCGCCAGCGGCGTCCGTCGCGCGCAAGCAATTCGTCCGCCTCTTTGGGCCCGTCGCTGCCGGCACGATAGCTCGCCAAATGCGTGTCCCGCGCTTGCCGCCAGGCATCAAGAAATGGCTGTACCACGCGCCAGCCGGCTTCAATGCCGTCGGCCCGCGGATAAAGGATGGCGTCGCCAATCATGCAGTCATAGATCAATGTCTCATAGCCGGTGCTTGGCGCGATTTCGAAATAATCGTCATAGCGGAACGTCATACCCACGCCGCCGATAGCAATTGAAGGACCGGGAATCTTGGCATTGAATTCAAGACCGATGCATTCGTTGGGCTGAATTCCGATCACCAGGAAATTCTCGGCAAGGCGGTCGATGGGTGTATCGCGAAACATGGCAATCGGCGCCTGTTTGAATTTTATCGCCACCTCGGTCTGCTTGCCGCGAAGCGCCTTGCCGGTTCGCAAGTAAAACGGCACGTCCGCCCAGCGCCAATTATCGATCATTAGCTTGAGCGCGACATAGGTTTCGGTCGTACTGTGCGGATCAATGTCTTTGGTCTTGCGGTAAGGCTCGACCGGCTGATTTTCGACGAAGCCTTCTCCATATTGCGCTCGTACAGAATTGCGCAGCGCCTCGTTTTCGCTCGGCACTTGCACTGCGTCGAGCAATTGCGCTTTCTCCGCCCGCACCGAGTCGGCAGCAAAGCGTGATGGCGGCTCCATGGCGATGAGCGAAAGCAGCTGGAACAGGTGGTTGGGCACCATGTCGCGCAACGCCCCGGTCGCGTCATAGTAATTACCGCGGCGGCCAACAGTGAGCGATTCGGCGACCGTGATCTGAACATGATCGATATGGTCGCGATTCCAGATCGGCTCAAACAGGCCGTTGGCGAAGCGCAACACCATGATGTTCTGCACCGTCTCCTTACCGAGGTAGTGATCGATGCGATAAATCTGATCTTCCTTGAGAATGCCGAGGAGCTTCCGATTGAGCTCATGGGCGCTCGCGATGTCGGTGCCAAACGGCTTTTCGATAATGATGCGCCGCCAAGGGTGGCCCTTGCCGGAGCCGTTTTCTCGCGCCAGACCCGATTGGCCGAGATGACAGCCGATCGGGACGAAGCCTGCGGGCGGCGTGGCGAGATAAAACAGCCGATTACCCCGCGTGTCGCGTTCGCGTTCAATGCGCGTGAGTTCTCGCCCGATTTTGTCGTACGTTGAATCGTCGTCGGGTTCGCCCTGCACGTAGGCGACGCAGCTCAAAAGCTGCTTGAGTACTTTTTGATCGATCGGCCGGCCCGCGAATTGCGGTAAGCTTCTCGCCAGGTCGTCACGAAACGCTTCGCTCGATGACGGGCTGCGCGCGACCCCGACCAGCCCGAAGGCCTCCGACAGCAGGCCCGCGGCCGCGAGGTTATAAAGCGCAGGGACGAGCAGCCGATGCGTAAGATCGCCGGACGCGCCGAAAATGACGAGGCAACAGGGATCGGCGGGACGTGCCGTCGTGGCGCTCGTCCGAGGGGTCATGACGGTTTCGCCTTGCGCTCTTTGAGTTCAACATGCGCGCCAAAACCTTTGCGCATGATCACGCCAACCTGCATGCGGGAATCCTCATCACGCCAGGGCGCGATCGAACGCGGCTTGCAGCGCCTTCAGGCCCGCCGCGATCTCGCCTTTGAGATGGACGCGCAGCGCGCGCCGGCCGCGCTCGAGCAGAACATCAAGGTCGCCACGGGCCTGCGCGCTCTTCACCACGTCGAAGCTGGCGCGGTGTCCGGGAATAGGCAGGTCGTCGCCGTCGTCGGCCGTGATTTGCAGAAAAACGCCGCTGTCAGGCCCGCCTTTGTACGCCTGTCCGGTCGAATGCAGAAATCGCGGTCCGAATTCGAGACAGGTCGCGACATGACGGCGATCGCGCAGCGCCAACCGCAAATTCTGCAGACATGACGCATTCTGCTCGTTGCGCGCGAGATAGGCCAACAGAGCGAAGTAATCGCCCCCGGTAATGCGGCTGAAATGTGCGGCAAGCCAGCTCGAAACGGTGTCGCCGGCGCCGGCTTTGCGCAAGGCTTCGGCATTGGCCTGATCGGTAAACACCGACATCGAATTCTCGGAGCAAACTGGCGTTTCGGGCGGCAACTCGCCGGACTTTTCAAACCCGCTCGTCAAATCGCGGGTTTTGATCTTGCTCGCTTCCACATCGGGCTGATCGAATGGATTAATGCCGAGCACGGCGCCCGCAGTTGCCGTTGCGATTTCGAAACGAAAGAATTCCTGGCCGATATGCGCCAGTGAATTCTGCACGATGCGAACGACTGGATGACCGGCGCTTTCAAGCTTCTTCAGCTTAGCCTCGTGCTCGGGCTCGTCCTCACCTTTGAGCGCGAGATCGATGAACAGGCGATCATCGCCATAGACTTCCGGCCTGCCGAGCGGTTCGCCGTCGATAGGGATCAAGCCTTTGCCGTGCTTGCCGGTGGACTCCGCGAACAATTGCTCAGCCCAAACACCGAAACCGCCGCCGAAACGGCGCAGTGTGGGCGAAGCGAGCATGGTGACTTTGTCACGGCCGCGCGCTGCCGCCGCGCCGAGCACGATGCCAAGCGTGACCCCTGGATTCTCGGCGGGCGGTACATCGGGCCCGCAGGAGCGGATCATGCTTCGCGACAACTCGGCCAGTTCGGCAACATCCAGCCCGGCGATTGCCGCCGGAACGAGACCGAACGGCGAGAGCACCGAATATCGTCCGCCGATTGACGGGACGCCGTAAAAGATCCGACGGAAGTGTTGCTCTTTCGCGTGGGCTTCCAGCGACGAACCCTGATCGGTGATCGCAATGAATTGTCTCCCCGCTTGGTCCACCCCCACCTTGTCAGCCGTTTTTGCGAAGAAATAGTCCTGCAAAATATTTGGCTCAGTAGTGCCGCCGGATTTGCTGGAGACGATGAATAATGTCTTGCCTAGATCGAGGTCGGCCTCGAGCGCCTTGATCTGCGCCGGCACCGTCGAATCGAGAATGCGCAGTCGCGGCCAGCCGCTTTGTTGACCGAAAGTGACGGCCAAAACTTCGGGGCCAAGGCTGGAGCCTCCCATGCCAAGGAGGACCGCATCCTTAAAACCGTCCCGCTTGACCTCATTGGCAAAGGCGACGTACTCGCCGATCTCGGCGTCTTCGGCGTAATCGAGCCAACCCAGCCAGCGGTCCTCGTCGGCATTGGTCCACAGCGATTTGTCGCCTTGCCAAAGTCGCCGTACATTGCCATGCGCGCGCCAGTCCTCGGTAATCTCGTCGACGCGCTTTTTGAGTTGCGGATCGAGCGCGAAGCTCTGCGCGTCGATTTTGTCGCCGACAATTTCGATCCGCTTCTTCGCCACCGCGGCGAGCAGCTTGTCGGCGGCGTCGGCAAAAAGCCGTATGCCGTCGCGAATAAGCTTGTCAGTGACCGATTGCAGTGAAATGCCGGCGCGATCGAGTTCGCCAAGGAGGCGCTGCGCTTCAGCGATGTTGGCCGTCAGCGTGTCGCCCACCTTGCCGTGATCGCGAAACGCATCAATCGTCGCAATAGGCTCGGTGCTTATCGTGTCCGGACCGATAAGTTCCTCGACATAAAGAACGTCGCTGTAAGCCTTGTTCTTGGTGCCGGTCGAGGCCCATAACAGCCGCTGCGGCTTAGCGCCGTGGGCAGCGAGCGCCCGCCAGCGCTCTCCGGTGAACAGGCGCAGATAACGCTGATAGGCAAGCTTGGCATTGGCGATCGCGATCTTGCCTTTGAGCGCCGCCAGGCGGGCTTTTTCATCCGGGTCGTTGGCGCGCGCGATCTTTTCGTCCAAAAGTTTGTCCGCTTCGGTATCGATGCGGCTGACAAAGAAGCTCGCGACGCTCGCAATCCGCGAAATCTCGCCGCCCTTGGCGGCGAGCGCCTCGAGCCCGGACAGATAAGCTTCGACGACTTGTTCGTAGACTTGCTGGGCAAATAACAGCGTGATGTTGACGTTGATACCGTCGGCGGTGAGGTCATGGATGGCCGGCAATCCTTCGGGCGTGGCCGGCACTTTGATCATGACGTTTTGCCGATCGACCTCCCGCCACAGGCGCTTTGCCTCGGCGATGGTTCCTTCCGTATCCGTCGCCAGATAGGGCGACACCTCGATGCTGACAAAGCCGTCAGCACCATGCGTGGCATCGAAGACCGGACGCAGAACTTCGGTGGCGCTGCGAATGTCTTCTACTGCGAGCTTTTCGAAAATGTGTCCGGCCGAGCGGTCATGGCTCGCCAGCATACGATTGATGGCGTCATCGTATTCGTCGGTGTGGCCGATGGCGTGCTCAAAAATCGAAGGATTCGATGTGACGCCGCGCAGACCATCCCCATCGACAAGTTTCTTCAATCCGCCGTTGGCGATGAAACCGCGGGAAAGAAAATCGAGCCATACCGCTTGGCGGTGTTCTTGCAGCGCTTTGAGCGGGTTCATTGCGGGGGTTTCCCTGCGGTCTTGTCAGTCGAATGCTTGGCAATCTGATCTTTGGCGGCCTGCAATATTTTATCTGCAACGAAGCCGAATTTCCGCATTACCTCCGGCCCAGGCGCCGATTCGCCGAAACTATGCATGCCGATAATTGTCCCTTCGGGACCAGCATAGCGGTCCCAGCCGATAACTGAGCCGGCCTCCACCGCAACGCGCGCCTTGACGCTTGGCGGCAAAACCTCGTCACGATATCGGTTATCCTGTTGCTCGAACAATTCCCAGCTTGGCATGCTCACAAGGCGGGCGGCAATTCCTTCGCGCTCGAGTTGTTCGTAAGCGGTGACGCAGAGCTGAACCTCGCTGCCGCTCGCGATCAGAATGACTTGCGGCGTCCCATTCTTGCTGTCGGCCATCACGTAAGCGCCGCGCGCAAGTCCATCCGCGCTCGCATAGCGACTGCGGTCGAAGATCGGAAGCTTCTGGCGGCTCAGCACAAGGCAAGCCGGCCGATCGGTCAACGCCATGATGATCTCATAGGCTTCGCGCACTTCGTTGGCGTCGGCAGGCCGCAAAACGATGATGTTTGGAATGGCACGCAGCGCGACGAGTTGTTCGATCGGCTGGTGCGTCGGCCCGTCTTCGCCGAGGCCGATCGAGTCGTGGGTGAAAACATGAAACACCGGTAATTCCATCAATGCAGCGAGCCGGATCGACGGCCGCATATAGTCGCTGAAGGTGAGAAAGGTCGCGCCGAAGGCACGAAGCTTCGAGACCACCAGGCCGTTGACGATGGCGCCCATGGCGTGTTCGCGCACGCCGAAATGCATGACGCGTCCGCCTGGATCATTAGCTTCAAGCGCGTCAGCCTTGGCGAAGGCGGTCTTGGTCGAAGGCGCAAGATCAGCGGCGCCGCCGATAAGCCATGGCACGGTTTGGGCGATCGCGTTGAGCATCTTGCCCGATGCGTCGCGCGTCGCGAGACCTTTCTCGTCCGGCGGAAAGGTCGCCAAGTCGCGATCCCAATGCTCCGGCAATTTGCCGGCCAGCAGCAGCTCGACTTCGCGCGCCAGCTCCGAATGCCGATCTTTGTACGCCGTAAATATTTTCATCCAGTCGTCGCGCAAGCCGCGCCCGCGGCGGCCGATGCCTTTGCGGAACGAGTCGTACACGCCATCCGGCACGAGGAACTGCGCATCTTCCGGCCAGCCATAGAACCGCTTTGCCAGCCTGACTTCCTCCTCGCCGAGGGCATCGCTGTGCGCTGCCGCGGTGTTCTGCTTGTGCGGGGCGCCGTAGCCGATGATGCTGTTGACGATGATGAGCGTCGGCTGATCCTCGGTGCGCAGAAAGATTTCGACCGCTTGGGCAAAGGCGGCCGTGTCATTGGCGTCGCGCACCCGGACCACGTTCCAGCGGTAACCCTTGAACCGCGTGGCGACGTCCTCGCTCATGGCGAGATCGGTATGACCTTCGATGGTCACCGTGTTGCTGTCGTAGATCCAGCACAGGTTCGAAAGCTGCAAATGTCCAGCGAGCGAGGCCGCCTCGCTGGCCACGCCTTCCATTAAATCGCCGTCGCTGCAAATCGTGTAGACACGAAAGTCGAACAGCGTCGCGTTCGGCTGATTGTAACGCGCGCCGAGCCAGCGCGAGGCAATTGCCATGCCGACGCTGTTGCCGCAGCCTTGGCCAAGCGGGCCGGTCGTGGTCTCAATGCCGGTCGTGCGGCCGAATTCCGGGTGCCCCGGCGTCACGCTGTCGAGCTGGCGAAAGTTCTTGATGTCGTCGAGAGTGACTGCTGGGTTTTCAGTTACGCGTCCGGCCTCGACGCGCCGCACGCCGGCAAGATGCAGAAGCGCGTAAAGCAGCATCGAGGCGTGGCCTGCGGACAAGACAAAACGATCGCGATTCGGCCACAGCGGGTCGGACGGATCATAACGGAGGAATTGCTGCCACAGCGTGTAGGCGACCGGAGCGATCCCCATCGGCGTGCCGGCGTGGCCCGAATTCGCCTTTTCCACCGCATCGATGGTGAGCGTTCGGATCGTGTCGATGGACCGCTTGTCGAGGTCCCGCGCGCCGGCCGTGCGGCGGGTGCCCTCCCGGGAGGTGGCTTCGGACATGTGACAATACCTAATAAGCGCAGAATCGCCCCTTTAAGAACGAAAAACGATCGAGGGCTTATGCTGTTCCCACGGCCGGACGAGCGCAGGGTGGCTATTATGTTGACGTCTTAAGTCCCGCTGAATACTGCGACATTTCACGCCCATCCGCTGCTGCAAGTGGGTCTTAGAGGTTGCGCAACAGGTTGCACATGCGACCCTGGAATACGATGCGGGCGACAGCCTATGGCGGCGGGATCGGCCTTGTCGCGGCTGCCATCAAATTGTTCGCGCCCTGGAGCCAAGCACAGCCCGGCTTGGCAATCGCGAAAGAGTTGATCGGCGCGACGCTCGCCTTTGCGTTGCTGTGCGGGCTGGCGGCGGCATTGCGCAATTTCATTCAGCGGAGGCTGATGGAGTCGGAGTCTCGATAGTGGTGGCAGCGAAGTAACAAACGTTAACTCGCGTCGCGCGAGCGGGATTTCTTTTCCCCTCCCGCCCATAGCCGTTCGCAGAACGGCGTCGTTTCGCTCGCCTATGCGCAGCGCGTGGTGGGGAGGGGTAAGGCGGCACTTTTTCTATCGTCCCCCCACCAAGGCTCATATCGCCGACGCGATATTCGCCGACCCTCCCCACCGCCAAGCGGGGGAGGTGTTGTTGTTTATGCAATCGAAGGCTGCTGGGGGCTTCGCTGGGCAAATGGAAGAACTAAAGTTCAAGCTGGATGCGTATCGCCACAGCGTTCCCGAAGATCGCAATTGGCCCAAGGATAGCACCCGTTTAAGCACCCGGTTGGGCTGGCAACGGCCGGGATCGAGTGCAGGCGCCCAGTAGATCGACGCAGCGAAGGGGGCACGCAACGTGATGTGGTCCTCAGTTGGCGCAAGCCTGAGGAAGCCAGTGGAAACGTAACAATCCTACGCCGCCGGTTCATTTGACTGATGAACACCTATGAATACCTAGAACACCTATCTGGAAAACAAAAAGGTAGGTCCTCGGAGGAGTGAGTTGCGAATTGCGAGATGCTTTAATCAAAGCAAAAATTGCAGTATTCAGCAAACTCACGGATCAACACTATTTACCTTCTTTATTTGTTAGAAAAAGAGGTATTCCAGGTATTCATAGGTGTTCAAAACAAGCCCAAGTCACAATTGTGCAGGTTGGAGTATGAAGCAACCAACGTCCTTAGTATTTCTGCAAGCGGTATACCTCAATGAGGATTTGCCACTGTCGGTGCGTACGCGCGCAGCCATCGAAGCTGCACCTTATGAGCAACCGAAATTAAGTGCGATTGGATTTGTGAGGGATGCCGACACCTTCGCAGCGCGGTTGGAACGTGCCACGGCCAGGAGCGACAAGGTGCGCAATGCGCAGCCGAAGCTGATTGAAGATTTGCGCTTTCGGGATGAGTAGGGGCTTGTGGATAAGCTGTGCGTTTCTTGCCTTAGACCGTTATGGTTTACAAATCTTTCGTATTGTTGAAATCGAAGCTTCTATAAAGTCGAGGCCGGTCCTCGTCCGCGAGAACCCGGCCCCGATCTTGGAACCCCATCCCCCGACACCCCACCGAGGTTGGGGCCGTCATAATCTCCAGTCGTATTGTGTCTCGCAATAGGAACGAATGATTTGTGATCAGGGTATGTTCCGGAATTGATGTGTTTTGTGTGGAAAGTTACGTTTGGGTCGCACGGATAGGACTGTGAATTGCTTTTGCGTTTGAAGCAAATTTCTTTGCACTCAGGCCACATACCCAAGTCGGACCCAAACTAAAAGCGCGACTAGGCTGAGCAGCAGCCAAACGACGACAATCGTTTCGGCGGTGCTCATTACTACTCCCTCACGCACGTGCAAACCCACTATTTCTCAATACGCCAATAACGTTAAACTAGCGTTAGCCATGAGCGGGCAGGGCAAACTCGGTCGTGGTGAGGGCCAGACCTTCGGCTGGCACGCTTCGGTCTGGCCCACTTCATTACGCTAGCCTCGATATCGTTGAGTGGCTGACTGCGCAGCTTCTGGCGATGTCCGCCAAGGCCTCACCCCGAGCTCGACGCTCTAGAGCTTCTTGCTGTTGGTGTGGTGTGAGCTTTAGCTTGCGTCCAAACTTCACTCCCCGTTGTTGCGCTCTGGCGCGACCTTCGCTTGTCCTGGCCAAGATTAGGTGACGTTCAAACTCTGCCAATCCTCCCAACACAGTCAGCATCAATCGCCCATGCGGCGTGGTGGTGTCGGCCCAACTATCACCCAACGATTTGAACGCTGCACCAGCCTTACCGACCGCATCGAGGGTATTGAGTAGATCACGAGTGGAACGCGCAAGCCTGTCGAGCTTGGTAACAACCAGCGTGTCGCCTTGGCCGAGCGCAGTAATCGCTTTGGCGAGTGCCGAACGTTCGGTGATTGCACCGGAAATCTTTTCCGCGAAGACCCGTTCAACCCCGGCAGCAACCAGTGCAGATTGTTGTGCGTCGAGCGTTTGACCATCCGTTGAGACCCGAGCGTATCCGACGATCATTTTGCATCTGACATTTGAACAGAGATTGTTTTGTCAAAACAAGAGCTGGAGGCTTGTGCATCACTTGAGAGTTTTGCACGAAGCGCCTTCTGCGCCCGCTTTCCGAGGCGCCCAGCTAGGATCATCTTTTTTGCTTCCTCCAGGCATTGCTGCTGGAGGGCAGGGTGATCTTCGACATAGAGGCGAGCCCAGCTTGTGATCTCAGCGGACTTGTAGGCTGACAGTTTCTCGCCTCGACGCCTGATGTGATCCTTGACCATATTTGCGAGCCCTTAGCTGCGCCAACACCTTGGCGGCTGATGTGACTCGGATGTCTGCTGCGCTCATTGTTGCTCCTTCGATGATCAAATAATTTTATCAGATCGGAGCAAATAACTCACACTAATTCGCACAGTCGCGGCAACTTTGTTTGATCTTTTTAGTTGTTGTTCGCGGCTGCGTTCGTGTTCTGAAAAATCGACTTCAGGGGTTGGGGTGGGGCAAAAATTGCCTGGCCTCGACGCGCCAATGGGGGAAAATCCTCGAAGAGAATTTTGGGAACCACGGGATGGCGCCGTATGCTAAAGACAAGTCCACCAGCCATGTTGCAATATTCCTAAGCGAGCATGTCCAATCTGCAAGCCATCATGATTGCCATTTGTCCGACCTGCGGAATGGGTGATAAAACCAGAGAACTTCAGCTTCTTCCCCAAGGAGAAATAAATGGAAAAGTGGGAATACAATCTTTTGGTTCAAAGCCCCAATACTGAATGTGCAAAATGTGAAGCGGCATTGAACGGCCTTGGCGAAGATGGGTGGGAGCTAGTAACGCTCTACGTAAATGGCGCGGGGGACAACGTCTTCGTTTTAAAAAGACTCAAAGGACAAAAAGAAAACGCATCTGACTGATCTAAAACGAGAGCATCTGATCGAACAGGTTTTGCCGCCTGAAGTGCCGGAACCCGACAGCCTAGGCGGATGACGATTTCAACGAAAAGCCAAAGCAATTTCAGTTAGATATTACAAGACGTTGAATATCGTGGCACCTTTGCAACAACCCCCAGATTTTCATTTCGTGGAACGAGATTAAGCAAACTTTAATACAAGGCTGAGTTACCCTCGTGAGGTAGGGGAACGCCTCGAATCAATGTCGAGGCGCATTGATGGGGGTATCTCATGAAAAATGGGATTGCGTCCTATGGCACCCTCTCTCATGAGTACTACGTCCTTAAAGTCAATGGTCGAACTAATTCGATACATCGGCTGTATAGGGACGCACTGAGAGAAGGTTTGTTACTCAAAAATCACTTTCCGAATGATGATGTTAAAGTGTACGAGGTGACCGAAGAAGTAAAGCACGACACTGTTTTGCACTGATCCTAAGAACGTCAGCTTCGGTTATTTGGGCTTACAATTTTCCCGGCGCACTAATGGCGATACCCCGGCATCGTGATGACTGGCTCTCTGGCTCAGCTATTGAACGTGCCATCCTGTGAGCGTGTGTTCTCTCATCAAGACCGAACGGATGTTCCCCCAGCCAACGACCGGCTGTTGAACTGAATTTAGCGAGCGCACGCCAATTTCTTTGCTGAGCAGCTTGACCGCTGATCTTCGCCCCGGTTCATCCTCGAAATAGACATAGGCAAGCTGCTGTCCCGCGCTGTCCTTCACGACGAAGGCGGCACCAATATCCTCGACTGACCAGGGCGGTGGGAAGCGACGAGGGGAGGGCATCTGTTGCTAGTGGGAAGGCCCTCACTTGTCCGAGGCCATCATGCTCTCGACGGCAGCCATGACGGTCGTATTGCCGTGTCGGGAGCAATATGAATAAACCTTGTACTCATCCTGTTTGAGTGTTTGGGATTGGACGATCGTGTTGCCCTTGTGCAAGCCGTGGTAGTATCACCGCTAAGCCACATCACGATGTCGCGCGAGGGCGTCGCGAGTTGCTCCAGCACAAACTGATCGCAGGTGATTTTAGCAAAGTCCAGCGTCTCTTGCGCTTGCATCGTCGGGATCTGTGCAAACAGGAATAGAATGCTGGTGAGAAGCAGGCGAAGTTTCACGGCCACCTCCACATGGGATTAGAGGGGCACCAATATAGCCGTTTGCACCATCACTGCGATGGGATGGATGGAGTGGAGGGGTTCTTCCCGGCCCATTAGTGACAGAGCCCAGTCAACAGATAGCCACGCAAAGATTGGGCCACCAAACTGGGTGGCCCAAAGTTATTAGGACGTGAGAGAAGAATACCGCGCCACCAGCCATGGAAGGCGCAGCGTAATCGGGGCATTGATCTACGTCAACGTGCAGTGCCCATTTTAGGCACAGCAAACACACATTTCTCTTTCGGTGTGACTAGCGTCACGGCATCGTCGGTCATCTGAAAGTATGGTGGGATCAGCCTACGGGGTAGCTGATCATGCCAACAGATTTAGGCGTGGTATCCGCACGAAAATGTAAGGCGACGCAAGCTCAAACACAGACCGTGGCCACGATAGTATTAGTCTGGCTTATCATCTCTCTCATTATGCTTGTGTTGTTGTTTGCTGACCAAAGCTTTTCAAAAGCAACGATAGAATGGGAATGCCTTTTTTAAAGCCGTCTCCAGCAGCTTCGCCACGTTGGTCGCGATCCTTCGCGCCTCATCCTTCGTGGGCAACTTTGCCGCTGATCTTCGCCCCGGCGCATCCTCGAAATGCCGTCACGTCGGGGCCGATCCTGGAAATCAGTCCTTTGGCAGCTTTTCCGTCTGGACTTTTTCGAGCAGATCGAGGCGATCTTCGGCGTCAGCAATCAGTTCTCTTAATATACCCTCAGCGGCCGGTTCTTTGACGAGGCGCAGAATGGCGCGTAGCCGACGCAAACGATGGCGTAGCCAGACATCTTCGGGTTCTAAATCCATCGAACTACGTCTTTGCTCCTCGGCACTGCAGGCACGGCGACCAAAATCGCAAAGATCACATAATCGGCCGCGGGCAGAGCCTCATTCATCTCATTCATCAAAACTGGCGCAAACGTAATGACCGCTTTGCAAGTGCCATGGCACGGAAGGGCGAAAGCTTGAGAGCCCTCTCGCGTCATGAGTTTTAACTAAGCCCGCGCCGCGACCATTGCGCAGATCAGATCGGGGCAGTGGAAATTCCCGCCTAAAAGGTCTTGCCTCGAATCGGTTTTCTAGCGAGTGATTCACGCGGTGGAGTTCGGTCAGCGCATCGAGCTTCCCGTTCCTGAGCTCGCGCGGTCGAGTGGGTCACTACCACTCGACCGTGCACCGCCTTGAAAGTGAGAGCAGCGTCGAC
>Ga0306921_10000258_pt1 | contig 43423 bp, 41 predicted proteins | sample sta12Cox44000080_FD_203760 | JGI IMG/M metagenome (GOLD analysis project Ga0306921, IMG submission 203760) | Lab enrichment of tropical soil microbial communities from Luquillo Experimental Forest, Puerto Rico - statoxic.12C.oxic.44.000.080 (v2)... | ecosystem: Environmental > Terrestrial >... | reverse complement strand
CCACCGCTTCATGCAGGGCATGGCCGAGGCGCTGGCGGCCGACGGCGTGGCCACGCTGCGCTTCGACTTCCCCTACACCGAGAAGCGTCGGCGGCGTCCCGATCCGCAGCCGGTGCTGGAGGCCTACGTCCGCTCGGCCTGCGCCGAGGCGCGCGCGCTCGCGCCCGAGCTCCCGCTGTTCGCGGGAGGGAAGTCGATGGGTGGACGCATGAGCTCGAACGCCGCGGCGCACGAGCCGCTCGCCGGGGTGCGCGGGCTGGTGTTCCTGGGCTTCCCGCTGCACGCGCGCAAGTCGCCCTCGCTTGCGCGCGCCGAGCACTTGAAGGCGGTCGCACTGCCGCTCCTGTTCGTGCAGGGGACGCGCGACGAGCTGGCCGAGATCGGCCTGGTGCGCGAGCTCGTGGCGTCGCTCGGTGCGCGCGCGGCCCTGCGCGCGGTCGAGGGCGGCGATCACTCCTTCGCGCTGCCGAAGTCCGCTGGCCGGAGCGAGCCCATGGTCCAGGCGGAGCTCGCGGCGGCGATCGCTGCCTGGATGCGCCCGCTCAGCGCGCCTTCGCGATGATGCCCTCGAACTGCTTCGCGAGCTTCGGCCCCGTGCCCTCGTCCTCGTGCTTGAAGAACACGAACACGTCACCCCACGCCGGCTCGCCGATCCGCGCCGCCCAGTCGTCGAGCTCGCCCGGGCCGTACGCGACCTTGCGCAGCCGCAGGTACGCCCAGTCGGCGGTCGCGACGAACGGCGTCTGCACCGCGCCCTCCTCCTCTTCGGTCTGCGCGATGCAGAGCGCGGCGTTGCGCTCGCGCAGCGCAGCGAACACCGCGTCGTCGTGCCAGCTCTCGTGGCGGAACTCGAACGCGGCGCGCACGTTCTCGGGCAGCCAGGCCAGGAACGCGCGCAGTCGCTCGAGGTCCTGCTTCATGTTGGGCGGCAGCTGGAACAGGAACGGCCCGCGCTTCTCGCCGAGTGCCGCGGACGTCTGCAAGAGGTAGTCGAGCGGCGCCTGCTCCTTCAGCCGCTTCATGTGCGTGATCTGCCGCGACGCCTTGAGCACGAAGCGAAAGTCCGCGGGCACGCGCGAAGCCCAGTCCTCGAGCACCGAGGCGCGCGGCATGCGGTAGAACGTGTTGTTGATCTCGACCGAGCGGAAGTGCCCGCCGTAGAAGTCGAGCATCTTCGCCTCGGGAAGGTCTCCCGGGTAGAACGGTCCCTTCCACTCCTTGTAAGCGAACCCGCTGGTGCCGGTGAAGAGTCGCTCCATCGGAAGGACAGGCTAGCACCGGCGCGTCGCGCGGCCGGCGCAGAACCCTCCGCTCGCGGTCGCGAGTACGCTGCACGCTCCCTCCGGGTTCCGCGCCGGCCGCGCGCGCGAATGCGATCTCTCCACCCCAGAAGAATTTGGAGCCGCGGCGATCGCCTCCTCACCGCGCTCTTTCCGTCCGCGCCCGACGGCTCATCGGGCGCGGACGAGGAGTTGGAATTGGATCGATGGTCGGCGCGGCTGGAATATTTTTGGGGTGCAGCGAAATGTGCTTCGCGCCACGCGGCCGCGCTGAACCCAGAGGGAGAGTGCAGCGTACTCGCGACCTCGACCGGCGGGTTCTGCGCGGAGCGCGGCGCGCAACGAAAGTGGCGCTCGGCTACGATTCGGGCTCGAAACGGGGAGGGGACGTCCATGGTTCGAGGCCGGGGGCTGGTGTTCGGAGTCGCGCTCGTGGTCGTGTGTGCGGCTTCTCCGCTCGGGGTTGCGGAGGAGAAGAAGGAGGAGGCGCCGGCGGAGATCCAGCTTCCGCCCGTGCCGACGCACTGGAAGGCCGAGAAGCCGGTCGGGACGTCGGCGGGGCCGGTCACTGCCGCGATGCTCACTGCGCCGAACACGCCCGCGGACCACTGGATCCAGTACGGCGGGAACTACCGCAACTTCCGCCACTCCCCGCTCAAGACGCTGACGCCCGAGAGCGTGAAGAAGCTGTCGGTGGCGTGGGCGTTCCCGACCGGGACGACCGGTCAGTTCGAGGCTTCGCCGGTGATCTACGGGGGCGTGATGTACGTGACCTCGTCGTACAACCGGCTGTTCGCGCTCGACGCGAAGACCGGCGAGCTGCTCTGGCGCTACGACCACAAGAACGGCGAGAACCTGCGGCTGTGCTGCGGTCCGCCGAACCGGGGCGTGGGCATCTCGGGCGACCTCGTGATCATGGGCACGCTCGACGCGCACCTGATCGCCTTCGACCGCAAGACGGGCGAGATCGCCTGGAACGTCGAGGTGGCCCCCTACGAATCCGGCTACAGCCTGACCTCGGCGCCGCTGATCGCCGACGGCATGGCGATCATCGGCGTCGCCGGCGGCGAGTACGGCGTGCGCGGCTTCTTCGACGCCTACGACGCGGCGACCGGGAAGCGCGTGTGGCGGCACTACACCATCCCCGCCAAGGGTGAGCCGGGCGCGGACAGCTGGTCGGGTGACTCGTACCAGCGCGGCGGGTCACCGGCCTGGACGTACGGCGCATACGACCCCGAGACCGACACGCTGTACTGGACCACCGGCAATCCGTCGCCCGACTGGGACGGCGACGGGCGCGTGGGCGACAACCTGTACTCCGACTGCCTGCTCGCCGTCGATCCGAAGACCGGGAACATGAAGTGGTACTTCCAGTTCACCCCCCACGACGTGTGGGACTACGACGGAAACACCCAGATCTTCCTGTTCGACACCAAGCTCGACGGCAAGCCGCGCAAGCTGATCGTCCAGGCCAACCGCAACGGCTTCTTCTACGTGCTCGACCGCACCAACGGGAGCTTCGTGCGCGCGACGCCTTATCTCGAGCAGGTGAACTGGGCGACGATCGACGACAAGGGCCGGCCCAAGGTGAATCCCGACGCGGAGCCGAAGACGGACGCGAAGTTCCGCACCTGTCCCAGCAACCTCGGCGGCATGAACGGCTCGTTCACGGGCGCGCTGAACCCCGAGCTCGGGCTCGCGTTCATTCCGTCGTCCGAGGCCTGTCAGGTCTTCACCAAGGGCATCGGCGCCTACCGCGAGGGCCTGCCCTACCTGGGCGGGCTGCCGGACACGGTCGACGCCACCGCGGGCAAGGCCTACGGCAACATGGCGGCGATCGACGTCGCCACGGGCAAGGTGAAGTGGCGCTACCGCGACCCGCGCCCGATGATGGGCGGGACGCTCAGCACCGCAGGCGGCGTGGTGTTCAGCGGCACGCTCGAGGGCGAGGTGCTCGCCTTCGACGCGAAGACGGGCAAGATCGTGTGGCGCTTCCGCTCGGGCGGGGGCATGCGCAGCCAGCCGGTCGCGTACCAGCTCGACGGCCGCACCTACGTGGCCGTGCCGACGGGGAGCTTCTCCACGCTCGACTCGTTCGCGGCGGGGATCACGCGCGTGCCCGAGGGCGGGACGCTGTTCGTGTTCGCATTGCCCAAGTGAGGCGAACGAGCGCCGCGCTGCTGCTGGCGCTGGTCGCCTGCAGCAAGCCCTCTGCGCCCGAGTCGCCGGCGCAGCGCTTCCTGCGCGACCCGGCGGCGGTCGAGCGCGGCAAGCAGCTCTTCATCGGCACCTGCGGGGCGTACTGCCACTCGACCCACGACGTCGAGCGCGACGCGCCGTCGCTGTTCGACTGCGAGTGGCGCCACGGCGGAAGCGACGCGGAGATCTTCAAGACCATCTCCGAAGGCGTGCCGGGTACGCGCATGCCTGCCTGGAAGGGCGTATTGCCGGAGGGCGACGACGACATCTGGCGCGTGATCGCCTACCTGCGCTCGGCGACGACGTGCCGAACCCCGCCGGCCGGTGCACACTGATCCCTTCGCATGCGCCTGCGCTTCGTGAACCACGCCTCGGTCGTGTTCGAGCACGGCGGGATCCGCCTGATCTCGGACCCCTGGCTCTACGGCACGGCGTTCAACGAGGGTTGGGACCTGGTGTGCAAGTCGGCGCTCGGCGCCGCGGAGCTCGGCGAGCTGACGCACATCTGGTACTCGCACGAGCACCCCGACCACTTCAGCCCCCGCGTGCTGCAGGACGTGCCCGCGGAGCGCCGGCCCGCGCTCACGGTGCTCTACCGCGAGACCCGCGACGGCAAGGTGATCGGCTTCTGCAAGAAGCTCGGCTACCGCACGCGCGAGCTCCTGGACGGTGAGCCGGTGGAGCTCGAGCCAGGCTTCCGGGTCACCAGCCAGAGTGTGCCGCTGTTCGACTCGTGGCTGCTCCTCGAGGCGGGCGGCAAGCGGCTGTTGAACCTGAACGACGCGGTGGTGCAGACGCCCGCCGAGATCCGCCGGCTGGCGCAGCGGATCGGCGCGCTCGACGTGCTGCTGACCCAGTTCAGCTACGCCGCCTGGCGCGGCAACCGCGAGGACACCGAGCTCCGCCGCGCCGACGCGCGCCGCAAGCTCGACGTGGTGCGTGCGCAGGTGCGCGGGCTGGCGCCGCGCTTCACCGTGCCGTTCGCGAGCATGAGCTTCTTCTCGCACGAGGAGAACGCCTTCACCAGCGACGCGATCAACCATCCCTGGGAGGTGCTGGACGCGATCGCGGAGCAGGGCTCGGGCCCGGTGCTGCTCTACCCGGGCGACGTCTGGGAGGTCGGCGCAGCGCACGACGACGCCGCGGCCGTCGCCGCCTACCGGCGCGACTATGCGGGCCTGGCCGCGCGCCCCCTACACCGCGGCGTGTCGGTCCCGTTCGAGGCGCTGGCCGAGGCGGCGCAGGCCTACCTGAAGCGCATCCGCGCCGCCAACGCCGGCTGGCTGCTCGAGGCGCTGCGCTGGAACCCGATCCTGCCGACGCTGCGGCCGGTCGACGTGCACCTCTGGGACCTGGACCAGGACGTGCGCTTCTCGTTCGAGCGCGGGCTCGAGAAGATCGAACGCCGCGACCCGGGCTACGACCTGGCGATGGGGTCCGACAGCCTGGCCTTCGTGTTCCGCCAGGCCTGGGGGATCGACACCCTGACCGTCAACGGCCGCTTCCGCGCCGACCCGGAGGGCATGAAGCGACTGGTGCTGACCTTCGGCGTCGACCTGTTGAACAACACCGGCATCACGCTCGGGCCGGCGTTCCTGCTCGATTTCGCCTCGATCGGCTTCCTGCTGCGCATCCTGCGCCGCAAGCTCGAGAGCTTGCGCAGCGCGCCGCGCGCGGCGGGGGAGGGAGCGCCTTGACGCGGGGGTCGCGTGTCGGCGATAGAAGGCGGATGCCTCGCTCCCTCCCGCTCGCACTCGCACTTGCGCTCGCCCTCGCGCTCGGCTCTGCCTTCGCCCCGCTCGGGCGCGCCGCCGACCAGGTGAAGCTGCCCACGCAGAAGGACATCGAAGACGCGCTCCCCCAGGGCGGCTCGCTCACCGGCCGCGAGATCTTCGACAAGTTCCTCGACAACCGGATGCGCACCTGCATCCAGTACCAGACGGTGGTCTCGCGCGACCCGGGCGGGAACGAGCAGCGCACCCGCTTCTGGGTGCGCTGGAAGGACTACCGCGACAAGAACAAGAACCCCACGGACGGCGTGATCGCGAAGGTGCTGGTCAAGTTCCAGGAGCCCGAGGACATGCTCGACACCGGCTACCTGATGGTCGTCAACGCCAACCGCTCCAACGACGAGTTCATCTGGAGCCCGTCGATCCAGAAGGTGCGGAGGTTGCAGCTTCGCGGCGTCGGCATCATGGGCACCGACTACACCTTCGACGACATCGGCTGGAAGAACATCGAGGACGCCGAGTACAAGCGGTTGCCCGACGACGTGATCGACGGCATCCCCACCTACGTGCTCGAGGTGACGGTGAAGCCGTTCGTGCAGTCGGAGTACCGCACCATGCGCACCTGGATCGACAAGCAGCACTACATCCCGCTGCGCTCGATCTACCGCGACCTGAAGGGCGTGGACATGCGCGAGATGATCGCGGACTCGACCACGGTGCAGGACTTCGACGGCGCCTGGGTGCCGACCAAGTCGACGATGTACAACCTGCGCGAGAAGACCTCGACCACGATCTACATCGAGGCGCTGGACCCGAACGTCCACCTGACCGACCGGCAGTTCAGCACGTTCCAGCTCACGCTGCGCCACCAGTAGTGGCCCCGGGCGCGTTCTCGCGGCCCGCCTCGCTCGCAGCGCTCCCCGCGGCCTACCAGGCGCTGTTCGACCGCGCGGCAGCGGTCTTCTGGGCCGACCCGCGCGTGCGGGCGCTCTGGGTCTCGGGCTCGCTGGCACGCGCCGACGCGGACGCGCACTCGGACCTCGACCTCGTCGCCGCAATCGCCGACGCAGAGTTCGATGCCTTCGCGGCCGACTGGCGGAGCTGGCTCGCGGAGATCACGCCGACGGTGCTCGCGCGCGAGATCCCGTTCCTGCGCGGCAGCGTGTACACGCTCACGCCCGGCTGCGAGCGGCTCGACGTGATCGTCGAGCGCGCGAGCACGGCGAAGATGGCGCGCGGTCCGCGGGCCTGCGTATTCGACCGCGATGGCCTCGACGCCCAGCGCCCGCCGCCGCCGCCGCCCGCAGCGCCCGACCGGGCGAAGGTGACGACAGCGATCGAGGAGCCACTGCGCTACCTGGCGCTCCTGCCCGCCGTGCTCGGCCGCGGGGAGCTCCTGCTCAGCCAGGAGGGCTACGGGCACATGCGCCGGAGGATCTCGGAGCTCTTCCTCGAGTCCAACGCGCCGCTGCCCGCCACCGGCGTGAAGCACTGGCGCGACAAGCTCACTGCCGAGCAGTACGCGGTACTCGAGGCGCTGCCCTGGCCGGAGGCGACGCGCGAGTCGCTCCTCGCCGCGCACCGCGCGGTGTTCCGCGCGCTCTGCGCGCACGGCCGGCCGATCGCCGAGAAGCTCGGCGTGCCCTGGCCGAGCGAGCTCGAAGCGGCCGTACGCGCGCACCTGGCGCGCGAGCTCGGGCTCGAGTTCTAGAGCGGCTGGCCCCAGCGGTTCGCGAAGCAGAACTCGTCGAGCTCGCGCCGGCGCAGCCGCTTCGGGAAGGGCTTGGCGGGATAGCCGACGGCGATGAACGCGGCGGTCGCGATCTCGTCGGGCAGCCCGAGCAGCGGGCGGATCTTCGGCTCTTCGGCGACGAGCAACGTGGTGAGCGCCGTACCCAGACCCTGTGCGCGGCAGCCGAGCAGGAAGTTCTGCACCGCCGGGTAGATCGACGCGCCGCCGACCACCGACAGCCGACCCAGCTCGGTGTCGGTCGCGTAGCAGTCGGCAAGCCGCGCGCCCACCACCACCAGCGCGGGAACCTCGGCGAGGTGGTTCGCGAAATGGTCGGCGTTGCGGACCATCGCGGGCAGGGTGTCGACGCGGACCTGGCCCCGGGTCATCTGGCCGATGTAGGCCTGCCAGCGCGGCAGGTAGAGCCCGGCGAGCTTCTGGCGCAGGCCCGGGTCGGTCACCACCACGAAGCGCACGGGCTGGCGGTTGCCGCCGCTGGGCGCGAAGCGCGCGGCTTCGAGCGCGCGCCGCATCACCTCGCGTGGGACCGGATCGGGCTTGAAGTAGCGGCAGGTGCCCGTGCTGTGGATCGCCTCGGACAGGTCCATGGGCCCTCCTCTGGCTCGGGGCGTAGAATGGTACAGCGAAGGGAGAACGACATGGCACTTCCCCAGGAGATCGCACCGCTCAACCCGACCATGGTCGACGCCATCATCCGCGCCGACGCCGAGTGGATCCCGATGGACATGGATCCCCAGCGCGCGTTCATCAAGATCCTCTGGACCGGCGCCGAGACCGGCCGCTGGGCCGTGCTGTTCCGCTGGCTCAAAGGCTACGTCGCCCCGCAGCACAAGCACCTGTCTGCGGCGCACACCTTCATCCTGAAGGGCAAGCTCGAGATCCGCGGCGACGTGCTGAACACGGGCGACTACACCTACGAGCAGAACGGCATGATCCACGGCGCGACCACGGCGCTCGAGGACACCGACTACCTGTTCATCTGCGACGGTCCGGTGCTGTTCTTCGACGAGAACGGCTTCAGCTCGTACCTCGGCTGGGAGGAGCTCGTGCGCATGCAGCAGGCGCACGACGCGAAGAAGCGCCAGCGCAACGCCGCGTAGACCGGAGTTCACACCACGGCGTGCGCGCGCCGCAGCGGCGGCGCGCGGGGGCACGGCGCTTGCTCGACGTCGGCGCCGATGGTCAGCTGGCTCGGCGTCTCGATCCTGCTCGGCGCGCTCGCGGCCGCGCTCGCCACCAGCCGCGCGCTCTCGCGCGTGGGGCTCGCTGCGGAGTACGCCTGGGAGCTGTTGCCGTTCGCAGTGATCGGCGGAACAGCGGGCGCGAAGCTCTGGGCCGGGATCGAGACGTTCTTCACGCCGGGCGAGCCCGACTTCTGGACCGTGCTCGCGAGCCGCGGCGGCGCGACCTTCTACGGGGGCCTCGCACTCGGCGCGGCAGCGGTGCTGGCGAAGATCGCCTGGGACCGCGCGCCGCTGCGCGCGGTGACCCAGGCGATCGCCCCCGGCCTCGCGCTGGGGCAGGCGATCGGGCGGATCGGCTGCTTCCTCGTCGGCGACGACTACGGCGTTCCCACCTCGCTGCCGTGGGGAATGGCGTTCCCGCACGGCGCGCCGCCGACGCTGGAGCGCGTGCATCCCGCGCAGCTGTACGAGTCGCTCTGGCTCTTCGCCGCTGCGGTGGTGCTGTGGCGGCGGATCGGCCGCTCGCGCCTCCTGTTCGGCGAGTATCTCCTGCTGCAGGGAGCGGGCCGCTTCGCGATCGAGCTGGTGCGCACCAATCCGCGCACGCTCGGGCCGCTCACCACGTCGCAGGGAATCGCGCTCGGCTGCATCGCGGTCGGTGCGCTCGCGCTGCGCCGCGCACGGCCGCGGCTCGCGGCGAGTTGATAGACTCACTGTGCGATGGCGCGAGGGTACTGGTCCCGGCTGCGGCGATCGTGGCTTTGGAGCGGACGGGCCGTCGTTTGGCTTCTGCTCGGGCTCCTGCCGCTGCTCTTCTTCCAGACGGCGGTGCACGAGGGCTCTCACTGCCTCGCGATGAAGTCGCTGGGCGTGCGCTGCCGCGTGCTGGCGCCGTTCCCGGTCTCGATCGGACGCGCCGCGCTGTTCGGAGTCACGGAGAGCGCGAGCGACGAGGAGCTGCCCGTCGCGGCGATCGTCGCGCCGCAGGCGGTGGCCGCGGTCCTGATCGTCGCCCTGCAGCTCGCCGCGCGGCGCACAGACGACGAGCGCTGGGCGCTGCTCGCGCGGCTGTGGCTGCTCGGCGCGTGCCTCGACCTGTTGAACAACACCTTCTGGCGACCGCATTCGGCGGTCGGGGACTGGTCGGTGATGGCGAGCCAGATCGGCCTGTCCGCCCCCGTGCGGCTCGCGCTGAGCCTGCCGTTGTGGGCGATCGGGGGCGCGGGCCTGTTGCTGCCGATTCCCCCGCCGCGCGCGTCGTCGAGCGCAAGCCTGCGCGATCTCGGCGAGATCGGGATCGTCTACGCGCTGGTCTCGGGGATTGCGGTGGTGGTGTCGCTCGCTGTCGCCGTCCCTAGCAGTGACCGCGGCGCGCTGTGGTACCGGGTCCCGATCTTGCTTCAGGCTGCGAGCGCGATCGTCTGTCTCGCGCTCGGCGCGCGGGCGCGGCGCAGTCTCGGGGGAGTCGCATGAATCGCCGCATCCGCAGCGCCATGGTTTTCGCCGCGCTGCTCGCGCTCGCCGCCAGCGCGGCCGCCATCGAGTCGGGCTCGCTCGGACCCGAAGCGGTGAAGAAGCGCTGGCACTCCCGCCTCGCCGGCATGCACTTCTCGGCGCGCGTGCAGCTGTCGATGGACATGGGCGGGATCCACGAGGAGCGCGAGCTCCTGGTCTGGCGCACCGACGAGGCGGTCGGCGCGGAGCGCGTGATGGTGCGCTTCACCCAGCCCGAGAGCGTGCGCAACGTGGGCGTGCTCTTCCTCGAGCAGCAGGGCCGGCCGAACGACTACTTCCTCTACCAGCCGGAGCTGCGCCGCGTGCGCCGCCTGCCCGAGGCGATCGCGAGCGACGACGTGTACGGGATCGACCTCGAGTTCCTCGGCTTCGGCGTGGCGCAGTCCGAGCCGACCGAGATCCTCGACATGGCGCCCGAGACGCTCGACGGCCGCCCCACCTACCGCCTGCGCGAGCGCGCCCTGCGACCAAATCCGCGCTTCGAAGAGCGGCTCACCTGGATCGACGCCAGCTCCTTCATCCCCGTGCGCACCGAGCAGTTCCGCGCCGGCGCCAAGCGCCTGGTCGCCCGCACCACCGAGATCCGCGACGTCCGCGGCGTCGCGACGCCGACGCGGATGGAGTTCGAGAACACCATCGACAGGCGCAAGGTGCTGTTGCGCGTGGCCGAGGTCGACTACGACGTGCCGATCCCCGAGGAGTACTTCTCGACCATGGCGCTGGTGAGAGCGAAGATCGCGGCGCACGGGAGTGGGGCCGCGGAGCCCAATCCGCCGGCGAAGTGAGTCACAGACCCGCGACTCGAATTCGTCTCCAGCCCGAGTATGCGTCGGCTATCATGCACCCGTGGGCGGAGGTCTGGAGATGAGGAGATCGGTCGCGATCACCGCGTTCTTCGCTGCGGCTTTCGCCGTGGGTCTTGCGAAGGCTGCCCCTGTCGACCCCCGCGGTTCGCATCGTGGCTTCCGCGGCGCCCGGTGTCACCACCCTTTCGCTTCCGGGCGAGCCGACCGTGCAGCTGAACCAGAACGACCTGGGCATCTTCGTGGACGATGCGGCGTCGAGGCCCGCAGTGATCCAACTGCACCTAGATCCGTCTGCGGGTCAGGAGTTCACACCTGGCCCCCTGGTCTCCATCTCCAATTCGGTGATCAACGGCGAATACATCATTCTGGTTGGCGGGCCCTCGACCTTCAATGCGCCGGTTCTGCCATTCAATGACGGCACGAGTCACACGGGTTGGTTCCTGCTCGGTAACTTCACCGGCGCCCACCTCAGTCCGTGCGGACCGGCACCTGCACAGCGGCGAACTGTCTCTATGAGGATCCTGTGTCCTATGCGCCCTACTCGACCGTGTACGACCCAACTTTCACGATTGCAATCACGGACGACTTCCGGATCGTGCCGGAGCCCGACGGGGTCGCTTGTCTCGGTCTCGGGGCCATGGGGTTCATGGCAAGCCGCCGGCGGGTGACAGCTGGCTAGATCACCACGTGTCGACGCACGGCCTCTTCTTCGCCGTGCGCGGGGGCGGGGGCGGCGCCGAGCGCAGCGCGTTCGAGATCCAGCGCCGCGAGTCCGCAGGGTCGATCACGTCGTCGATCTCGAAGTGCGAGGCGACGTTCACGGCTTTGCCGATCTGGTACATGCGCTCGACCATCTGCTCGTAGAGCGCCTCGCGCTGTGCGGGGTCTTCGATCGCGGCGAGCTCGTTGCGGTAGCCGAGCTTCACAGCGCCCTCGAGGCCCATGCCGCCGAACTCGCCGGTGGGCCACGAGACGGTGAAGAGCGGGGCCTTGAAGCTGCCGCCGGCCATCGCCTGCGCGCCGAGGCCGTAGCCCTTGCGCAGCACGATGGTGAAGAAGGGGACGGTCAGGCTCGCGGCGTTCACGAACATGCGCGAGGCGTGGCGCACCAGCGCCGTCTTCTCGATCTCGGGCCCGACCATGATGCCGGGGCAGTCGCACAGGAACAGGATCGGCAGGTCGAAGGCGTCGCAGAGCTGCATGAAGCGCGTGGCCTTGTCGGCGCCGTCGCGGTCGATCGCGCCCGCGAGGTGGTTGGGGTTGTTGGCGATCACGCCGAGCGGACGGCCCTCGACGCGCAGGAAGGCGGTGATCATGCCGTGGCCGAAGCCGCGGCGGAGCTCGAGCAGCGTGCCGGTGTCGGCGAGCGTGTCGAGCAGCTTGCGCACGTCGTAGGCGCGCAGCCGGTTCTCGGGCACCGCGCTGCGCAGTGCGCGCTGGTCCGGGCAGTCCCAGCTCGAGAGCGCGCCCTGGAAGTAAGAGAGGTACTGCTTCGCCACGCGCACGGCCTCGGCCTCGTCGGCGACCGCGACGTCGACGACACCGTTCTGTGTCTGCACGTCGAGCGGGCCGACCTCCTCGGGCCGCACCACGCCGAGCCCGCCGCCCTCGATCATCGCGGGGCCGCCGATGCCGATGTTCGAGCCCTCGGTCGCGATGATCACGTCGCAGCAGCCGAGCAGGACGGCGTTCCCGGCGAAGCAGCGGCCGGAGGTGATGCCGACCAGCGGCACCCAGCCGGAGAGCTCCGCGAACAGCTGGAACGCCAGGCAGTCGAGGCCCGACACGCCCGAGCCGTCGGTGTCGCCGGGGCGGCCGCCGCCGCCCTCGGTGAGGAACACGATCGGCAGCCGCTGCTCGCGCGCGACCTCGAACATGCGGTCCTTCTTGCGGTGGTTCTGCTGGCCCTGCGTGCCGGCCAGCACGGTGTAGTCGTACGACATCACCACGCACTGCGTGCGCTCGGTGCCGAACAGCGCGCCGTTCACGCTGCCGACGCCCGCGACCAGGCCGTCGGCGGGCGTGCGCGCAATCAGGTCGTCGAGCGCGCGGCGGCGCCGCTGCGCGGCGATCACCAGCGGTCCGTACTCGACGAAGCTGCCGGGGTCGACGAGCTCGTCGACGTTCTCGCGCGCAGTGCGCTGGCCGGTCTTGCGCCGGCGCGCGACGGCGTCGGGGCGGCGGGCGTCGAGCCCCACCGCGTGGCGCTCCTGCGCCTCGGCCAGGTCGGGCCGGATGCGCGCGGGGTCGACCGCGCCCTCGTCGGCGGCGCGCGTGCCGCCGACCTCGGCGCGCTCCAGCCAGACCAGCGCCTGGCCCTCGTTCACCAGGTCGCCGACCGCCGCCGCGAAGCCGCGCACGATCCCGGCCTCCGGCGCTTCGATCAGGTGCTCGAGCTTCATCGCTTCGAGCACCGCGAGCGGCTGGCCCGCGTGCACGGCGCCGCCCTCGGCCACCTCGAGCGAGACCACGGTACCCTGCAGCGGCGCGCGCACGGCGAGAGAGCCCGGCGGAGCGCTCACTTCTCGCGCTGCTCCAGCCAGCGGTTGAACTGCGGCATGCGCTTCTCGCGGAACGCGCGCACGCCTTCGCGCGCGTCGGGGTGGTGGTCGGAGATCGCGGTCTTGGCGGCGATCTCGTCGCATGCCAGCTCGAAGGTCAGCTGCGCGGCGTTGTAGACCGAGCGCTTCAGCAGGCGCATCGACACCTGCGGCCCTTCGGCTAGCTCGCGCGCGAGCTCGAGCGCGCGCGCGGCGAGCTGCTCGTCGGGCACGACCTCGTGCACCAGCCCGAGCGCGTGCGCCTCGGCGGCTGAGACGATCCGTTTGCGCATCAAGAAGTCGAGCGTCCGCGCCACGCCCATGTGCTGCACCAGCAGGTACTGGCCGCCCTCGTCGGGCAGCAGGCCGAAGCGCAGCGTCGCACTGCCCATGCGCGCGCTCTCGGCGGCGATGCGGAAGTCACAGGCGAGCGCGAGCGAGAAGCCGGTCTGGATCGCGATGCCGTTCAGCGCCGCGATCGACAGCTTGTCGAGGCTGCGCACGGCCAGGTTCAAGGGCTGCGAGATCCCGCGCAGCCCCTCGTAGGTGCCGATCTCGGTGTCGTGGCCGGGCGGGATCGGCGCGGTCAGCCGCTCGCGCCCCGCGCCGTCGCGCGAGGTGCCGGAGAGGTCGTCGCCTGCGGAGAACGCGCGGCCCGACCCGGTGAACACCACCACGCGCACCGAGTCGTCCATCTGCGCCTGCAGCAGCGTCTCGACCAGGTCGCGCTTCAGCGCCTGGGTCATGCCGTTCAGCCGGGCGGGCTCGTCGAACTGCACCCAGGCGATGCCCGGCTCGTGCCGGGACAGCTCGAAGCCGGTGAACCTGCCGAAGCGCATGGTGCGGCGGCTACGGGTCGAGGCGCGCGCTGGCGTAGCCGGCGACGACCTCTTGCCCGCTCTGGTTGGTGGTGACGACGCGCAGGTCGACGAAGCTCTGTCCGCCCTCGCTGCGCAGCGCCTCGACCGTCGCGCGCGCGGTCAGCGTGTCGCCGGGCCAGACCTGCGACACGAAGCGCACGCCGTACTTGGTGAGCCGGCCGTCGCCGACCCAGTTGGTCAGCATGCGCGCGGTCGCGCCCATCGACAGCATGCCGTGCGCGAACACGGTCGGATAGCCCGCCACCTTGGTCGCGAACACCTCGTCGGTGTGCACCGGGTTGTAGTCACCCGACGCACCCGCGTACATCACCAGCTGCGTGCGCGTGAGATTGTCGATCACGACCTCCTCCCGCGTGTCTCCCACCTTCAGCTGCTTCACCGACAGCGCCATCTCGATCTCCTACTTCTGCTCGATCACGCGCTCGGTGCGCACGCCCACGCCGCGCGCGGTGACGACGAGCTCGCCCCGCTGGTTGCGGTACTCGGTGATGGACTCCGAGAAGTGCAGCTTGCCGCCGCGCCGGCCTTCGCGCTCCCAGGTCTTGCCGGGCTTGTTCTCGGCGGTGAGCACGTCGCCCGCGAGGAGCGGCCGGTGGTACTCGAAGTGCTGCTCCGCGTGGAGGCCGCCTGCAGCGGCGCCGGAAGGCCGCGACTCGCTCGAGCCCCCGCCGCCCGCGGGTGCGCGGCGGACCGCGCCGCTCGGCTCCTTGCCCGAGCCGAACCAGGGCTGGCCGATCTTCGGGCGCAGGAAGTAGTCGGGGTCGAACTGCGCGCTCGACTGGGTGAAGGTCGGCGGCGCCAGGATCGCGCCCACCTCGGTCTTGCGCGCGTACTCGGCGTCCGAATAGATCGGGTTCGGGTCGTTCACCGCCCGGGCGAACATCAGGATGTGGCTCGCCTCGACCGGGAACTTCTTGGTCGCCATCGCGGATCCCTCCCTTGGACCCGGCGATTGTACTCGCTCTAGGAGCCGTCGTTCTGGGGCTCGGCCACGGCCGGGACGCGGGAGTCGCGCCGGCACTCGGGCCGCTCGCTGCGCAGGCGCGTCGCTCGCCAGGCTTCGAGGTCCTCGCCGGGATAGAGCTCCCTGAAGATCTGCGCGAAGCCGGCGCGCAGCTGCGCACGGTAGGGGCTGTCGCGGCGGATCGCGAAGCCGTAGAGCAGCGCGTCCGGCCAGACCTCGTACTCGTCCCACAGCCGCGGGTCGGCCGCGAGCCCGTGCCAGAGCGGCACGAAGAAGTAGTGCGGCAGCCAGATCGCGTCGGGCTTGCGTGCGAGCTCGAGCTCCGGGTCGAAGCCGCGGTGCGCGAACTCGGGGTCGTGGAGCGCGATCAAGTCGTCGAGCGAGACCTGCGGCGCCGCGGCGCCGATGCGGCCGTGCTCGGACAGCGCGACGCGCGCTCCCGACGGCAATGACTTGAGCAGGTGTGACAGGTCGCTGATCACCCGGTCGTAGTTCACCGGGGGCAGCCGGCCCTGTGCGGAGCGCTCGTAGCACGCGCCGGGGAACCCGGGGTTCTGCGCGGTGAACGGCGGGGCGTAGGCCGCCTCGGCGTCGCGCAGCGCGGTGGGCACCCCGATCGCGAGCAGCAGCGCCAGCGGCCAGCGCCGGCGCAGCGCGCGCAGCACCTCGGCGGCTCCGTCGGGGGCCGCGAGCAGGTCGTCGACCACGATCAACGCCGCGAGCGCGGCGAACGGGGTCGCGGGCATGTAGTAGCGCGCGCCCATGCCCATGATCTGGATCACCGTGAAGTAGTAGCCGAAGGTGAGCGCGACCGGCGCGCCCAGGGCCACCAGCTCGGGCGCGCTGCGGCGCGTGATTCCGAACAGCACCACGATCGCCACGGGCATCCACGCCGACGCGATCAGCCCGAGATAGTCGAACGGATTCCAGGCGCGCGCGGCGGTGTACTCGGTGAAGTAGCCGAAGCTCTTGGCGTAGAAGGGCAGCGGCAGCGGATTGCCGAACACAGCCGCCGCGATGCCGAGGTAGAGCGCGAGCGCGAGCGCGAGGCCGGCGGAGAGCCGGAGCAGGAGCCGCCCGCGCTGTGGAGCTTCGCCGAGCAGCACCGCGAGCAGCGGGGTCAGGATCGCGTAGATGCCGTCGTCCGGCCGCGCGACCAGCGCGAGGAATGCGGCGCCGACGGCCGCCGCGAGCGCGCGGGGCTCGCCGCTGCGCCCGAGCCACAGCGCCGCGCCGGCGACCAGCGTGTTGGCGAACAGCGCCGACATGCAGTCCATGCCGTTCAGCGCCTGGGAGATGAACAGCCGCTGCGGCAGCACGAACAGCCACATCCCCGCGACGGCGAGCCAGGGCTTTTCGCGCAGGCGGGGGCTGCGCACGAGCCCGACCGAGACGAATGCGAGCGCGCCCAGGGCGAGCACCGTGAAGCCGAGCGACGCGAGCGCCAGCACGCTGCTGTCGCCCAGCGGCAACAGGCCCGCGAGCACGGTCACGAGCAGGAGGTGCAGCGTGCCGGTCACGCCGAACACCTGGCGCCCGTCCGGGTTCCAGGCGTGGCCGTGCCCGGCGAGCATCTGCTTGGCGTAGCGGAGCACCATGTACGCGTCGTCCACCGCGATTGGATGGCGCAGCCGGTAGGCCGCGTGCACCAGCAGGAGCGCGCAGCCGGCGAGCACGACCACGACCATCGCGCGGCGGCTGCTCATCGATGCCGCTCCGGCGACGTTCGAGCACGGGCGCGCCGCGCCCCGCTCGCGTCGGGTTGCAAAAGTCTCTCGACTGCGCGATTCAGTCGAGTCACTGTCTCTCGTGGAGGTTGGACATGCGCTTCTGGTCCGTTCCCGTCTTCGTCGCCGCGCTCGCCTTGGCGGCGCCAGCCGCGCACGCCGGCAACATCGGCGCATCGGGCGTCGCGCTCGGGTTCGCGCGCGTGCACCTGGCCGACGCCAACGACCCGACCATCGTGTCGTTCGGCGGAAGGGGCACCAAGAGCGCCTCCGTGGGCATGTCGCCCGGTCCCGGAGTGATCGTGCTGTTCGCGGGGAGGTATCCGAAGAACATCGCGCCCGACTGCGTGATCGTTCAAGCCACGGCGGAGGGCGGCACGGCCGCGGTCGCGAACGCGGTGGTGGTCACCGCCACCAACGCGCAGATCGTGGTCGGCGTGAACGCCTTCACTTCGACCACGGGCGCTGCCATCACCCAGGGCGACGTGTTCGTCACCGTCTTCGCCGGGGCGCCGCCCGACTAGAAGAGCGTGTAGATGAAGGGGGCCGCCGCGGTCCCGCCCAGCAGCACGAGCAGCCCGAGCCCCAGGATCGAGAGCACGATCGGGGCCAGCCACCACTTCTTGTTGTCGCGCAGGAACTGCACGAACTCGCTCGCCAGGCCGATTTTCGGCTTGGCGGCCTCGGCGGCGAAGTCGTCATTCGGTCGCTTCTCCAGGGCGTCGGCCACGGGATCCCCTCCTCAGGACACTAGAACTGCTTGAAGTAGTCGGCCTTGGCGCGCGCCGGGCGCGCGTCGACCCAGTAGGTCGTGGCTCCGGGGAGCATGCGCCGCTGCATCGGGTCGAAGCCGAACAGGCGCATCGCGAACCCCACCGGCGCGATCACCAGGTAGAACAAGGTCGCCATGATCACGTACGAGAGCACGAACCCGATCGGGAACGCCGCCAGCGAGAGGCCCACGTAGAGCGGCGCGTTCGCCTTCGGGTAGACCAGCGAGAACAGCGCCGACACGCCGCCCAGCGCCAGCAGCGCCAGCGCCACGGGCTCGCGCGCGGTGCCGAGGCCGTGGCGGAACACCAGCCACTCGTTCCAGGCGAAGAGCGCGAGCAGGCCGAAGCCCCCGAGCGCGATCCAGCCGAACTGGCGCAGCGTGCGCTCGTTCGGGTGGAAGTTGATCTCGACCAGCTTCGACACCGCGGCTAGTCCAGCCCGAACTCCGCCAGGTAGGCGTCGATGTCGATCTCCTTCGCCTCCGGCTGGTCCTTCTTGAGCAGCACGAAGTTCTCGAGCACCAGCGCATCCATGTTCGTGTGCATGAAGCAGCGGTACGAGTCCTCGGGCGTGTTGACGATCGGCTCGCCGCGGACGTTGAAGCTGGTGTTGATCAGCACCGGCGAGCCGGTCTTGCGCTTGAAGGCCTGCAGGATCTTGGTGAAGCGGGGGTTGCGCTCGGCGTCGATCGTCTGCACGCGCGCGGAGTAGTCGACGTGCGTGATCGCCGGCACCACCGAGCGGACCTGGCGCAGCTTGTCGAGGCCCTTCTCGCCGCGCGACTCGATCGCCAGGCGTTTGTCGTCGCGCACCGGGGCGACCAGCAGCATGTAGGGCGAGTCCTCGTCCGGGCGCATCTCGAAGTACTCCGCCACGTCCTCGCGCAGTACCGCGGGCGCGAACGGCCGGAACGACTCGCGGAACTTGATCTTCACGTTCATCGTGGCCTGCATCTTCCGCGAGCGCGCGTCGCCCAAGATCGAGCGCGCGCCCAGTGCCCGCGGGCCGAACTCCATGCGCCCGGCGCAGTGGCCGACCACGTTCTCCTGTGCGACCAGCTCGGCGATCGCGTCGCAGAGCGCGTCCTCGTTCTCGTACTTGCGGTACACCGCGCCCTTGGCGTCGAGGAAGCGCTGGATCTCCGCGGCCGAGTAGGCCGGGCCGAGCAGCGAGCCCTTCTGCGCGTCGCGCCCGCGCGGCTCGCGCTTGTTCTCGAGCAGCTGGTGCCACACGAACAGCGCGGCACCGAGCGCACCGCCGGCGTCGCCGGCCGCGGGCTGGATCCACACCTGGTCGAACGGACCCTCGCGCAGGATCTTGCCGTTGCCCACGCAGTTCAGCGCCACGCCGCCGGCGAGGCAGAGGTTGTCCATGCCGGTGAGCTCGTGCGCGGTGCGCGCGATGCCCAGCATGATCTCCTCGGTCACCCCCTGGATCGACGCCGCGAGGTCCATCTCGCGCTGGGTGATCGGGCTCTCCGGCTTGCGCGGCGGGCCGCCGAACAGCCGGTCGAACTTCGCCGACGTCATCACGTCGCGATGCGTGTACGCGAAGTACGACATGTCCATGCGGAACGAGCCGTCGGGCTTCAGGTCGAGCATCTTCTCGCGGATCAGGTCGGCGTAGACCGGCTCGCCGTACGGCGCCAGCCCCATCAGCTTGTACTCGCCGCTGTTCACCTTGAAGCCGGTGAAGTAGGTGAAGGCCGAGTAGAGCAGGCCGAGCGAGTGGGGGAAGCGCAGCTCCTTCAGCATCTGGATCTGGTTGCCGCGCCCCACCGCGATCGAGCCGGTGGCCCACTCGCCGACACCATCGAGTGTCAGGATCGCCGCCTCGTCGAAGGGCGAAGGGAAGAAGGCGCTGGCCGCGTGCGACTCGTGGTGCTCGAGGAAGACGTAGCGGCCCGTGTACTGGTTGGAGAGCCCCTCGTCGAGCTCGCGAGGGGTGTACAGCTTCTGCTTCAGCCACAGCGGCAGCCCCATCAGGAACAGCCGGAAGCCCTGGGGCGCGTAGGCGACGTAGGTCTCGATCAACCGGTCGAACTTCAGGAGCGGCTTGTCGTAGAACGCGACCAAGTCGAGCTGCGCGGCGCTGATCCCGCCCTCCGCCAGGCAGTACTCGATCGCCCGGGTGGGGAAGCGGTAGTCGTGCTTCTTGCGGGTGAAGCGCTCTTCCTGGGCCGCGGCCACGATCTCGCCGTCGCGCACGAGGCACGCCGCGCTGTCGTGATAAAAGGCCGAGATCCCTAGGATATTCAAGCTGTGCCTCGCGCGGAGCGTGCCCCTGGCGGAGGGGAAGTGGTGCTTTGCCGGTCGGGGGTGGCGTGAGTCTACCGCGGATCGCCCGCGGCGCAGCCATCGAGACGGCCTTCCGGCGCTGCGAATTCGAGCGGATCCGCCATTGAACTCGCCCTCCTGCGCGTGCATCTTGGCGCCTGCCGGTCTCGGCCAGGGGGAAAGTCGTGGGGTTCCAGAGAACGCGTGGGGTCGCGTGTTTCGCTGCGCTCGTGTTGCTGGTGGGCGTCACCGGCGCGTGCAAGCACACCAGCGGGGACACGTCGTCCGGGACGACCGCAGAGGGCGCTTCGACCGAGGCGAGCCCGGACGTCCCGATGTTGCCGATGGAAGTGGTGACGGCGAAGAGCCTGAATGTCCGGGCGCTGCCCTCGACCAAGGGCACGGTCCTCGGCACCTTGAAGAAGGGCCAGGAAGTCCGCGTCCTGGAAACCAAGAACGGGTGGAAGCGCGTCCAATCGGATGGCGCCGCCCCGGAGGGCTGGGTGGCCGGCGAGTTCGTGAAGCCTCACGAAGCGCCCCCCGCTGCGCCGACCAAATAGGAGGCCCATGGCCGCGCTCGAGCTGACCAACGACACCTTCGAGCGCACCGTCGCCGGAAACGAGATCGTGCTGATCGACTTCTGGGCGCCTTGGTGCGGTCCCTGTCGGAACTTCGCACCGGTGTTCGAGGCGGCTTCTGCCCGCCACCCCGACGCGGTCTTTGCCAAGGTCAACACGGACGAGCAGCAGGAGCTCGCCGCCATGTTCGAGATCCAGTCGATCCCGACGCTGGCAGTCTTCCGCGAGCAGATCTGCGTGTTCATGCAGCCGGGCGCCTTGCCCGCGTCCGCGCTGGAGCAGGTGATCCAGCGCGTGAAGGAGCTCGACATGGCCGAGGTGCGCCGGCGCATCGCCGACCACGAGGCCCACGGCGAGGCGACCGAGGACCCGTCGGGCGACTAGCGGGGCGAGCCGGCGCATGGACGTCGAACGCCTGCTCGCAGCCGAGGAATCCGTCGCGTTCGTCGTCCAGCGCAGCGAGGCCGGCCTGCGGCTCGATCGCCTGCTCGCGGCGCGGCTGCCGTTCGCGTCGCGGACGCGCGTCGCCGGCTGGATCCGCGCCGGGCGCGCGCAGGTCGAAGGTGCCGTGGTGAAGCGCACGTCCGCGCCAGCCGCGGCCGGCCAGCGGATCGAGCTCTCGATCGAGAAGCGCCCGCGCGACGCCGACGCCCCGCTCGACGACCTGCTCGCGCTGCCGGTGCTCGCGCGCGGGGACGGCTGGCTCGCGCTGGAGAAGCCGGCCGGGGTGCCGTGCCACCCGGCGGGGAACGAGATCAAGCGCACGCTGCTCACCGCGCTCGCGCTCGGCCAGGCGCGCGACGCCGACCCCGGCGGCCCCTGGCTGCCGCATCGCCTCGACCGCGAGACGTCGGGGCTGGTGCTGGTCGCGCTGCGGCGCGAGGTCCAGCGGCGGATCGCGGCCGCGTTCGCTCGTGGAGCGGTGCGGCGGCTCTACGCCGCGCGAGTCCGGGGAAACGCGAGCCGACACTTTCCTGCGTCGGCGCCGGAGCTGGTGCTGCGCGGCCGGATCGCGCGGGTGGGGCACCGCCCCCCGCGCTTCGCCGTCTCCCGCTCCGGCATCCCGGCGGAGACGCGCGTCCGCCTGGAGCGCTCGGACGCCGCGGCCAGCGAGCTCGAGCTCGAACCGGTGACGGGCCGGCAGCACCAGCTGCGCGTGCACCTGGCGCACCTGGGCCACCCGATCGCGGGCGATCCGCTCTACGACCCCGCGTGCGTCGCGGGCGAGCGCATGGCGCTCCACGCGCGGGCGCTGGTCGCGCCGGCGGGCGTGCTCGCGGAGTGCGAGGTCGCGCTCGCGACCGGGCCCGCTCAGATCTCCGGATTCAGCGCGGGCGGCGGCGCGAGCTCCAGCCGGTAGCAGCGCACGCGCGCGCGGCGCTCCGGGTCGTAGCCCCGCCACTTGGCCGCCGGCACCTCGTCGGGCCGCGCGGCGCGGAAGCCGTGCAGGGCGAAGAAGCGTCCGACGCCGTCGCTGGTGGTGCACGCGTACACGTAGGACAACCCGCGCTCGCGCGCGCGGGCGAGCGCATACGCGACCAGGTGCCCGCCGACGCCTTCGCCCAGGAACCGCGTCATGGTGTAGAGCGAGGCGATCTCGGCGCACTTGCCGGACTCGTCCACGAGCAGCGCCCCGATGCCCGCCAGGTGGTAGCCCTCGACGAAGGCGCCGAAGCCGCTGGCCAGCACGGCGTCGTGCTGCTCGTCCGTGCGCGGCGCGAGATAGCCCTCGGCCGTGCCGCGCGCGACCAGGTCGCTGGCAGGGTCGTAGTCGTCGAGGCCGAGCTTCCGCACCACCACGTAGCGCTGCTCGGTGAAGAGCGTCCCCGAGCCCGCGTACGAGAACAGCTCGTCGGAGAGCCCCTCGAGCGTGCACACGTTCACGGCCGGCACGCCCGCCACGAGCATCGCCTCGACCTCGCGCAGCAGCGCGGCGCGGCGCTCGTTGCGCGGCGCACCGGCCGCGAGGATCTCGCGCAGCTCCGCCAGGTGCACGAACGAGACGCGCTCGCCGCTCGGGCGCACGATCCCGCCATCGCGGTCGATCCAGACCAGCTTCGAGATCCCGAGCCGCACGATCGCCTCGCGGCACGCGGGCGCGAACGCGAGCGACCCCGCCACCACCAGGCCGAGCCGGAACGACTCGCGCAGCTGGCGCCACACGGTGCCCTCGAGCCGCGGCGTCGCCATCGACAGCACGTGGCCGCCGACGAGCGGATCGAGCACCGAGCGCTCGGTCGAGAGCAGCACGACGTTGGTCTCGTTGCGAACCAGCTCCTCGATCACCGCCGCGAGCCGCGCCGGCTGGCGCAGGTCCGCCGCGGGCGCCGCGATCGCAACCGTCTTCCCGTGGAATTCCTCGAGATAGAATTCCTTTTCCGAGAACGGCGCGGGGGCCCGCGGAGGAATCGGTTCCGAGGTCAGTGGTTTAGCCCAGGCTGTTCCCGACGATGGAGACGAAGCTGACGCAGCGTCCCGGCGCGCCGCCGAGGTTGTGGGTGAGTCCGAGCTTCGGGCTCTTGATCTGCCGCGGACCGGCCTCGCCGCGGAGCTGCAGCCACATCTCGTACATCATGCGCAGCCCCGATGCGCCGATCGGATGGCCGAACGACTTCAGCCCGCCGTCCGGGTTCACCGGCTGGGCGCCCTCGAGGTCGAAGCGGCCCTCCTGCTCGTCCTTCCAGGCCTGGCCGCGCGGCGAGAAGCCCATGTCCTCCATCAGCACGAGCTCGGTCGGGGTGAAGCAGTCGTGCACCTCGGCCATGCTGATCTGCTCGCGCGGGTTGGTCACGCCGGCCTGCTTGTAGGCGTCGGTCGAGCTCGCGACGACTTCGGGGAAGGTGGTGAAGTCGTAGTCCTGGCTGAAGTAGCCCTCGGCCGGTCCCGCGGCGAAGGACAGCGCCTTCAGGTAGATCGGGTGGTCGGTGTACTTGTGCGCGTCCTCGGCCCGACACAGAAGTGCGGCGGCAGAGCCGTCCGAGACGCCCGAGCAGTCGAAGATGCCGAGCATGCCGGCGACCGACGGCGAGGCGCAGATCTTGTCCATCGGCACTTCCTTGCGGAACTGCGCCTTGGGGTTCTTCGCGCCGTTCTTGTGGTTCTTCCAGGCGATGCGCGCGAGCACCTGCTTCAGCGTGGCCTCGTCGACGCCGTACTTCTTGGCGTACGCCGGCGCGAGCAGGGAGAAGGTCGCGGGCGCGGTCATCGACGAGTCCGTGCCGTCGGACGGCGGCCGCGAGCCGGTGAGCCCGGAGTAGCCCGAGTCCTTCAGCTTCTCGACGCCGATCGCCATCACCAGGTCGTAGGCGCCGCTCGCCACCGCGTAGGCCGCGTTGCGCATCGCCTCGGAGCCGGTGGCGCACATGTTCTCGAGCCGCGTCACCGGCTTGTAGTCGAGCTTCAGCGCCTCGGACAGCATCAGCCCGGAGACGCCGCTGCCCATGGTGCCGAGCCAGTAGGCGTCGACCTGCTCGGGATCGACCTTGGCCGACTTGTAGGCCTCGGTCGCGGCGTCGACCAACAGATCCTCGGCGCCCTTGTCCCAGTGCTCGCCGAACGGGGTGCACCCCATGCCGACGATCGCCACTCGATCTTTGATGCCTCTACTCGCCATACTGACTCCCTTCGCTCGCCTGCGGCGCTTGCTGCCTCGCTCGGGACGGCCCTCGCTCGGCATGCTCGTAATCTAGCGCTTCGGTCGCGCCTTCCAGAAGTAGTTGTGCACGCCCTGGCCGGTGTACAGCCGGCGGAAGGTCATTTCGAGCTCGTTGCCGATCGCGACCTCCTTGGGGTCGACGTCGGTGAGCTCGCAGGACAGCCGCCCGCCGCCCTCGTAGTCGACGATCGCTGCGACCACCGGGGGCTGCAACGTGTAGGCGAGGTGGTCGAGCGTGTAGGTCGCCACCTTGCACGAGGTGTCGGCGAAGCGCTCCTCGCGCATCTGGTCGACCGCGCTGCACTTCACGCACACGCGCTGCGGCGGCAGGTGCCCGGTGTTGCACTTCTCGCAGCGCGAGCCCACGAACGCGTACTTCCAGTGGTCGGCGCGCTTCATCGGCGGAGCGGCCGGGCGCTCGGGCTCGGGCCGGCGCGGCGGCTCGAAGGGCAGAATCCCGCGCCACTTCAGGTAGGTGTTGTAGGGCAGCTCGTTGCGCTTGGAGCCGAGCCAGCGGTCGACCGAGTGCGCCGGCCGTGCGCCCGCGACGCGCTCGGTCACCTCGAGCACCGCGGCGTCGCAGCCGTCCGCGGAGCACAGCACCAGGATCTTGTCGCCCGGGTTCGCGCGGTCGAGCGCGCGCGCGAGCACGAGCCCTGCGTGCGCGCTGCCGGTGCGGCCGACCGCCGCGAGCAACGGATCGGCGAGCTGCTCGGGCTTCAGCCGCAGCGCCTCGGGCACGAACGCCACTGCGCGCGCGTTGGTGCCGTCGAGCACCACGGTGCGCAGGTCGGCGGGTCCGATGCCCGCGCTCTTGAGCGCGCGCGTGGCCGTGTCGACGGCGATCGGGCCCAGCGCCTCGGCGCCGAAGCGCTCCTCCCACTGCTTGGCGAACGGATCGCTCGGCAGCCGCCAGACGTCGAGCAGCTCGCTCGTCGCCGACGCGCGCCCGATGAAGCGGGCCAGCGATTCGCTGTCGGGGCCGAGCGCGAACGCCGCCGCGCCGTCGCCGCCTCCGGCCTCGCGCGCGCCGCCCGGCGCGCCGATCACGACGTCGGAGGCGAGCACCAGCGCGCGCGCGCCTGCCGCCGCCGCGTCTGCGCCCGCGAGCAGCGCCCCGAGCCCCATCCGCGTCGAGCTCGCGAGCTCGAGCGCGCGCACGGTGCGCGGCAGGTCCAGGGCCGCGGCGATGGTCGCCGCGTTGAGCTTCTCCGCGTAGGGCGCGCTGGTGGTGGCGAAGAAGAGCGCGTCGATCGCGCCGGCGCCGCGCAAGGCGTCGCGGCCGGCCTCGACCGCCATCGACACCGAGTCCTCGTCGTAGCTCGCCACGGTGCGCTCGCCCTTGCCGGCGCCGAGCGCCGCGCGCTGCAGGCGGTTGTAGGGCAGGTAGCTGCCGTAGCGGGTGATTCCGGCCAAGTCGGGTCCTCCTCGGGTTGGCGTGGATCTTACACGCGGGCGCGCCGCAGTTTCACGAGACCGATCGGTCCGAGGTACGATGGCGCTTCCGGAGAGGGTGGGTCGCAATGCCTCTGCTGCGGAAGATCCCATGTCTGGTCGTGGCAGCGCTCCTGGGCGTGGCCTCGACCGCATCCGCGGCGCTGCCGGCGGGCTTCAGCAAGAGCTTCATCGGGGGGCCCTGGTCGCGCCCCGTCGGCCTCACCTTCGATGCCAACGGCCGCATGTACGTGTGGGAGCGCGACGGGCGGGTCTGGATCGTCGAGAACGGGGTGAAGTCGGCGGCGCCGCTCGTCGACATCACCGACGAGGTCGCTCACTTCGGCGACCACGGGCTGCTGGGCTTCGCGCTGCACCCGAACTTCCTCGAGAACGGCTGGATCTACCTGTTCTACGCGGTCGATCCCTACTACCTCGCGAACGCCGGCACACCGGGCTACGACCCGAACCAGGACGGCGTGAACGAGCCGACGATCGCGCGCATCACGCGCTACACCGCCCGCTCGTCCGACGGGTTCCACAGCGTGGATCCCGCCTCGCGTCGGATCCTGTTCGGCGAGGCGCCGGGCGCGGGTTGTCCGCTCGTGCACCTGTCTCACGGCGTCGGGTCACTCGTGTTCGGCAATGACGACTCACTGCTCGCGAGCTGCGGCGAAGGCTCGAGCTACCTGGGACCCGACACGGGCGGAACCCAGTACGGCGCGTTCATTCCACAGGCCCTGGCCGAGGGCATCATCGCCCCCAAGGAAGACGTCGGCGCGCTGCGCGCGCAGCTGCTGGCGTCGTTCGGCGGCAAGATCCTGCGGCTCGATCCGCAGAGCGGAGACGGGCTGCCCAGCAACCCGTACTACGACGCGACGAACCCGCGCTCCGCGCCCTCGCGCGTCTACGCGCTGGGGTTCCGCAATCCGTTCCGCTTCACCGTGCGGCCCGACACGGGCAGTCACGTGCAGGCCGACGGGCGGCCGGGCTCGCTCTACGTGGGCAACGTGGGCTGGAACACCTGGGAGGAGCTCGAGGTGGTCGGCGTCGCGGGCTACAACTCCGGCTGGCCGGTGTTCGAGGGGCCCGATCCCCAGCCGGACTACGCGCCCTTCCACGTGGTGAACCAGGACGCGCCGAACCCGCTGTACGGCAAGGGCGGCTGCTTCGTGCAGCCGTACTTCTACTTCGACCAGCTGGTGATCCAGGAATCGCTCGGGCCGCCGAGCTTCCCGAACCCGTGTGACGCTTCGCAGCAGATCCCGGCCTCGATCCCGCACTGGGTGCAGCACCGGCCCACCCTCGCGATCGGACGCAACGCGAGCGGCGGCCCCTGGGTCACCCCGACCTTCAGCGGCTCCACGCCGACCACGGTACAGGTGGGCGCGCCCGGCTCGCCGGTCTCCGGCACGAACCTGATCGGCGCCTCCACGATCACGGGCGGAGTCTGGTACGAGGGCAGCGACTTCCCTGCCCAGTACCAGAACAGCTTCTTCATGTCGGACTACGGCTACGGCCAGATCTCGAACGTCCACTTCGACGGGAACGACCAGCCGACCCAGGTCGCGACCTTCGACGACAGCGCGGGCGGCGTCACCATGCTCGCCACCAGCCCCACGCAGGGCGCGCTCTACGGCGTCGACAACGGCGACGAGCTGGTCTACCGCATTGCCTACACCGCCACCTCGAACCAGCCGCCCGTCGCCCAGGCGAGCGCGACGCCATTCTTCGGTCCGACACCGCTCAGTGTCGCGTTCTCGAGCGCCGGCTCCGCCGACCCCGAGGGGCTCGCGCTCGGGTGTTCCTGGAACTTCGGCGACGGCAGCCCCGCTTCGACCGCGCCCAATCCGACTCACACCTTCTTCGCGCCGGTCGGCGTCCCGGTCGCCTACACCGTCACGCTCACGGTCACCGACTCGGTGGGACAGCGCGCCAGCGACCCCGTGCAGGTGGCGGTGAACGACACGCCGCCGGCGGTGGCGATCACCAGTCCCCCGAGCCAGGGCCTGTTCACCATGACGCAGACCACGGCGGTGCCGCTCACCGCGACGATCAGCGACGCGGAGCAGACCGCGGCGCAGCTGCGCTGCAGCTGGGAGGTCGACCTCTTCCACAACGGGCACGTCCACCCGGGCAGCGTCGATCCGAACTGCAGCTCCAGCGCCCAGGTGACGCCCGTCGGCTGCGACGGGAACGACTACCACTACGTCTTCACCCTCACCGTCGACGACGGGGCCGGGCTCTCGACCACGCGGCAGACCAACCTCTATCCCGACTGCGCGACGATCCTGCCGGCGATCTGCGGCAACCTCGACGCCAGCCCCGCGATCACGGTCTCCGACGTGCTGCGGCTGCGCGCGGCGCTGGCGAACCCGGTGCTGAACGGTCTCACGCCGGGTGAGCTCTCGCGCTGCAGCGTCGTGGGAGACACCGCCTGCGACGTCGCCGACCTCACCGTGCTGCGGCGCTGGCTCGGTGGAAAGGCGCCCGGGCTGTCGCCGGTCTGTCCGGCTGCCGCGCCCTAGACGTGGCAGACTCTCCGCCATGCGTCTGCGACAGATCGCGCTGGTGGCAAAGGATCTGCAGAAGGTCGTCGACGACTTCTGCGCGGTGCTCGGGCTCGAGGTCTGCTACCACGACCCCGGCGTCGAGGTGTTCGGGCTGCACAACGCGCTGATGCCGATCGGCACGAGCTTCCTCGAAGTGGTGTCGCCGCTGCGCGAGGGCACCACCGCAGGGCGGCTGCTCGAGCGGCGGCGCGGCGACGGCGGGTACATGGTGATCGTGCAGACCGACGACCTCGCGCGCGAGCGCAAGCGCGTCGAGGAGCTCGGCGTGCGGATCGTGTGGGAGACCGAGCTCTCCGACGCCGCGACGCTGCACCTGCATCCGCGCGACGTGGGCGCGGCGATCGTCTCGTTCGACCAGATGCGGCCGCCCGAGTCGTGGCGCTGGGCCGGGCCGGAGTGGCGCGACCACATCCACACCGACGTCACCCGCCGGCTCGTGGGCGTGGAGCTGCAGAGCGCAGACCCCGCCGCGCTGGCGCGGCGCTGGAGCGAGGTCTTCGCGCGCCCCGCGCACGGCTGCGCCGACGGCAGCCACGAGCTCAAGCTCGACGTCGGGAAGCTGCGCTTCGTGCCGGACCGCGACGGCCGCGGCGAGGGCGTCTCGGGGATCGACGTCGAGGTGGTCGATCCCACCGAGGTGCTGCACCGGGCGCGGACGCGCGGGCTCCCCGCCACCGCCGAGAGCGTCGAGCTGTGCGGAGTCCGCGTGCGGCTCCTGCGCGCGCGCTGAGGTCCGGGGTGGAGCTGGAAGAGGTCATGCGCACCTGCCGCGCCGTGCGCCGGCTGCGGCCCGATCCGATCTCCGACGACGTGCTCGCGCGGCTGGTGCGCGCCGCCGCCTGGGCGCCCACCGGCGGGAACGTGCAGCCGTGGCGGGTGATCCTGGTGCGGGACGCAGCGGCGAAGCGCGCGCTCGGCGAGCTCTACGCGACGGCTTGGAGCGCCTACGCCGGCCAGGTCCGCAAGAACCTGGCGCCGCTGCCCGAGGAGCGGCGCGCGCCCCACGAGCGAACGCTCGCCGCGGGCGACCATCTGGCCGCACACTTCGGCGAGACCCCGGTGCTCGCGGTGTTCTGCTTCGACCCGGCGCAGATGGCGATCACCGACGCGGACCTGCCGCGGCCGTCGGTCGTGGGCGGCGGCTCGGTCTATCCCGCGGTGCAGAACTTCTTGCTCGCCGCACGCGAGGCGGGTTTGGGCTGCGTGCTCACCACACTTCTGTGTCAGCACGAAGGCGCGGTGAAGAAGCTGCTCGACGTTCCCGACGGGTGGGGCACGTGCGCGGTCGTTCCGCTGGGCTATCCGCTCCGGCGCGGACACGGCCCACTTTCGCGTCGGCCGGTCGAGAAGCTCGCCTTCGCCGACCGCTGGGGTGCCCCGTACCGCTGATTTAACCGAGCAAAGTCAAATGGTTGTGCTCCGGCGCTGCACGGCGTCCGCCGGCTGCCGGAGTGGCCTTGGTGACGAAAATCACAGCTCGGCGGCGACCCTCAGGCGATATACCCCGCGCAATGACCGAAACAGAGGGGACCGGGTTGAGCGCGGACAAGATCCTGCTGGCAGTGGCCATCCTGCTCGGAATCCTGACCACGGCTCTCTCGCTCTGACTCCCAGCTAGCCCGGATCGGGCTCGTAGCCGAGGTTGGGCGCCAGCCAGCGCTCGACCTGTCCCACGGGGACCCGTCTGCGCGCGGCGTAGTCCGCGACCTGGTCGCGGCCGATCCTGCCCACGCCGAAGTAGCGGGCGCGCGGGTGGGCGAAGTACAGGCCCGCCACACTCGCGGGCGGCGTCATCGCGAAGCCCGAGGTCAGCTCCATGCCGATCTCGCGCGCGCCCAGGAGCTCGAACAGCTCGACCTTTTCGCTGTGGTCGGGGCAGGCCGGGTAGCCCAGCGCGGGCCGGATGCCGCGGTACTTCTCGGCGATCGTGTCCTCGAGCGAGAGCCGTTCGGCGCGGCCGTAGCCCCACTCGCGGCGCACGCGCGCGTGCAGCCACTCGGCAAAGGCCTCGGCCAGCCGGTCGGCGAGCGCCTTGGTCATGATCGCGTGGTAGTCGTCGAGCTCCGCCTCGAAGCGGCGCGCGATCTCGTCGGCCCCGAGTCCCGCGGTGACCGCGAACGCGCCCAGGTGGTCCCCCTTGCCGGACGCGAGCGGCGCCACGAAGTCCGCCAGGCAGTAACACGGATCGGTGTCGGCGTTGGTGCGCTGCTGGCGCAGCATGGGGAAGCGCAGCAGCTCGCGCGAGCGCGAGGCGTCGGCCCACAGCACCAGGTCGTCGCCGTCGGAGTTCGCGGGCCAGATGCCGTAGCAGCCCTGCGCGCGCAGCTCGCCGCCGTCGACGAGCTTGCGCAGCAGCGCCCGCCCGTGCTCGTACAGCTCGCGCGCGGCTGCGCCCTGCACCGGGTGGTCGAGGATCGCAGGGAAGCGCCCGCGCAGCTCCCAGGCGGTGAAGAAGAAGGTCCAGTCGATCCACTCCGCGATCTCCGCCAGCGGCACGTCGACCAGCGCCCGCCGGCCGACGAACTCCGGCGTGGCGAGCGTCTCCGCCGTGAACTCGGCGGGCGCGCGGCGCGCGCGCGCGTCCGCCAGCGGGATCAGCGCACGCTCCCCGCGCGAGGCGTGCGCCAGCCGCAGCCGCTCTTGCGAGGCGCGGTTCTTGCGGTCGAACTCCGCGAGCTTCTGCGGGTCGAGCACGCTCGACATCACGCCCACGACGCGCGACGCGTCCTGCACGTGCACGGTGGGCGGCTCGTACTGCGGCGCGATGCGCACCGCGGTGTGCTGGGTCGAGGTGGTCGCGCCGCCGATCAGGAGCGGCTGGCGGAAGCCGCGCCGCTGCATCTCCTTGGCGACGTTCACCATCTCTTCCAGCGAGGGCGTGATCAGCCCGGAGAGCCCGACGGCGCTCGCACCCTCGGCCTGCGCCGTCTCCAGGATGCGGTCCACCGGCACCATCACACCGAGGTCGATCACCTCGTAGCCGTTGCAGCCCAGCACCACGCCGACGATGTTCTTGCCGATGTCGTGTACGTCGCCCTTCACCGTGGCGAGCACGATCTTCCCCGCCGAGGTCGCGCCGGACTTCTCCTTCTCCATGAACGGCTCGAGGTAGGCGACGGCGCGCTTCATCGCGCGCGCGCTCTTCACCACCTGCGGCAGGAACATCTTCCCGGCGCCGAACAGGTCGCCGACGGTCTTCATCCCGTCCATCAGCGGACCCTCGATCACGTCGAGCGGGCGCCCGAGCTTCTGGCGCGCCTCTTCGGCGTCGGCCTCGACGAAGTCGACCACGCCGTGCACCAGCGCGTGCGCGAGCCGCGCCTCGACCGGCGCCTCGCGCCACGACAGGTCGACCTCGCGCTTCTTCCCCGCGCCCTTCACCCGCTCGGCGAACTCGACCATGCGCTCGGTCGCGTCGGGCCGGCGATCGAACAGGATGTCCTCCACGCGCTCGAGCAGCTCGGGCGGAATGTCCTCGTACACGGCGAGCTGGCCCGCGTTCACGATGCCCATGTCCATACCCGCGCGCGTGGCGTGGTAGAGGAACGCCGAGTGGATCGCCTCGCGCACGCGGTCGTTGCCGCGGAACGAGAACGAGAGGTTCGACACGCCGCCCGAGATCTTTGCGCCAGGGCAGCTGGCCTTGATGATCTTGGTGGCCTCGAGGTAGTTCAGCGCGAAGCGCGCGTGCTCCTCGATCCCGGTCGCGATCGCGAGGATGTTCGGATCGAAGATGATGTCCTCGGGCGCGAGCCCCGCGCGCTCGGTGAGCAGCCGGTAGGCGCGCTGGCAGATCTCGGCCTTGCGCTCGATCGTCTCGGCCTGGCCGCGCTCGTCGAACGCCATCACCACCACGCCGGCGCCGAAGCGGCGCGCCACCTCGGCGCGCGCCAGGAACTCCCCCTCGCCCTCCTTCAGCGAGAGCGAGTTCACGATCGACTTGCCCTGCAGGCAGCGCAGGCCGGCCTCGATCACGCGGAAGTCGGAGCTGTCGACCATCACCGGCAGGCGCGCGATCTCGTCGTCGGCGGCGATCTGGTTCAAGAAGCGCGTCATCGCGGCGGGGCCGTCGAGCAGCGCCGCGTCCATGTTGACGTCGAGGATGTTCGCGCCGCCGCGCACCTGCTCGAGCGCGACCGCGGCAGCGGCCTCGAAATCGCCGGCCTTGATCAGCCCCTCGAACTTCTTCGAGCCGGTCAGGTTGGTGCGCTCGCCCACCATCACGAACGGGATCTCGGGCGAGAAGGTGAAGGTCTCGAGCCCGCTGTAGCGGGTGCGCCGCTCGCCCGACACCGGAATGCGACGGGGCGGCAGGCCTTCGACCGCCGCGGCGAGCGCGCGGGTGTGCGCGGGGCCGCTGCCGCAGCAGGAGCCGACCGCGTTCAAGAGCCCCGACTCGGCGAACTCGCCCAAGAGCGCCGCCATCGTCTCCGGCGTCTGGTCGTAGCTGCCCAGCGCGTTGGGCATGCCGGCGTTGGGGTGGCAGGAGACGAAGCAGTCGGCGATGCGCGCGAGCTCCTCCACGTAGGGCCGCGACTCGCTCGGGCCGAGCCCGCAGTTCACGCCGACGCAGATCGGCTTCGCGTGCCGCACCGAGGTCCAGAACGCGTCCAGTGTCTGCCCCGAGAGGTTGCGCCCGCTCTTGTCGGCGAAGGTCACCGAGATCATCACCGGCACGCGCTCGCCGCGCTGCGCGAAGGTCTCTTCGATCGCGACGATCGCGGCCTTCGCGTTCAGCGTGTCGAAGATGGTCTCGACGATCAGCGCGTCGACGCCGCCGTCGAGCAGCCCCTGCACCTGGGTGGCGTAGGCGTCGCGCACCTGGTCGAACGTCACCGCGCGAAACGCGGGGTCGTCCACGTCGGGTGAGAGCGACAGCGTCTTCGGCAAGGGACCGAGGTCGCCGAGCACGAAGCGGGGCTTGTGCGGCGTGCGCGCGCTCCACTCGTCCGCGAGCCGCCGCGCGATCCGCGCCGCCTCGACGTTCAGCTCGAGCGCGATCGGCTCGAGCCCGTAGTCGGCGAGCGAGATCGCCGAGCCGTTGAAGGTCGCGGTGATGATCAGGTCCGCGCCCGCCTCGAGATAGTCGCGGTGCACCCGCTCGATGATCTCGGGGCGCGACAGCACCAGTACCCCGTCGTGGCCGCGCAGGTCCTGGGGGTGGTCGCGGAAGCGCTCGCCGCGGAAGTCCGCCTCGTTGAGCCCCATGCCCTGCAACAGCACGCCCATCGAGCCGTCGATCACGAGGATTCGCTCGGCGAACAGCTGGCGCAGCAGGGCTTCGCGGGCGGAGACCATGGTCGCCGCATGGTACCCTCCGGCCCGGGGGAATAAAGCCCATGCCCGAGGCGAAGAGCGCGAGCGGCGCTGCGCGCAGTCTGCCGGTGTTCCACCGGTTCGGCATCGACACGCGCGCGCTCGACGCGGCCTTCTCGCTCGCGCTCGAGCGGCCGGTCGACTACGCGGACCTGTTCTTCGAGTACACCGCGCGCGATGCGGTCTCGCTCGAAGAGGGCATCGTGAAGAGCGGCAGCCGCGCGGTGGAGCAGGGCGTGGGCGTGCGCGCGCAGGCCGGCGAGCGCCAGGGCTACGCGCACTCGGACGAGATCACGGTGGAGAGCCTGCGGCTCGCGGCCGGCGCTGCGCGCGCGATCGCCGAGGGCTCGCAGCCGTCGCGCGCGCTCGCGCTGCGCGGACCCTCGCGCCCTGGCCGCGATCTGTATCCGCTCGCGCAGGCGCCGACCGAAGTGCCGATCGAGGACAAGGTGCGGCTGCTGCAGGAGATCGACGCCTACGCGCGCAGCCGCGACCCCCGCATCGCCCAGGTGATGGCGAGCCTGGCCTGCGAGGAGCGCCAGCTGATGATCGCCGCGAGCGACGGCACTTGGGTCACCGACGTGCAGCCGCTGGTGATCCTGCGCGTGCAGGTGATCGCGGCGAAGGGCTCGCGGCGCGAGACCGCGTCGCAGGGCTCGGGCGGCCGCATCGCGCTGGCACAGCTCAGCGATCCGGCGAGCTGGCGCGGGCTCGTCGACGAGACGGTGCGGCTCGCGATCACGAACCTCGAGTCCGTGCCGTGCCCCGCGGGGACCATGGACGTGGTGCTGGGTCCCGGCTGGCCGGGGATCCTCCTCCACGAGGCGGTGGGCCACGGCCTCGAGGGCGACTTCAACCGCAAGAAGACCTCCGCGTTCGCCGACCGGCTCGGCCAGCGCGTCGCCGCGCCCGGAGTCACGGTGATCGACGACGGCACGATCGCGAGCCGGCGCGGATCGCTCAACGTCGACGACGAGGGGACGCCCACCGCGCGCAACGTGCTGATCGAGGACGGGATCCTGGTCGGCTACATGCAGGACCGGCTGAACGCGCGGCTGATGGGCATGGCGCCCACCGGCAACGGCCGGCGCGAGAGCTACCAGCACCTCCCCATGCCTCGCATGACCAACACCTTCATGCTCGCGGGCCAGGACGATCCGCAGGAGATCGTGCGCTCGGTGAAGAACGGGCTCTACGCAGTGTCGTTCTCGAGCGGACAGGTCGACATCACCAGCGGCAAGTTCGTGTTCTCGGCGAGCGAGGCGTATCGCATCGAGGACGGCCGCATCGGCGCGCCGGTGAAGGGCGCGACGCTGATCGGGAACGGTCCAGACGTGCTGCAACGGGTCACTCGCATCGGCAGCGACCTGCGGCTCGATCCCGGCGTCGGCACCTGCGGGAAGGATGGCCAGGGCGTGCCGGTGGGAGTGGGGCAGCCGACACTGCGCATCGACGGGATCACGGTCGGCGGCACCGATGGCTAGCACCGACAGCGCGCGCGACGTCGTCGCGTTCGCGCTCGAGCAGGCGCGTGCCGCGGGCGCGTACCAGGCGGAGGTCGCGCTCTCGAGCGGCGAGGCGTTCGAGACGCGTGTGCGCGGGCGCGAGATCGACTTCGTGAAGCAGTCGCGCGACAAGTCGCTCGGCGTGCGCGTGTACGTCGGCGGCCGCGGCGGGCTGTCGACTGCGGCGGCGCGCACCTCGGACCTGGCCCGCGAGGTGGTGGCGCGCACCGCGGCGGACGCGGTCGCGCTGGCGCGCGCGACCGTCCCCGACGCGTGCGCGGGGCTTCCCGACGGCGGCTTCGCGAGCGAGGTCCCGGACCTCGAGCTGTTCGAGCCGCGCGACCGGCCGTTCGAGCCGGCCACGCGCATCGAAGCCGCGCGCGCGTGCGAGACCGCGGCGCACGCGACGGATCCGCGCATCGGCGACTCCGAGGGCTCGCAGTCGGGCTCGGGGTACAGCGAGCTCACCTACGGCAACAGCGCCGGATTCCTCGGCGAGTACGCCTCGGCGCGCCACTCGCTCGTGGCCGAGTCGCTCGCGCGCGGCGAGAAGGGCATGCAGCGCGACGCCTGGTTCAGCGCCGCGCGCCGCTGGGACGCGCTCGAGCCCGCCGCGTCGGTGGGGCGCCGCGCCGCGGAGCGCGCGCTGCGCCGGCTGGGCGCGCGCCGCGTGCCGACCTGCGAAGTGCCGGTGATCTTCGATCCGGTGAACGCTCCCAGCCTGCTGCGCCAGCTGGCCGGCTGCGCGAGCGGCTACGCGATCTACCGCGGCGCGAGCTTCCTGGCCGGCAAGCTGGGCCAGAACGTGGCGAGCGCGGCGGTGACCATCGTCGACGACGCGCGGCTGCGCGGCGGGCTGGGCAGCCGCCCGTTCGACGCCGAGGGCCTGCCCACGCGGCGCAACCTCCTGGTCGAGCGCGGGCGGCTCTCGAGCTACGTTCTCGACACCTACTCGGCGCGCAAGCTCGGCCTGCAGTCCACCGCCAGCGCGGTGCGCGGCGGCGGCGCGTCGCCCGCGAACCTGTGGCTCGAGCCCGGCGCGAAGACGCCCGAGGAGATCATCGCGTCGACGCCGCGCGGGCTGTACGTGACCGAGCTCATCGGCCAGGGCTTCAACCCCGTGACCGGCGACTATTCGCGCGGCGCGTCGGGGCTGTGGATCGAGAACGGCGAGCTCGCCTTCCCGGTCGAAGAGATCACCATCGCGGCGAACTTTGCGCAGATGCTCCGCGACGTGGACGCGATCGGGAACGACCTGATCTGGCTCGGCGCCACGGCGGCGCCCACGCTGCGCATCGCGCGCATGACCGTCGCAGGAGAATGAAGGAGGCCCCCGTGACCACGCTGTTCGACTTCAACGAGAAGACCCTCGACGGCAAGGACAAGAGCCTCGCCGACTTCGAGGGCAAGGCCGTGCTGGTGGTGAACGTCGCTTCCAAGTGCGGGCTCACGCCGCAGTACGAGGGGCTGCAGAAGCTGCACGAGAAGTACGCGCCGCGCGGCTTTGCGGTGCTGGGCTTCCCGTGCAACCAGTTCGCGGGTCAGGAGCCGGGCACGCCGGCGGAGATTGCGGAGTTCTGCAGCCGCAACTACGGCGTCAGCTTCCCGCTGTTCGCGAAGATCGACGTGAACGGCGCGCAGCGCGCGCCGCTCTACGCCTGGCTCACCAGCCAGCCGACGCAGCCGGACGGCCCGGGCGACGTGATGTGGAACTTCGGCAAGTTCCTCGTCGACAAGCAGGGCAGGGTGGTCGCGCGCTTCAACCCCCGCGTGGCGCCCGACGCGCCCGAGCTCAGCTCCGCGATCGAGAAAGCGCTGGGCTAGATGACCGCGCGCCAGGCCGAGCGCGTGCTCGCCCGCGTGCGCAAGATCTGCCTCGCGCTGCCGGAGTCGAGCGAGCGGCTCTCGCACGGCGAGCCGACCTTCTTCGTCGGGGCCCGGGACGGCAAGGGCGGGAAGGTGTTCGTGGCGTTCTCGAACAACCACCACGGCGACGGCATCGTGGCGATCACCTGCCCAGCCGCGCCCGGCGCGCAGGCGATGCTGATCGAAGCGAACCCCGACGTCTTCGACCGGCCGCCCTACGTCGGCCCCGCCGGCTGGATCGGCGTGCGCCTCGACACCCGCGACGTCGACTGGGACGAGGTCGCCGAGCTGGCGGAGGAGTCCTGGCGGCTGGTCGCCCCCAAGCGGGCGCTGCGGGCGTTGGAAACGAGAGAGTGACTCGGAGCTAGCCGAGGAACTCGAACGCCTTCGCGAAGGCGGTGCGGCCGCCGGTCTCGAGCACCTGGCCGTGCGTCAGCGTGATCCGGTCGAAGTCCCAGGCGAGGATGCGCTGGACCGATGCGCGCGCCGCGGCGCGATCGCGAATGAAGAGCCAGCGCACCAGCCGGTGCGGGCCCAGGTGGCCTTCGGCGCCCACGAGCAGGAAGAAGAGGCGCGTCATGCCATGCGTCTCGCCGGGGGCGACGTTCATCATGAGGTCGGTGAGCAAGAGCGTGCGCGATGCCGGATGGAAGAACACCACCTCGCTCAGGAACGGCGCGCCGCGGAACACGTGCTGCTCGAGCTCGGAGCGCCACGCGGAAGGCGCCTCGTCGTCGAGCTCCTCGGCGAACTTCAGGTCGGGACGCTTCAGCGGCAGCCCGGGCGCGGCGTAGAGCCGCGCGTCGGGATAGCCGGTGGGGTAGTCGGCGGCGAAGAGGTGATGGTGCTTGTTGGGGGCGACGATCGAGCGCACCGGCCCGATGCGATCGAGCTGCGCGCGCAGCTCGTGGTCGAGCGGCACCACCGAGTGCAGGAGCAGGCTCCCGTCGCGCAGCCGGATCGCAGTCATGCGCGTGAACACCTCCAGCGGACCGTTGCGGAACTGCCGGTCGGCCACCCACAGGTCCGGGGCGAGGCTCCGCAGCTGGGTGCTCACCCGTAGATCATCTCACAGCGGCTCGGGTTTGCATCCGTGATACATCGTGATACAGTGGCGCACATGGAATCCGAGGACGAACGCGAGCGGCGGCGCCGCCGGAGAAAGGAGAGGGTCTTGCACACCCGTGTTTCCGAGGAGCTCGACGAGGCGTTGCAGGAGGCCGCCCGCCGCCTGCGCGTGCCGGTCTCGAACCTGGTGCGCAACGTGCTCGAGGACGTGTTCGACGCGGTCGAGGCGGTGACCGAGAACGTGGGCGACCTGGTCGAGGACGTGGTCACGGAAGCCCACGACTTCGGGCGTCGCTTCGAGCGCCGCTGGCGCCGGCGCGCCGAGTCGGTGCGCGAGCAGTTCGTCGACGCTCCGCCCGCGCGACCCGAGCCGCCGCCGCCCGCTCCGGCGCAGCCGCCGCGCGAGTTCGCCGAGGTCAGCGCCTGGCAGCCGGTGGTGTTGAACGGCGCGCGCAGCTGCGCGGGCTGCGGCCGCGCGATGCGCCGAGGCGATCCCGCCTATCTCGGGCTGGGTGCGGCGAGCGGCGGACAGCCCGTGATCTGCGAGCCCTGCCTCGAGCGCGAGGGCGACAGCTAGGGGCAGGCAGGCGCCACGGCGATCACGCCGGGCGGGACCTTGTCGTCGGTGACGCTCCCGCCGTGCGAGGTGAAGCCTCCGACCACGGGGAGGTCCGTGAGAAAGAAGGTCGAGTTGTCGACCAGCTCCCCCGTCAGCGTCTGGAAGGTCGCGCTGCGGTACGCGCCGGTCTTGTCGACGTTGATGTGCACGACGTGCGTGCCGAAGCCCTGGATCATGTCGCCGGCGGAGTTCTGGAAGGTCATGTAGTTGTCGATGCCGACCGCGTTTCCGTCGGGGAACGCCTTCGCGATCAGGTCGTCCGGCGCGCCGCTCATCGCCCAGTCGCCGTTGCCGTCGATCTGGCAGATCACCGGACCCGAATAGCTGCCGTGCGGCGGCGACGTCACGTCGTTCGGGTCGTTCGGCGTGTAGGTGAGGTGCAGGTAGCAGAGCGCCCGGCTCGCGTGGCGCGCACCCAGCCCCGCGTCGGCCGGCAACAGGTCCGTCATCCGCGCCGAGACGATGATCTTCAGCCACTTGCACGCCGCGATGCCGTCCGCCACTGCCACAGGATTGGCTGCGCGGGCGGGAGGTGCGGAGAGCAGAACGGCGGCAATCGCGAGAGCGGCGAGCGCGTGCTTCATCGCCGCCTCATCGGCACTTCGCCAGCCCGGGTTGAATGGCGGCCTCGGCGCTCCGGTAAGATGGCCCTCACGGAGGAGCGCGATGAAGTTCGGGATCTTCTACGAGCACCAGCTGCCGCGGCCGTGGTTTGCGGACAGCGAGTACCAGCTGATCCAGAATTCGCTGGAGCAGATCGAGCTCGCGGACCGGCTCGGCTACGACTACGCGTGGGAGGTCGAGCACCACTTCCTGGAGGAGTACTCGCACTCGTCGGCGCCCGAGGTGTTCCTCGCCGCGGCGAGCCAGCGCACGCGGCGCATCCGCCTGGGCCACGGGATCGTCCAGCTCACCACGAACCACCCCGCGCGCGTGGCGGAGCGCGTCTCGACGCTGGATCTGGTCTCGCGCGGCCGCGTCGAGCTCGGCCTGGGCGAGGGCTCGAGCGTGACGGAGCTCCACCCCTTCGACCGCCGCTTCCGCGACAAGCGCGACGTCTGGGAGGACGCCGTGCGCGCGGTGCTGCCGATGTTCACGCGCGAAGGCTGGGAGTACCACGGCAAGTACTTCGACTTCCCGCTGCGCAACGTCGTGCCGAAGCCGCTGCAGAAGCCCCACCCGCCGCTGTGGGTCGCCTGTTCGCAGCTCGACACGATCGAGATGGCCGGCCGACGCGGCATGGGCGCGCTCGGCTTCCAGTTCGTCTCCGCCGAGGCCGCGCACGCCTGGGTGCACGCCTACTACAACGCCTACGTGAAGCGCCGCGAGCTGCTGTGCGAGTACGAGACCAACCCGCAGATCGCGATCGTGTGCGGCTTCATGTGCGCGCCCACCGACGAGGAGGCGATCCAGAAGGCCGAAGGCTGGACCTTCTTCCAGTTCGCGCTCGGCTTCTACAACAGCCACGGGCCCGTCGTGCCCAACACCGTGAACCTGTGGGACGAGTACCAGAAGTGGCGCACCACGCCGGCGGGCGAGAAGGCGCAGCGCGGCGGAGGCCTGATCGGCTCGCCCGAGACCCTGCGGCAGCGGCTGCGCAAGTTCACCGAGTCGAACGTCGACCAGGTGATCCTGTTGAACCAGGCCGGCAAGAACACGCACGCCGACATCTGCTCCTCGCTCGAGCTGTTCGCGAACGAGGTCATGCCCGAGTTCCACGCCGGGGAGGCCGAGCACCAGGAGTGGAAGCGCAAGGTGCTCGCGGGCGCGATCGACCTCGAAGAGGTCGACACCTCGCCCTACAACATGCGCTCGAACCAGACGCCGACGAAGAAGCAGCCGGCCGCGACGCCCTAGCGGCATCCCGGCGCCGACGAGAAGCCGGCGCCGAGATGTGCTTCTCTCCGTTCCATGCGGTGGCGTGACGGGTCGGGGCGACAGAAGGCGCTCTACGCGCTGCTGATCTCGATCTACGCGCTGGGGGTGCTGCTCGCTGCAGCGGACAAGCTGCAGCGGATCGGACGCGCGGACGTCGGCTTCATCATGGACGGCCTGGAGATCTCGCCGTCCCGGCGGGATTCCGCCGACCTGGGCCTGCGCGGAGGGGCGCGGCTGGTCGAGGTCAACGGCCAGGCCGTGGCCGAGCGCTCGATCCGCGAGGAGGTCTGGGCCCGGCTCGCGGCCGCGCCGGGCTCTGAGAACGAGCTCATTGTGCAGCACCCCGGCGGCGGCCTGGGCAAGCTCACCATCCCTGTGCGCGAGCTGCGCGTGGGCGACGTGATCTACGCCGAGGGCGGGGTGCTCGCGCTCGGCTTCCTGTTCTTCCTGGTGGGCGTGGTGACCTTCCAGCTGCGTCCCTGGGCGCCCGAGAGCTGGGCGCTGCTCGCGCTCTGCGTCGTGTCGGGCGGCTTCCTGTCGATGATCCTCTCCGGGGTCGGCCCGGCCCAGGCGCCGTACGCGATCTACTACCGCACCATGCTGGGGCTGCTGGCCGCGGTGCCGCTGCACGCCGGCCTCGCGTTTCCCGTGGTGCACCGCGCGCTGCTGCGCCGTCCGCCCACGGTGCTGTTCTGGATCTACGGGCTCGGCTTCGCGCACGCGGCGGTGCAGATCACCGGCTGGGCGACCGAGTTCGCCGGCCCGACACGCTACATCGGCATCTTCGACACGGGGCTCCTCCTGGTGGTGACGCTCTACTTCGTCGGGCGCTGTGCGGCGCTCTCGATGCAGAGCGCGGATCCGCTCGTCGCGCAGCGCGCGCGCATCCTGCTCGCGGGCGTGCTGCTCGGCGGGTCGCTGCCCGCCACCGTGCGCTTCGTGCAGGCGACCACGGGCATGCACGTGCTCGACATCCGGGTCGCCTACTGGTCGATCTCGATCCTCCTGCTCGCGCTCGCGCGCACCACGCTGCGCCACGAGCTGTTGAACGCGCGCGTCGCCGCGCGCCGCGCGGTGGTCTACGGCGCCGCGGTGAGCGCGCTGACCGTGCTCGCGGTCGCGCTGGTCTCGGTCTCGCCCTACCTGGTCGCGCTCCTGCTGCTGCCCTTGCTCTACGTCTGGCCCCGCTTCGAGGCGCTGCTCAACGCCTGGCTCTACCCCCAGCGGCTGCGCCTGCCCGAGACGGTGCGGCGCATCGGCGAGACCATGGCCGAGGCGACCGACGCCGACGGCGTGCTCGATGCGCTCGCCGCCGCGCCAGCCCTCCTCGCCGACGTGCGCACCTCGTCGGCGTTCCTGTTCGCGGGCGTGGCCGGCCCGAGCGAGCGCCTGCGCGGCGGCGCGGCACCGACCGCCGCGGCCGCGCAGCTGCCGCTCGCCGCCGAGCCGCTGGTACAGCTGATGGTGACGCTGCGCAAGGAGATCTTCCGCGACCAGATCGCCGTCGAGCCGCAGTTCGTGAACATCCAGGAGGAGTGCTACGCCTGCTTCGAGCGGCTGGGTGCCGACGCGGTGATGCCGATCGTGCGCGACTCCCGCGTGATCGGCGGGCTCGCGCTCGGCGCGCGCGAGCGCGGCGACGCCTGGGAGCGGCTCGAGCTCGAGGTGCTGCAAACCATCGCGCAGCAGGCAGTGCAGGCGCTGATCCGGATCGAGGCGACCGAACGGCTGCGCTCGCGCGAGCTCGAGTTCGCCGAGCTGAAGCGCTTCTTCCCGCCGCAGATCATCGAGCAGGTGATGGCGCGCGGCGGCGCCGCCGAGCTGCGCTCGCAGCGCAAGCTCGTGACCGTCTTCTTCGCTGACCTGCGCGGCTTCACTTCGTTCTCGGAGAGCGTCGAGCCCGAGGAGGTGATGGCGACGCTCGCCGAGTACCACCATGCGATGGGCCGGCGCGTGACCGAGTTCGCCGGCACGCTCGAGCGCTTCGCCGGCGACGGCTTCATGGTCTTCTTCAACGACCCGGTCGACCAGGACGACCACGTGCACCGGGCGGCGCAGATGGCGCTCGCGATGCACCGCGACATCGCGAAGCTGCGCACCGGCTGGGCCACTCGCCGCTACCGCATCGATGCCGGCATGGGCATCCACACCGGCTACGCCACCTGCGGCTTCATCGGCTACGAGGGCCGGCGCGACTACGGCGTGATCGGCAACGTGACCAACCTCGCCGCGCGGCTCTCGGACGCCGCGAAGGGCGGCGAGATCCTGGTCAGCGCCGCGGTGCGCGGCGAGCTGCGCGACCTCCTGCCGTTCGAGGCCGTGGGCGAGCTCGAGCTGCCCGGCTTCCACGCGCCCCAGCCCACGTTCCGACTGATCTCGATCGAGGCATGACCGAGCGGGACCCGGCGCGCTTCGCGCTCCACCCGCCTACGCTCGCCTTCGGCTCGCTGCGCGCGCCTGACGGCGCTTGCGTGGCCGGCTCGGGGCGGCCCTCGCCGGCCTCTCTCGATTTCGAGAGCCGTTCATGAAACGGACGCGGGAGGAGATCGTCGCTGCGCGGCTGCGCTTGCGCGAGCGATTCATCGCGCGCATGCAGGTGACGCCGGGTGTGTCGGACGCGCGGCCGCTGGGGAGCGGGCCCAAGAACCGCCACGGCATGCCGAAGATCCCGATCGACCAGACACCGGCGGCACCCGGCAAGTGGCCGGTGCTCGACCTGGGAGCGGAGCCGCGAGTCACGCGCGAGAGCTTCCGGCTGCGCGTCGACGGCGCCTGCCGCGCGCCGTACACGCTCGACTTCGCGGGGCTGCTCGAGCTCGAGCAGGTCGACGACGTCTCCGACTTCCACTGCGTGACCGGCTGGTCGCGGCTCGACGTGCCCTGGCGCGGCGTGCGGCTCTCGACCGCGATCGCGCTCGCCGAGCCCGAGGAGTCCGCGGCGCACTTGATGTGTCACGGCTCCGACGGCTACGAGACAAACCTGCCGCTGGTCGAGGCGCTAAAGGACGACGTGCTGCTCGCGCACGGCGTCGACGGCGGACCGCTGCCGGCGGAGCACGGCGGACCGGTGCGCGTGATCACGCCGCAGCTCTACGCCTGGAAGGGCGCGAAGTGGATCTGCCGCATCGAGCTGCTGCAACAGGACCGCAAGGGATTCTGGGAGCAGCGCGGGTACTCCAACACCGCTCATCCCTGGCGCAACGACAGGTACAGTTGAAGAGGCGAGTCCGAGCGAAGGCCGTCCTGAGCGAGGACGCAAGCGCCGCAGGCGCGCGCAGCGAGGCGAAGCCGAGCGGAGATG
>Ga0306921_10000256_pt1 | contig 43497 bp, 61 predicted proteins | sample sta12Cox44000080_FD_203760 | JGI IMG/M metagenome (GOLD analysis project Ga0306921, IMG submission 203760) | Lab enrichment of tropical soil microbial communities from Luquillo Experimental Forest, Puerto Rico - statoxic.12C.oxic.44.000.080 (v2)... | ecosystem: Environmental > Terrestrial >... | reverse complement strand
AAGTGTGAGCGACTCGAGCTCGCCATCATGAGCCAGGCGCAGGCGCCGGCGCAGCACGAATACGTGACGCGCACGGACCAGCGTCCGAACGTTGGCGGTGCGCTCGAGAAACTGACCACCGGCACACGTTTGCCGTGGCGCGAAGTGCAACGGAAGTGGGCCAACCTGAGCGAAGCCGACCAGGTGAAAGCGGTGGAGGCCGGCCAGCTGAACATCAATCTCGAGGAGGACACCAATGCGGGGAGCTGACAGCTTCGACGGAAAAATGAGCGGCAATCGCCAGATGGTCGATCGCTACAACGAGGCCAAAGGCAAGAAGCCGGCGAAAGGCCAGAAGAAACCCAAGCCCACCGGAGGCGAATCCGGCGGCGTGCATGAGATGGGCGGCCACGACGAAATCAAGCAGGTGGTCGCGGAACACGGGCCGGCGCACAGCCATCACGTGCACAAGACGCCCGACGGCTATCACTCCGTGACCCACCACGAGGACGGCCACGTGCATCACGCCGATCACGGTTCGCTCGAAGAAGCGCACGCGCACGGCGCGCACGCCATGGAAGACACCGAGCACCTCGGCGATATGGGCAAGGACGATTACGAAGTCGCCGGCGAAGCCGGTGGCGCCGAAGATCGCGGCGGGATGGGCGGATCAGACATCGGCTTGATGAGGTGATCCTTTGGCTCCTCCGGAGTGGACCAACCTGCACCGCATCACGCTTTCGCCGGCCGTGGCCGGTGTGCTGACGAGTAAGTGTGAATGCGGATGGGAGGCCGTGTTTGTTCTTCCGGAGGAGCACATGTTGATGCTGCAGAAAGTTTTCGAGCACCTGGTCGTCGGGCATCTGCTGATCTTGCCGACGATCACCTGCGAATGGCACTGATGAGTGAGCACAAAGATTCCAAAGCCGCGGTTCTCTACTTCAAACCTGCATCGATCCATCGCGCCGGCGGCGCACGCTGCGGGGCGTGCTGGAAATTCGTTCGCAATACGGGCGAGTGTTTGGAGGTTACTGGAGACATCGCCGCTGGAGGTGTCTGTGGACTGTACGTCAACGGTGTTCCGCATCCAACTCGTCTGGAGCATACCTGGCGCATCACCAAAATCAGCAAAGGCGAAGCCGGCTACACCGACCAAGGCGACACCCACTGCATGAGCTGTAAACACATGGCCCATCCGCGCGATCCGCTGTCGCCGTGCGAAGAAGTCGAAGGCCTGGTCGAACAGCAAGGTTGCTGCAACGAGTTCGAACGATGAGCACCGCTAGATACGTCAAACACAATGGCGGGCTGACGCTGTACATTCAGCGCGATGAAACGGATGAGAAATTTTCCGGTCTGGAGCGATTCATGTCCACAGGTGAAAACATCAACGCCAACGGCGCGGTGCTGAGCCAGGCCATGATTCGCGCCGGGTTTAATCGCTTTCCGCAGTCGTTTGTCGCTCGCGTGAATGCGCGCCTGTATCCGCAGCTAGTGCCCTACACCATCCTGCAGCCGCAGATTTTTCAGGTGTTAAATGATCCGGCCGTGCCGGCGCACGAGGTGTGGTTTACCGGAGCGGATGGCGCGGTGCTCGGGCGTATCGTGAATCTGAGCGTGGGCACGCCGACCAGCGTGACCCAGGACGACTCGCTCGATTTCGACGACAACGAAAACGATCAGGCCAAGGTGAAGCGGCAGCGCGATCGCCGCATCAAGGACGCACTGCTCTAAACAATGCCAGCATCTGAAGTTCAGAAACTGTACCGAGAACACAAACTGCACTCGGGACCGGGCGGTCCCATCGTCAAAAATCCCGCGCAAGCTACGGCTATCCAGATCGGCATGGCGCGCAAAGAAGGCCATCACATTCCGTATCCGAAAGGCTCGATGCAAGAAGGCGGATCGACGGCGCCGGAATTTTCCGCAGGCGCAGCGCCCGGCTTGTCTCCCGCCGGCGATGTCGGCGCGGCCCTCACGCCGACGGTAGCACCGAAGGCGCCAAAGCAAGGAGGCATTCACCTGGGCGGCGGCCGCGGCGGTGACAATCCGTATCTCGCTGCGATGCAAGCGAACGTGAATGCGCCGCTGCATCGCGTCGAGGGATTCCAGGAGGGCGGACTGGTGCCGCAGACCGGCGTGTACAAGATGCACGGCGGCGAGACCGTGATTCCCGCGCACGTGTTGAGCTTCTACCGATCGAAGGCGCCCGAGCCCACCACCACTCGCGCACCAGCTGGCGCCGGCGAATATCAATTGCACCAGGGTGAAGCAGTGGTGCCCGATCGCAAGATTCCGTTGCCCACCGGCCTCGGCGGCGCGTATGCCGGGCGCGGCAGTTTCAAGAGCGGCGGCCGGCTGGCTAACTCTTACGCGGCCGCCCGACATTCTTGCGATTGAGCATCTGCTGATGATGGGTAGCCCAACGGCAATTTGATTTGCAGTAGTTCTTACGCGTATCGCGGCGATCGAGTGTCATCCCGCGTGGACGATCGCCCATGTCCTCGAGGAAGTGAAGAAAAGATTTTCGCCAACGAGCGCAAACCTTGATGCCCTTGCCGCCGAAACGCGGAAAGTTCGCGGCCTTCGGATTCGTCGTGCGTTGAATCATGCCGCGCCAAGTTTGGTAAGTGGGAGACATCACGCGCTTTCGCGTGTGTCCGTGGATGGGGAGAATCCTGCCATGCCAGTCCCTGATCACTCGCATAGGAGGTGAATCCTACCGTGGCAGAACGATGGATGCAAAAAGTTTCCAAAGGCATCGCGCACCGCGGCACCAAGGGCGTGTTCAAAGCCGCGGCGCAACGAGCAGGAATGTCCACACGTGCATACGCGGAAAAGAAAAAGCATGCGTCCGGAAAGACTGGGCACCGCGCACGGCTGGCGCTGGCGTTCATGAGCGCAAAGCATGGCTGACGAACCGCTCGATCGCGATGAGCGCGAGGAAGACGACGAGGAAGAACAGGAGGAATTCGAACCGGGCGAGCTTTGCGAAGTTGATGCGGTCACCGAAGAGGATCGCGTCGATCTCGATGAGGAAGACGATAGCGGCTTCAGCCGCGAAGACAAAGAGGGCATCCTCAAAACGCTCGCGAACAAAGCGTCGCAGCGGGATCTCACGTCGTATCGCATGGAAGTTCGTGACGCGTGGAAGGCGCGCTACTTCTGGCGCGGCAATCAGTATCTGCTGCCCGGAAAAAACGGCGCGTGGGTCTTGCCGCAGCTTATCTTGGTCGGCGGCCAGTCTTACGATGATCACAATCAAGAGACCAATATCTACTTGGCGTTCGGCGATACCATCGTCGCTTCGCTGACGGCCGGCACACCATCCGTACGATTTGAGCCTGACGATCCGACGAATCCCTCTGACGTCACGGCGTCGGAATCTTCCGACAACGCGCGCAAGCTGATCGAGCGGCAGAACGACATGATCGTGCAGCAGGAAGAACTGTGCCGCTTCCTGTGGACCGACGGCCGCTGCCTCGCATACACGCACTACGTCATCGATGGGCAGCGCTTCGGCTACGAAACGCAATCGGAAATCTCCGACGAGCTCGCCTACCTGCCGCAGGTGGGAGAAAAAGCCGGCGAAGAAACGGAAAGTTTTCCACGCGGAAAACCGCGCGGCCAGGAAGTCATCGAGATGCTTGGGTCGCTCGAGAGCAAACTTTCCATGCAGGCGAACTCCATCGAGGCCTGCGACTTCGCAATCATCAGCCGCGAACGCGATCTCACGCGCATGAAGACGAAGTATCCGCGCAAAGCGGATGAGCTGAAAGCCATGCAAACGCTCACCGCGGAGATGGAATACGCGCGCCTGGCGCGCACCTCCATCATGATGGGCATGCGTCCGTCGAACATGACCAACGACGCGATGACCTATTTGAGCACCGAGCAGCTGTGCTGGTTCCGCCCGGCGTTCTATCGCGAGATCGAGGATGAGCCGAAGCGCCAGTGGCTGTACGACACGTTTCCGAAAGGCTGCTACGTCGGCATCGTCGGGCACTGCATCGTCGAAGCGCGCCGCGAGCTAATGGACGATCACCTGACGCTCACGCATTCGCGGCCAGGCGACGGCATGCACCGCCCGGCACTCGGATCGCCGCTGATCCCGCTACAGGAAAAGCTGAACGATTGCATGGACCTGGTGCACGAGAGCTTCATGCACCTGATCCCCATCAAGTGGGTGGACAGTGAAGCGATCGATGCGCAAGCGCTCTCGGAGCTGAACAGCAAACCGAATCAGTACGTGAAAATGAAACGCCGGCCGGACAAAGATCTCGCCGGCAATATCTTCGTCGAGCCGCAGATCCAGTTGGCCGAAGGCCTGCTCTTGTATATCCAGAGCTTATTCGGAGAGTTCTCGCAGTTTCTGTGCGGCGCCTTCCCGGCATTGTTCGGAGGCCAAGAAGGCCAACCGGACACCATGGGCGGCATGCAGATCCAACGCGACCAGGCGCTCGGCCGCGTGGGCCTGACCTGGCGCAATATCAAAGCCAGCTATGCCAAGATCATTCGCCAGGCGGTGCAGTGCGCTGCGAAGTTCCGCAATTCGCCGATGAGCGGAGAAGTGCCGGCCGCCGGCGGCGTCAAAGAAAAGCTGAACGTCAATCCGGAAGATCTGAAGGGCAACATCCGCTGCTATCCGGACACAGACGAAAATTTCCCCGAGAGTTGGGTGGCGCAACGCTCGGTGTGGACGCAGTTGATGACCGCGGCGGCCACCAATCCGGTGCTGCAAGCGATCTTGGCCATCCCGCGGAATCTGGCGATCGCCAAAGACAAGACCGGCCTGCCCGAACTGATTATTCCTGGAGCTCCCGCGGCCGCCAAGCAGCAAGGCGAAACCATGCTGCTGCTCGAGGCGGCACCGCTGCCGAATCCGAAGATCCAAGAAGCGCAACAGGGCATGAGCCAGTTGCAGCCGCCGCCCGGCACGCCGCCGGAACAGATCCTCCTCGCGCAGCAGAAGCTCGCCGAGGCCGCGGCAAAGATTCCGCCGCTCGTAAGCTCGATCCCGATCGACGAAGAGTTCGATGACCACGCCAATGAGATGGCCGAGATCAAGACCTGGGCCAACACGCCGGCGGGAATCAAAGCCGCGGAGCAGAACAAAGACGGCTTCGCGAATGTGAAGCTGCATTACCAGGAACACAAAGCCGCGCTCGCCGCGCAGCAAGCGCAAGCGCAGCCCACACCGCAGAAGCCGGTGTCGCAATCGCTGAACTTCAAGGATCTGCCGCCGGCCGGCCAGATCCAGCTGGCCAAAGAGGCCGGCATCACCCTCGGTCCCGGCGACGTCGCGGAGCCGCCACCAATGCTGCCTGGCGCGCCGCCAGCAGCACCAGGAGCTGCGGCGCCGCCGGCCAAGCCCAACGGCGCACCGCCGGTGCAGTAGAGATCAGGTAATCAGGAACATCAGGAGGCTACATGGATGGCGAAGAACTCGGTCTGCTCGGAGATGACGGCGGTGGATCAGGCACCGCAGAAGAAGAGTTGGGAGGTGGCGAAGGTGGCGAAGAAACCGAAGGCGAAGGCCAAGGGGAAGGTTCGGAGAGCGGTGAAGCGCGCTCCGAAGGCGAAGAAGGAGAAGGTGAGCGAAGACCAGGCGACGAACGAACCGCCAGGGCTCTTCCCACCCAAATCCGAAGAGCCATCCGAGAGCTGAGCGAAGCCAATCCAGACTTCGCGAAACGCTATCCGCAACTCGAGCGGCAAATCTCGGACGCACTGTTCAAGCAGGCGCAGCTCGGCAAGCTCGGAGGCCTGCAGCAATTGCGCTCGGCCGCGGAGCTCCTCGAGACCCATGGCGGTCCGGAAGCCATCGCCGAGATGGCCGAAGAAGTCGAAGCCAGCCGCATGATGGAGCAAGGTTTCCAGCAAGGCGATCCGGTGCTAGTGGAAACCTGGGCGAAAGAATATCCGGACGGCTTCAAAGCGCTGGTCGGGCCGGCACTCGAGAAGCTCGAAGCGCTCGATCTCGCGGCGCACGATCGCGCGCTCGCCATGCCCATGTACAAGGCGCTCGATCGCACCGGCGTGCTGGCCACCGTCAACGCGCTCGAATCCGCGATCGCCGGCGAACGCTTCGAAGACATCGGCAAATACTTTGGCGAGCTGAAGCAGTTTCTGCTCGATCTGCGCAACTTCGCCTCGCGCGCCAAAGCGCCGGATCCACTGAAGGGCGAACGCGACAAGCTCGAGAACGAGCGCCAGGAGATACAGACCGAGCGCACCCGTGAGTTCTACGGGCGCATTCGCAACGACGTCAACACCCAGATGATGGCGCACATCAATCAGCTGCTGCGCTCTGAGCTGGCCGGCAAAAAGATCAGCGTGAACGTGGGCAACCGGCTCCGGAAAGCCATCAACGAGGAGCTCGCCAGCCAGGTGAACACCGCGAAAGGCTACGCCGACAACTACAAGTCGGTGATGAACGCCGGCAATCACGATCGCGCGGTACGCTTCATCGTCACCGCGGCGCGCGCCAAGGCCTCGGGCGTGGTGAAAAAACTGGTACGCGAGTTTAATCTCCTGGGCGGCGGTCAGGCGCCAGGCATGGGGCGTCGATCGCCGTCGTCGGCCGGCACCGGACGAACGGGAACTCGCACGGTTGCCGGCCGGCCGAAAACCGCGGACGTGGACTTCAATCGCACGGACAAAGCCGCGTGGCTCGGCTCGATGACCCTCGGACACGGCCAGGCCTATCTGAAAGACGGTCGCCTCGCCAGGTGGTGACATTTCGTACATTTCGTACGGGGGTGGGTTATGCCTGATCATTTCACAGGCCTACAAGCGCTAGTGGTGCTGGTGTACGCGTTTCTCGCCGGCGCCGGCTGGAGTTTCGGAACATGGCTGGCCGCAAAAGTCCACAAGTAAGACCGGCTCCGAAAGCCAATCCGCCGGGCGTGCAGAACCTGCCGCCGGGGTACGTGAGCTATACGTACTTCGCGTTCAATCCGAAAACCGGCCATCGCATCTACTCGAACGACAATGCGACGTGGGTGGATGAATCCGGCAACCCGGTGCCGGCAGCGGCGAAATAAAATTTTGCGTTCTCGCGGATCGCGATCGAGTCGGAGTCTCGTTAAACCGGAAAACTCGCGCCTCGAGCAACGCAATGCAGTAAGTGTCAAGAACTCTTGACACCACTACCACCGCAACACACGGCAGCAGCGAAGCCGGCTGACTCAGGCAGCGAAACCGCACGGGGTAAGTCCACATACATGGAGTAGCCACATGGCTGCTCTCAACGAAGCCGCGGTACAAGCGGTCGAACTGGAGACGGTCCGCGAAGAAATTCCGGACTTGATGCTCACGGAAGATACGCTGTACGCGCGACTGAAAAAAGCGGGGCGCGTGTTGCCGATGTCGACATCGACAGGCGGCGGCTCGGGCTCCACGTACGATCCCACAGGGCGTCCATCTCTTCGCGTGCCGATGCGCATCGCGGCGGGATCGACGCACCAGCAGTTCTCGGCAGACGGCGGCGACATGGGCCGCGGCACGGGATCTCTCTATGCCGCGCAGTTCCTGACGCCGATCAGTTTCTCCGAAGCATGCGAAATCACGGCGCAAGCACTTTGGTCGACGGAGACTGGAAAAAAGTCTCGCGTCCAGGTGAAGGCTTCCGAGTTCACGCATACTTTGGAGCAGTTCAAATCGAATCTGGATGCGGACCTGCAGGGCGACGGCTCTGGCACGCTCGCGACAGTGACGACGCCGAACTCCGGAACCGGACCTGCGGGACCGTCTTTCTCGAACATCGTTGTTTCGAATGCCAACCAGTTTTACGACAACCAGGTGGTGCAAGTTTTCCCAAGCGTCGGCGGCGTATCGCGCGGATCGTTCCAGATCAGCTACGTCGACGGCGTGGTGAATACGGTCTGGAGCGCGCAATCGCTTCCGGCCGGAACCACCGCGGGAGATTTGCTCATCGTGAACGGCGCCTCGGGTGGCGCCAACACTTCGATCATGGGCATCAAGGCCTACCAGGTGAACGGCAATTCCGGCACCTTGAACGGCCTGGCGCGCAGCAACTTCCCTGGACGTCTTTCGACGCCCACGGTGAATCTTGCCGGTGCCGCGATTACCATCCCGATCGGGCGTCTGGTCGTGTCTAAGATTGCTCTGGCACTCGGCAACGAAACGCCGGCTCTTGCGGATCTGGTGTGGTACATGAACGTGGACCAGGCAGCGGCAGTCGAAAACCTGGCGATCCAAGTGGCCATCACTAATCAGCAGGAAATTAAAGGCGATTCCTCGCAGGACATGCTGAAAAAGTACACGCCTTCGACGTTTGTCGGTTACGACATCGTGAAGTCCGTGCACGCGACACCGGGGCGCGTCGACGCGCTGTGCCTGAAGTATTGGGGCATCGGCGAGTTGAAGGCCTCCGACCTGTACGACGTGAACGGGCAGACGGTGTTCCCGACGATCGGCGCCTCTGGCGGCATCAACGCGTCCACGGTGTTCTACTTCGTCACGTCGTTCAATGTGTTCAACTCGAACGTGCGTGCCGGGGCGTTCATTCAGAATGCGCAAATCCCCAGTGGGTACTTCAGCTGATTCTGTATTACCCTTCAGTCGCACCACGCAGCGGCTCCGCAGTCTGGGCGGATGCGGAGCTGCTGCAAAATCAGGTAATCAGGAGAACATCAATGCCCGAAGAATTCGTACCGGATTTCCCACCGGAACCGCAGCAGCAGGAAACCATGCCGCACTACGACGCCGCGCTCGCGCAAGCGAAAACTATCGAATCCGGCTACGGCCTGGGCGTCGCGCCGCATCGTCCGACCATCACCGAGTTGCTGACCATGAAAAAGCGCGAGCTGCTGTACCAGTTGCAGCAGGTCGACGAAGCGCTCGCCGAGGCCAAGAAGAACCAGGGCACCATGGATCTGATCGACGCCATCGCCAAGACCGGAGTGAGCGCGCGGCTATGATCGAAAACGTTGAACCTCTGGGCGATCGCGTGCTGCTGAAGCGCCTCGAAGATGACGAGGCCATGAAGCACGGCTTGCACGTTCCGGACATCGCGCAAGTGAAATCGAGCAAGGGGCGCGTGATTGCCGTCGGTGAAGGTCGGTTGATCGGCGACCGGATCGAGCCCCTCCCGCTCAAAGCCGGCGACATCGTTTTATTTTCGAAGTACGGCGCCGTCGAAGTGAACATCGACGGTGAAGAGTTGCTGATCCTGCGCTACGACGAGATCTACTTCAAGCAGAAGCTCGTCGCTCTGGTCTCCACACAATGAGCTGGACCATCCCTGGCATGGAACGTCGCGAGTGTCCTCGCGAATACCAGGAGCACGTCAGCGCGATCGGCGGAAAGAATCGCTACGGCCAGCCGAACTTCAAGATTGTGTGGGGCCAGAACGAAGTGGACCTGGCCTACGGCGTCGACGCCAACGGGAAGCGCGGCCAGTTCCAGATCTTGAAGCATGGCGGAATTCCCGCGTGGTTCGTCGACGTGTGGAAAGCGCCGGAATGCCTGGGCACGCCCGAGGTGTGGTATCAGCTCACCTGGGATTGGCAAGCGGACGCGCCAGGCATCGGACCGTATCCGGAGCGCGGCTTGTATTTTCCGGCCAGTTTCAACCTGTTCACGCGTCGCGTCGAAAACAACATGCTGATCATCGATGCCATGCCGCTGACGCATTGGATCATCGACCTGATCATTCCGAATCTGCTGAAGGAGCAGGACATCACCTTCACACAGCGCATGGCCGCCACGCGCAACCGCATGCTGGTGGAACGGCAGCGCGCCGCGAAACAGATCTTCGACGCGTACATGGACGCCGCGCCGGCGTTCGGCGGGGTGGCCGGCAGCTACGAATCGAATCGCGAACGCTGGATGGAGCGCGTGCAGAAGCAGCAGCAAGGCATGAAGATCTCGCGCGATCAAATCGTCGAGAAGATGGGCCTCGGTCACAAGCAGCACCGATAAATCAGGAAAATCAGGAGGAAGTTATGCCGCCAGACACTGTGGTTGCTTTACGCGAAGCGCGACTGCGCGAGGAGGCCATGAACGGGTCACTCGTCTACACACCGGACAACGCGCAGTTCAGTCCCGATCCAGCATACAAAGTGTACATCTTCAACCTGGGCTCGCTGCGACACGTAGTCGAGAAAGGATCCGCGGGAACGTTCACGATCCTCGAATGCGAACCGGGACAACCATATTCCACGCCGCTGGTGTTGCCGAGCGTGTGGCGGGACAGCTTCTTCGTCGAACAGGAAATGAAAACGCACAGCGTGAGCGGAGAATTCCTGGCGCAAGACATCATCAATCCGATCACCGCCGGCGCCAAGTGGTGGAGCTTCGGATCCGATCTCAGCAACCTCGGCGTTTTCTTCACGCGCAACGAGGTGCCCACCGAGCCAGAGATTCTTGCGGCGCGGACTAAGATGGAAGCCACTTACCGGAGGCTCTTGGGCATGGCAGCCTCCATCGAAGCCGCGGGACGCATCGACGACATCACCCCGCTCATGCGCATCGCGGCTTCTTATTTTGGCGAAGATCGCCCGTGGAACAAGATCTACAAGAAAACTTCGGAGTGCCCAGGCTGCGGCGAACCGGCCAAGCCCGGCATCATCCGCCATCCGTGCGGCTACGTGTTCGATCCCGATCGCGCGCTGCTCGCCGGCATGATCACGCCGGATCTGCATGCGCAGATGATGAAACTGCGCGCGCCGGCGCCGGCCGAGAAGCCGGTGGTCGGCAAGAAAAAGTAGAACGATCTTCGAGGAGCGGCAGTCGGCCTTCTGAGCTACCTGATCTCAGTAAGGACACTGGACGACGCCTGCGGCGTTGTCTCCCGCTCCTCGTCGCATTTCTTATGGCTGACGTACAGACTGGACCGTATCCAATTGCCGAGAACGTTTTGCTGCTCGGCCGAGCTATCGTCAATGACATGCTGCGCCAGGCCGGCGGCGCCATTCTCACCGACACCGCGCCGTTCACGATCGTGTTTCTGAATGCCGCGATCCGCAAGACGCAACGCTACCTCGCGAACAACGGCCTGTTCAGCCAGGTGATCGACAATTGGATTCTCACGCCGCTCACGCCGGTGGCCAACTCCGATCCCGGTACGCAAGTCTTTGTCGGCTACAACGGCTACAACAACGGGCAAACCACCGCGGCCACGCCGGCGCTGCCGCCGGATCTGATCTTGCCGCTCAACGTGTTTCAGCGGCAGACCGGCAGCGGCGCGCAGTTCGTCGAGGTGTGGCCGGCGAAGTCCGCGCTGATGTCGCGGATCCCTGGTCCGTACTTCGGCGAGTGGGAATTCCGCGGTGACGCGATCCGCATGGTTGGCTGCACCAACACCATGGATCTCAGGATCCGCTACGAGCAAAGCGTCGCGCGCATCTCGCCGGGCACCAATCTGGCGACCGCCACCATCCCGATCATTGACGGCGAAGACGCGTTGGGCTTCGCGCTGGTGACTTACTACAGCTTCAGCCGCGGCAGCGCGCAGCGCCAGGAAGCTAACGCCGCCTGGCTCGATGCTTGCGATCAGCTCGTCAATCGCTACGTGCGCAAGGATCAACGCATTGCTGTTCGGCCGAAGGGTTACGCCGCCGGCGGCGGCACCATCGACGGCGCGCTCAGTGGAGACTACCGATGAGCACGAACCAATCGCGCTACGACGGCCGCGTGCAATCGACCACCGGCCAGGCGCTCGCCGGCGCCTCGATCGCGGTGCTTACGCAGCCGGCGGTCACCACTACGCAGCCAGGCTCGCCGCTCGCGGCATTGTTCAGCGCCACGGTATCGAACACCGGCACACTCACGACCGCGAGTTGGTCAACGCTGACGCAGCAGTTGACGTTCGCGTTTTCGGGCGCGGTGCCAGCCGACGTGATTGCTGGCAGCTATATCTCGATCACCGGCGTCAATCCCGCCGGCTACAACGGGATCTGGCAAGTGGTCAGCGTCGCTGGCTTGAACGTGGTGGCCACCACACCAGTCACGCTTGCGCCAGTCGCGAATCCTGGAACGTATGTTTCCGGCGGCGCCTTCGCCACCTCCGCGCTGCCGAATCCGTTTCTCAGTGATCAGCTCGGCAATTTCTTCTTCTACGCGGCCGTCGGGATCTACACCGTGCAGATCTACGACACGCAAGGGCGCATCACCAATCAGCTGATCCTCGCCGATCAGCCGGTGGTGCCAGGCGGCGCCGGCGCCGGCTCAGTCACCAGCGTGGGCTTGAGCTTGCCGGCGGAATTCACGGTCACCGGATCGCCAGTCACCGGATCCGGCACACTCACGGCGACCAAAGCCACCGAAACGGCCAACACCGTGTGGGCCGGGCCGACTACCGGAGCTCCTGCGGCGCCGGCTTTCCGCGCGCTGGTGGCCGCGGACATGCCGGCTGGAACCGGGACAGTTACTTCGGTGGCGCATACTCTGACTGTCCCAGGTAGCGTGTTCAGCGCCTCGGTCGGCGGATCGCCGATCACCACCTCGGGCACGCTGGCCGACACCCTCTCGCTCGTCACGCAGACGGCCAACACCGTGTGGGCCGGGCCTTCCTCGGGTGCCGCAAGCACGCCCACGTTTCGTTCGTTCGTGGCGCAAGATCTTCCGAATACCACCACGCCGCTCACCTCCGCGAATCTTCTCGCTTTGCAAACCACGCCGATTACACTCGTGCCGGCGCCGGGCGTGGGCTTCACCATCGTGCCGACCATGATCATCATCAAATTTTTCGGCGGCTCGATCGCCTACACGGATGCCGGCGGCGCGGTGCAGTTCAGCATTGGCAGCGCCATCGCCGCGCTGGCTGCCAATGCAATTTTTCTGGTGACCACTTCGCCGAATCGGCGCATTCAAAGTTTTCCCTGGCCAGGCGCGACAGACACCGCCGGCAATCCGCCATCGGAAGACAATGCCGTGATGACCATCAACAAGCTGACCAACAATTTGGCCGCCGGCAACGGCACCGCATCGATCTTGGTTTGGTACTACGTAGTGCCGACCACGTAAGGAGAAACAATGGCAACTGCAACCGTAAAGTACCTGATCACCACGCAGCAGCCCACCAGCCTCGGAAGCGTCGATCAAGAAACCATCACGTTTTCGGGTACGGTGGTGTTCAGCGCGGCGGCGGACACGTACGCCACCGGCGGCTTGCTGGCGCTCGCGGGGTTTGCACTCGCGAATCTCGGGCCGTATGCCGATCGCGTGCCGCTCGCGGTGTACGTCGCCACGCAGTCGGGATCGGGTTGGGAATACGAATACAATTCCAGTACGAAAAAACTGATGATCATTGCTGGCGGCGGTTCCGGCACCGCGGCGCCTGTGGAGTTGACCAACGCCACCGCGCTCAACGCCGCGACGCCGAACATTTTTACGGACGTGGTGAAGTTCCAAGCGGTCTTCCCTCGCGTCTGATCTGATCCATGGACAACGTACTCGGGACTCAGGGCGTCCCGCTCACCGTGTTCGGCGGTGCTGTGCCCGAGCTGGCGCCCGAAGATCTGCCGGAAGGTGCATCCCCGTTCAACCAGGACGTGGACTTCAACCCTGGCAGTGTGTTCACGCGCGCCGGCCGCGTGAATCAGATCGTGTACGGCTCGCTCAATCAAGGAAATTTGCCGGGCCTGGCGCAGAGCATTCCACCCGGCGCCACGGCGTGGTCGAATCCGAACAACATCAAGCTGAATACGCCAGGCACCTACGCCACGATGGCACTCAACGTCGGCGGCTTCAATCCCGCGGTGCCGGCCGTCGATCAACCGGTGACCGCGTCGAATTCGACCGGCGTCAGCGGCACGCTCGGCTACGGACCGTTCAACCCGCAAGCTCCGAACGAATACGTCTTCAGCGTGGTCGATTCGAATAGTCCTACGGGGATCCTGCCGAACGGCACGCAGATCAGTGGGCCGGCTTATTTTTGGACCACCGCGCTCGGCAGTTTGAATCCTGCCAACCTCACCGCGCAGTACACCGCTGGCGCCACCGGTTGCTGCGTCTCCGCGTTTTCCGCATTCACCGTGGGTGGCGCGCCGGTTTATCCGCAGAAAGCCACCGCGGTCTATTCGGGGCTCACCGGATCGCTGGCGCTCGGCGCTCCGGTCGCCTCCGGGAATTCCGTGCTCATCGGCGTGGCCAGCAACTTCATCACCAGCGCCACGGGCATCAGTGGCAGCGATAACAAACTCAACAACTACGTGGTGGTCTCTTCGCTCATGGGACCAGGTGGAAATACGCCGTTTTTCACCGCGTGGTTATTGTTGCAGAACATCACCAACGGGCCGCAAACGTTCAACTTCACGATCACCGGCAGCGGTGGCACCGGCGGCACCTTCCTGGTCGCGGAAATCTCCAATCTGCAAAATACCGGACCGACGTCTTCCGGACAATTGCTGCGCGCGCAGCAATTCGGCTTTCTCCTGGGCACCAATCTGGCCATCACCGGCATGCAGATTCGGCTCTCAGGCCATCAGAGCTCGCTCGATCCGAGCGCCACGCTGACTGTCGGGCTTACCGCGCAGCCAGGCACGCCGACGTTCACCGTGCAGCTTCCCGCGGTCGATGGCGTGATCAACGTCGGAACGCCTACGACTCCCTGGGGCGTCGCTCTTACTCCGTCTTTTTTCAATAATCCACTATTCGGCGTGGACATCACGCCGGCCGCCGCGGTGCCGGTAACGTTCTCGCTCTACGCCGTGCAAGTGATCGTGTTCCTCTCGCCGTCGCCTCCAGCGAATATCAACTGGCTGCACACCTACCAGCAGACCGACGCGGAGATCGACACCATGGTGCTCGACGCCAACGGCGTGCTGTGGGACGAAGACGTCGACACCAACGCCGGCGTGCTGAATTCCATCTTCACGACGATTCTCGCGAACACTTACGCGAAGGGTGTGACGTTTGCGGACATCGAGTACATCGCGTTCTCGAATCTGCTGAACGGCACGGACGTGCCGCGGCAGTGGAACGGCACGAACCTCGATCGCATCTCGATGGTCGGGCCAGGCGAGGCGCCGCAGGCCTCCTCCGCCGGCACGGGCACCGGCGGATCCGGCTCGATCGCCATTCAGACCATCACGCAGCAGCCGAAAGTGCAGATCCGCCGCATCGCGTTCGGCACCGCGGCCTCGCCGAATGATTCAACGCCTGGCAATCTCCTGGTGATCTATGGCGAAGGCCGCACGCCGTCGAATCCCTATCAAACCTTGCCGCCGTACACGCCGACATTCGGCAGCGGCACCACCGTGGTGCTCAGTTCCGTCACCAATCCGTTTCCACTCAAAGGCGGCGGCACGCTGCCGTACAACTTGAACGGCACGTACACCGTTGGTCCGGTGTCGCAGCAGATTGTCGGCGGCAGCGAGCAGTGCCCGACGTTCACGCTGCCGTCTCCCACCACGACCTGGGCATATTCGGCCGACTACGGATCCGGCGGCACGCCGACCTCCGGTTGGTTCTATCAATCGTGCATCGCCACGGTGACCATGCAGAATCCGCTGCCAAACGTCGGTGTCGGTAGCTCCATCACCATCTCGGGCACCGGCGGCGGACCGCCAGGCGGCTACGACGGCACCTGGACGGTGCTGCAAGCGCCGAACACCTCGCAGATGACCATCAACTCGGCGCAGGCCTCGGGCAACACGCTGATCTATTCGTACACGCTGCTGCCGGGATCCACGGCGCCCACTGTGGGACAAACCGTCACGGTCACGAATTGCCTGAATGGCAGCGGCCTCGGCGACATCAACGTGTTCAATCGCACCGCGGCGATCAGCGCCGTCGGCGGTGGCACGTTCTCGATCTCCTTCAACACCGTCGACATTCCGCTGCAGACGCAGAACGCCACGCCGCAAGCCACCGCGATCGTGGCCGGCACGGTGTTCACCTTCGACGCCGGGCAGATCGTCACCGGCTATTCAGGATCCGGCGGCCTGGTGGTGCAGCAAGGGCTCGTGGCCGTCGGCATTCGCAAAGTTTGCTATTCGTTCCTCACGCGATCGGGCTACATCACGCAGCCGTCGCCGATCAGCACGTTCAACATCACCGGATCCTCGGGCGCGATCACCGTGACTGGCCTGTCGATAGGGCCGCCCAACGTCGTCGCTCGAATTGTGTTCTTTACCGGCGCGGGAGGCGGAAACTTTTTCTACATCCCGCAGGAAGTGGACGTCACCGTTGGCGGCGTCACGCAGAAAAGTTTGTCGACCATCGTCAACGACAACTCTTCGACCACCGCACAATTCAGTTTCTCGGACACCGTGCTGCTCAGCGCCACCGCGATCGATATCCCAGGAAATAATCTCTTCAACACCATCGAGCTCGGCAGCTGCCGCGGCCTGGTGAACTATTCTTCGCGGCTGTTCGCCTGGGGCGAGCAAGCCAAGGTCACCAACTTCCGCAACTTAAGTTTCGATGGCGGCTACAAAGGCAGCGTGATCCAAGGCGCCAACATCACTGTGCCGCTCGGCTGGACGCTCGATCCCACGAACGGCAGCGGCGGCAGCTTGCTGCTGTCGAGCCCGGTGTTCGGGTGGAGCTATCAGATCTCCAATACCTCGGGTTCGAGCCAGGCCAAGTACGGCATGCTCACGCAGAATGCCTGGCAAGACGAATTCGGTGTGCCGATCATCCAGGCCAACACGCTCTACAGCGTGCGCATTGCGGCCGCGGCGCCCACGCCGATCGCTTCCGGAAATCTGATCGTGGATCTGTTCAGTCCCACGGTGGGCGTGGCGAGCGGCACGTTCTCGCTGCCGCTCACTTCGCTTTCGAGCTCCATGCAGATCTTCACCGGTACGCTGCTGACCATTCCGCTGACCACCTCGACGCTGAACAACAAAGATCTGCAGCTGCGCATCTGGGCGCAGAACATTCCGAACAACTCCTCGATCGTGATCGATCGCGTGGAACCGTTCCCTACGCTCACGCCGGCGAACACCGTGGCGCTCAAGGGCAGCTACGTGTCGAATCAGGAGGCTTACGACCTGGTCACCGGAGTGTGCGGGCCGGCGCAGAACATGCAGCCGATCAACGGCGCCGCGGAGCTCTTCGACCTGCTGTACGCGCTGAAAGAAAAATCCTGGTACTCGACGTTCGATAACGGCGTGACCGAGCCCAACAAGTGGAACTGGAAAGAAGTTTCGAACAAGGTCGGCACCATCGGGCAGAACGCATACGATTACGGCGAAGGCTGGATGCTTACCGCCGATCGCGAAGGCGTGCACTTCTTCGAAGGCGGTGAGCCGATTAAGATCTCGCAAGAGATCCAGCCGGTGTGGGATCTCATCAACTGGCAGTACGGCTACACGTTATGGTTGCGCAACGATCCGGAGCAGCGGCGCCTGACCGTGGGCATTCCGATTCCCACGCCGAATCCATTCATGCCGGAATTTCCGGTGAACGCGAATCCCACCACGCCGAACGTGATCCTGATGTGCAACTATCGCGAGTTGAACACTGGGGGCGCCCTGGCGCAGACCGGACCGATTCGTTCCACATACACGGGGCGGCTCATGTCACCGGAGCCGGCCAGAAAGTGGTCGTTCTGGAATATTCAGTGCCCGTACAGTGACTTCATCTCGCGCAACAATTCGCAGTGGCCGCAGTGGTTCGGCACCGGCTACCGGGATTCCAAAATCTTTGCGCTGCAGGCCTCCGCGCTCGCCGACGACGGCCTGGCCATCAATTCGTTCTGGATCAGCTACGGCTTCACCAAGCCGGAAATGGCCGACGCGAAAGGTCTCGGCTTGTGGCGCATGGAGTTTCCCTACCTCACGGTGCTGGCGATCGGCAACGGGATCTTGAATCCCTACGTGTATCCGGAGTCGCCCTTCAATTCGCCGTACGTGCTGGACATCTTGCCGCTGCCGGCGATCTCGCAAGGCGATCTCGAGCTCGGCGTGAACGCGAAAGGAAATCGCTTCTTCATCCGCGTGGGCACCAACGCGGTAGGTGCGAGCTTCCGTTGCTCCAAACTCGTGGTGCCGCTGATTCCGGATCCCTGGTCTCCGATCCGCGGCTGGAACGCGGTGACCGCATGATCGACAGTTCGCAATTTCTGAAGAAGATCAAGAACACGAATCCGGTGCTCGGCAATTTGCTGGAAGGCTGGTTCGACGCCATCAACACCACGCTGAATCATCTCGGCGCAGACACCAAGGGCAAGAATTCGCCGCCACCGCCGATCGCCGGAATTAACGTGGCTGCCGGCAGCGATCACGTGCACGTGACGCTGAACGATTCGCAGCCGATGAACAAGAACATCCAGTACCTGCTGGAGTATTCGGTGAATGATCCATCGTTCGCGCAGCCACATGTTGAGCACCTGGGCGCTTCGCGCGGCCGCGTACTCGCATTGCCGGCGAAAGATGGTCTCGGCGCCACGCAGAACTATTACTTCCGCGCGTACAGCCAGTACATGGGATCGGATCCGCAAACCAAGCACATCTACTTCGGATCCCGCTACGCGCCCACCGCGGTCACCCTCAGCGGATCTTCGCAGTTAACGCTCTTGCCGAGCCAGGGCTCAGGCACGGGTCGACCTGATGGGACACAGGGCGGCGCCGGCCTGGGCTTTGTGCTGTATCGCCCGGCGGTCACTGCGAAGCGCGCGCCGGCACCGAAGGTCCAATGATCCGCGAATATCGTCCCGAGGATCTCGCCGCGATCGAGAAGCTGCACGGCAATCCCGCGTACGCTATGCCGCAGCTCGACCATCCGCTGATGCTGGTGAAGAAGGTGATGGCCGACGAGAACGACGAGCCGCGCATGGCGGTGTTCGGCCGGTTGTTCATTTCGGCGTTGCTGTTCGTCGATCACACCTGGCTCTCGCCGAAAGAGCGCATGAACGCGCTACTGGTGCTGCAGAGTGCGGCGATGGAAGAAGCGCGATCGCGAGGCCTGGACATCGCCGCGACGCAGATGGAAGGACGTTTCGCCGAGCGCATGCAAGATCTCGGTTGGGTCAAAGGTTGGGGCGAACTTTTCTTTCGGTATCTCTAATGAAAAACAAAACGACACGACGTGTGCGGTGGGATCCCGAGACCGGCGCGTCGGAACCAATTGCCGGGATCAAAGCGGCGACGCAAGCGGCCAGCCAGGCGGCCAAGACCGCGGCACAAACCGGCGCCGGCTACGGCGAACAAGCCGGCGGCATCGGCGGCATGCTAGTGCCGCAGCTCGAGGCCGATGTGCGCAACCCGCAGGGATTCTCTCCGTCGCAATCGAATGCGATGTTGGTGCAAGGGCTCGAAGGAGCAGGGGGCGCGGCTTCCGGCATCGCCGGCGAAGAAGGCCTGCGAGCGGCGCGCTCCCGCAACGTTGGCGGATCCGCGGGTGTACTCGACGAAGCTGCTCGAGAAAAAACCCGCGCTTCCGCCGGCGTGGGTCTCGATGTGGCGACCAAGAACGCCATGCTGCAGCAGCAGCAGAGGGCGAACGCATTGAAGCAGCTCGAGAGTTTGTACGGCACAGACGTCGGCGCGCAACTGAAAGCGCAGTCGCTCGTGCCGGAAGACATCGATGCGTGGAGCAAGGCAAATCAGACCGGCTGGATGCAAAACACCGCAATGATGATTCAGGCGTTGTCGCCGCACGCCGGCGGATCAAGTTTCGGAATTGGTGGATGACATGAACGGCGACGATCGCGATCAAGATTTCCTACCAAGCACGCATTTCGTACCAAGCACGCGGCCGCCACGTGTGCCGCCATGGTCGATCCACGGTTGGGGAACCATACCGGTTCGGAACGTTTATCCGGAATCGCCAGAACCGCCAACGACGCCGGTAGGATTGCCGCCTTCGGCGCAAGCGCAAACCTTGCCAACCACTCCTGCCGCGGCGCCAAGCGCGCCGCCTCCGCCTTCGTATTATCTCGAGCGCCGGCGCAACGATTTGATCAACGAACTGCGCTATCCGCACCGCGCGGAGACCACACTCGGCCGCGTAGGACAAACTCTCGGGCGCATCGGCGAGACGGTTGGCACGGCGCTCTTCCCTGGGGTGGCCGAAACCATTCCCGGCTCGCGCCTGGCCAAGCGCCAGGAGCTCGAGAAAGTCACCGACATGCTCGGGCAGCAGCAAGCGCGCGAAGCTGGCCTCCAGGAGAGTGCTGCGCGCACCGAAGAAACGAAAGCGCGCACGGCGACGATGGGCCACGGCAAGCCTGGGCCGATCGGCATGGAGTCCTACACCACGTCACCTGGCGGGGGCGAGCCGATCGTAAAATTCCCGGTGGAATTCCCTGGCCAAGGCGAGATGGAATGGCGCACACCAGGCACGCCAGGATTCTTGCTGCCGTCGACGCCGCAAGCCACCGGAGCGCCGCCAGAAACGCCGGGCGGAATGCCAAGAGTCGGAGGCCTCGCCGCGCCACCGATGGCCGCGCCGACACCGCCGCCAGGGTGGTCACCGCCGGTGACGACGTACGGCGCACCGAAGCCTGGCGCGCAGCAACTCACCCCGCAAGAGATCGCGCAGCAGAACGCCGAGAACCAGGCGTACTACCAGAGTTTCAATCCCGGCAAACCTCTTCCGCCGGAATTCATGCTGCAGCCAGGCGCGACCAAAGACGATCAGGCGCGCATCTTTAACGGATTGAAGGCCACCGAAAGCGGCGCGGCCACGCAGGAGCAACGCCGGCAGACCGACGAGCTCGCGCGCCAGCGCGAACTGCGCGCAACGGAAGAACAACATCGCCGCGATGAGGAAGCCGCCGGCAAGCTAGTGCGCGCGGTCGATCAGGACAATCGCGTTCACTACCTGAGTCGCGGGGATTATGACGCGAATAAGGACAACTTCCATGAACATCCCATCAACCTGGCGCCCGGTGAACTCGAGAAGGCCCAAGACCACACCACCAGGATCAACGAAATGCAGGGCGCCATGGACCTCGTCGCGCAGGCCGCCAGGAATTTCAACTTCGACGACTTCGGGCAGCAAAGTCTTGTGCAGTTGGCGCTCTCGAGTACCAACGACAGCTTCGTGGATAAGACGATCGGCATACCGGTAGTCGAATGGGTGGCGCAGAATTTTAAGAAGTGGAATCTCGGCACCGCTTCCACTGACACGCGCGAGTACATCACCGCGCTGATCACCTTGCGCGAAGCATTGCTGGCCATGCCCAAGGAAGTCACCGAGGGCAGCCGCCTGATGGATGCGTCAGTTCGCGCGTTGTACGCCACACTGCCTGGCGGCGCCACGCCCGATCGGGCCTGGGCCATGCACCAGCTGCGCAACACGCAACTCATTCTCGATCGTCTGCGTGGCACACGCGTGCCCATCATCGATGGCATGTTTGTTCAGCCCAAGGTGCCGGAACTCTATCAGCACATGAAGCGGGATCCGAAAACCGGCCGGGAAATTTTTACGGACGATGGCCAGCACTGGGTCGATGAAGATGGCCGGCCGATCAGCGGCAAGAGGTGAAGCATGGCAGACGATCGCAAGAAGTTCACCCCGCCGCCGGGTTACGAGGACTATCAGGACGTAAGCGACATGGAGCGCGATCGACCGGTGCCGGCGGAAACGGCGAGGGCGCAGGGCCAGCCGCCGGCGGCCGGTGCGCAAGGTGGCGGCGAGAAGCCGTGGTATCGCCGAGCCGGCGAGCGCATAGAAAAATGGTGGACGACGCCGACTCCTGATCTTCCACCGGTCTCAAAAACCGGCGGGTTTCTTCCGCAAACTCCGCAGGTGAAACCGACCGCCAGCAGTCCAAGCGAGCAACTGGCGGCTACTGGCCAATCGGCAATGATCATGGGCGCTCCGTTCGCAGGCGCGGGACTAGTGACGGCGCCGCTCGCGACTGTAGGAGGCCTGGCCGGCGCGTATGGCGCCGGCGCCGCAGGAGGAGCTGGCGGCGAATATCTCGGCGAAAAAGTGGGCGCGCCGACGTTCGGCCGAGACATTGGTTCCACCGCCGGCATGGTCGTTGGCGGAAAGTATGGCGAACGTTTTGGGCGCGCACGCGCGCCACGTTACGGAGGAGTTGGCGGCGAGCTGACCGGACCGAACGAGCCGGCGCCACGCAAGCCGATCGGACCGATTCCGAAAGTCGGCACGCGGGAGATGGGCGACATCCTCGAGCGCGAATTCAACCGGCCGCCTCCGGAGCCTGAAGGTGGTCTGCCGCGAACCGGAGGAGGGTCGCCGCGGCCGCCTGGGCCGGAACGGCCAGCCACCGGCGGCGAGCCCGTGGGACCGATCCCGCCGACCACGAAGTATCCGAAAGGGCCGGTATTTGGGCCGCCAGCGCCTCCACGGCGCGGTGTAGGCGTGCCACCGGGCGCCGGAAGGCCTACGGTGCCGCCGGATCCCGCCGCGATGGCCCAACGGCTCGGGCTCAATGCGCGGCCGCCGTCAGCGCCAGGCCTGGTGTCGTTCCAGGATGCGCAAACCGGTGCCTCCATCGAGATGCGCGAAGGTTTCACGGAAGACCAGTTGGCGCAACGAGTTGCCGAGAAACGGGCACAGATCGCGGCGACGCCGCCCGAAGGGCGATCGGATCTGGCCGCGCAAAAGGCCACCCAGGCGCAGCAGCGGTTTGCCGGGGGTATGCCCACCACCCCGGCCGCGAACGTCGCTCCTGCGCCACCTGTGCCGCAGGGCGGAGGTATTCCCGCAGCTCCTAGACCGACGATCCTGCCGTCTACGCCACAAGCTCTCCCAGGGCTTATCGCGGAGCAGGAAGGCCGGCCGATCTCGGCGTCCGAGGCGGACATGGCGCAGGCGATGTCGAATGTCGAGGAGCAGGCCAAGCGCGAGCAGATGCCGCGAGTGAAGCCAACGGCGCCGCAGCCAGGCACGCCCGAACGGCCGCCGCCGACCGAAGAGACCGATCCGCTGAAGCGTGAATTTCCGGATCCGCGATTGCGCCAGCACGCGCGCATCAACGGGCCGGAAGCGGTGCGCGCCGCCAATGGCGACATGGACACCCTCGCAGCGTTGTCGCAGTTGAGCAACGTGCAGGTGCGCCAGGCGGCGCTGAACGCCGGGATCGAGCTCGGCACGCGGCACGTGGGCCAGCGCATCGGCCTCGGGCCGGAACAGATCTCTCGCGCGGATCTGATCGGGCAGATGATTCGCGAAGGCAATGCGCCGATGGACATCGTGCGCCTGGCGCAAACGGAAGCGACCGAGTACACCAAGCCGATGCCGATCCCGCTAGGGCAGACGCGCGGCATGATCACTCCCGAACAGGTACTGCATCACGAGTGGGGCCACGCCATCAACGGCGAACGTTTCCTGGGCATGACCACCGAAGGCATGACCAGCCATCGCGGACGTGCGGGACCAGGTGGAATCGCCGCGGTTACCTGGCGCCTCGGACAGTTCCGCAATCCGTACATGCGCGGCTGGCTCGATGCACGCGCGATGACGGCACGCTTCGGTGCGCAGTGGGTGGTGCACCTGGTCGACATGATTGCGTCCGGTGCGGCGGCGAACGAACTGATCGACGGCATCCCCGAGCAGCACAATCGCGGCCTCGCCGGCGATCTGAGAATGGCCAATGAGATCTTCGAGACCACCGGCGTCCCGATCGCCAATCGGCCGGCAGCGTGGAAGGCGGCCGTCGAGCGCGCCAAACTGAAGCTACAGGAGCATCCGCAGATCCTGGACATCATTCGTGAAGAAGCCGGTCGACGCGAGGAGAACCTTCCTGTAGGATTTCATGCATCGAAGGCGCGCATCACCCACGTGGTGGGGCGCATCAACGATCTCGTCAATGCGCAAGCCCAAACCCAACTCGGCACCGGAACGGCCGCTCTCGAGCCAGGAGCTGGTGCACCAGGCGGCGCTGTCCATCCGGCAACTCCCGGCGTCGCACAAGGCGCAGCTGCGCCAGGCGCTGGAGCAGGCTTACAAACTCCCGAAAAGCTGAAGCCTTACCGGCCTCCGCGCGGCACATTCACTTTCGAAATCGAGCACCGCGATCCCGCTTCGGGACTGCTGTCGACCACGGAGGAAACGGTCGAGGCGCCCGATCGCCGGCAAGCATTCAAGAAAGCGGGAAAGCAATTCCCGAATGCGCGCAGCATCCAGTTCAAGAGCGAACAACTCCCGCAAGTGCAGTCGGTGTTCTTCCAGTTCGACGACGGCCGGCCGCTCTCGCGGCTGCGCGATCCAGAAGAAGGCGCGCGCGACCTGGCGCGCAAGGAACAAGATTCGCGCGAAGGCCTGCCGGTCAATCCGCTTACCATCCTCGAGAAGGGCGGCAAGCAGTACGCCGTCGGAGGCCTGGCGCATCCGGACGTGCCGATCGAGCGCGCTGCGGATCTGACCATCGATCGCGGGAAGCAATTCGGCGGCGGCCAGAACTGGCGCTACTGGTATGAGAACCTGCGCAACCTGTTCGAGAAACAGTTCGGAGGTGGTCAGCCAACCGAACGCAAGCTCGGCGCGTTCATGTTGTCGCAGAGAAAAACTTCACCGTCGCGCGGCATGCAGAACGTCTTCCGCATCGAGGATGCCATCCAGAAGATGGCCAGCGAAACGGGCGGCGAAGCGAAGCCGCCGATGGGCGCGCCAGCGATCCGCGGCATGTTGCAGGGCCAGCCGCCCGAGAGCGGCGCCGGGCCGAAGCTGAACGACTTCGCGGATTCCATCACCGGGCACGAGACGCGCACGTGGATGAACGGCGATGCGCGCGGCTTGCAGCCGGCGGCTGCAGATACGCATGCAGCGCGTGCCGCCGGCTACATCGACCAACCCATGCTCAACTGGATCCGCGAGAACTGGGGCGACCAGGTCGCGAACAAGTTCCAGGTAGATCTCAGCTCGCCTGGCCGCGGCGGCGGGGTGCCCGATCGCTATCAATACGAGCGCATCAACGAGTTCTACAATCGCCTGAAAGACGAGTACAACCGGCGCGGCTACGATGGCGGCAACTGGCTCGCGGCGCAAGCGCAGGCGGATGCCTGGGGGCCGATCGGGCAGATGCTCGGCCGCACTATGGATCAGCCGGAAGCGATCTTCGATCGCAACACCAGGCGCCTGGCGTACGAAGCAGTGCCTTCACCGCAGGCGCCGTACGGCCAGCAGTACGGCCAGCTGTGGCAAGCGCTGCCACAGGAAGAAGTCGCGCGACTCACGCAAGATGTCAGCGAGCCGCTGATGGACATGGTGATGCGCGAAGCCGGCGGCCACAAATTCCAAAACTTCTACGGACCAGGCGGATGGATGGGCAACGTGACGCCGGCCGGGGTGGTCGACGTGCTCGGCTCGCCGGCGGCCGCGGCGCGTGCTGCGAACGCCATCGGCTATCTGCTGCAGCAAGACGCGGTGGTGCTCTCGAGGCCGTTGTATTCGGGACCAGATCATTGGCTGCAGATCAACGAAGTCGGTTCGAATCGCATGCTCGATCGCGGGGTAATCGAAAAATTTTGGAACACGTTCCGTACTGCCTTTCCGGAGGCCGAAGGCTTCCAGCCGGTGCGTTATCCAAACGGCGGCGTAGGCATTCGCGTTCTGAAGGTCGGCGGGCACCTGGGGCTCGCGGATCCGGCACAGCTCACGCGCGCGGCGAACGCCGCGAAGCTCGCCGGCGAAGCGGTGGGCATTCCGGAAGTGGACTTATGGCACGGCGGCGCAGAGGTGCACTTCCTCGGCAACGACTGGGCGAAAAATCCGCGCGGCCAGGAATACCTGGCGCGGCTGCAACAGTCGGGCGCGCCGGGCACGTTGCATCGCGTGCGCGACGTGTACCGGCCGGCGATCGCCGAGATCATGGAGAAGTACTTCGGGAGGATTCGCGGGAGACTCCGAACGGCGCCTTAGCGCCGTCCAGAGTTCTTCTTCGGAGGAGCTGGCTTCGGCGCCTTCGGCGGCTTCACCGTCACCGCGCCAGGGCCGACCGAGATGGACCACCCTTCCTTGTAGATCGGGTGATCCGGCGGCGCCAGTCCCTTGATGTTGACCTTGGTCATGGCTGCTCCTTTCGTCTTAGATTCTATCATACCGCGCGATCGGAGCCGCCAGGGTTTCGTGGTACGCTTTCGTCGTGTCTTTCTCCTTTCAGACACATGGCGTGAGCTGACAGGGAGCAGGGGTGTCGGACCTTCTGCTCCCGATTTTTTTCGAGGAGGAACCTATGTTCGCAATCGGAGATGTGGTGAAGCTGACCGGCACGGTGAAAGACATCGTGAAGGGCAGCGTGCTGCTAGAGCTCGCGGTGCCGGATTCGCCGCAGCCGGTGCCCAAGGAATACTGGGCTAGCGAGGATTACGTGCAAACGGATTCCACGATCGTAGCCGGCGCGACGCCGGGCACGCTCAGCGCCGCAGCGCCACCGCCGCCGGCGGCCGCCGCCGCTGCCGCGGCACACGAGCCGACGACGCTAGAGCCGACCACGCCAGCGCCGTCGCCGACCAAGCACAAATAAGTTTCTCGCTCCGCACGCGCCAAAAAGAAAAGCCGCGGACCTCGCTCGAGGTATCCGCGGCTTTTTCTATTTAAGTAGACTTCTACTTCGGTGCCTGGAACACGATGGTCAGCCGATCGCCCGGCATCGGACGAAGCGGTTGAATCGGCGAAGCCATCGCGACCACTTCCTTTCCCTCCGCGTCTTTCACCATCAGCGCCACGCCGACGATCGCGCGTGGATCGAGGATGAACACGTGGACCTTGGTCGTTTTGCGTAGTCATCGTTCCTCCTTTCAGAGATCGGCCGCGGCCTGGCAGCGGCTCGAGCAAGTCCCATTGCGATTGGGGTGATCGCACCAGCACTTGGTGTCGGTCACGCGGTCGCATTGGATGCAGCGGTGGGTGTGCCAATCATGGTCCTCGCAGATGCGGTCGGTCTCCAGAATCTGGAGCGCGGCTTCGAACATGCGTTGGCCGAGACCGCCGGATGACCAGCTGAATTCGATCTTGTCGATCCAGCTGCCATCCTCGCGCTCGAGCACCAGACGGAATTTGCGTGGGCCGGTGTTCATTTGCCACCTCGCAGATTGCGCGATCGCGCTCTGGCATCGGCGAGATACCAGAGCACGAACGGTGTGGCGAACAGGAAAAAGAGCGCCCAGTTCATTAGTCGCTCTCCTGCGGTGCGGTGCGCACGGCCGGCGGAATGCCGGTCAAGCGGTGCTCGAGAAACGCGGTGTAGAGCTCGGCCAGGATCTCGTCGCCGCGGCTGAGAAGCTGCGTGACGTCCGCGACTTCGTCGAGGTACAACTCGGTCTCGGCGTAGTCATCGGATCCGCCGTAGCTTTCGCGGACGAAGCTGATGATCTCCTCGCCCACCTTGAACTCGCGATCGCTACGATGATCGGGGTGCTGCAGGCCGATCTGTTCGTAGTGATGCGCAAAGAGCCAAGCGGAGAGCTCGTCGAAGAAGATCGGTTCATAGCATGACTCGGTCACGCTCTGGAACACGATCCACTTGTCTTCGCCTTCGAACTTCGCGATGCGAATCCCCATGTTTCACTCACCTCTCTTCTTCTCGATGGCTGCGAGGCGGAAACCGGCGAACGAGTAATTCGCCGGCTCTTCGGACGTCACCACGCGCTTTTCACGGACTGCGGTCCAGCGGCAAAACAGGTCGTTGGCGTAGTCGTTCGCTTCCTGCTCGGTCGCGAAGAACAAGCCGTTGCCCACCCACTGGCCGGAACTATCGGCTATCACTTCCACGTTGAAGCTCATGCGCCCACCTCATCCACCGCGGAAGAGATCGCGTTCAGACTGTGATCGATCTCCCGCAGTTGCAGGGCGAGCTCGCAGAGAACCGCGATCGTGAGCGATGGCAGACGATCGTTGCCGATCTTCAGTTCCGCACTCGCGAGCGCTTGCTTCTGGATTTCCCTCACCTGATCTATATTCATCCCAACTTCTCCTTTCGGACTGTCGTTACTTCGCCGCGGCTTCCAGGGAAGCGGCGGCACGGCAACGTCAGAACGGCAGATAGGCCAAGCCATCGATCTCCGTGAACACGTCGTCGTCGACTTCGCCGGCGTTGACCAGGTCGTACAGGCGGTCATCCACGCGCTCGAGGAGTTTCTCGCCGAGCTCGGCCAGCGCTTCTTCGGCGTTCGATCCCCAACCGTGGCGGTCGCCGGCTTCTTCGTCGCCGTGGTAAACGGCGCGCCACTGGCCGCTGTATTCCTGAACGACCTCGGCGCCGACGTAGAACTCCAGGTCGGCCGCCCAATCGCGCTCAAAGAACAAGCAGCGATCGAACGGGAACTGGCCATCTTCGAAGTCGACGTGCAGGCCCCAGTAGCGCGAAGCGGTGACCTTGGCCTTGCGGCCGGCGCACAACGGACTGCGCGCATCCCACTTCCACTTCAAACGATCTCCGATGGTGTAGCTCATGGTGTCTCTCCAGTAAGATCCACGTGGAACGAGCCGCACGTCAGGCACTTGAAAGCGTGCGCTTGTTCATCACGGACGAAGGCGGGAGCGACCCGGTTGTTCAACGTGCCGGCGCCGCAATCCTTGCAGACGCCGCCGAAGTTCGGATGGATGCTGTTCAGGTTGGCCACTTCCACATAGCGGAACGGTTGACCGTCCTTGCGCAAGGAATTGTTGCGGCGGGTGGCCGCGCCGCGGGTCAGACGTTCGGCCTGACCCACGATGCGGCCTTCGCGATTCTGGATCACGAAGGCGTGTTTCACGGGCGGCTCCAGTTCACCGTGGCCACCCAACCGTGCGGTTGGTTCGCGAACACCACAGAGTAGCGAAGCTGGCTGCGCTTCAGGTTGCGGCAGAGATCCACGAGCTTGCCGAAGCCGGCGAAGTGCTCACGCTCTTCCTTCTTCGTGTGGTAGCGCTCGCGGTCCAGGTTGAGGTTGATGCGTGCGGAGCCTTTCACTTGGACACCGCGTCTTTCACCGCCTGCCCGTGCTTGCAGAGCGAGAACAAATTGGTGCCCACGAACGGCAGCTTGCGGTAGAAAAAGTCGCCGCAGTTGCAATAGTAGGTGGTACGGCCGTCGCGCTTCACTTCGACGACGATGTACTTGTCGGTGGTGGATTCGGAGTCCACGTGGAACGTGCGGACGCCGGCGATGGGATTCTTCAGAGCTTTTTCGATCAGAGCCACTTCAGTCAACCTCCTCGGCTTTCGAAAGATCCTGGCTGAGTGCGGTCTCGAATTCCGGATCGCCGCAAACGCACGGCCAATAGCCGCAGCGCTCGCATTCGATCTCTGTGAGATCCCGCTCCAGCTCCAGTTGCTGCTCACGGGTCATGACTGCTCCTTTCCTGTCGGACTGACTACCCTCCTATTCTCAGATAAATCTAAGACGAATACAATACCGAAAGTAAGGCGAAGATAACTCTGGGAAGCTCTGGGATTCCTCTGATATGATGGCTGCCAGGAGGATGCCTTGAGAATTGCTAAGAAGGATAAGGTGCGCAACCGCTGGCAGGTAGCCTTGTACATTCCCCGCGGAATGTACCGGCTGCTGCGCGCGGAAGCCTCAGCTCGAGACCGCGGCTTCGGGCCGACGGTGATCGAGATCCTGCGGGAGTACTTTGAGAAAAAAGAAGCCGCTATGTTTCGCTCAAATCAGTGACGTTGTCTGGGTGCTGCTGCCGTATATCGCCGCGCTGCTGCTCCCCTTATTCCTGGCGATGGATTTTTGAAAGGAGAATTCATGCCCGAAAAGAAAGCCGTGGCCACCGTCATCGATGGCGGCGCCGGCAGCTCGATGCTCGAAGTGGTAGCACCTACGGATCTGCTGGCGATCAGTAAGGCGGAGATCGATCTGCAGATCTCCACCGCCAAACAATTCCCGCGATCGATGGTGCAGTTCCAGCAAGGCGCTGCGCAGATGGTCACCTATTCGCAGGAAATTTCCGAAACCATGTTCTACAAACTGCCGCGCGGCGGAAAGCTCATTGAAGGTCCGAGCGTGCGCTTTGCGGAGATCATCGGACAGAACTGGCGCAACTGCCGCATCGGCGCGCGCGTACTCGGCGCCGAAGAAAAGCAGGTGGTCAGCCAGGGCGTGTTCCACGATCTGGAAACCAACGTAGCGATCTCTTTTGAGATCAAACGGCGCATCACGCGCAAAGACGGATCGCGCTATGACGACGACATGATCGGCACCACCGGCGCCGCGGCGGCGGGAATTGCTTTCCGCAACGCGGTGCTGAAGGGTATTCCGAAAATGTTCTGGCTGCCGCTATACGAGAAAGCGCTCGAGAATGCCAAGCCGGCCGAGAAGGACATCGCGGAGCGGCGCAAGCAAGCGCTCGCCGCGTTCACCAAGCTGGACGTTCCCGAAGAAGCGATCCTTCAGGTGCTTGGGGTGAAGACTGTCAGCAAGATCGGCGCAGACGAACTGGTGACGCTGCGCGGAATCTACAACGCCATCCGCGAGGGCACCTCGACCGCGGCCGAGGCCTTCTCGCTCGGGCCGGCGCCGATCGAGCCGACCACCGAGGCGGAAGAGCAGGACGGCAGCAAGGACAAACCGCCGCGCGAAAAGAAAAAGCCGCCGAAGGAACCGGCCACGGGAGTGCCCAAGGCCAAGATCCCGCCGGCGCCGAACATCGGCAAGCTGATCTCGACCAAGCAACAGACGGAGATCTACAACATCGCCATGGGCGCCGGCTGGACCATCGACCAGGTGCAGTCGCGATTGAAGTCCGCCTTCAAGGTCTCGACCGTCGGCGCCATCCGCGAATCGCAGTACGCTGAAGTGCTGAAGCTGGTGAAAGCGAAGCCGTGATTCGCCTGCGCAAAGCCGAATGGGTGGAGGTGCGTTTGCCGCACCTGCCGGGCACTGGTGACAATGCCAAGTGGTACAAGTGGGGCGACACCACCGTGTGTGTGGCGAAAGAAGTTGGCCTCTGGCACATCAGCGTCAGTTGTCCGCATCGCTATCCGACCTGGGATGAGATCTTCACCGCTTGGTACGATCTCGTTCCCGGCGCCGGCAGCGAATTCAACGGCGCGATCGTGCTGCCGCGTAAAAGCCATCCGAACTGCTTCCACGTGCATCAGCTGCGCGATGCGGAGATGCCCGAAGGGATCGTGCTATGAGTTCGGCGTTCAGTTTCGATCCTGGTGCACACGAATACAGCGTCGGCACGCGGGTGGTGCCGGCGTGCACCTGGATGCTGGCGACCGGAGGCCTGGTGCCGTTCGCGCGCGTCAATGCGGACGTGCTCGAGCGGCGCTCGGAGCTCGGCCGCGAAGTGCATCTCGCCTGCCACCTCCACAACATCGGCAAGCTCGGCAGCTACGACAAACGAGTGAAGCCCTACCTGCACAGCTGGATCCTGTTCAAAGAGAAAATGAACTTCACGCCGGAGTTGTCTGAGTTCCAGACCGTGGCGACCATCAATGCTATGCCGTACGGCATGCAGATCGATTGCGCCGGGATCCTCGATGGCAGCGAAACGGTGCTCGATCTGAAGATCGGTGCGATCTATCCGCATCACGGCGTGCAGCTGGCCGGCTACGCCGCCGGCCTGGAGCACAAACGTTGGGCGGCGCCGCTGGCGCGGTTCATGGCGCGGAAGCGCGTGGCGCTGCAGTTGCGCGAGAGCGGTCTGCCGAAGATCAGTATGTTCGAAGAGAAGTCCGACTTCTACGTATTCACGAGCTTGCTGTACGTGAGCACCTGGAAGAAGCAGTTCGATGCCATGTACACAAAGGAGAACGCATGAAAGAAAAGAAGCCCGAAGCCATTGAGAAGGTGCGGTGGGAGATGCCCATCGCGCCGCAAGAGGCCACCATCGCCAAGCGTTGTGCGCCGGTGTTGAACCAGGCGCGCAGCATCAAGGCGATCACGAGCGAGGATCACTTTCTAGCCGCCGGCGCAATCATCCCGCGGCTCGATGAAGCGACCAAGTGGATCGAAGCGGTGGCCACGCCGTTTGTGCAGGCGCTCGACAAGCTGCACAAGCTCGGCGTGAAGTTCAAGAAGGCGCAACTCGAGCCGCTCGAGAGCGAGAAACAGCGCTTGTTTAACCTACGTGCGGTGTTCCGCCAAAAGCAGGAAGCTGCCCAAGCCGAGCGCGATCGCATTGCGCAGCGTGCGTTGCAGCAGCAGTCCAAGCGTGAGCTACTCTCCGCGGCGAAGGTGGCCGAGCAGAGCGGCGATCACGAGACTGCGCAGCTCTTCCGCGAGAAAGCCATCAGCGTGCCGCCACCGATCCTCAACTCGGCGCCGGCGGTGCCGAAGCAAGAAGGCATGTACATCACCGAGCGCTTTGTGTTCGACATCGTGGATCCGGACGCTGTGCCGCGCGAGCTGTGCTCGCCCGACGAGACCAAGATCCGCAAGGTGGTCGAGGCGCTCGGATTCAAGGCCGCGATCGACGGCGTGGTGGTGCGCCGCGAAGAGAAAGAGCACAGCCGGGCGGTGGCCTCATGACGGACCTCGAGACGCTTCAGGAGATCCGCCGGCTGATCACGACACTCTCTGACGATTTCCGTAACGAACTGTATGCGGACCTGCAAAAGCCCTGGCCGAATGACGAGGACTTGAAGGTCCGCGGCGATGGCAAGTTCGTGCTGGTGGACTTCGGCCGAACGCTGCGCTGGTTCAAGATCGAGAACGATCGTGCTCGGTACTTCGCGATGCTCTTGATCGGTGCCAGTGGTGCGAGAATCGAGCAGATCGATGTCAACACCCCCCAAGCCTGAGCCGGAAATCATCTTCGCGGTGTGTCCCTACTGCGGGAAGGATCCGCTCACATTGCACCGATTGCGCCAGGACTTTCCGGATGGCGTGATCATCGAGGTGTTTTTCTGTTCGAACGACGAGTGCCGCAAGGCTTTCAGTGCGCAGATCGTCGGCCGGGAGCGTGTGCGATGAAGCGACAATGGTTAGCGCTGCTGTTCCTGGTGACCCTGGCGCTCCTGACCTGGGCGACATTTCTGGCATTGCACCTGCGCGCGGACGTTCCGATCGGAGTACCCGACGAAAAGAGCCTGCACTTCTACGGCTGCGTGCGTGACGACAGTTGGCAGATGTTGGCTTGCAAGCTGTACGATCCGGAGACCGGACAGCGCTACCTGGTGATCCGCAACGGCGACCGTTTCGTTGTGGAAAACCTGAAGTGAATATCACTGGCGCATGAACGGCCGGTGACATAGAGTTCGGCCTGCCGAGCCTTCGGCAAGCTGGCGCCTGGTGACTCAAGACACCAGGTTTTGTGGGGAGCGGTGCCTTACACATCGCTCCTCGCTCCCTTGTAAGGAGGGGCATTGCAAGGTCTACTGGCAGTCATTGCCGATCGATGTCAGCGCGTGAAGTGGAAAGGTTCCGACCAGTTCACTAGCTCGTGTCCGAATCACAACGCCCACGCCCACGGAGATCGCAATAAAAGTTTCAGTGCTCGAGCCACGCACGATCGCGTGCTCTTGAAATGTCACGCCGGTTGTACGCTCGCGGAGCTCTGCCGTGCACTCGCGCTCGAGGAGCGCGAACTGTTCTTCGATGAGCCGGCGCACGGACCGAACGGGCACGCCAAGCCGCACAAGATGCCGCCGCCGCCACCGCCGATCGAGATGCCGGCGAAGAAAATCGTAGCCACCTACAGCTACGAAGACGAACGCGGCAAAAAGTTATTCGAGTCGGTGCGCTACGAGCCGAAAGATTTCCGGCAGCGCCGGCCTGGCACAAACGGCGACTGGGAGTGGGATCTCCAGGGTGTGCGCCTGGTGCTGTTCAATCTTCCTGCGGTGAGTAAAGCCGAAACGGTGTATGTCGTCGAGGGCGAAAAAGATGTGCTCACCATGCGCGACAAGTTCAGCCTGGTGGCCACCACCAATCCCATGGGCGCCGGCAAGTGGCGCGAAGAGTTCAACGAGATGCTGCGCGGCAAGCACGTAGTGATCATTCCGGACAACGACAAAGCCGGCCTGCCACACGGCGACACCATCGCTTCGGGAGTAAAGAAAACCGGCAAGAGTGTGCGCATGTGCCGGTTACCGGAAGGCATCAAAGACGTCAGCGAGTGGCCATTCAGCCGCGAGGCGTTCCTCGAGTACGTCGACAAAGAGGCCATCGATTGGAATCAATTGCTGGCGCGCGAGATCTATCACACGCGCGCAGAGTGGGACACCACCAAGCCGCTGACCTTTGCGATCGATCGCTTCTATCAGAACAATATGGCCAACGCGATCGCCGGCCTGGCCGGGCACGGCAAAACGTTTGTGATGTTGTCGACGGCCAAGAAACTTCTCGAGGGACCGGGCGAAAAATTGTGGGGCATCTTCGATGTGGTGGAGCGCTTCGAGCACGTCGTCTACCTCATTCCGGAAGCGACCATCGAAGTGCTGAAGCATCGTTTGCTTCTGTTAGGACTCTACGACTACGCGCTCGCAGGCCGCTTACTGGTGCGCACGCTTTCCAAAGGTCCGATGGTCAAGCTCGAGGATCCGCGCATGCTCGAGAGCTGCAAGAATTGTCCAGTGTTCCTCGATACCGCCATCCGCTTCCTGGAAGGCGACGAGAACAGTGCCGCGGACGTACAGAAAGGCCTGGCCACGGACATCTTCAATCTACTCGGCGCCGGCGCCAAACTAGTGGTCTTCGCGCATCACTCGCCAAAGAACCTACGCGGCGCGCAGGAGATGACGCTCGAAAACATGATGCGCGGATCCGCAGACCTCGGCGCACTCGTGGGCACCGCGCACGGCGTCTTCCAGATGGAGCAGCACGAAAATATTTTACACGTACAGAATCTCAAGCCGGCCAACTTCGAGCCGGTCGGTCCGTTTCAATTGCGCGGCCGGCCAGCGATCGATGAGCAGCACGACTTCGCGTTACACAAAGAGCCAGGGATCTGCGGTAAATGGGAAGAAGAACGGCCCAATCAATTAAACGAAGATCGCGCCGCACAGAAGGACGATCGCGTCGTGCTAGTGAAGAAACTCTTCGAGCGCGACGCCAACATGTCGTGCATGGAAATGATGGAGCGGTTCCAAGCGGAATTCGGCCTAGGGATCGGCAAGAGCTCGATGCAACGCTATCGCGCCCAGGCACGCCGGCTTTAAGGGGTCTCACACGGGGGTCTCACACGGGTGTGAGAGGGGGGGGGTCTCAGGTCTCACACCTATAGAGAAAAGGTATGAGAGAGGCGCCTCACACCCCTCGAGCTCGGGAAAAGCCGCTCTCGCTCGATGAGCGGCGGCTTTTCCGAGAGAAGTTGCGGCCTGGTCCGATCAGGAGGATCCATGCACAGCAAGCTCGTAGAAGGCTGGTTTCGGCAGCACTACCCCAATGATTCCGGATGGCGATTACCCGAGCCCCAGTGCCCCTGGTGTGGCAAGAAACCCCGTCCTACTGATCCTCCCAAAGAGATCCTTGCGCACATCCGCTTTACCTGCCCCAAACTGCCGGCTTCGGAACGCTGACATGGACGTCTTCTGCCCTTGGTGCCGACGACGAGATTTGCCCCTCCACGAGCTGAAACGCCACGTCAAGTACTGCCGCCTGGCGCCGCGGCCACGACAGCGCGTGCGCACCATTTCCCCGCGAAAAAGGTGTAACGATCTATTCCATCTGTCCGACGAAAAGGAGAAACCGAAATGAGCATCAATCCCGCACTACCACAATTCGCGAAGCTACTCGAGGCCGCCGGCTATCGCCGCGAGACCGAGGCGGAATGCAAACATTGTGGCGCGCCGATCGTGTGGTGGAAGACGCACAACGACAAACCGATGCCGATGGAGGATCTCGGCAACGATCGCTTTCAGGCGCACTTCGACAATTGCAAGAAGCGCCAGGCCGAGAAAAGCAACGGCGTGCCGCGTGCGCAGATTCCACGCGCGCCGGCGAGTAGCGACAAGCTGCTCGATGCGCTCGAGCTCATGCGCCAGGCGATTCAAAAGCTCGAGCTGGCAGTGAAGGAGCGATCGAAATGAAAGCGACCATCTTTTTCCACGACGTGCCGACACAAGGAGAAAATCTTGTGGAGATCGAGTTCACGGCAGAACCGGTGTGGGCTGCAGCCGCACCAACGCAGCCAGCCGGGGAGTTGCGGGACTTGCTGAAAGAATATTTGGACGGTGGGCACAGTCCTGAAGGTCGCGGTATGTGGTCGTGTGGATGTGATTTGTGCGAGCGTACACGCGCCGCGCTCCAGCGGGAAAGGAAGTGAGCCGTGAAAGAATATCCCGTCGATCCGGAACGCATCCGCCTGATGGAACAGACTGCGCGCGACATCGCCGCAGCGCTCGGTCGCGCCACCGCACAGAACAATAAAAAATTCGCCGGCGAGAAGTGGGGCTTCGCGCTGTTTCTGTTCAGCTTCGGCGAGCGTGGCGAGATGACCTATGTATCGAACGCCGACCGCGAGGACATGATCAAGATGCTGCTCGAGTTCATCGCCAAACAACCGCCGGCGAAAACGTGGGACGAACAGCATGGATAAGCGGCCCATCTGCGGCGTGCTGATGCTGCGCCCTGGCCGTGAGCAGCTCGAGGAGCTCACGCCGGCGCAGCGCAAACGCGTCGGGATCTTCCAGGTGCGCTGCACGAAAGATCCTGGCCACCACGGCAACCATTCGTGTCAGACTGCGCGTGCGTACTTCGAGTGGTGGAACCAGGCGGACAATCTGCAGCGGAGGACGACGTGAATAAGCTGCGCATCACCCGCTACGAACGCATGATCTGGCGCTTCGCGGAATTGCTTGACGACGGGCATTATCCACGGCGCGCTTTTGCTTTGTCGAAAGAAATGGATCGTGAAGCAGAACGCATCGGGGCCGCGCTTGCCGACGAACTCGAGCGACGCATCGGCGCGATCATCGTGATTGCGCGGAAATACGGTTTCGATCTGAATACGGCGCACCGCTACTATCGTTTGCTAAAGGCTGTACCGCGATGAAAGCTCCCCAGTCAACTGTTCGAAAGGAGAAGTCGCAATGAACCGAAAGACAATCGTTGGTATGTCGTTGCTGTTCATGCTGTCGATGGTTCCGATCGTATGGATCCTCGTCAGCCTGCACGGCGTTCCGAGTGAGCCTGGCGGCGGCGGCGGCGGATCGGCATTCTCGATCGCGCCGGCGTCACCGAAAGCGTGCGGTCCGATCTGCGAAGGGATCCTCGGCTATCTGATCGCCAAGGCCGGCGACTACATCGTCGGCCAGGCCGGCCAGCCGTGCTCGAGCGGCGGTGGACCGTGCGGCGCACCAGGTCCAGGCGGTGGTGGAGGTGGCGGCGCATTTCCGTCACCGTATGACGCTACGTCCGATCCGGTAGTGACTGCGAAGACCAACTGAGAGGAGGGAGACGGCCGGGAACGTTCGCGCCGAGGATCGTTTGGCGTGATCATCGAAGTAACTCGTCGCTGCGCCACGGCCGTCTTCACCATAGCACATGGAATTCAAAGTCGCTTCTCGCAAGCTCGCCGACTTCGTACGCACACAGGTGCTGATCTTCAGTCACAAGCTCGATGACGCTGCCGATCGCCAGGCCTGCGAAGACTTCGCCGAGGATCTGCGCGATGCGGTGCTGCGCAAGGTCTACGACATCGGCCGCACGCCGACGCATCGCAACAAGAGCAAGCCATGAGCGCATTCCTCTTTTTTATTTCCTTCTTGCTGCTGGCCGGCGCTCTCGGGCTCGGCTGGATCCTGGGCGCCTCGATCACCGCGCGCGAGATTGCTAACGCCATCCGCTTCGGCCGGCTCTCGGTCGAGCAGAACATCGATCGCATCGCCGATCAGATCGAGAGCGGTGACTACAAATCGGTGCGCCGGGTGGAGGGTGGACCATGAGTGACATCCTGCGCATCATCCGCGATCGCTTGGGCCTCGGCCGCGGCTGGACTACGCCCAAAGAAGATCCGCATCCGCAGCTGAAGTGCACGGAACGTTGGGAAGCCACAATCGATGGCGTGCCCGTGCAGCTCGAGTGCGATCTCGTCGACGGCCACGAAGGCCAGCATCACTCAACCGTGGTGTACTGGCGATGAAACGCCGCGGCAGTAAAACGAAACGACCCACGCGCAACTGGATTCCGCAAGCGCAGCAGTCGAAGCCGCGCATATTTCATCCGATAGGCGATCCGAGCTGCTATAAGTGCGCGATGCCTGGGATCCATCGCTGCCAGTTCCCTGGCTGCACTCTGCCAATGTGCTCGAAGCATCGCATCCGCAAGGCCGGCGGGAGTTTATGCGACGCGCACCAGGGCGCCAAGCTCATCCAGGAGGCCTCCGTGCCGAGCCGGCGGTTTAAGAACACGCAAGTCTCGTACGTGCCGACCTTGACGCGCGATCCAGACAACGCTTAATCTCTCGAGTCATCAGGTCATCAGGCGCCTACCCTACATGGGCCTCCGCGGGGCGAAACATGCGGAGAAAACAGGACGCCTGAAGTGTCTCCCACCGTTCCACTATTCGACGCTTACGGATTCTTCATCGGCCGCATTCCCATCGAGAAGGCTTTGACGATGCACGGCCGGGATCTCACGCTGCGCGCGCGCGGCACCGGCAAGCGCCGGCACTTCACGTCCGCGAAGTTGTATGCGCGTGTCACGCAGTGGTGGGAGCCGCGCAATTCCGGAGGCTACGTGGTCCTCGAACTGGTCACCGATCGATAAGGAGAAAAAAGAATGGCACCACCGTTTGCACCTGCATTGACCCCGATGCTGAATCCGAATTTTATAGGCGGCCAGGCTGGCCCTGACTTTGCCGTAGGTCCGCAAGGATCGGTTGGCTTGCAAGTCGCCGACGTCACGCTGACCTCCGCGCAGATTCTCGCGCTGTTCACTACCGCGGTGACCATCGTGCCGGCGCCTGGCATCACCGGCTGGATGATCGTGCCGCGCACGCTGATCCTGCGCATGCTCGCCGGTGCGGCGGCGTATGTGGACGGCGGCGGCGGCGCCATTTCGTTCACCGTCGGCGCCAACATCTCGGCCGCGCTCGCGAATAACAACATCATCCTGGTGACCACCGCGCCGAATCGTCGCACGCAGATGCTGGACTTCCTGGCCTCCGCGGCTGGCGCCGGCATCACCGGAACCGCCGGCAATCCGCCGACCGAAGACAATGCGCCGCTGAACATCGGCAAAGCCACTGCGAATCCCACCACCGGCAACGGCACGCTGCACATCACCGCCTACTACACCGTCGAACCGTCACTCTGATGGCTTCGATTCCCAACGCGCTGCGCATCACCGTCGACGCCACAGAAGAGATCCGCACGACCGGATCGGGCGGCGGCGGTGGCGCGGTCAACGTCACGCAGGTCGCGGGCAACACCGTGGCCGCGACTCCCGCGGCCGCTCTGCCTGTGGAACTGTTTGATGGCACCAATCCGCTCGGCACCACCTCGAACGCGTTGAACGAACGCATCCGCAAATCCGGCTCGATTCTTTTCGGGCCTGCGGCGATTCCCGGCAATACCTCGCCGTATTTCGATTCAGGATGGAACGACACCACGCTCGACGGTACGGTGTTCCTCGAGATCTCCCAATCCAACAACAGCGGCGCCATCTCCATGGGTAGCGCGCTCGTCGTATTCGCCACCGACGATACCAGCAACACGAACACGCAAAACACGATTTTTGCGAACAACACCCTGAACCCCGGCGAATTTCAGGTCGTTCTGGCCATCCGGCAGCGCTACTGGAAGATCCAGATGTCCAACAACACGGCGAACACGCCGACCGTGGAACTCGCGGTCACGGCCTGCAACCAGCCGCCGCAGATCGGCATTCAGGTTGTCGGTGCTTTTCCGACTTCTCCCGTGCCTACCGCCTTGATGTCCGGGTCGGGCATCGCGGATGCGCAAACCTGCTACATGCCGATCGGCATGAACAATGCAAGCGCCATCGTGACCGGCTGGTTAGGCGTGGGCCTGGGCGTATCCGTCGGCACGAACGTGATGAACATGCTGCGCACGCCGAATACGTTCAAGACGGCGCAGGCCACCGCCTCGGGCAATACCGCGGTGTGGACGCCGACGGCTGGAAAGAAATTCCGGCTGATGCGTTACCGCGTGATGGTCACCGAAAACGCCACGCTCGGCGCCGGCGCGGTGCTGACCATTTCGTTTCAGGATGCCGCCGTGGCCGTCAACATCGCGCACGACCTGTTCGTGCCCACCACCGCCGGCACGGTGTTTGCCGGATGGTACGATTCCGGCTGGACCGATCTCGGCAACGGCATTCTTTCGTCGACCATCAACAACGTGCTGAACGTGAATTTGTCCGCGGCGCTCACTGCCGGAAACGTGCGCGTCACGTGTTGCGGAACGGAAGAATAAAATGGCGCACACCTACGTCATCACCAGCCAGCAGATTCTGCCGCCAGGCACCACCGGACCGACGGCCGGCAATCCCGATCCGGCCGTGGTCGTGAACGCCACTGTCGACGGTGTGCCCGTTGTCGTGACCACCTGGTTCAAGGTAATCAACCAGCCCACCGCGATTCTCTACCAGAACACCATGACGCCGCTGCTGCTCGCAGCGTGGCAGGCGCTGCAGCCACCGTCGACACAAACGCCGCCGCTGCTGACGTGGACCGTATGAGCTTCCAAGATTGCATCGACCTCAAAGCTATTCCGCCGCCGCCGGCGCCCGAGAACGGCGCGCTGCGTATCTATCGCGCACTCGATGGAAAGATCTACGCCGTGGATACACACGGAATTCGCGCGCAGCTTGGCGAAGGCACCGCCGGCACGCCTGGTCCGCGAGGTGAACGCGGATTGCCAGGCGGTCCGATGGAAACCTTCGAGCAGGAAGAAGAGCCGCGCGAGGCCAAGCCGGGCGATCTGTGGTTCGTCGGGCGCGATGTGCGCATGCTGGCACCGAGCGGCCAGTGGAAGAGCTTGCGCGGTGATCGAGGTGCCGTTGGTCCCGCCGGTCCCGCCGGCGCGACTGGCCACACCGGAGCCTCGGGAGAAAAAGGCGATCGTGGGCCGGAAGGGCCGCCAGGACAAACCGGGCAACGCGGTCCGCAAGGTTTGCCAGGCGAACGCGGCGCCGTTGGTCCCAAGGGCGATCTCGGTCCGCAAGGCGCGCCAGGATCGGTTGGGCCGCGTGGGCCGGCAGGTCCGCAAGGGCCAGGAGGATGACATGCCGCCATTCGTGACCGTTCCGCCCAGTATCACCCCGCGCCGCGGCTTCACCATCGGACTGCCGTCGTATTCCTGGGGCAGCTTTCCGCTTGGACAGCAGCCGGCGCGCATGTACATCACCGGCGTCACTGACACCGCCGGCGCCGTGGTGCTCAACGTCAAGATGGTGGAAGGAAATATTCCCGCGGTTGGCGCGCTCGTGAATGTCACTGGCACCGCGACCGGCGTGAACGTGGCTTCGGTCGCACTCACTGCCGTGACCATCAACGCGCAAGGCATCGGCACCATCGGCTACTCGACCGGCGGCGCCACCTTCACGCAAACGCCTGACGGCGGCCAGGTCGTGCAGATCATGACCGACGTCGGCGAAACTACCGTAGTCGGGAAAGGTTTGCAGTTCGCGCTCGATCCCGCCGGCGGACAGTTACTCAGTATGGTGTGGGCCTGCACGGCGGCCACGGTCGCGCTGCAACTGGAAACCGCGGTCGATGATGTCGACGCGCAGTACACCATCGTTGGCACTTCGCAGACCACGCTGACCGGATCGATCATCGGCACGGTGCCGCAGAACGCACGCTTCGCGCGCGTGAACACCACCGCGTTTACCGGTGGACCAGGAACGATGTGGGCCAAGCTGCTGCAGTCGCCCAACGTAGGAGGATTGTAAGTGGGAAAATCAGGTGGCAGTTTCAAACCGGGACACGCCAAAGTGCCGCGCTCGGGCCGTGCGCCAGGACAACCGAACTGGGCTACGTACTCGATTCGCGTGCTGCTGAAGAACAATCTTCCGGAAGACGAGATGATCAAGCAGTGGCGGTTTTTTCTGCACCACCGCAATTCCGAGATCCGCTTCAGCGCCTTCAAGCTGGCGTGCTTCTACATGTTCGGCCGGCCGGCGAAGAGTCCGATCAACGCAGAGGATCAGGCGCAGTCGACCACTGCGCCCGAATTCGACATGCGCCAGATCGTGACGCGGCATGTCCCAATTCAGTGACATCTCGCGCTACTACACGCCGCAACCGAAGCAGCGCGAGTTCCACGAAAGCGACTCGAAGTATCCGCTGTTTGAAGGCGGCCGCGGCGGCGGCAAGTCGACGAGCTTGCTGTGGGAAGCGATCGGGCAGTGTTTGCTGATCCCTGGCGCGAACTGCCTACTCGTACGGCGGACGCTTACATCGATGGAGAAAGGCGGGATCGAGGATCTCTTCACGAAGACGGTCCCGCGGCACTTCTATTGGCGCTACAACGCCAGCCGCCACATCGTCACGTTCCACAACGGCTCGAAACTCTTTTTCGGCCACATCAAGAACGATGCCGATCTCTTGCAGTACCAGGGCGCGGAGTTCGTGTTCATCGGTTGGGAAGAACTCACACAGTTCACATATCGCCAGTGGGACTTCCTCAAAGGGTCGAACCGCTGCCCGATTAAAACCTATTGGTTTGAAAACCGCGAGTACGCGGTGCGGCCGCGCATGGCTGGCGGCACCAACCCGAACGGCAAAGGCAGCGGGTGGGTCAAAGCACTGTGGATCACGAAAAAGCCAGTCGGCGAGATGGCTCTCAATTACGATCCAAGCGACTATCAGGCGGTGCACTCGACCTACGCGGACAATTTCGTCTATCGCAATGACAAGAACTACATCGCGACGCTCGAGTCCATCGTCGATCCCATCCTGCGGCAGGCCTGGATCCCCGGCTCGTGGGATATTCTCGCCGGGCAATTCTTTCAGAACTGGGATCCCGCGCGCCACGTAGTCCGCTTCGAGCAGGTTTGCTTCGAGGATTGGCAGCCGCGGTGGATGTCGATTGACTGGGGCTTTGAACACGCGACGGTGGTGCTGTGGTGGACCCGCGTACGACTCCGGACGGAACTCGATCGCGAAGCTCGACGCACGGTGATCCTCTGCTATCGCCAGCTTGTACTGCGGCAAATGAACGAACAGCTCGTGGCGGAAAAGATCTGCGGGGCGAATCACACCGGAGAAAAGCCGGATCATGTCAGCTATATATATCTTTCCCCTGACCGATTCAGCAAGATCGATCAGTTCCACAGCATCGCCGACAAGATGGGTGATGTGTTCGTCGAACAGCAGCTACCTCGTCCGGAGCGGGCCAACAACCGTCGTGTGGACGGCTGGCGCCTCTGCTACACCCTCCTGGACACTGACGGTGTCGCGGTACTCGACAACTGTCCGGATGTGATCGACTCCATCCCGAAGTTAATGCGCGATGAGAAGAACATCGAAGACGCCGCGAAAGAAGGCAACGAACTTTATCTCGACGTCTGCGAATCGTTCCGCTACGGTCTGATGAGCTATGCCAACGCCGAAGAAATTCCCGCCGAGGTCCGCTACCAGCGGGAGATTCAAAAAATCTCCTCGAACAGCCAGAAGTACATCCGCTACCTCGAGCTGCAGGCCAAAGCGCAGCACTCGGACGCGATCTTCACCATCGATCGGCGGCGCCGGCGTTGAACGCGCGTTGCGGCTTCTCGAGCGCATCGTGGGACAGCAGCGCAAGGATCTGGAATTCCTGCAAGGCAAGTGTGAG
>Ga0306921_10000255_pt1 | contig 43643 bp, 44 predicted proteins | sample sta12Cox44000080_FD_203760 | JGI IMG/M metagenome (GOLD analysis project Ga0306921, IMG submission 203760) | Lab enrichment of tropical soil microbial communities from Luquillo Experimental Forest, Puerto Rico - statoxic.12C.oxic.44.000.080 (v2)... | ecosystem: Environmental > Terrestrial >... | reverse complement strand
GACCGCAGCCGGCAGGTTTGCCATGGCGTCAGCGGGTAACCCGCTGCGCGAGGTCGGTGAAAGCGTCCTCGACGCCTTCGCCTGTCCTGGCGCTGCTGGGCCGCACCCACCAGCCGTCGCGGCGCAGCTCCTCGAGCTTCTCCTCCGAAATCGCCCATTGATCCTGCAGATCGTACTTGTTGATCAGCATGGCGAAGGGCAGCGCACCGTAGTCCACCTCGACGCGCTTGCGGATAGAGAGCGCGATCTCGAGTGTCGCCGGCCGCGTGCCGTCTGCCACCAGCACGTAGCCAGCCGCGCCGCGCAGATAGCTGAGCCGCAGCGAGGCAAGGTCATCTTCCCCGGCGAGATCCCAGAGGATGAGACTTACCGGCCGGTCGCCCAGCGCCACCGTCTTCTTGTCGATCTTCACGCCCACGGTGGTCAGATAGGTCTCGGAGAAGACGCTCTCCACGTAGCGTTTCACCAGGCTCGTCTTGCCCACCGAGAAACCGCCCAGCATGCAGATCTTCCTCTGGACAGCCGGTGTCACGGCTCATCCTCGAGCCGGACCGTGACGGTGACGCGGCGGTTGAGCGATCGCGCCCTTTCGGTCTGGCCCATCTCGGCCGGATCGAGATTGCCGGCGCCGCCGATCGACATCAGGTCCGCCGGCACACCGCGCTTCTTCAGCAGCGCCAGCACCGCACCCGCGCGCGCCACGCTCAGCGATAGATTGAGGGTGCTGGGGCCGGTGTCGTCGGCATGGCCTGAGACCCTGAAGCGCGGCATCAGCCGCAGGCTCGAGGCGAGCGTCGTGAGCTCCTTGATCTGGCCTGCCAGCGTGTCGAGCACCCCTTCCTGGCCGGGGCTCGGCAGCGCCTCGTCGGTATTGAAGCGAATTTCATGGGACTGGATGGCGCGGCGCAGTTCGCCCAAGGTCGTCTCGGCGATGTTGGTCACCTCCGATACGTCGAAGGTCGGACCGCCGGCCGGCAGCTCCCTGGCCGCCGTGCGCGCGCGCGAGATCCATATCGGGGTCGCCGCTCCTGATGCCACGATGCGATCGTTCACCAGCAGCAGCGTCACGCTGGGCGGCGGCTTCAGCGATGCCTCGAGCCGCCGCAGCACGAAGCGAGGCTCGAGCGATTGATAGGGTTGCCAGCGGCTTGCGACGCGCTCGGGATCGACGTCGGTGTCGCGCAGGATCTGGGCCGGGTCGGCGGCCAGCGGATCGCGCAGGCCTGAGACCATGAACTTGCCGTCGCGCTCGTCGGCCTCGGTCACAACAATGCCAGGCTGTGCGCGCAGCCGGTCGAGATAGTCCGACCATGCCTTCAACTCGGCGGCGCGGCGCGCTTCCTGTTCGGCGCGGATGCGCGCTTCCTCCGCTTCCTGCTCGGCGCGGACACGCGCCTGCTCCTGCGCCACTTCCCAACGCCAGTAGCCCACGCCAGCCGCACCGGCCACAAGCAGCATCGCCAGCAGGAAGACAAGCCAGGGAAAGCCGCGCTTGCGCGTGGTGGCCTGCTGGCGCATCGCGGCGCAGGCAGCCAGGTGGGCTTCGACGTCGGCCAGACCGGAGCTGTCGCCGTCGAAGCTCTCGAGCGCCTGGCGGCGGTCTTGATGAATGCGGCCGATGACACCGCGCAGCCGAATGCGGAGATCCTCCGGCGGATTGCCGCGGATGACCGCGACCACCATCGCCAACGGCCCGGCTTCGCACCACAGGCGCAGGTCGCCCAGCCGCAGCGTGTCGACCGCCTGCTGACCGCTACCCTTGAAGGAATCGCGCACGAAATCCTGAATCGCCGTTAGCATCGAGGAGACGAGTTGCGGATCCTGGGTGGCGGCATCGGGTGCCGCGACATGCGAGATCAGCAGGCCGGTGTGACTGTGGATGAGGAAAACGTGCTCGACCTGATAGACCAGCGAGTGGTTGAGCACCACTTCGGCGAAGGGCTTGCCCGTGCGCCAGGCTTCGATCCGCCAGCGAAGCCCGCGCCAGCTCAGGCTCTGGCGCAGCGATTCGTTCAGCGACTGGAAGGAGTTGTCGATCGTCTCGCCGACCGACTTGCGAATCGCCGGGCCGATTACGGGCTGCAGGATATCGACCAGTATGCGAGGATCGTTGCGGATCGAGGTCTCGGTCGCCCTCTCGAGCGCCGGCGCGAGCACGTGGCCGAGCCGCACGTCGCTGCTCGCGACCGCGGTCGGCAGGGCGCGGCCCACGGCCAGGCCCAGTCGCTCCGGGTCGTCGATCACCTGGCGCAGGCGTTCCAGCAGCTCGATCTCACGGCCGAGGATCAGGCGGCGTAACTCCTCGAGGCGTGGGTCGAAGGGCGCCACGCCTGGCGGCTGCTCGGTTCTCGGCTCGACCGCCCGCGCCAACTCGACGAGCAGCTCTGCCAGCGTCTGCCGGTCGATCGTTCCTTCAGCGGGACGCGGATGGAACAGCCATTCGAGCGTCTCGGCGGCGGAGATGCTCATGTCACGACAGGGTCAGCCGGTTTGCCAACCGCGTGCGGCTTCACCACCGACCTTGACACCGCCCTTGCCGCCGCTGTCGAGGTTCAGGCACTTGGCCACTTCGACGAACAGGCCGGCGAGCAGGGTGCGGTCGGTCTTCACGTTGGCCAATTCGCCGAACATCCTCTCCATCGTGTGATGGAGCTCATCATTGCGGCGCTTCATCTCGTCGTGCAGGGACTGCACCTCGCGAGAGATGCGATCGGCAACATCGCGCTCAAGCTGGCCAACCTGGTCCGACAGCGCGCGCAGGCGTTTCTCCAGCAGCTGGTTCTGTTCCCGCAGCGAGCGCTCGATCTCCTTGTCGGCATCGCCGCGCAGATCTTTTTCCTCGCGCAGCTGGCTGGCGAGGGAATCGACCTGCTTCTTCGAGTTGGAATCGTGGGCGCTCAAGTTGCGCGCGGTCTCCGATTCGATCTCCTTGAAGCGCTGCAGGAAGCGCTCCTCGAGCTTGGAGAATCGGCGGTCGTAGTCCTGCATCTGGTTGCCGAACAACAAGTCACGAATCTTGTCCACGCCCACGACATCGGGCCCGACAACGGTCTGACCGTTGGTCGGCGGCGGAACGATGGCGATAGGGTCGGCGGCGCCGGTCGGTGTCTTCTGCTTGTCGCCCATTGGTACCCTCCCTGACATAGTAAGAAGAGGGGCCAAGGCACGTGAATCGCCCAAGGATCCCACAATTGCCCCAATGCCCCGGACCGGACTGTATGATGTCGCACGCCGCATGCTTGTGGCCTTCTTGTGACAGGGGAACCAAAGGCGATCTTCGTTAACTCAGCGACTCGTGCCCGAGCGTCTGACTGCCAGTACAACCACTGCGTTTTCGATGTGTTCAACGCTGGTCAGGCGGAGGTACGCTCCGCGGCATCCGGGCCTCTGCCGGATGAGGAGGAAACGGCCATGCCCGACCAAATTCAGGCGCACTCTGGTTCACATGTTCTGAAGGAGCTGCCGCTGCGGCTTCACCACAATGCCTATGTCTGCGCCAACCAGGAGCGGACGCGGCATTTCTACGAAGACATCATCGGGCTGCCGCTCGTCGCCACCTGGATCGAGGAGGGCGAGTCGCCGGACTTCCCGGGCAAGAAGATTTCCTTTGTGCATACGTTCTTCGGCATCGGCGATGGCGGCGCGCTCGCCTTCTTCGAATTCGCCGACCCCGAGGTCGCGGCCAAGTACAAGGCGCTGAAGCAGCCGTTCTACGTGCACCTGGCGCTCGCCGCGAGCGCCGCCACCCAGGACGAGATCCAGCGGCGGCTCGAGGCCGAGGGCATCGCGGTGCGCATGCGCGACCACGGCTATTGCAAGTCGATCTACGCCACCGATCCCGACGGCCTGGTCGTCGAGTTCACGTCCGATCCACCCGACGCCGACCGGATCCACGCCCGGGCGCGCGCGTCTGCGCACGCCGACCTCAAGCGCTGGATGGCGGGGGACCGCAGGGTCAACAACGACATCCGCCCACATTCATAGGGACGGCGTCGTCGACGGGGTTCGGCACGCTCGTTATGAGGTCCATCGCGGTGTTTGTCCTGCTCCTTCTGGCAGGTTGTGTGAACGACACCAGGAAGACGCCGAGCGGTTCGGCACCTAGATGGTATGACGATCCCGGCACCTTTTGGGGACCATAGCCTGAGGAGGCTAGAACACCTTCTCGCCGGCGTAGTGGCAGCGGCTGAAGTGGCCGGGGGTGATCTCGCGCAGGGCGGGCGCCTCGACCTTGCAGCGGTCGGTGGCGTGTCGGCAGCGCGGGTGGAAGTAGCAGCCGGACGGCGGCTTGGCCGGGCTCGGCACCTCGCCGCCCAAAATGCCGTCGTCCCTGCGCACTCTTGGGTCGGCTGCGGGAACAGCGCGCATCAAGGCGGCGGTGTAGGGGTGCTGCGGCTGGGCGAAGATTTCTCCCGTCGGCGCCAGCTCGACCAGCTGGCCGACATACATCACCGCGACGCGGTCGGAGATGTGGCGCACCACGGAGAGGTCATGGGCGACGAACAGGAAAGTGAGTTTTAGCCGCGATTGCAGTTCCAGAAGCAGGTTGAGCACCTGCGCCTGCACCGAGACGTCGAGCGCCGACACCGGCTCGTCAGCCACCACCAGGCGCGGGTTGGTGGCGAGCGCGCGGGCGATGCCGATCCTCTGGCGCTGGCCGCCCGAGAAGGCATGCGGGAAACGGTGCATGAACTCCGGCCTGAGGCCCACCAGGCGCAGCAGATCGGCGACCCGGTCAGTACGCTCGCGGCGGTTTCTCATGCCGTTGACCAGCAGCGGCTCGCCGACATTGTCCAAAAGGTTCATGCGCGGATTGAGCGAACCGAACGGGTCCTGGAAGATCATCTGGATCTCGGACCGGAGCGGCAGCAGTTCGGCTTGCGGCAGCGTCGCAAGGTCTACCGTGCGGCCGTCGCGGGTGCGGTAGAGGATCTGGCCGCCGGTCGGGTCGATGGCGCGCAGGATGCAGCGCGACGCCGTGGTCTTGCCGCAGCCCGATTCGCCGACCAGGCCCAGCGTCTCGCCCTCGTTCAGGGTGAAGTCGACGCCGTCGACGGCGCGGACGTGGCCGGTGACGCGCTGGAAGAAGCCCTCGGCGATGGGGAAGAACTTTTGCAGGCCGCGGACGTCAAGAAGAGGCTCGGTCATTCAGCCTCCGCCTTGTCGTGGTGCAGGAAGCAGCTGGCGAGCTGGTTCGCCGCCACCGGCTCGAGCTTCGGCACCGCGGCCGAGCAGCGCTCCATGACGTCAGGGCAGCGCGGATGGAACGGGCAGCCGGGCGGGCGGTTGAACGGATGGGGCAGGGCGCCCGAGATCACCGGCAGGGCGACGCGGGTCTGGCCGTACAGGCTCGGGATCGATTGCAGCAGCGCGCGGGTGTAGGGGTGCTTGGGCGCATGGAAGATCTCGTCGACCGGGCCTTCCTCCATGATGCGGCCGAGATACATCACCACGACGTAGCTCGCCATCTGGGCGATCACGCCGAGATCGTGGGTGATGAAGATGATGGCGGTGTTGTACTTGGCCTGCAGGTCGCGCAGCAGCGCCAGCACCTGTGCTTGCGTCGTGACGTCGATCGCCGTGGTCGGCTCGTCGGCGATCAGCAGGCGCGGCTTGCAGCTAAGCGCCATGGCGATCATGGCGCGCTGGCGCAGGCCGCCCGAGAGCTGCCAGGAATAGGCGTCGACCCGCTGCTCGGGCATCGAGATGCCGACGTCGCGGAACAGCCCGACGGTGATGTCGCGCGCCTCGCCGCGGCTGAGCTTGCGGCCGCCCGCCTGCCAGCGATGGCCATGCAGCAGGATGGCTTCGATGATCTGGTCGCCCACGGTGTGCACCGGGCTGAAGGCCGCCATCGGCTCCTGTGGGATCAGCGCGATCTCGGCGCCGCGGATGTCGCGCATCGCCGCACCACGCGGCGGCAGCTGGGCGAGGTCGACCGCCTCGTTGCTGTCGCGACGGCGGAAGCGGATGGTGCCCGAGGTGATGCGGCCCGGCTTCTCGACCAGCTGGAGGATCGCCCGCATGGTGACGCTCTTGCCGCAACCGGATTCGCCCACCACGCCCAGCACCTGCCCCGGCATGACGTCGAAGCTGGTGCCGTCGACGGCGCGCACCAGGCCCTCGTCGAGAGCGAACGAGACGCGCAGGTCGCGCACCGAGAGCAGCGGTTCGTTGGAACTCACGGCCGACTCAATGACTGTAGGGGTCGGCGGCATCGCGCAGCCCGTCGCCCACCAGGTTGAAGGCCAGCACCGCGACGATGACGATCAGGCCGGGGATCAGGAGCCACGGCGCCAGCGCCAGCGTCTGGATGTTCTGCGCCTCCTGCAGCAGCACGCCCCAACTGATCGCTGGCGGGCGAATGCCAAGGCCAAGGAAGGAAAGCGAGGTCTCGTTGATGATCGCCACAGGGATGGCCAGAGAAGACGTGGCGATGATGTGGCTGGTGAAGGTCGGCACCATGTGGCGCAGGATGATGCGCATGCGCGAGCAGCCGGCGAGGCGCGCGGCCAGCACGAAGTCCTCTTCGCGCAAGGCGAGGAAGCGCCCGCGCACCTCGCGGCCGAGCGTGGTCCAGCCGACCAGCGACAGGATCACGGTGATGGCGAAGAACACCTGGGTCGGCGTCCAGTCGCGCGGCAACGCCGCCGACAGCGCCAGCCAGATCGGGATGGTCGGCACCGACTGCAGCAGCTCGATCAGGCGCTGGATCACCTGGTCGGTCTTGCCGCCGACATAGCCCGAGATGCCGCCCAGCACGACGCCCAGGATGACCGACAGCGCCACCGATACGAGGCCAACCGTCATCGAGGTCTGGGTGCCGTGCATGATGCGCGACCACTGGTCTCGGCCCAACCGATCGGAACCCAGCAGGAAGATGCGCTGGTTGGGGTCGACCGGCCCGATCAGGTGCAGGTCGGAGTGGAACAGGCCGAAGAAACTCCAGGTGTAGCCGCGCGCAAAGAAGCGCACCGGCACCTTCTTGTTGGCGTCGGTCGTCCATTCCATGCGCAGGGTCGTCGGGTTGCGCTTGCCGACGATGGCCGGCACCCAGGGCGAAAGGCTTCCATCGTCGAAGAAGTGCACCATCTGCACCGGGATGAAGGCCTGGCGGGCGTCGGTGCGCTCGGGATTCTGGGTCGAGAAGAAGTCCGGCGCCAGCACGATGAGATACATGAAGATCAGCAGCACGCCGCTCGCCATGGCGAGGTGATGGCGGCGGAAGCGCCACCACACCAGCTTCCAGTTGGAGGCGACGGCAACGCGATCCTCGGCTTCCTTGCCGGCGGTGATGTCGGCCATCTAGCGCTCCACCCGGATGCGCGGATCGATCAGCGCCAGCGCCACGTCGCTCAGAAGCGTGCCGACGATGGTGAGGAACGAGTAGATCAGCAGGATGCCGCCGGCGAGATACATATCCTGGTTGATCAGGGCGCGCAGCAGCAGCGGTCCGATGTTGGGCAGGTTCATCACCGTGGCGACGATCAGGCTGCCGGAGAACAGCATCGGCAGGTACCAGCCGATGGTCGAGACCAGAGGGTTGAAGGCGAGCCGCACCGGATAGCGCAGCACCAGCGCCCATTCCTTCATGCCCTTGGCGCGCGCCGTGACGACGTACGGCTTGTTGAGCTCGTCCAAGAGGTTGGCGCGCATGATGCGGCTGAGCCGCGCGGTGCCGGCGATGCCCAGCACCAACGCCGGCAGCCAGATGTGGCCCAACAGATCGAGCACGCGCCCGACGCTCCACGGCGCGTTGACGTAGTCGGGCGAAAACAGGCCGGTGACGCTGATGTCGAAGTAGGCGAAGGCGACCCACATCAGGATCAGCGCCAGCATGAAGTTGGGCGTCGCCACGCCGACATAGTTGATGACGGTCAGGATGTGGTCGCCCAGCGAGCGCGGATGGGTCGCCGAGTAGATGCCGGCCGGCACCGCCAGCGCCCAGGTCAGTACGAAGGAGAAGAGAGCGAGCGCCACGGTGAGGCCGAGCTGCTCGCCGATCAGCTCGGCATTGGGCCGCTGGTACTCGAGCGACAGGCCGAAATCGCCGTGAAAGAGATGCTGCACCCACAGGAGGTACTGCACGATGAAGGGCTGATCGAGCCCGTATGAATGACGCAGCGCCGCGATCTGCTCGGCCGAGATCGACGAGCCCGACGAGGCGAGCGTCGCCACATACGCCGTCAGGAAGTCACCCGGCGGCGCCTGGATGATGACGAAGATCACGAAGGAGTAGATGACCATCAGCAGCGGCAACAGGAGCAGCCGCTGGAGGATGTAACGCGTCATTTCCGTCGTCCCGACCGGAGCCCGAAGGGTGGAGCGGAGGGACCTTTTTTCAGCAACACAGGCCTAGGACGCACAAAAAAGATCCCTCGACTACGCTTCGCTCCGCTCGGGATGACCGCTGCGCGGTCACTTGGAAGCAAAGAAGAACTGCTCCGTGCGGGCGTTGCCGGGGCTGCGCAGCGGCCAGTCGTTGCCGAGCGTGGTCGGTACGTTGCGGAACTTGGTGCCGGCGACGACCACGCCCTGCACCATGGGCGTGAGGCCCACCGTGCCGATCTCGAAGCAATTCTCCGCCCAGATGCGGAACAGCTCCTGCGAGAGCTTGACCTGCTCGTCGGGGCCGACGGTGCGCGCCTTGTCGACGATCTCGACGATGCGCTTCATCTCCGGCGTCGGCTCCTGGCCCTCCTTGCCGCCGGTCGCGTACCAGCGCCGCCACAGCGGGCCGATGGTCAGGATCGGCGCGTTGCGTGGGTCGGGTTTGGCGTTGCCGGTGTAGGGGAAGGCGCTGGTGTCCTCGTTCCAGATCTCGGCCATCAGCTCGTTGTTCTCGTTCATCTTGAAGTGCAGCGCGCGCTCGCGGATCTGCACGATCGTCTTCACGCCGACCGCCTCCCAATCCTTGGAGACCAGCAGTGCCACGTCCGGCCAGGCGCCGAAGGCGGGCACGACGCTGATCTCGATGGTGGCGGGCTTGCCGCTCGGCAGCAGGCGGATGCCGTTGCCGTCCTTCTTGGTGAGGCCGATGCCGTCGAGCAGCTTGTTGGCCTGCGCCTTGTCGAACGCGGTCCATTTCTTGGCCCACTCGTCGCCCGGATAGTAGGGATGCCACGGCGCCGGCACCGGCTGGCGCGGCTCACCCAAGCCCAGGAACACGCTCTCCTTGATCTGGTCGCGGTTGATGGCGAGCGACAGCGCCACCCGGAAGTCCTTCTGGGCCATCACCTTGCCCATCTCGGGATCGGCCGTGTAGGTCTGGTTGATGGCGATGACCGCGTCCGCGCCGCCGAAGGTCGGCCAGGTGATGACGCGGTACTTGCCGGTCTTCTCCTGGTCCTTCAGGACCGGGTAGTTGGTCATGATGATGTGGCGCTCCTGCATGTCGAAGTTGCCGGCGATGGCCGCGAGGTTGAGCGCCTGGACGTCGGCGAAGTAGGTGAAGCGCACCTCGTCGAGGTAGGGCAGTTGGTTGCCGTCCTTGTCGACGCCGACATAGTAGGGATTGCGTTTGAGCGTGAATACCGGATCGCTGGCGCGGCTGGTCGGCGCCCAGGCGCCCATGGTCGGCCGCTCGGGATTCTCCGGCGGGGCGTTCTTGTTGGCGAACAGCTCGGTCCAGGTCTTGAAGCCAGCCGCCTTGGCCGCCGCCTCGACGTCGGCCTTGGGCGTGTAGGTGGGGTGGAATTTCTTGAGGTAGTGCGCCGGCAGGAACATCGCGAAGGTGCGGTCGGCGCCGTCCTGATTGGCGACGGCGGTGAGGAACAGCGTCGCCGGGGCGGCGTAGGTGAAGCGCACCGTGCTGTCGTCGACCTTCTCGACCTTGGCGGCCGAGCCGTCGGGATTCTTGATCCAGCCTGGAAGCGTCGGCGTCAGCTCCTTGTTGAGGAGCACGTCGTTGTACCAGAACAGGATATCGTCGGCGCCGAACGGCTGGCCGTCCGACCACTTCGAGCCCTTGCGCAGCTTGATCGTCCACACCTTGTAGTCGGCGGAAGGCTCGGCGGCCTCGGCGATCTTGGGCTCGATCTTGGCGCCGTCGGGTGAGAAGCGGAACAGCGCGTCGAAAACCACGCGCACGTAGTTGTTGGAATCGGCAGGGCCGAGGAAGGCGCGGCGCCACACGCCGCCATACTCACCGGACTTCTCGACCACCGGCACGACCAGGGGATTCTGCGGCAGGCGCTGGTCGACGGGCGGCAACTTGCCGGCTTTCACCAGCTCGGCAAGGGCGGGCGACTCCTTGTATTTGCCCTGCGCCAGCGTCGCTTCGGCCGCTACCAGCGCGCCGGCGCCAGCGGCCAATCCGATCAGCGCTTGGCGGCGATTAAGCTCACGGTCCATGACGCTTCCCCCTAGTACCTTTGTCTTTGATCTCGGCGCGAGCCTCATTCGGCGGCCCAACGGAGTCAAGTCAGGCCAATAGCTAGGAGGCGAGGCGTGACAGCGCGCGGATGTCGCTCGACGAGGCACCCGTGGCGCGCCGCTCCATGTCACGGTAGGCCCGGATCACGCTGGCGCCGGCCTTGGTGAGCGCGGCACCTCCGCCTCCGCCGCCACCGACCTGCGAGGTGACCAGCGGCTCGCGGAACATGTGGTTGAGCTCGTCGATCAGCAGCCACGCCTGGCGATAGGACATCTTTAGCGCGCGACCCGCCGCCGAGATCGACCCGGTTTCGGCGATCAATTCAAGCAGCCGCACCTTGCCCGGCCCGAGCGAGCGTTCATCGCCGAAATCGAGGCGCAGATGCAGAGACGGCTTGGCAGGCGGCCTAGGCATGCAGACGATTATGCTATGGTGTCTTTCATGGACAAAGGCCTGCCGATCATCGATTTCGCCGGTGCCAGCGACGAGGCGCTGGCGCGCCAACTCGATGCCGCCTTCGGCCATATGGGTTTTTGCTACTTCAAGGGCATCGGCGTCGACCCCGCCGTGGTGAAAGGCGTGTTCGAGGCGTCGCGATGCTTCCATGCCTTGCCGCGCTCGGCCAAGGACACCATCGCCATGAACCACTTCCATCGCGGCTACATGGCGCCCAAGACATCGATCATCGAGACCTCGACGGTGGCGCATGTGACGCGGCCCAACGACAGCGAATCCTTCATGCTGATGCATGAAGTGCTGCCGAGCGACCCGCGCTACGGCCGGCCGCTCGACGGCCCGAACCTGTGGCCCGACCTGAAAAGCTTTCGCGAGCCGGTCGAGGCCTACGATCGGGCGATGCACGACTTCTGCCTGCGCCTGCTCAAGCCGTTGGCGCTGGCGCTCGGTCTGCCACGCGATTGGTTCACGCCGCACTTCCGCCAGCCCACCACCTTCCTGCGCCTGCTGCACTATCCGCCGCAGCCGGCCGATGCGCCGGGCGACGCCTTCGGCTCGGCGCCGCACACCGACTATGGCTTCATCACCATCCTGGCGCAGGACAAGCAGGGTGGGCTCGAGGTGCGACGGGCCGATGGCACGTGGCTTGCAGCGCAGCCGATCGAAGGGACCTGGGTGGTGAACGTCGCCGACATGCTGTCACGCTGGACCAATGGACGCTGGCAATCGACGCCGCATCGCGTGAAGAACCTGTCGGGCGGTGACCGCTACTCCTGCCCCTACTTCTTCGACATGTCGATGGACTCGATCGTCGAGGTGCTGCCGACCTGCCAGCCGGCCAGGTTCCCGCCGGTGCGCTATGGCGACTACCTGATCGAGCGGCTGGACAAGAACTACGCCTACCGGAAGCAGCCGGCGGCATGACCGAGGACGTGCTCGACATCTCGGGGCTGGCCTTCGCCTATGGCGGGGCGCTTGCCGTGCGCGACGTATCGTTGATCGTGCAACCGGGCGAGATCGTGGCGCTGCTGGGTGCTAACGGGGCCGGCAAGTCGACCACAGTGCGCATGATCGCCGGCATCCTGCAGCCGCAGAAAGGGTCGATCAAATTCGCCGGCGAACTGCTGAGCGGCGCACCGAGCCACCATGTCGTGCGACGCGGTATCACGTTGGTGCCCGAAGGCCGGCTGGTGTTCCCGCAGATGACGGTGATGGAGAACCTGCAGCTCGGCGCGCACATCAAGAAGGGTGGCGAGATCGGTGGGCTGGCCGACAAGGCCTTCGCGCTGTTCCCGCGGCTCGCCGAACGGCGCAGCCAGCTCGCCGGTTCGATGAGCGGCGGCGAGCAGCAGATGCTGGCGATCGCTCGCGGCCTGATGGCCGAGCCCCGGCTGATCATCCTCGACGAGCCGTCGCTCGGCCTGATGCCGATCGTCACGCAGGAGGTCTTCAAGCTGATCGAGGCGGTGAACAAGAGCGGCATCGGCGTGCTCCTGGTCGAGCAGAACCTGCACCAGGCGCTGCGCATCGCCCATCGCGGCTACGTCCTTGAGAAGGGCTCGGTGGTGCTGGCTGGCACCGGCAAGGAGTTGCTGGCCGACGACTACGTGCGGCGCGCGTTTCTGGGCCACTAACCTCGAAACTAGGCGGCCTCGGGCGTTCCCAGGTACGCCGCAATCACCTTCGGATTGTTGGCGACCTCACGCGGCGCGCCGTCGGCGATCAAGCGGCCGGCATCGAGCACCAGGATGCGGTCGGAGACCTCCATCACCGACGGCATGTCGTGCTCGACCAGCACCACCGTGACGCCGCTCGAGCGGATCTTGCGCAGCACCTCGATCATCGCCGCGGTCTCGGTCGGGTTGAGGCCAGCGCACGGCTCATCGGCCAGCAGCAGGTCGGCCCGCGTGGCGATGGCGCGCGCGACCTCGAGGTGGCGCAGCTGGCCCACGGTGAGCGAGCTTGCCGGCTGGCCGGCGAGGTGGGCGATGGCTGAGAGCTCCATGCCGCGCTGCGTGGTGGCCGCGACGTCGCGCGGGCCGGCCTTGCCGAACAAGGCGCCGATGCGCACGTTCTCGGCGACGCTCAGCTCGCGGAACGGGCGGGCGATCTGGAAGGCGCGCGCAACGCCGAGCTCGGCGATGCGGTTGGTCGCCAGGCCGGTGATGCGCTCGCCCTGGAAGGCGATCTCGCCCGCGCTCGGCTCGAGATAGCCGGTCACCAGGTTGAACAGCGTCGATTTGCCGGCACCGTTGGGGCCGATGATGCTGGTGATCGATCCGGCTTCGATGGCAAAGGAGACGTCGGAGATCGCCGCGAGGCCGCGGAAATTCTTCGACAGCCGGTCGACCGCGAGGATGCTCATGCCGCCCGCCGCTTCAAGAGGCCCAACACGCCACCAGGGGCGAGGAGGATCAGCAGCACCAGCATCAGGCCGGTTGCAAAGAGGTGGAAGTCGAGCAGGCGGCCCAGGATCACCTGGGTGACGAACACCAGCGAGAAGGCGCCGATCACCGGGCCGTAGAGCGTGCCCATGCCGCCCAGCAGCGAATAGACGATCAGGCTCAAGTTGGTGTCGTCGCGATAGACCGACTCGGTCGTGATGTAGCCCAGCGAATGGCCGTAGATCACGCCCAAAAGGCCGGTCAGCACGGCGCTGACGACGAAGGCCAGGCGCTTGTAGCGCTCGGTCGGCACGCCCAGCATGCGCGCCGTATCCTCGTCCTCACGGATGCTCAACAGGCCCGCGCCGAACCGGCTGTAGCGGATCTTCCAGGCGATCAGCAGCACCGCCAGGCCGGCAACGAGGTAGAGCTCGTAGAAGAAGATCGCCGGATCCATGCTGGCCGGCGCGATCGGCGGGAAGTTGAGCCCGAGCGAGCCTTGGAAGAAATCGACGTTGTTGGTGACCTCGGCGCAGACATGGCTGACGCCCAGCATGGCGATGGCGAAGAAGGTGCCGCGCAGCCGCAGGATGGGATAGGCGATTACCGCCGAGAGGATGGCGCAGCAGGTGCCGCCGACGACCAGTCCCAGCGGCAGCAGCAGCGGAGTCGGCAGATTGGGGAAATAACTCTCCGCCAGGCCGGCGGCGAAGGCGCCGACGCCGATGAAGGCGGCATGGCCGAAGCTCGCATAGCCGGCAAAGCCGCCCAGGATCGCCCAGGCGACGCCGAGCCCCGCGGAATAAAGCATCAGCTGGCCGACGCGGACATAGAAGGACGGCAGGACCAGCGGACCGAAGGCCAGCACGACGGCGGCGGCCACCATGATGGCGACGGCGGTGGCGGGACGGCTGCTCACGGGGCTGTCATCGCGAGGCGGCGAAGGCGTTGCCCAAGAGGCCGTGCGGGCGGACCAGCAGGAGCAGCACCAGCAGCAGGAACATGGTGACGTTGGGGAAGGCCGGCCCGACATATTGCGCGGTCAACGTATTGACGATGCCGAGCAGCAAGCCGCCGATCAGCGCGCCCGCGGGACTGCCGACGCCGCCCAGCACGACGACGACGAAGGCGTTCAGCGTCCAGTTGCCTTCATCGGCCGGCGAGAAGGGCAGGATGATGCCGATCACGATGCCGGCGGCGCCGGCGAACGCGGCCGACACCGCGAAGGTGAGGGCATAGACGTGCCGGACGTTCACGCCGCAGAGCTGTGCCGCCATGGTCTGCTGGGCGGTGGCGCGGATCACCCGGCCGAGCGGCGAGAATTTCAGGAACAGCGCCAGCAGGGAGAGCAGCACCAGGCTGGCGGCGAGCGCGCTCACCCGCACGGCGTCGAAGTTGACCGGCCCGAGCTTGAACGAAGCGAAGGCATAGGACGGCGTGATGCTCTTCATGTCGGGCGAGAACAGCCAGATCATGGCGTTCTGCAGCATCAGCGCCACGCCGAAGGTGAGCAGCATGGAATTGACCGACGCCCGGTCGACCGCGCGCTGGATCAGGAAGCGCTGGTAAACGTAGCCGACGCAAAACAGCCCGATCATGACCAGCGGCATGGTGAGCAGCGGGTCGATGCGCAGCGCCGTCGACAGGATCAGCGCCAAATAGGCGCCCATCAGCACCAGGATGCCGTGGCTGAGGTTGATGACGTGCAGCACGCCGAAGATCAGCGAGAAGCCGACGGCGGCGAGCGCATAGATGCCGCCCAGCACCAGGCCGTCGGCCAGCGTCTGCGCAATGAGATTCATCAGGACAGGCTGGACGCGATCACGCCTTCTTGTCCCACGCCGGCTGCGGGTAGATCGCCTTGGCCGAGCTGGCCGCCTCGGGATAGACGATCTCGAGCTTCGACTTCTGCACCTGGCCGATCATGCTGCCCATGATGATGGGGTCGCCGTCGCCGTCGGGCGTGAACTTGATGCGGCTGTAGAAGGTTTCGTAGTCGGCCACGGCCAGCGCCTCGCGCACCGCCTCGGGATTGGTGCTCTTGGCCGCCTGCATGGCGAGGATGTAGGTCTCGATGCAGGCCGCGGCGCCCGCCGTGTGATAGGCGATCGGCCGGGTGATCTTGCTGCGGTAGTATTCCGCGAACTTGCGCGAATCGCCGAAGAACTTGTCCTTGTAGGGCACGCTCTCGTCCCAGTAGGTCGAGCAGAGTAGCGCCTCGGAGTACTTGCCGAGCGCTTCGCGGAACGACGCGAGTTGCGGCCCCAGCCCTTGGAACAAGAGCTTCACGTAAGTGTTGGACGCCACCATCTGGCGCGCGATCAGCAGCGAATCCTGGTCGTGCATGACGCAGACCAGCAGGTCGGGCGAGTTGGCACGCACCGAGCCCAGCACGCTCGAGACGTCGGTTGGCTTGGCCGGCAGCTCGAAGGCATCGAGGCGCTTGAAGCCCGCCGCGTCGCACGACAGCTTCACGCCCTCGCCGGCGGTCTTGGAGAAGGCGTCGTTGGTCCAGATCACCGAATAGGTCGTGGGCGTGGGCGTCAGCGTCTTGAACAGCGCCGCGGTCGAGGCGAATTGCCGCGTGGCGCGCGGATACATGCCGAAGACGTACTTGTAGCCCTTGGTGAAGATCGCGTCCGAGCCGCCGCCGGTCTGCACCATCGGCTTCTTGGCCCGCTCCGTGATGGCGGCGGTCGGCAGCACGATGTTGGAGCCGAACGAGCCCAGGAAGAAGTTGGTGCCGTCGTCGATCTGGCGCTGGATCAAGGTCGTGGCGCGCGCCGGGTCGCTGGCGTCGTCGAACAGCTTGAGTTCGAGCTTGTATTTCTCACCGGCGATCTCGACGCCGCCCAGCTTGTCGTTGAGGTAACTGACGGCGGTGATGTAGCCGTTGTTGACGTTGAGCCCGGTCTCGGCCGCCGCGCCGGTGAGCGGCACCGAGCCGCCGAACACCAGGGTCTTGGCCTGGGCCTGCGCCGATCGTACCGCCGGCGCCGCCAATGCCGCCGCGCCTACCGTGCGCAATACATCACGACGTCTCATGCTGGCCCTCTCCCTTGTCCCCGCCGAATGGTCCCAGATGGGGCAAGGCTCTGCAAGATATGTGCCTTCACTGCGCGGCGCGCAGCGAAATCGGTCGGCGCAGGTCGAAGGGTCGGTGGGCGTTGTGGCCGGCAGCGTCCCACATCAGCCGGGGATCGAAGCTTTCGGCGGCGACGATGGTGAGCAAGACGACGGCGCAGAAGGCGATGGCGCCGACGCCGGGCTCGATGGTGACCAGGGTGCCGAACTGGACGAGCGCGCCCAACAGCGATTCCATGAAGATGTCGACCATCGACCAGCGCCCGATCCAGGCGACGATGTAGTAGAGCCGAGTACGCTGGGGCAGCATGAAGCGGGCGCCCGCCTGGGTGGTCACCAGCATGGTAGCCATCAGCATCATGCTGAGCCCGATCAGCTTGAACACCGGCACCAGGATGCTGGCGAAGAACACCAGGAGCGCGAGCGGATACATCTGCGAGGCGAGCAGTTCCTCGACACCGCCCAGGATGGTGCTGGGTGAGCCGGAGCCGGCCTGGATCACCGTCAGCACCGGATAGTAGTTGGACGGAATGTAGAAGATGGCGCCGGCGACCACGAATGCCCAGGTACGGCTGAGGCTGTCGGGCTTGCGGGCATGCAGGCCCGCACCGCAGCGCGGGCAGTGGTGACCATGCTCCTCCGGCACGCTCACCAGCCCGCAGGACTCGCAGCCCACGGCGCCCGGCCGCGGCGAGGAGAGTCGTTCCGCCGGCATCGGCGCATGGGTCTGGCCGGTGCGCTCGATCGCCTCCCAAACAGCATCGGGCGTCAACACGACGTCGGCCCACACCACGACCATGGTCAGCAGGCCGAGCGCATAGACGGCGGGCCCGATATCCATGTGCACCAGCGCGCCGAGCTTGGTGTAGGCGACGAAGACGCCCAGCAGCAGCACCTCGAGCATCGCCCAGACGTTGATGCCGCGCACGAAGCGGAACACGCCACGCAGGTTGGGCAGCGGGTGCGGGAGGCGCACGCCGACCAACACGTAGATCAGGCCGAGGAAGCGGATGGCCGGCGCAAGCCCCGTGGTGAAGCCGACGGCGATGGCCAGCGGCCACAAGCCCTGGCGCACCAGTTCGTTCGGGCCAGAGATCAACGTCGTCTCGTGGGCGATGCCCATGGTCGAGACTTTCATCAGCATCGTCGTCCACACGATGGCGAACAGGCCGAGGCCCGCGGCGTTCAACGCCAGGCCACGGCTCAGCGGGTTGCTGCGCTCGCGCCGCAAGGTTATGCCGCAGCGCACGCAGTCGCTGCGCGTATCAGGCTCGAGCTCGGGCACGATCTGGAACAGGCCGCAGCCCTTGCACTCGCGAAGTTCGGGAGCGTTCACGACTGCAGCAGGTTGGCGAGGCCGTCGGTCAGTTCGGCGACGGCGTCGCTGGTCGCGGCGACTTGCCCGGCAACGGTGCGCGTCGGCACGGGTTTCACGATCTGGAAGCTGCGCGCTGCCGAGCGCCGCGGCCGGTTGAAGTCGACGGCGGCCTGGGCCAGGAGCTCGAGCGAGCCCGAAGCGTCGAGATCGAGACGCTGGATGTTGACGGCGAGCACCGCGTTGGGATCCGACGAGATGGCGCCGCCTTCGGGATAGATGCTGCTGTTGGGCAGGCGCTGCGACAGGCCGACGATGATCACGCGGCTCAGCATCCCGGCCAACGGCTCGCCCCACCAGTCGTTGGCCATGACGCCCAGACGATAGTCGGCCGACGAGCGCACGATCTCGCGACGATCGAGGTAGCCGGGCAGCCCGATGTCGCGCAGCTGCACGATGCGCGGTCCGCCGGCCAGCACGGCGCCGGGCTTCATCTGGATGGTGTAGAGCACCGGATCGGGCGAGGCGCAGCCGGCGGCGAGGGCAGGGAGCGCAAGGCAGGCGAGCCTGCGACGGCTGAGCGGCATCCGGCTATTCCTTGCCCGTGTTGGTGCGGCCCCGAATCAGGGCTTCGGGATTGCGCGCCAGCAGGTCGGCCAGGGCCCGGAAGGAGCGCGCCGTCTCGTTGAGCTGGGGCAGCAGGCGATCGATCTCGCGGCTGAACCGCGAATTATCGCCGTAGCCGGTGCTGAGCGAGGCGGCGAGGCGGTTGATCTGCACCAGCGAGTCGTCGAGCGACTTGGCGATCTGCGGCAGGCGGGCGAGGGCGGGCCCGGAATCGGTATCGAGCTTGCGCATGAAGTCCTGGGCGTCGGTGACCGCCGACTGGAGCCCGGCCAGCGTCTTCTTCATTTGCTCGCCGTTGACGATGTCGTCGAGGCCCTTGGCGGTGCCGGCGAGGCTCTTGCCGATGCCGGCGAAGTCGATGCCGTTGATCTTGGTCAGCAGCTCGGCGGCCGAGCGGGTGATGGCATCCAGCCCGCCGGTCTCGCTCGACGGCACGACGAAGACGTCGCCCTCACGGCCCAGCTCGGCCGGCGGCGCGTCGGCGACAAATCGGAGCGATACCACCTTGCTGCCGGTGATCAGGCTGGTCGTGTCGAGGGTGGCGCGAAAGCCGCGCCGCACCATCTCGGCGGCGACCAAGCCGGGCGGCACGTCGACCTGCTGCCCGGCGACGCCGGCCACGCGGTCGCCCTCTACGACATAGTGCACGGGCACCAGGATGCGCTGCTTTGCCGGGTCGAAGACCAGTCCGAGGTCGGTGACCTCGCCGATCTTGAGACCATGCAGGGTGACGTCGGCGCCGACGTCAAGGCCGGCGACCGATCCCTGGAAGTACGACACCATGTGCAGCCGCCTGCCGTAACCTGCATTATTGGCGGCGTCGCGGTTGGCATAGAGCGGAAAGACCTGGTCGGCCACGGCCTGCTTCGATTTGCGGTCGGGATCGGTCTCGAAGGCGATGCCGCCCAGCAGCAGCGCCTTGACCGATTCGAGCTCGACCTTGACGCCGCCGCCATCGAGCTTGATCGAGACGCCCGAGGCGTCCCACCACAGCGAATCGTCGTGCACGTACTTGTCGAACGGGGCGCGCACGAAGGCGTGGATCGTGACGTGGCGCGCCATGTCGGAGAGTTCCCAGCCGAGCACCGCGCCGACCTCGATGTCGCGATAGAATACCGGCGAGCCGAGGCTGATCGAGCCGATCCGCTTGGTGTTCAGCTTGAAGATGGTGCCGGGCACCGAGGTTTCGAGGATCGGCGGGTCGGCGTTGCCGACGAAGTGGCGTTTGGCCTCGCCCTTCTCGGTCGAGGGCATCATGCCGATATAGGAGCCGGAGAGCAGCGTATCGAGGCCGGACAGCCGGCCGGCGAAGAGCTGCGGCTTGACGATCCAGAAGATCGTCTTGTCGGTCAGCATCGGGGCTGCTTCGTGCGTGGTCTCGACCTTGACGATGACCTTGGCAAGGTCGGGCGAGATGTCGATCGACTTCACCGTGCCGAGCGGCACGTCCTTGAACTTGAGCTGCGACTGGCCGGGCGTCAGCCCGCCCGCCGAGGTGAACTCGATGGTGATGGTCGGGCCACGCTTGGAAAAGGTGTCCCAGGCGAGCCAGGCGCCAATCAGGGCCGTGACCAGCGGCACCAGCCAGATCAGCGGAATGCGCCGCTGGCGGCGTTTGGCCGCCGTCGGCACGCCTGCCGCTACGCGATGTTCATCCATCCTGGCCGTTGCCCCGCCACAAGTCGCCCCGACACTATCGCACGGCCATTGCCAAAACCAGCCGGCCCGAACGCCGCCCGGGCGGGAGAAAGTTGCAGTTCGGGCAACCCTCGGGCGATCCGTCGGCGGTTGCGGAATACCACAGCATGGTCACCGTCCGTGGACTTGACCGCCTTGGACTGCAATTGGCCCGCGATACGGTTTCACAGTTACGTCACAACACACCGGCGGCACACTCAAGTATTCGATTTATACAACGACCAAATGAAAAACACTCCCCTGGTTGCCACCCACGGAGTCAGTGTGATGCGCCGTTTGTTGAGAATTGTCGCCGGCGGGTCGTCATCGATAGATCCGCCCCGCGTGGTCTGGATCCTTGCCATCTTCAAGGCTGGCCTTTGGCTGGCCACGGGCCTGGTGTCGGCCCTGCTCGTCTACTGGCTGCACTTCAAGCCGGTCTACGAGGAGGACTGGACGGCGACGATCGGCAGCGTGGTCTGCGCCGGCTTGGCGCTTTATGCCGTGATCGGCTGCCTCAACAATCTCGGCGAGGTCGTCTCAGGCCTCGGCAAGTCGCATCGACCGCTCCAGCGCTAGCCACGCACGATACATCTGAAGCCGACATGGCTGGTCGAGGTATCGACCGGCTCGGCATGGCGCGCCGCCGGCCGGTAGCGCCGACAATAGCTCGGCGCGCAGAGATGCGAGCCGCCCTTCAGCACCTTGCGCGGAATGCGGATGGTGGGCTGTCGCGGATCGTAGCTGCCCTCCATCGGCGCCCCGCGCGGGTTCTCGGGAATGCAGCACGCCTTCGCGGCATCCGCCGTGTGCCGGGTCGAGTACCAGTCGGCCGTCCATTCCCACACGTTGCCGATCATGTCGTGCACGCCATAGCCGTTGGCCGGGAACGCCCGCACCGGCGAGGTGCGCGCCCAGCCGTCGGTGCGGTCGTTGTCGGTCGGGAAGTCGCCCTGCCAGGTGTTGGCCATGTGCTTGCCGCCGGGCGTGAACTCCTCGCCCCAGGCGAACTCCGCGCCGTCCAGCCCGCCGCGCGCGGCGAACTCCCATTCGGCCTCGGTCGGCAGCGCCTTGCCGGCCCACCTGGCGTAGGCCTCGGCATCCTTGTAGGCGATCTGCACCACGGGATGATCGTCGAGGCCGCCGATATGGCTGCCCTTGCCGTAGGGCCGCCGCCAGTTGGCGCCGAACGTGAAGCTCCACCATTGGCTCCAGTCCTCGAGCCCGTCGACGATGCGCGGCGGCGTGAACACCAGGCCGCCAGCCTTGAGCATGTGGGGCTTGGCGCCGGGATAGTCCTTGGGATCGGGATCGATCTCGGCCCAGCTGACGTAACCGGTCTCCTTCACGAACTTGCGGAACTCGGCGTTGGTGACCGGCACGGCATCGATCCAGAACGGATCGACCGTGACGCGGTGCACCGGCGCCTCCTCCGGATAGTGCCGGTCCGAGCCCATGCGGAAGGTCCCACCGGGAATGCGGATCATGTCGGCAAGCTTGGTGTCGAGCGGCATGTCTTGGCTCAGAAGCGGAAACTCACGCCGATGATCGGCCCATAGTAGATCTCGTTGATCGCCAGCGCATCGACGCCGCCGCCCTGGGCATAGTTGACGCCCAGCGCGCGAAAGCCGATGGCGGCGGCGATATCGTAACCGGTGTACTGCCAGGAGTAGCTATAGGCGGCCACCGCTTGCCATGCGAACTGGCTGCCCAGGCCGAAGCCGCCGACATCGCCACGCACGAAGACCTGCTGGCGAGGGGTGAACTGGTGGCGCAGGCGAAGGCCGATCACCGGATCGACCCACTGGATCACGTCGGAGCGCGCCACGGCAATGCCGAACGAGCGGTCGATATGGAGGTCGGAGAAATTGATGTTGGCCGTGGCGTCGAACGTCGCGTTGATCGAGTTGTTCCAGTAGCGGAAGCCGGCAAGGCCATCGAGCGCGGTGAATGAACCCTGCGTCGAGCTCGGCCAGTGGAAGAGTTCGTAGAGGCCGCCCACCTCGATGATGAAGAGCTGGTAGGTCAGCGCGGCGTTGGCCGTGGTCGTGATCTTGAGGCCGGCGATGGGGTTGCGATAGTTGGTCTGGCTGGCGCCGAAGCCCAGCTTGGCGAAGACGAAGTCGGTGTAGACGCCGGCCCGGCCCTTGTCGGCCTCGATGTAGGTCATCAGGCCGATGAGCGAGTCGCTCTTCTGGAGGAGATCGATGGTGCTGGCGTTGGTGTCGATGGTCTGGTTGCGCACCTTGACGTTGCCGGTGATGCCGACCGCCCACGCGTAAGGCGCGATGGTGAAACGCCACGCCTCGGGGTCGGGCGCCGCCGGCGGCTCGGCCGCTGCGACGGGATGTATGGATGCAAGGATGGTCGCGAGTAGCAACGCACAAGCGGTTCGTCGCATCGAAAGCTCCCAAGAGTTCGCCGACCAACGCCGAAGTGCCGATTCCCGGCGAGCGCCCCACTATGGGACGCTCGCCCGACGCTTGCCGTTCAAGTCTTGAACAAGTCTGACCGCACTACTTCCCTGCGTGGGCAGAGATGGCTCTTTCGATCTGCTGCTTGACCTGCTCGAGGTTGAAGCTTGCGCCCTTCTGCATCGGCGGGAAGTCGATGGCGGTCTGGGCGAGCGTGGCGACTTCCTGCTGCACGAACACGAAGCGCCAGAACTCGTAGACGAACCAGTTGTAGTAGGCGAGCGAGCCCTTGTCGCCGCTCGGCATGCCCGTGCGCTCGAACGGATCGAGGCGGAGATTGGTCAGGATCGGCCAATCGATTTTGATCGTGCCGCCCAGCCAGCCTTGCGGCTGATCGGTGAAACGGTACTTGTAGTCATCGATGCGCACGGCGGAGAGCGTGCTTTCCGTGAAGTAGTAGATGTCGTGCCGGGCCGACGGCCCCTTGCCGGTGATCAGGTCCATCTGGTTGAAGCCATCGAGATAGACCTTGTAGGTCCGGTCGCCCATCTGCTTGCCCTTCTTCAGCTCGTCGGCAATGTTGGGATTGCCGGCCGCCGCAATGAAAGTCGGGAACCAGTCGAGCCCCGAGAATATGCCGTTCTCGACCTTGCCTGCCGGCACCTTGCCCGGCCAGCGCAGGAGCGCCGGCACGCGGAAACCGCCTTCGAGCGCGGTCCCTTTGCCGCCGGCAAACGGGGTCTGCCCGCCGTCGGGCCAAGTGAAGTTCTCGGCGCCGTTGTCGGTGGTGAAGACGACGATGGTGTTGTCGTCGACCCCCATATCCTTGAGCTTCTTCATGACGTCACCGACGATGTCGTCGAGCTGCGCCATGCCGGCCTCCTGGAGGGACCAGCCGTTCTCCGGGGTGCGCATCGCCTCGTACTTGTCCGACAGGTGGGTCACGACGTGCATGCGGGTGGGGTTGAGCCACAGGAAGAACGGCTTGTTGTCGGTTTTGGCCTTGTCGAGGAACTTGAAGGCGAGGTCCTTGATTTCGGTGTCAACCGTCTTCATGCGCTCGGGATACAGCGTTCCTGCATCCTCGATCTTCTGCTTGCCGATCTTGCCCCAGCGCGGCTGCACGGTCGTGTCGTCCACGTTGGTGGCCCAGGTGTGCAGCATGTTGCGCGGGCCGACCTTGTCCTTGAGGGCCGGCGGATAGTTTCGGTGCGACGGGTCCTCCATCGCATCAAGGTGGTACAGATATCCGAAGAATTCGTCGAAGCCATGGACGGTCGGCAGGAACTCGTTGAGATCGCCGAGATGGTTCTTGCCGAACTGTCCGGTCGCATAGCCCATCGACTTCAGCGTGGTGGCGATGGTTACGGCTTCGGCGGGGATGCCGAGGGGAGAACCCGCCTGACCGACGGTCGTGAGCCCGGTGCGGATCGGCAGTTCGCCGGTGATGAAGTTGGCGCGGCCGGCCGTGCAGCTCGCCTCGGCATAGTAATCGGTGAAGCGCATGCCTTCGCTCGCCAGCCGGTCGAGGTTGGGCGTGCGGCCAGACATGATGCCCTGATGGTAGGCCCCGACATTGAACCAGCCGATGTCGTCACCCATGATGACGACGATGTTGGGCTTTTGAGCCGGCGCCTGTGCAAAGGCCGGCGCCGCCGTCATCAATCCGACCGCGAAGGTCGACGACAAAAGTTTGGCTAAGAGCGATTGTCGCTTGTCGTTGCTTGCGCACATGTGTCTGCCCCGGTGTCGAGGAGTCTGGTGCGGACTGCTACCAGGCCTGCCAAATCTTCCGACGGCGGCCGAATCGCCACTATGCAGATTCGGCAGAACCGCGAAGCAACGTCGCCGACGGCGTCTCGCCGAACAGCGCCCGGTAGGCGACGGCAAAGCGCCCCGGCTCGGAAAAGCCGTGCGTCCTTGCGATGTCAGCAACGCTCTCCAATTCGTGATCGGCCCTCGATAGCGCCGAACGCGCCCGATTGAGTCGCTGCAATTTTGCATAGGCGAGCGGGCTGCAGCCCAGGAACGCCTCGCAACAAATCCGCAATGTGCGCTGCGGCACGTCGAGCGCGGCAGAGATGGCGGGCATCGAGAGGTGCGCGGTCTTTTCAGCAAGCAGCCCCTCGAAGCGCGCCATGATTTCGGCACGCCGGCACATCGTTCCGTTCCGTTCGTTCGATCGGGCGTCGCTGAGGGCATTCACGAGCTGATGAAGCAGGTCCTGCTCGGCGGCGCGCGCGACTTCGCGATGAGCCATCACGTCCTGTTTGGTCGCGGCAAGTCGACAGACCTCTCGGTGCAGGCGCAGCACGTCACTGGCCACCCGGTGGGAGGGTCTAAGGAACTCCGTCTCATGGATCGGCGCCAGGCTCCTGCCCAGCAAGGTCCGGCTGTACGTCGCGAGATCCTTGCTGCGGATCGAGATCATTCCCCAGAGTGTACCTGCCTCGGCAAGCTGATGCAGGTGGCCGCCGCCGTGCAGCATGAAGTCGCCGCGGCGCACTTGAACGCCATTCCAGATCGACTCGCCGCGCAACGGGAAGCAGACAAAGGTCAGTGCCGGCGCCGACGAGAGGAAGGCGATACGCGGGGCCGCTTCCTCGATCAGCGCGAGAGTGATGCGACGCATCCTGGCCCACGTCACGCGTGCCTTGAAGTCGTCTCCGCTGGTCAGCACAAGGCCGATCGCGAGTCCCGGCACGTTCACACGATAGTCATCGGGATCGGTGTAGGTTGTGGTGCCGCATCCAGTCATGACCTGTTGTCGCCACGCGAATCCTGGCCAGTATGACGGGCGGCCCGAAGCCGACTATGCAAATTCGGAAGGAATGGAGGATAGGCTGTCCGGCCATCCGTGCCGTAAATCGTATAAATTTGTTGATTTGCACTACGTTTATTGGCATAGTGGTCGATCAATGGGGACCCGGACCCGAAAGCGCGGGGGGCCACAGGAGACGCCGGACAAGTCCGCGCCGGAAAAGGCGGTAGGGACGGCGGGCCGGATCGAGTGTCGGTATGAAGCCGCTGGCGGGGAGTTGGCGCAGTCAGCTACCCCCTCCCCCCATTATTTTCCCATTATTTTAATGGCACCGCCCGGTAACCACTGGGCTCAACCCTCGACAATCAGCTTCGCCAGCGCCGCAGGTTCGCTCAGCATCGGGTAGTGGCCGGTGTCGAGTTCGTGCCAGCGGCCCTTCAACGTCTCGCAGGCGCGGCGTTGATGCGCCACCGGCGGGTTGGTGCTCTTGCGGCACCAGATCACCGAGGCGTTCCAGGCCTGGTTCCAGAACCGTTCGAGCTTCACCGGCTGGGTCAGCGGTGCGATGGGGTGCGGCGTGCAGCGCTCGATCGCCCATTTGCGCGTCGCGGGCTCAAGGTCGGCGAACAGGCGCGTCTCGAAGTCATGCTGCGAGGGGCCGGTGGTCAGTTCGGTGTTGACCGCGGTCGGCCGCTTGACGATCTGCGGCACCGCCTCACCGTCGAGCAGGGCCAACGCATCGGCAAACACCACGCGCGCCACCCGCTCGCGGGCGCGCTCGGACGCCCGCGCCATCACCATGCCGCCGGTGCTGGTGCCGACCAGCACCACATCCTTCAGGTCCTGGTAGAACAGGAGCGCTGCGATCTCCTCGGCGTGCGCCTCGGTGGTGATGCCGGCGCGCACCTCGTGCTTGCGTTCGGCGCAGCCATCGAGTGTCGGCGCGAAGACGAGATGGCCCTGGGCGCGCAAACGCTCGGCGACCGGGTTGAAAATCCAGCCACCCTGATAGGCGCCATGTAGCAAGACGAATGTAGTCATCGCTCAGCTCCCCCTCACGGAAACGCCGGCCATCTGCTCGAAGATCTTCACGACCGCCGAGCCGTCCTCCTTGTTGAGCCCTCGGGCGCGCGCCATCTGGTAGACTTGCTGCGTGACGTTGGCGAGCAGAAGCGGCACACCAAGCCGCTTGGCAAAGGCGGTCTCGAGTTCCTGGTCCTTGTAGGAGATGTCGACCGTGCCGCCCGGCGCGAAGTCACCCTCCAGGATGCGCGGTACGCGCAATTCCCACGCGGCACTGGCGCCGGTCGAGACGCGCACCACGTCATAGATTGTCTTGGGATCGAGGCCGGCCTTGACCCCCAGCACCAGGGCCTCGGCCACTGCCACGGTGTTGACCTGCACCAGCATGTTGTTGACGAGCTTCATCGCCAGGCCATGGCCCAGCGGCCCGACATGGAAGGTCTTGCTGCCCATGATGTCGAACAGGTCCTTGCATTTCGCGACCACCGCAGCATCGCCGCCGACGATCACCGACAGCTCACCCGACTGGGCACGCACGGTGCCGCCGCTCACCGGCGCATCGATCATGGCGATGCCCTTGGCTTTGAGCGTCTCGGCGAGCGCACGCGCGGCGAAAGGATCGATGGTCGACATGCAGACCACGATGTGGCCGGGTTTGGCGCTCTGGATGATGCCGTCGGCGCCGGCGATCACCGACTGCGCCTGATCGGTCGTCTCGACGATCAGGATGGTGCGCTCGGTCTTGGACGCGACGTCCTTTGCCGAAGAAGCGACTTCGGCGTTGAGCTTGGCGGTCTTCGAGGCGTCGATGTCGTGCACCACCAGCGGCACGTCGGCCTTGATGAGGTTGCGCGCTATCGGGCCGCCCATGGCGCCCAAGCCGATGAAACCGACCTTGCCGGCCATTTCTTCCTCCCGTGGGTTATGGTGCGGACTGTAGCGGAGGAGACGCGATGAGCCTGAACGGAAAAATCGCATTGGTGACCGGCGCGAGCCGCGGCCTGGGCGAAGGCGCCGCCCGGGCGTTGGCCAAGGAAGGTGCCGCCGTCATGCTGCTGGCACGCGACAGTGAGCGTGTCCAAACGGTCGCGCGCGAGATCGGCGGCGGCGCCGCGGCGCTCGCCTGCGACGTCTCCGACTATGCCGCGGTCGAGCGTGCGGTGTCCGCCACGCGAAAACGCTTCGGCGGCCTCGACATCCTGGTCAACAACGCGGGCGTCATCGAGCCGATCGCCGATATCGCCTCGTCCGATCCCGCCCAGTGGGCGCGCAACATCCAGATCAACCTGATCGGCGCCTACAATGTCCTGCGCGTCGTGCTCGACGGCATGGTCAAGACGGGTGGCGGCACGCTCATCAATGTCTCGTCGGGCGCCGCCTACCGGCCGCTCGAAGGCTGGAGCGCCTACTGCGCGGCGAAGGCGGGGCTTGCCATGCTGACGCGCGCGATCAAGCTCGAGACCGGCGGCCGCGGCATTCGCATCTTCGGCTTCTCGCCTGGCACCATCGACACCGACATGCAGGTCAAGATCCGCGCCTCCGGCATCAACGCCATCAGCCAGATCCCGCGCGCCAACCTGTCGCCGGTCGAGCACGCGGTGCGCGGCCTGCTCTATCTCTGCGACAGCGCCAGCGACGACCTGATCGGCGAGGATGCCTCGATGCGCGACGAGGCGTTCCGCAAGCGCATCGGGCTCAGCTAGCCCAGCACTTCCCGGCTGTGCTCGCCGAGCAGCGGCTCGCGATAGAGCGGCCTGGACGGCTCGTCCTTAAAGCGCACCACCGGGGCCAGGTGCTTGCGGCCATCGTCAGCGACGACGATGGCGCCACGCTTCAGCAGGTTCGGATCGGCGATCGCCTCGGGCAGCGTGTTGACCGGCCCGTAGCAGATGTCGAGCGTGGCGAGCCACGCCATCCAGTGCGCGAGCGGCTTGGCCTTGAAGGTCGCGGCGAGGAACTCCACCACCGGTTTCTGATGGGCGCCCGGCCATTCGCAGACATCGATCATCTCGGGCTTGCCGAGCGCGGTCAGCAGGTTGCGGATGAACTTCATCTCCTGGCCGGCCAGCACGAGCTGGCGGCCGTCCGACGTGTCGTAGACGCGATAGAAGGCCGAGCCGCCGGTGGTGCGCTGGTTCTTGACGTCGGGCTGCTTGTTCTCGCTGAACGCGCTGCCGACCACGTTGGCGCACGACGCCATCAGCGCTTCGTGCATGGAGACGTCGATATAGTCGCCCTTGCCCGTTGTCGTGCGCCGCAGCAGCGCCATCAGTACACCGGCAAGGCCGTGCAGGCCCGCCGTCAAGTCGGCGATCGGAAGGCCGGGAATGGCCGGCCGGCCGTCGTCACCCAGCGTGAGGCTGAGCGCGCCGGTTATCGCCTCAAGCGCGAGATCGTGCGCGGCGCGGCCGGGATAGGCGCCGTCCTGGCCGAACGCCGTGATCGAGCAGTAAACGATGCCGGGGTTCTTGGCCTTCACCGCCTCGTAGCCGATGCCGAATCCCGGGGTAACGCCCGGCCGGAACGATTCGACGATCACATCGGCATCGCAGACGAGACGGAACAGATCGGCGCGGCCTTCGGCGCTCTTGAGGTCGAGCACGACGCTCTTTTTGCCGCGGCCCATGTTGCGGAAGAACACCGAGGTGCGCTGGTCGGGTGGACGGATGTGCCGGCCGGGATCGCCGCCGGGCGGCTCGATCTTGATCACGGTGGCGCCGTGGTCGGCCAATGCGGTGGTGAGATAGGGCCCCGGCAGGAACCAGGAGAGGTCGACGACCTTGATGCCTTCGAGCTTCATGGCAGGTACTTCTCGTTGTCGGCGCCGAGCGGCGAGCAAGCGGCTTGTTGCAGCCGCTCGCCGTCGATGCGGATGGGATTGGCGATGACCCTGAGGCTGCCTTTCGCCGGATGCGGCACCGCAGACGTCATGCCGGCCGAGCGCGCAAAGTCGCTGTCGAGCGCCTGGTCGAGGCGATAGACCGGCGACGCCGGCAGCACGCCATTGAACCTGGCCAGCCAGTCGCCCGTGGTGCGCGTCTTGAAGGTGGGATCGAGCGCGGCCGTCAGCTCGGCGCGGTTCTTCGCCCGGGTGTTGGGATCGGGAAAGCGCGGGTCCTTCAGGAGATCGGCGCGGCCCATGACCTCGCACAACGACAGCCAGAACTTCTGGGTCATGCACATGATGAAGATCCAGCCGTCCTTGGTCGGGAAAGTCTGGACCGGCGCCAGCGACAGGTGGGCGCTGCGCGCGACCCGTGGCGAGACGTCGCCTTCGTTGAGATACCAGGCGCCGGGATAGGTGAGCTGGTGCATAGCGACATCGTAGAGACAGGTCTCGACGTCGCCGCCCTTCCCGGTCGTCTTGGCGCGCAGCAGACAGGCGAGCAGTCCAACGGCGCCGGTGAGCCCGCTCATGCTGTCGATCAGCGACACGCCAACCCGGGTCGGCGGCCCGTCGGGCTCGCCGGTCAGCTCCATCAGCCCGGCCTCGGCCTGCATCAGGAAGTCGTAGCCCGGCCAGTCGGCGCGCTCGCCCGAGCGGCCGTAAGCCGAGATGTGCAGGCAGACGATGGCGGGCTTGAGATGCTTGAGGCTCGCATAGTCGATGCCGAGCTTGGCCGGCTGGGTGCCGCGCATGTTGTTGACCACACAGTCGGCGGTCCTGACCAGCGCCTCGAATTGCGCGCGGCCGTCCTTCGACTTCAGATCGATGGTCACGCTCTTCTTGCCGAGGTTCCAGGCCTGGAAATATTCGCTGTCGGCCTCGCCCAGCTTGTAGGGGCCGACGTGGCGCGAGGGATCGCCCTCGGGCGCTTCGACCTTGATCACCTCGGCGCCCAGTTCGGCCAGGAACATGGTGCCGTAGGGCCCGGCGCCGAACTGCTCCAGGGTCAGGACACGGATGCCTTCGAGTGGCTTGTTCATGCCGCGTTCCGGCGCGCCCACTGGCGGGCGATGATCAGGCGCTGCATCTCGTTGGTGCCTTCGCCGATGCAGGTGAGCGGCGCGTCGCGATAGAGCCGCTCGATGTCGTACTCCTTGGAATAGCCGTAGGCGCCGTGGATGCGCATCGACTCGGTCGAGTTCTCCAGCGCTGCCTCCGAGGCGAAGTACTTGGCCATGCCGGCCTCGAGATCGCAGCGGTCGCCGCGGTCGAAGGCCTGCGCAGCATCGAGCGTCAGCAGGCGGGCGGCGCGGGCACGCGTCGCCATCTCGCCAATCTTCAGGGCGATCGCCTGATGCTCGATGATCGGCTTGCCGAAGGTCTGGCGCAGCTGGGCGTAGTCAGTGGCGAGCTTGAGCGCGCCCTCGGCGATGCCGACGCCGCGCGCCGCTACATTGATGCGGCCGAGCTCGAGGCCACCCGCCACCTGGGTGAAGCCGCGGCCCTCGACCTCGCCGATCAGGTGATCGGCCGGCACGCGATAGTCCTGGAAGATCAGCTCGCCCGAATCGATCGAATGGTAGCCGAGCTTCTCGAGCTTGCGGCCGACCGTGAAGCCCGGCCCTTTGGGGGCGATGAACAGACTCATGCCGGAATAGCGCGGGCTTGCCTCCGGGTTGGTCTTGACCAGCAGCGCGAAGCACGACCCCTCGATGCCGTTGGAGATCCAGGTCTTGGTGCCGTTGATCACGTAGTCGCCCGTGTCGCGCCGCGCCGTCATGCGGATCGCCTGCAGGTCGGTGCCGGCATTGGGCTCGGTCAGCGCCAAGCCGCCGCGCACTTCCCCGCTCGCGAACTTGGGCAGCCAATGGCGCTTCTGCGGCTCGGTGCCGAACTTCTCGACCGCCAGCGCCAGCATCAGATGCGAATTGAAGATGCCGGTGATCGCCATCCATACCGAGGAGATCCGCATCACGATCTGGGCGTAGGTCGTGGCGGGCAGGCCCAACCCGCCATACTCGGGCGACACCGTGGCGCCGAACAGGCCGAGCTCCTTCATCTGCTCGACGATCTCGGCCGGCCACTTGTCGGCGTGGTCGAACTCCTTGACCTGCGGCGCCACCTCGCGCTCGACCCAGCGATCGATCGTCGCGAACAACTGCGCCTCGTCGGCCGGGTCGATCTTGTGCATTCGGTTTCCTCCTGAACGTCGCCGGCCCAAGGTGAAAAGACACCCTGTCCGAGTCAATGTTAGGGTGTTCCGCATGGAGCAACGCCGCAAACACCTGGTGCCCGACCTGCTGGCGCCCGGCCTCGACCTGGTGTTCTGCGGCACCGCGCCCAGCCCCGCCTCCTTCAAGGCGCGCGCCTATTACGCCAATCCCGGCAATGCCTTCTGGGCGACCTTGCACGCGGTCGGCCTCACGCCCGAGCGCCTGACGCCGCAGCGCTATCCCGAGCTGTTGTCCTGGCGCATCGGCCTCACCGATCTCAACAAGACCGAGTACGGCTCCGACCATGAGCTGAGTGCCCATGCGATGGACGCGAAGTCGCTGCACGCCAAGGTCGCCAAATACCGGCCGGCGGCGGTGGCCTTCACCAGCAAGAACGCCGCCTCGCTCGGCCTCGGCGTCAAGGCGCCGGCGTACGGCCGCCAGCGCGAGCTGCTCGAGGGCGCCGTCGTATTCGTGCTCGCCTCGCCGTCGGGCCGCGCCCGCTCGTTCTGGACCATCGAGCCATGGCGTGCCGCTGCCTCTTTCGTGATGGAGCGCCGGCAATTGCGCGAGCGCGCGGCATGAAGATCAGGCGCCGCGCGGCAATCGCCGCGGCGCTGCTTGCGCCGGCCGTGGCGCGCGCCCAGGAGAGAACCGCCATGCTGCAGGACCTGGCGCGGCGCGCCACGATCTATCTCTTCCCCTACTATGAGATGTACCGCACACGCTGGAACGCCACGGTCAACGAGGCCAACCCGGTGCGCGGCAAGCTGAACCGCTTCCTGCATGTGCCGGTGCTCGCCACCCCCAGGAGCCGGGCCGTCACCACGCCCAACACCGACACGCTCTATTCCAGCGCCTGGCTCGATCTCTCGCTCGAGCCGATCTTCCTCACCGTGCCTGACATGGGCGGGCGCTACTACAGCTTCGCCTTCATGAGCCTCAGCACCGACAACTTCGCCTATGTCTGCCGCCGCCTCGACGGCAACCGGCCGCAGCCGCGCATGATCGTCGGTCCGGGCTGGAAAGGCACGGCCGACAGCGACGTGGTGCTGGTGCAGGCGCCGACCAACGGCGTGTGGCTCTTGGGCCGCGTCCTGGTCGACGGGCCGCCCGACCTCGAATCGGTGTGGACACTGCAGTCGCGCACCCTGCTCGAGACGCCCGACATGCGCAACGAGCGACGCATCCTCGAGACCCAGGAGCTGATGCGTCAGCGCAGCTCACCGCCGCCCGAGGCGGTGGCCGACTGGCCGGCCATCAATCGCAACGATCCGTTCGACCTGTTCGAGGTCGGCCTGCGCGCCCTGGGCGAAAGCCCGCTCGGCGAGCGCGACCGCGCGGTGATGGAGTCCCTCGCCGACCTGAAGCTCCGGCCCGGCCGCAAGTTCGATGCCCGCGCCTTCTCGGAAACCGAGCGCGCGGCGATCCAGGCCGGCATCGCCCAGGCGCAGGACGAGATCCGCGCCGCCGGCAAGCACTACGGCGAGACGGTGAACGGCTGGAACTATCCGGCGCGCAATCTCGGCAATTTCGGCGACGACTATCTCTACCGCGCCCACATCGCCCTCACCGCCCTCGCCGCGCTGGAAACTGCCGAGGCGACCTATCTCAGCTGCACCAGCGACGCGGCCGGCCAGGCGCTGGACGGCGGCGGCCGCTACGTGCTGCGCTTCGAGCCGGGCCAGCTGCCGCCCGCCAAGGCGTTCTGGTCGCTGACCTTGTACGAGGTCACGCCCGAGGGCCGCGCCTTCTTCACCGACAACCCGATCGGCCGCTATGCGATCGGCGATCGCACCCGGGGGCTGCGCAAGACCCCCGACGGCGCGCTGGAAATTTACGTGCAGCATGAACGGCCGGCGGGCGATCAGGAGTCCAACTGGCTGCCGGCCCCCGCCGCCGGCCCGATCCGCCTGCTGCTGCGCGCCTACGAGCCGCAGGAGGCGCTGCTAGACGGACGCTACCGGTTGCCGGCGGTGCGAGGCAACTCAACACCCTGACCAGGCGTTAGGCTCCAGGGACAATCAGGAGTCTTGTCATGACCGACATTCCCCGGCGATCGCTCGCCGCGGGCGCCGGCTTGCTTGTCGGCGCCGTGGCTTTGGGCACCAAGGCCCAGCAGAAGAAAGAGGAGGCCCAGCAGATTGCCAGCGCCAACGCGCCGAGCCTGCGTGTCCAGCCCCTGACGTTCAATCCCGAACGCATTCCCGGCCTGTCAGCCAAGTTGCTCACCAGCCACCACGACAATAACTATGCGGGCGCGGTGAATCGGATGAACGCCATCGAGGACCAACTGCTGAAGCTCGACTTCGCCAATGCCCCGCCGTTTCAGCTGAGCGGGCTGAAGCGCGAGGAGCACATCGCCTACAACTCCACCTTCCTGCACGAGCTCTACTTTGCCAGCCTGGGCGAGATGCCGACCCGGCCGTCCGGCGTGTTCTCCGATGCCCTGAACCGCGACTTCGGCAGCCTCGAGCGCTGGCAGGCGGAGTTCGGCGCGACGGCCAAGGCGCTGGGCGGCGGCTCGGGCTGGGTGATCCTCGCCTACTCGGGCCGCGACAAGCGGCTCTACAATCACTGGTCGGCCGACCATTCGATGGCGCCGGCTGGCTCGGTGCCGCTGCTCGCCATCGACATGTATGAGCACGCCTACGCCATGGACTACGGCGCCAACGCCGGCGCCTACGTCGACGCCTTCCTCAAGATCGTGAAATGGCCGAGCGCCGAGCGCCTCTATCGCGAGGCGATGCGGGTCTAGATCTACGTGGCTGCTTGCTAGGCGCCCGGCTGGGCGCGGCGCGATTCTTCCTCGGCACGGGCTTCGATCGCTTCCATGTCGTCGTCGCTCATGCCGAAGTGATGGCCGATCTCGTGGATCAGCACGTGCCGCACGATATGCGGCAGGTCCTCGTCCGATTCGCACCAATAGTCGAGGATCGGACGGCGATAGAGGAAGATGCGGTCGATGTCGTTTGCGACATGGCCGGCGCCGCGCTCCATCATCGACACGCCCTGGTAAAGCCCGAGCAGGTCGAACGGCGAATCGAGCTCCATCGCCTTCTCGACCTCGTCGGACGGGAAGTCGTCGACCTGGATGCGCACGTTGCCGACATGGCGGCGGAATTCCTCCGGGATCGTCGCCAGCGCTTCGGCGGCGATCGCCTCGATGTCTTCCAAGGTAGGCGCGACACTGAAGCAGGGCGTGCGCCGCGGGTTGGTGAAGACCGGCATACTTCCCCCATATAGGAGCCAAGCGCGCTCGCCAAGGTCTTCGCGCGTGACATTGTTCACCATTCTCTGCAGGCCTGTCCCGAAGCTGGCGCGGGATTCGCATGGTCGCGTTCCGGAACGAACCACTCTAAGCTCGCTTGCGTACCCATGCTCCGCTTCCTCGTCCGACGGCTGATCGTCGCGCTGCTCGTCGCGGCGACCGTGATGACACTGGCCTTCATCCTCACGCGCCTGTCGGGCGATCTGGCGACCGCGATCGCCGGCCCCAATGCCACGCAGGCCGATGTCGATGCCGTACGCAAGGCCTACGGGCTTGATCGGCCGCTGGTGACCCAGTTCTTCGACTGGGTCGGCAATGCCACGATGGGGAACCTGGGCGAGAGCTTCTTCTTCAAGAAACGCGTGTCGGAGCTGATCGGCGAGCGCATGCCGGTGACCTTGACGCTCGGCCTCACCGGCCTGGTGATCGCCCTGCTGGTGTCGCTGCCTCTCGGTATCCTGGCCGCCGTGCGCGAGAACACCTCGCTCGACCGGGCGGTGCAGGTAGTGGCCGTGCTCGGTCAGGCCATGCCGTCCTTCTGGCTGGGTCTGCTGCTGATGATCGTGTTCGGCCTGAAACTCGGCTGGCTGCCGATCTCGGGAACCGACTCGTGGCAGAGCTACATCATGCCGGGCGTGGTGCTGGCCTTCTCGGCCATCCCCGCCCTCACCCGGCTGACCCGCGCCGGCATGATCCAGGCGATGGGCAGCGACTATATCCGCACCGCCCGCGCCAAGGGCCTGTCGCGCGCGTCGATCCTGCTGAAGCACGCGCTGCGCAATGCCGCCATCCCGGTGGTGGCGATCGCCGCCGTGCAGCTCGGTTTCATGCTGGGCGGCTCGATCGTGATCGAGCAGGTCTTCGCCCTGCACGGCGTGGGCTTCCTCGCCTGGGAGTCGATCGCCAAGAACGACTTTCCGGTGGTGCAGGCGGTCGTGCTGGTCCTGGCGGTGATCTATGTCGGCCTCACCATGCTGGCCGACGTCATGAACGCCGTGCTCGATCCCCGGCTGCGCGGCGCCTGAGCCCGATGAAGCGCGGCTTCCGCAACGTCGCCACCTGGCTCGGCGCCCTGATCATCGGCGTGGCGGCGTTCTGCGCGATCTTCGCGCCGCTGCTGGTGCCGCACGATCCCTTCGCCCAGGACCTCGGCAAGCGTCTCCTGGTGCCGTTCTGGATGGAAGGCTCCGACCCGCAGCACGTCCTCGGCACCGACCAGCTCGGCCGCGACTATCTCTCGCGCCTGATCTGGGGCTGCCGCATCTCCATGCTGATCGGCGTCACGGTCTCGATCGTGTCGGGCCTGATCGGCATCACCATCGGCGTGCTGGGCGGCTTTTTGGGCGGGCGGGTCGACGATGCCGTGCTGTTCGCCATCACCACGCGGCTTGCCATTCCCGTGGTGCTGGTGGCGCTGGCCGTGGTCGGCCTGCTCGGCAGCTCGATGCCCCTACTGGTGATCACGCTCGGCCTGCTGTTGTGGGACCGCTTCGCCGTGGTGGCGCGCTCGACCACCATGCAGGTGCGCAACCTCGATTTCGTCGCCGCCGCCTGGTGCGCCGGCAGCTCGCGCTTTCGCATCCTCACCCGCGAGGTGCTGCCCAATATCGCGAGCCACCTCGTCGTGGTGGCGACCCTTGAGATCGCGCTCGCCATCCTGCTCGAGGCGGCGCTCTCCTTCCTCGGCCTCGGCGTGCCGCCGCCGCTGCCGTCGTGGGGTCTGATGATCGCCGAGGCCAAGGACTACATGTTCTTCAGCCCGTGGGTGATCGTGATCCCCGGCGTGGCACTGTTCGTGCTGGTGCTGGGCATCAACCTGCTGGGCGATGGCCTGCGCGATCTGTTCGGCGCGAGGTCGGCGTGAGCGCGCTGCTCGAGATCGAGACGCTCGAGGTCGACTTCGCCGGCCGCTCCGGTTCTGCAACGGCCGCGGTGCGCGGCGCCTCGCTCGCCGTCGAGCGCGGTGAGACCCACTGCCTGGTGGGCGAATCGGGCTGCGGCAAGTCGGTGACGGCGCTTGCCATCATGAACCTGCTGGCGCGCTCCGGCCGGCGGCGCGCCCAGCGGCTTTCCTTCCAGGGTCAGGACCTGCTCAGCCTGTCCGACTCCGGCATGGCGCATCTGCGCGGCAACGCCATGGCGATGATCTTCCAGGAGCCGACGACCTCGCTCAATCCGGCCTACACGGTCGGCTCGCAGATGACCGAGGTGCTGCGCCGGCACAAAGGGGCCAGCCAGCGCGCCGCCACCGACCGCGCCGCCGATCTCTTGGCGCGGGTCGGCATCACCGCGCCCGGCCTCCGACTCGGCCAGTTCCCGCACCAGCTGTCGGGCGGCCTGCGTCAGCGGGTGATGATCGCCATGGCGCTGATGTGCGATCCGCAGCTCCTGATCGCCGATGAGCCGACCACCGCGCTCGACGTCACGGTGCAGGCCCAGATCCTGCGCCTGCTGGCCGGCCTGCAGCGCGACCTCGGCCTCGGGCTGCTGCTGATCACCCACGATCTCGGCATCGTCGCGCGGGTCGCGACCAAGGTCTCGGTGATGTACGCCGGCGAAGTGGTGGAAAGCGCCAATACCGCCGAGCTGTTCGCCAATCCCAAGCATCCCTACACCCAGGGCCTGCTGCGCTGCGTGCCGGTGCCGGGCAAGATTCGGCGCGACCAGCCGCTCGGCTCGATCCGGGGCACCGTGCCGCGCATCGCGCCGGGCTTCGAGGGCTGCGCCTTCCGCGAGCGCTGCGACTTCGCCGACGAGACCTGCCGTCACGTCATCCCGCGCCATAGCGCCGGCGCGGCGCATGAGTTCCTGTGCCGGTTGCCGGCATGACCGCGATCGAGGTCCGCAACGTCGCCAAGACCTTCAAGGCCGGCAAGCGCACCGTGGTCGCCGTCGACAAGGTGAGCTTCAGCGTACCCGAAGGCGGCGTGCTGGGCGTGGTGGGCGAATCGGGTTGCGGCAAGTCGACCCTCGCCCGCCTGATCCTCGGGCTGCTCAGGCCAGACTCCGGCGACATCGCGGTCGAGGGCCAACGCGTGCTCGACATGGACCGCAAGGCGCGCGCCCGGCTGATCCAGCCGGTGTTCCAGGATCCGTTCGCCTCGCTCAATCCGCTGGCCAAAGTCGCCGACATCGTCGCCATGCCCCTGGTCGCGCAAGGCAATATCGGCCGCGCCGAGAGGGCCAAGCGGACGGACGAGATGCTGGCGCGGGTCGGGCTCTCCGCCGAGATGGGCCGCCGCCTGCCGTCGGAGCTCTCGGGCGGCCAGCGTCAGCGGGTCGCCATCGCCCGCGCCCTGGTGCTCAGGCCGCGCATCGTGGTGTGCGACGAGCCGACCTCGGCGCTCGACGTCTCGGTGCAGGCGCAGATCCTGAACCTCTTGAGCGAGCTGCGCCGCGACCTCGGCCTCACCTACCTCTTCATCAGCCACAACCTTGCCGTGGTCGAGCATGTGGCGAGCGAGGTGGCGGTGATGTACCTCGGCCGCTTCGTCGAAAGCGCGCCGACCGAGCGGCTGTTCGGCCGGCCCGAGCATCCCTACACCAAGGCGCTGCTCGCCTCGGTGCTGACGCCCGAGCCGGGCCTGGGCGTGCCCGATGTCGGGCTGGGCGACACCCTGCCCGACCCGGCCAACATCCCGCCGGGCTGCCGCTTCCATCCGCGCTGCCCGATTGCCGAGCCGCGCTGCGCGGTCGAGACGCCGCCGCTCAAGCCCCGCGCCGAGGGCGGAGTCGAGTGCCTGCTGGTGTGACACGCAGTGTCATCCCGAGCGCAGCGAGGGACCTTTCTGGATTAGATCCCTCGCTTCGCTCGGGATGAGGCGCCTTTGGCGCCTCACTTCCACTTGGCCAGGTAGAAGCGCGGCAACTCGTCGGGATAGGTCTTGAAGTCGAGGTCCTTGGCGAAGGCGTAGGCGTTTACGTAGGTGTTGATCGGCAGCCAGTAGGCCTTCTCGGTCATGATCTTGATCGCCGCCGAATAGGCCTTGGCGCGCGCCGCCTTGTCGGCGGTGGCGCCGCCCTCGGCGACCAGCTTCTCAAGCTCGGGATCGCGGCTGTAGTTGTCGTTGGCGTCCTTGCCGTACATCACCGGGAAGATCGCCGACACGTCGTTGATCGAGTAGCTGCCCCAGCTGCCCATGTAGAGCGGCGCCTCGCCGCGCCACGCCTTCTGGATGGCCGGCGCCACCTGCAGCTGGTTGATCTTGGCCTTGATGCCGACCGCGCCGAGATAGTTCTGCACCGCCGCAGGCCACGTGGTCGGCTGCACGTAGGTCACCATCTCGATCTCGAAGCCGTTGGGATAGCCCGCCTCGGCGAGCAGCGCCTTGGCCTTGGTTGGATCGTAGTCGTACTTCACCGCGGCGTTGGCGTCGCAGCCGAACTGGCTCGGGAAGCAGGGTGCGGGCGGCACGCGGCTGCCGCCCTGGACCAGCTTGTCGGCGAACTCCTTGCGATTGACCGCGTGCCAGATCGCCTGGCGCACCTTGAGCTTGGTCAGGGGATTGTCGGCGCCCGAGCGGCCGGCGGCATCGATCGACAGATAGCCGATGCGCATCGATTCCTGCTGCACCGCCTGCAGATGCGGCATCTTGTTGATCTGCGCCATCTGGTCGGGGTTGATGTTCCAGATCCAGTCGGCCTGCTTGGCCAAGAGGTTGGTCACCTCGGTGGCGAGGTCGGGCACGAAACGCACCTGCAGGGTCTTGATCGCCGGCTTTCCCTTGGGCGAGCCCGGCCAATAATCCTCGAAGCGCTCGAACACGACCTCCTGGCCCTGGACGTTCTTGACGATCTTGTAGGGGCCCGCGCCGACCGGGTTCTTGGCGAATCCCTCGGGCCCCACCTTCTCGCGATAGGCCTTGGGATGGATCGGCGTCACCATGGCGAGATATTCGAGCGCCGCCGGCGTCGGCCGCTTCATCTTGATGGTCACCGAGAAATCGCCGGTCTTCTCGGCCTTGTCGATCCAGGCGTAGTTCGACGGCGTCGCCACCTTGCTGTCGGGATTGGCCGCCATGTTGATGGTGTAGACGACGTCGTCGGCGGTGAGCGGGCTGCCGTCATGGAACTTCACGCCCTGGCGGATCTTGAGATCAAGGGAGTTGTCCTCGGCGAAACGCCATTCGGTGGCGAGCGAGGGCTTGATCTCGAAGGTCGCGGGATCGCGATGCACCAGCATGTCCCAGGCCTGGTGTGCGAGGATGAGCCCGGTGCGCTGGCTGTTGAAATACATGTCGACGTTGGGGACGGCGTCGACGAACTGGATGCGCAGCGTATCGGCGGCCTTCTCGGCGCGCGCAGACGGCGCGACGGCGAGCGAGGTGGCGGCGACGATGGCGGAACGGCGGGTGATTTTCACGGAAGTCTCCTGGAATTCGGGGCGAGCCTAGCCCCCTTCGCCCCTGCGGGGCTACGGCGGCTTTATCGCCATCTCGATGCTAAAGCCTCCGAAGCTGCGCAGCAGCGGAGGCTGGCTAGGCTCGGCCCCTGCAATGAGGCAAGCTTGGTGCCATCAGAGGAGGAACCGCATGACTGCGAAACTGACAGGCAAGGCACGCAGCGACGCGCTCGGCTCGCTCAAGGGCTGGGCGGAGGTGGCAGGCCGCGATGCGATCCACAAGAAATTCCAGTTTACCGACTTCAACCAGGCCTGGGGGTTCATGACCCGGGTAGCGGTGGCCGCCGAGAAGGCCGACCACCACCCAGAGTGGTCGAACGTCTACAACCGCGTGGAGATTGTGTTGTCGACCCACGACGCCGGTGGATTGAGTGCAAAAGACATCGAATTGGCCAAATTCATCGACTCCGTCGCCGCTTGATCCACAGGGAACATTGCGGACCGCGCCCCGTTGTATCGGTCACCACGGAGGCCGCCATGATCACCGCTGACGACAACGGCACACTCGAGAAGTTCCATCTCGGCCTCAGCGCCGATGGACAGAGCTGCCTGATGATCTTCCTCGACGAGGAACGGCGGACGATCCGCTACACCGCCGATTTCGCCCAGTTCAGCGCCTTCATCGCGAGCCTCAACCGCGCCGCCGCCGAGATAGCGCGCCGCCGCTCAGCGTTCGGCGAGGAAGAGGAGTCCGTGCCGAGCGGCGCGATGAACGTCACCTTCGCCGAGTTCCAGCTCAGCCACGACGACGATTACATCGAAGGCGCGCTGATCGGCGAGTCCGGTGAGATCGTCGGCATCCGCATGCATCCCGACGTCGCTTGCCAGATCACGCGGGCGATGCTGATGACCGCGCCCGCCGCGAGCAGCTGCTGATCCATCGCAGGGCTACTTGCTGAGACCCGCCTGCCGGTAGTAGGCCAACAAGCCCGCATGCAGCACCGAGGGATCGGTGATGGCGGCGAGCGTGTTCCTGGCCGTCGTCTCCGCCAATTGCGGCGAGGGCTTGGCTTCCGCCTGGTGCAGCGCCTTGGCCAATCGCGCCACAATCGCGGCATCGAGGTCGGGCCGCGCCATCACGAAGCTCCATGAACCGACTGAGGGAATCGCCGCGTCCTGGCCGGGGTAGCTGCCGGCCGGCTGGCTGATCGGCTTAAGGAACGTGTGCTTGCCGAGGATACGCTGGATCTCCTGGGCGTCGGGCGCGATGAAGCGGCCGCCCTCCTTGCTCGTCATCACCGTCTTGAAGCCGGGCCAGCCTGCACCGCCGCCCCACAGCGCCGCGACCCGGCCATCGAGCACCATCGCCGGGCCATCGCCCGCCTTCTCGAGATAGACCGGCTGGAAGTCCTTGGCGGCGTCGAGCCCGAGACCATTCATGACATAGCGGCCGAGGATCACCAGGCCCGAGCCCGCCGCACCCCAGGCGACCGCCTTGCCCTTGAGGTCGGCGATGCGGCGGTAAGGACTGTCGGCCCGCACGACAAAAAGTCCGGCGGTCGGATACATCGCCGTCAGCACCTTGAGCTTGGCCGGCGCCCGGCCGATGCCGGCCAGCGACTCGTGCACCACCTCGCCCTGCACCAGCGCGATGTCGAGCGTGCCCGCCTCGAGCCGCGGCACGTTCTCGGTGCTGCCCTTGGTATTGATCGCCTCGATCTCGAGCGCCGGATCCTCAGCCTTGATGGCGGCGATGAAAGCCTCGCCATAGACCGGGAAGCCGCCGCCCGGAGTCGCGGTGCCGAGTTTGACCTTGATGGGCTGGGGGGCCGATTGGGCGCGGGCGGTGGTGCTCATGGCCAGGGCGCCGAGGACTAGTGCTCGCCGGCGCAACGATGGACCTCGATGGTGAGGTGGCTGAGCTCGCGCATGCCTGAAAGCTTGTCGCGATAATGCTCGACCGGCTCGGGGCTATCGGACACCAGCGAGACGATGGCGCCGTGATGGCCGGGCCCCAGCCGCCAGATGTGCAGGTCGGCGATGCGGTCGTGGCCGACCTCGAGGCGGCTCTTGATCGCCTCGGCCAGCGCCTTGTTGGGCGTGGCATCGAGCAGGACGGCGCCGGCGTCGCGGATCAGGCCCCACGACCAGTGGGCGATCACCAGGGCGCCGACGATGCCGATCACGGGATCGAGCCAGGTCCAGCCGAAGGTCCAAGCCGCCAGCAGGCCCGCGATCGCCAGCACCGAGGTCAGCGCATCGGCCAGCACATGCCAGTAGGCCGAACGCAGATTGTGGTCGTGATGATGGTGGTGGTCGTCGTGATCGTGGTGGTGCTCATGATGATGGCCGTCACCCAGCAACCAGGCGCTCAAGAGATTGACACCCAGCCCGACAGCGGCAATCGCCGTGGCTTCGGCATAGTGGATGGTGACGGGCTGGAACAGGCGCAGGATCGACTCATAGCCGATGCCGAGCGAGATCATGGCCAGCACGATGGCGCTGGCGAAGCCCGCAAGATCGCCGAGCTTGCCGGTGCCGAAGGTGAAGCGCGGATCGCGCGCATGAGAGCGGGCGAAGCGGTAGGCGAAGGCGGCGATGGCGAGCGCCCCGGCGTGGGTCGACATGTGCCAGCCGTCGGCCAGCAGCGCCATCGAGCCGAACAGCGTGCCGCCCACGACCTCCGCCACCATCATGGTCGCGGTCAGCGCCACCACGGCCCAGGTGCGCCGTTCGTTGCGATCGTGCGCAGCGCCGAGGAACACATGATCGTGGCGCCAGTCGGCGAGCGTATGGCTGTGCACGAGCGGCCTCCTATTCCTGCTTGAGGTAAGGCTCGACCTTTCCGGTGAGCTTGATGGTGAGCGGGTTGCCCTTGCGATCGACGGTGCGGCCGACCGCGACGCGGATCCAACCCTCGCTCACGCAATATTCCTCGACGTTGGTCTTCTCCTGGCCGTCGAACTTGATGCCGACGCCTTTGGTCAGCAGAGCCTCGTCATAGTGCGGGCTCTTGGGATTGGTCGAGAGACGGTCGGGCAAGGGGATGTCTGACATGCCCGACTATGTACGTCGTCAGGGTGTCGGGCGGAAGACCCACAGCGCCGCGGGTTCGCGCCCGCTTGCCCGCACGGCGACGAACAGCCGATCGAGGTCGGGCACGAACAGCGAGGTTCGCGCGCCCGATATCGTTGGAATGCGTTCCTTGTGAGCCCAGCCTTGCGCATTGCGCGCAAAGACGTCGACCGCACCGGCCCCGCAACTGGCGTAGAGGCGATGGCGGCGGGCATCGAGGAAGACGTCGTCGGAATCGTCGCACAGGTCGAGAGTGTTCACGACCGTGCCGTCGCGACCGGCGAATACCACCAGTTTCGCCGGCCGACGGAAGGCGACGAAGACCTGGCCGCCGTCGTTGTCGACCGCCATGGGAAAGTTCGATCGCAGGCCGGGCACCTGCCACGACGCGACCTGTCGTTTCGCCACGATATCCATCACCGCGACATGACCGGCGTCCGGCACATTGACGAAGGCGCGCCCTGTCGCCGGATCGAGCTGGAAGGATTCCGGATGCGCCTTGAGCGGCAGGTCGGCGACCCGGGCGTAGCTCGTGGCATCGATCACCGCGAGCGCGCCCTTGCCATAACCGACGAACACGCGGCTGCCCGAGGCGTCGAGGCGGACATTGTCCGCATCATCGCCGAGCTCGATCCGGCCTTTCGACGACAGGTCCGCGGCGCCTAGGATGTGCACCGATCCGTCGCCGGCGTTGGCAACCCAGACCTCAGCGCTTGCGCGGACATAGCCGATGCCCTGCG
>Ga0306921_10000254_pt1 | contig 43682 bp, 42 predicted proteins | sample sta12Cox44000080_FD_203760 | JGI IMG/M metagenome (GOLD analysis project Ga0306921, IMG submission 203760) | Lab enrichment of tropical soil microbial communities from Luquillo Experimental Forest, Puerto Rico - statoxic.12C.oxic.44.000.080 (v2)... | ecosystem: Environmental > Terrestrial >... | reverse complement strand
CTAGCCTAGGATTGCAGATTCGAGAATCCTAAACTCGGGTATGTGACTCCCAGGGAAGTAAGAAAGTCGGAATGGCCAGACGCGTAAGCACTAGCGGCCTCAATAGGCACTCCATCGCCTGTCTGCGAGCGCGTACGCTGCTAATCGGCATAGGGAGAGTGGTCGCCTACTCTCCCCTGCCACACCACCAGGACATGCGGGTCCGCATCCGGCGGTTCCGTAAGGTTGAGCCCGCGAGGGCCGGAGGTTCGATTCGTCTTTCGCCACAAGGGCTTCGCCGCTCGGCAGGTTCCGTTTCGGCTTCACCGTCTTCTGAACCTGTAAAGCTCAGCCGAAGCTGATTGGCTGGCGCCATGCCACCTGTGAGTCCGACGTTCTATTATTCGCGCTTACGGTTTGGGCCTTCCTCACTCGCGTGAGTACTACGCCCGCTGCTGACTGCTGCTGCAGGGTCAGGATGAATCGCTTCACCCTCAGTCACGATTCCGAGACATGCAGCAGCTCTCCCGAGATAAGTTCAACAGCCTTCCGCGCGCAACCACCGAATTTACGCTTTGCGTCTTTGATAGATATGGGCTTCGCGATCATTGGCCGCTCGCCCGACGCTCACGCCTCAGATCCGGTTCTTGTACATTGGCTCGCGCTTTTGCTCCACGCTTCCCGACGCCCTTGCGTTTCGCTATCACTTCACCACTATCAGGTAGTGAAGAGGACTTTCACCTCCAAGCTGTCGAACATGCTCGGCGTACCAAAACAGAGGAGCCGGCCTTGCGGCCGGCCCCTTATGTTCTCAACTCTGCAACACGCTTCGAAAGTCAAAGGTTAGAAGATAAACTTCGCGGCCAGTTGGACCAGGCGCGAACCCTCAGGGCTCGGCCCATTGTTTACAAATGGCCGTAGGGCTGTTATTCGTCCGAACGTCGGGGAGGCAACATCGCTTGTGCCAGCCGCGTCATTCGGATTCCCGAAATTCGCGTGGTTGAACACGTTATAGGCCTCTAGGCGAAGCTGGATCGCGGTGCGTTCCGTTATCTTCGTATCTTTCTGGATGGAGGCGTTCGCACCCCAATAACCCGGTCCGTAAAGGAATCCGCGGGGAACCGTGCCAAGGGTGCCGACCTGATTGTCGGAAAACGTAGTTGGATCGAACCATAGGTGATCGGGTGACTTCCGCGGATCGAGAAGGTGCGGAGCTGATACGATATCGGGTCGATCGGGGCAGGCATAGAAGGTATAGGTTATCGAGCACACTAGAGAAAGTTCGTTCGTGTCCTCCAGATTAATCGGGAAGCCCGTCTGACGGACGGTCGAACCAGTCAAGCGCCAGCCACCCAACACTCTTGGCAAAAAATTCGGCTTTGGGAGTTCGTAACTGAACACGAGCGTGAAGCGGTGGCGCGCGTCAAACGCCGAAGCGCCGTAATCTCGCGCCCGGCGGCCGTATGGGTCGAATGAACCGGCATTTTGAAATGCTACGTCTTCGAAGCTGGAGCCGGTGTCGAACGAATGCGCATAGGTGTAACTCGTCAGGAACGTTAAACCGTGAGTTAAACGCTTGTCTCCGGTGATCTGAAGTGAGTTGTAGTTGGAGGTGCCAATTGTGTGCTGCATGCCGCTGTTGCCCCAAACATCGCCAGGAAACACGAAGAGATTGGGGAAATTCACGGGCGCTTGATCTCCATTGCTCGCACAGTCCGGGGTGGCAAGGCACGTCTGCACGCCCGCTGGGGTCATCGGGTTGAAACTGAATGCCGAAACGAGGTGGCGGCCCTGGGCACCCACATACCCAACTCTCAAGATGATGCTGGACGGGAACTCGTGCTCGACTGTCAGGTTGTAGTTCATGGCATAGGGAATGGTCAGTTTGGGATCAACCACATTTATGGAGAATGGAAAAAACTGGCTAAAGTCGATTGCGGCACCGGCGGTGGGAGCTGTGTATGGAAACTTATTGGGTAGGCTCCCTCTTCCAGCGATATCCGTCCAGGGATCAGGGAACGATGGCACTAAACCGATGTCGCCGACGCCGCTGCTTGTTTGACCAATTGGCGGAGAGCCCAGATCTTGCAAGTTCAACTCCTCTTCGCCACGGTTGAAATAGATTCCGAAACCTCCGCGAATCGATGTCTTACCCTTTCCTCCCGTCATTGCCCAATCCGGAGAATAGGCGAAACCCACGCGGGGACCGAAGTGGTTGTACTTCGTGCTCGCGCCGCCGTATTTATCGCAGTGTGAGTCTCCTGGAAAAGCGTAACCGAGCGGAGCGGTTGGGAAGACTTTCGATTGCTGACCGGGCACCAAACACGCCCGCGATAAACCTTGGTTTTGGTACTCTGCGATTGGCGTGTCGATCTGATAGCCAACGCCAAATATCAGCGTCAGGTTATTTTTGAACCGCCATTGATCCTGTGCGTAGGAGTAGTGTTCATAGGCGTCGGCAATGATCACTTGACCAGAGCTCTGGTTATAACTTGTTGGGATGCCCAGCAGAAAATTCAAGCCGGGATCGCCAGTCCCATACTTCGCGCTGTTGGTGTAATTGAACGAGCCATTATTCCGTGCGCCGAACGGATTCCACACTTGGAACTTACGTCCATCATAGCCAAACTTCAGGCTGTGTCTCCCCTTGATCCAACTGAAACTGTCTGAAAGCTGATAGGTCTGGTCTTTGCGTGGTTGGGGGCCATTGCTGGTAAAGCCGAGGTTAAAGTAGCCATTAATCGTCATTCTCGGATAGCCGGCCCCCTGTGGAATCTGCGGAAAGATATTCGAAAATCCCACGCTCGCCGGTGTAACGAGTTTCTGAGGGGTACCAGTATCGAAGTTGAGCCGCGTATATCCAGCACGGAATTCGTTCACGGTGCTCGCAGTGAACGTATGCTGCCAGGCCGTAGTGAACTGCTTTGTATAAGGAACGCTCTTATCCCCGAATCCAGGCAAACTTGCGGCGCTAAACGCGATATCGTTGAGCGTGTGCTGATCGTTCGCGTAGCCGTAGAACCAAAGCGTATCTTTGGAGCCGAAGTTCTGGTCGAGTCGGCCGAGGTACTGATCGGTAGAAAGCTTGGTGAGCGGGTTGAACGAATACAACCTGCAGCCTGGTGTGCCGCAGTTTGGAAGCGGTACGAAATCCTTCACCAGTTGCGCTGCCAACGGATTGTAATCTGACGTAGGCACAATTCCCGTCGGAAAGATCGTCGCCCAAGGTGTCCCGGCAGGGTAGGTAGTGCCGTTCGAACCCACAATTGGAAATGGATTCGTCTTTGTGGCACTCATCTTCGCCGGATTCCAGATCCCGTTCAGCATATCTTGTGTAAAAACGTTCGTCGTTCCGTTGCTGTTCGCTCCGGGCTGGCGAGCACGAGTGTCCTGCAATCCGAAGAAGAAGAACGTCTTGTTCTTCCAGATCGGTCCACCAATGGTGCCTCCGAATTGGTTTTGATGAAAGATTGGGGGATTCTTATGGAAGAAATCATGCACGTTCAAGAAGGTGTCTCGATAGAACTCAAACGCACTACCGTGAAAGCTATTGGTTCCCGATTTGGTGACGGCATTCAAGATCGCACCGGAGTTGCGTCCAAATTCCGGGTTGATCGTGTTGGTCACGAGCTTGACTTCTGCGATGGCGTCGGGATTCGGTGGCGCCAAAGGCGAGTTCAGTGGCAGATCGTTGGAGTCGTTGCCATTTACCAGGTAGCTGTTCTGCTGTCCCTGGCTCCCGTTGGTTGCAAAGTTACTGTTAAATCGAGTATCCGGAATTACCACCCCGGGAAGCGTCTGCTGAAGGAAAATGTAGTTGCGGCCGTTCAGCGGGAGCTGGGTGATCGTCGTACTGCTGATCGTGTTGGTCAGCTGCATGCTGGCCTGCTCGACTTGAGGCTTGTCAGCTTCGACGAGGACGGTTTCAGAAACTGACCCGAGCTCAAGAGAGATATCCAGGACGAGAGTTTGGTTCAGCCCAAGATGAATAACGTTCGCTCGGTAGGTTTTAAATCCTTGCTGTTGCACAACAATGGAATAGGTTCCAGGCGCCGGAAGGTTTAAGAATTCGTACTCCCCGCTTGCTCCAGTTCGAGTCGTCTTCGCAATTCCCGTATTTGTGTTCGTCACCACGACTTCGACACCGGTCATGCTGGCTCCGGCTGAGTCGGTTACGGTTCCGCGGATTCTGCCGTAAACGTCGTCGGCCCAAGCCGTCTGTACCAGCATGTGGCCCGTTGTCAGAGCAACTACGACCGCCATCGCGACGGTTAGAGACGCAACTGTGAAATATCCCAGGACACGTTTCATAACTTTGCCCCCAATAGGAATTGAGAGATAGGCCCTGTCAAATTGGTTTGCGTAGGTGCAATAGGTTAGCCAAATTGGCACAACTTCAGGCGGCAAGCTTAACTATAGATTTATGTTTAGGTTACGCTAGCTGAGATGGCCATGGTGTCTGTTTATTTTTTGTCAGCAATCCGGAGATCCGGAGGTAATATGAAAATATGGATTTTCGCTAAAGTGTTGGTTAAACAGGGATGGATCACTCCTTTCAGCACTATGATTCGCCCGCCGAAACTCGGATTTCTTGGTCCAATTTAATCAATGCCACCTGTGGCGCGCCGCAGACGGACGAACGCCGGACGGCGGACAAGTGCTCCTGTTGGTACTGCTAGTTACGGCGTCGGTCGTTTCGTGCGGGAACGTGGGGCGGTCGGATGATGTGAGAGCGATATTAAGGCGAAGATGTTCTCGGAGCAGTGCTTAAGGCGGCGACTGTGGACGTTTCGAGGCGCGGTCGGGAAGTAACACTGAGTGGGCAAGTGCCGAATGACTCGGCGCGGCGCCGCGTAGAAGATTGCGAGCCAGTCGAAAAAAACACTCTCGCGCAAGGCCGCGAGGCCAAATCCGTCCGCCGAGGCTCAAGGCGCGGAGCGGGTGCGGGAGCCGCGACGTCAACGGATCCCGCCGCGACTGCGCTGACGGCGTAACCCGCCACACCTGCAGCACCGGCGGCGCTTCCGCCGCCGCAACCGCGGACGGTGACCCTGCCATCTGGCGCGATCGGTGCGAACGATTGATTTGATTGATTCGTCGGTGACTTCGACAGGGCAGGCCTTTAGGGCGTTACTGGATGCGCCGATCGTGGTGGATGATCGGGTGATTGTTCCCCCAAGGTGCGGATGTGTACGTGAAGCGGGAGAATGCCAAGTCGGCAGGGAAAATATCGCTGGAAAAATCGAACTGGCGCTGGCACGGCAAAGCGTCGTGTTTCAGGGGAGGACGTACTACGTCACGACCTCTGATGTGAAGCAGTCAAGAGGAAAACCGCGCGGCAAAAATTGGCGGCGGCGCAGCGTCAGGAGCACTCATTGGCGCACTGGCGGGCGGCGGAAAAGGTGCCGCGATTGGCGCTGCCGGCGGGGCGGGAACTACCGTGCAGGTTTTCACCAAAGGCAAGCAGGTGAAAATTCCTTCCGCAGACTCGCCTGGACTTCACGCAAGAGCAGCCGTTTGACATTACCCATCTTCCGAGTAGAAAATCGCAGCGCTTGACGTCCGGGCAACCAGGCTCGGATCAGCCGGCCGATAGGCCGAACGTATGTTCCGATCAACCGCAGTCGAACTGACCTGATGAAACGAGCCCAGCTGGATCAGTATTCACGCCGCAAATTTGTTCAATGCGCAGGAGCTCTAGCGGCGATTGCGCCGGCTGCGGCTCTGCCCAGGGCAAAAACAGAAAACGCGGACGACAATCCCCTGCCCCCGGCCTTTTCGCAGTTACAGCCGCTCGGGTCGCGCGTAAAGCCGATCACTTCCGACGAGTATCAGTGGCGAATCGCAAGAGCCCAGAAACTGGCGGCCGAGCTCGATCCGAAGCTGGACGCGCTTTTTCTGGCCACGGGAACGTCGTTGTATTACTTCTTGGGCGTGCACTGGTGGCCGAGCGAACGTTTGCTGGGCGTGCTGATTCCACAACGGGGCGAGCCCGTCGTTGTCTGCGCGGCATTTGAGGAGGGGCGGTTTCGCGAGCAGCTGCGCTTCCCCGCCGAAGTGCACGTATGGCAGGAGGATGAGAGTCCGACCAAGCTCGCGGCCAAGGCCCTGGCGGGTCGTGGATTGCGGACGGGGCGCATCGGCGTGGAAGAAGCGACGATGTTCACCTTCTACGATCATTTGCGGCAGGCGGCGCCGGGTTTTGAATATGTTTCGGCCGATCCGGTGACGATCGAATGCCGCGGCGTGAAATCCGCGCATGAACTGGAATTGATGCGGCTGGCCTGCGAAGCGACCTGCGATGTCTATCGCGCCGTGTTTTCCTCGCTGCACGAAGGCGTTACGCAGGGAGAAATCAGCAAGCTGGTGGAGTCGGGATTTGCAAAGATGGGGCTGCGGGGCGACGCGTTGGTGCTGACCGGGGCTTCGGCGGCATTGCCGCACGGCACGGTGAAGCCGCAGAGCCTGAAAGAGGGCGATGTCATTCTGATTGACGGCGGCTGCAAAGTCGAGGGCTATTCGTCGGATGTGACGCGCACCGGCGTTCTGGGCAGGCCCGCGGAGAAGGTCGAACGCACCTATGAAACGGTCCGGAAAGCGCAGGACGCGGCGCTCGATGCGGCGCGCAGGGGGAGATGGTCGGGAACCGTGGATGATGCGGCCCGTCAGGTCATCACCGGGGCGGGCTACGGGCCCGACTACAAATTTTTCACGCACCGCCTGGGACACGGCATAGGACTAGACGGGCACGAGCATCCTTATTTGGTGCGCGGCAGTAAGACAGTTTTGGCCCCGGGAATGACGTTTTCGAACGAGCCGGGGGTGTACATACCGGGCGAATTTGGATTGCGCTGTGAAGATGTGATGGTCGTCGCGGAAGACGGGCCCGCGCACCTTTTGACTCCGGGCTTCCAGGTTTCGCTCGAGAAACCGCTTGGCTAAGGCCGGTCGGGCGCCATGGCGTCCTTTTCCGCAAGACCCGCGCAAAAATCGACGACGCGGGACTCAGCCCAGAAGCGTTCCGAGCCGGATTGACCCGAGATGAAGGCGCAGTGGCCGCCGTGCTCCGGGGCGCTAACGGTGATTGCCGGGTTTTGCTCGACGCCACTCGCGCGAACCGCTTCATAAGGAACAACAGGATCGTCCTGTGCGGTGATCAAGAGAGACGGAACCCGAATCCTGTCGACCACGCTCTTTGCGCCGGCGGTTTCGTAATATTCCTGGGCGTCGCGATAGCCGAAACGAGGAGCAGTAATGGCGTCGTCAAATTCGCGGACCGTGCGGATGGGGCCAAAGCCATTGCTCGGATATTCCTGCGGGAAAAGTTTGGCTTTCCTGGCGTAGCGAGCCATCAAGCCAGCGACGAAATGGCGCTGGTAGAAAAAGTTGTCCGCTCGTTCGAGTGCATCCGCGCAAGCCGCGAGGTTCACCGCCGGGCAGACCGCAGCGATTCCATAGAGGGCGGACGGCGCGCATGCGCCCAGTTCGCCGGCCATCTTCGTGACCAGGTTGCCGCCCATGGAGTAACCGGCGAAGAAAATCTTCCTGAAGCCGTCCGGGCCCGAAAGTTCCTCGAGAATCGCGCGATAGTCGGAACTCATCCCGGAGTTATAGAGAGTCGGCGTGAGAAGTTCGGTCCCGCCGCAATTGCGCTGATTGAGACGAATCACATGGAAGCCGCGGGCCCAGGCCTTTTCAGCGATACCGCGCATGTAGCTCGAATCGCTCGAACCTTCAAGACCGTGAACCAGAACCAGGACCGGATGGGAATTGTCCCGCCCTCGCTGCCAGTGGCACCGGCCCAGAATTTTGGATGCAGGCTCGACCTGGAAAAGTCGATCTTCGGCCTGAGGCAGGGTGAAGGTGCGCCACCAAAAGGCCGATGCGACGGTCATGACATGACCGTTCTTCAGCAGCGGATGGGGGCTGAAGGCAGGCATAAGCGGTGGCATTTCAACAATGTAAGCGACGCGGCGGGATCCGGCAACTGCAGACGGCAACCATCCAAGCAGATCTTCGTTCCCTGAGGGCTAACATGGGACCAGCCACCACCGTCTTAGTCCAGGGGCGACGAGTGCGCGGATGATGACATGGCTGCTGTGGGGCGTATGCACCTCGGAGCGGGCGTAGCCGGCGTGGTTTCGGACGGAAGAGCGGATGCGTCGGATGAAGCACTGGTGTCTCTAGCCCGGAACGGGGATCGCTGTGCCTTCGGCGCGCTTTATGAGCGGTATGCGCGGATGGTGCACGGAATTCTGCTGGCGCGCGTGCCCCCTCAGGTCGCCGAGGATCTGCTGCAGGACGTCTTCCTGCAGGCGCTGCCGCGGCTCGGCTCGCTGCGTGATCCTTCGCGATTTGGCGGCTGGCTCGCGGCGATCGCCCGGAACCGAGCCCATGACCATCACCGGCGGTCGCGGCCGATGGAGGAATGGAGCGAAGCGAGCGGGGCCAAGGGCGCGGGACAGGCCCCTGGCGAAAGCGTTTCTGACGGGCTGCTTCTCCTCGAGGCGGTGCGATCGCTGCCCGAAGCGTACCGGGAGACGTTGATCCTTCGTTTTGTGGAAGGAATGACGGGACCGGAGATTGCGGAAAAGACCGGCTTGAAGCACGGGTCGGTGCGGGTCAATTTGTGCCGCGGCATGGAGATGCTGCGGGAAAAACTCGAGAAGAAGATAGCCACAAGGTCCTGAGGCAATGAGATGAAAAGCGACTATTTGTGGGACGGATCGGGAGTGCCCGACCCCGAACTAGAGAGAATCGAGAAAACGTTGCGCCAGTTTCGCAGCCGTGCCGACGCGGCCGCGCTCGAGGCCTTAGAGCGTGGCTTCGCAGCCCATCGTTCGCAAGGCGTTTTGGGCGCTTGGAGATGGCCGCGCTTCCTAGCTGCTTCGCTTGCAGCTACAGGAGTCGCGGCGGGAGTGGCCGGATTGTTTCTGCGGGGGCCTTCCCCGTCCCAGGTGTCCGGGTGGGAGGTGGCGCGGGTTGATGGCGAGCCCGTGGTTGGTTTCTCTCCGGTGCAAGCTGGACGAGAACGGGCGCAGCTTCGTGTCGGGGAGACGCTCGTCACGGACGATCGCTCGCGCGCTTCCCTGCAGGTTGCCGAGATTGGAGAGCTGATGGTTGATCCGGGCTCGCGCTTGCGATTGCTCGAGACCGGTTCGCGTCGCAAGCGGATCGCGGTGGAATTGGGAACGATCCATGCGGCGATTTGGGCGCCGCCCGGTGAGTTCGTGGTGGACACGCCTTCTGCTACCGCCGTGGATTTGGGTTGCGCCTATTCCCTGACCGTAGCGGAAGACGGATCTGGCACGTTGCGGACAAAGCTCGGATGGGTGGGCTTTCACGAGAGCGGGCACGACTCCTTCATTCCCGCAGGCGCGATGTGTTTGACGCGGCCGCGGGAAGGGCCGGGCACGCCCTACTTTGAGGACTCCTCGGAAAAACTTCGAGCGGCACTGCACGCACTGGACTTCGGACGGCTAGACCCATCCGACCGCAAGGAAGCCCTTCGCACCGTACTCGGCGAAGCCCGGCGCCGCGATGCCTTCACGCTGTGGCATTTGCTCCAGCGCGTAAACGACGAAGAGCGGCCTATGGTCTATGACCGGCTGGCGAAGCTGGTGAAGGCGCCCGACGGAACAACGCGCGAGCGAACGCTCGAACTTGATCGAGCGACGCTCGATCGGTGGTGGAACGCATTCGATCTGGGTGACATCGGTGTGTGGCGGTATTGGGAGCAGCAGGAGGCGCCGCGCATGAAAAAGGCAGCCAGTTAACACACTTCGCTCAAGCCCCGTCTTTTCGAGTTGTCGGTGCCCACCCGACAGACGGAGGCCAGCATGAAGAAGAATTCGAGGACGATTCGACCGGCTCTCACTACCTTGGCTGTGTTGTTTCTTGCGGCTGTCTCGGCATGGGCAGGACCACCGCTGATTTGCCATGCTTTTGATATCGGCGACGCCAAATCGCTGCCGTGGGTGAGCCACGACTGGAACCTCAGCGGCGCGGAAGACTACAACACCAAGAACCTGCCGGACGACACCATTGCCATTCTCGAGCGCGGTTCCAGAACAACCCTAGTGCACATGGAAACGCTGCGGCGGGCGACACTTTACGCCCGTCTGGATCCGAACGCGGCCAAGCAACTGCTGCTCAAATTGACAGCGCGGGCGGAAGCTTCGGCCAGTTCGGCCGCGCCGGATGCGCTAGCGATTTTCGACGCAGGTTATCTCGCCGAGGCCTACAAGCAGTGGCTAGGCGAAGGCTCGAGGAATCCCGCGAACGGAATGGATGGTTATGCGCTCGTCAACAAGGCGATCCAGTTACAGGGAAGCGATGCGCAGATGGAGTTCGCAGCGGCCCTGGTCACGTTGGGCGGGCCCGCGGCCGAGCACCAAGCGCACGCCGCGAAGGCGCTGGCCGGAGCAAAAACGGACCAACTCCTCGCGCGGAACCTGAACTCGCATTTTCTCGGCCGCTCGCAAACGATGGCGGAGATGATCACGCGCGGGCCCGAAACCAAGGTGGCCAAGCAATGAATACCGGTCTGAGACTGCCCCCAAGGGGCGGACGATGGATGGCGGCCGCGTTCGCGGGCATCGTCGCACTGGGTTTGCTCACGGCGTTCGCAGGCGCCACCGGCGCACAACAAAGCGACCTTGTAGCGCATGAGTGGGGCACGTTCACCTCGATTGCGGGAAATCGAGGCGCGGCCGTTTCGTGGTATCCATGGGCTACGCCTTCTGACCTGCCAGATTTCGTGGAGCATCTCGAAGCGAGAGAGTTCAAACTGGGCCTGAACGGGACCATCCGCATGGAGACTCCGGTCATCTACTTTTACTCGTCGAGGGAGACCACAGTGTCCGTGCACGTCAGCTTCGCGAAAGGCCTGATCACCGAGTGGTATCCGCATGCAACGCGATGTACGCCGAATGGCGGCAACCAGTCTAACGTGTCGCTTTCTCGGAACCTATCGGACGGCAGCGTGAGCTGGGCACGTATCGTTCTGAAACCTAATCAGGAGGGCGAACTGCCGGCCGAGCGTGCGGCGAGCAGATACTACGCGGCGCGTGCGACAAGCTCAACGCCGCTGCAAGTCTCCGCGCCAGGAGGAAAGCAGTATGAGAAATTTCTTTTCTACCGAGGTGTGACCTCGGAAGCGAGTCCCGTGTCGGCTAGAGTCCTATCGGACGGAAGAATCGAAGTCACAAATCTCAGCGGAGAGTCCGCTACCCACGTGTTCCTGTTCGAACGACGCGGCAAGTCTCTGGGAATCCGCTCCCTGACAAGTGTCGAAGCGACTGCGGTAATAGACGCGCCCGGGCTCGATGGAACGCTCGCGACGGCGGCAGAAGAGATTCGTGCGGCGTTGCTCGATCAGGGGCTCTACCCCGATGAAGCGCAAGCCATGCTCGAAACATGGAAGGACTCATGGTTCGAAGAAGGATCGCGGCTGCTTTACCTGGTACCGGGTGGGTTCGTAAATCGCGTACTGCCTCTCGCCATTTCGCCTGAGCCGGGACAAACCACGCGGGTGTTCGTAGGTCGGCTGGAGCTGGTTACGCCGGGGACGCGAACCGCCATCCTGTCGGCGCTGGCCTCGGGAGATGAACGGACGCTCCAGAAGTACAACCGCTTTCTCGAGCCGATGCTGCAGATTCTGCTCGAGAAGGCGTCAGACTCCCGAGAGGCCCAGAGGATCCGCGAGCGGCTGAAGCAGTCCTATTCGCCGCTTGTCGCGGTAGCCCGCGAGAACGGATCGGTTTTCCCCTAACGGCGTGCTATAAGGACGTAATCGGCGGGCGGGGACCTCCGTCTAGCAGCCAACTTGACCGATCTTTTCTCTTGCCCGTAGAATAGAAAATTCACGGTGATTCATTTTTTCGATTTGATGAGTTCTTCTCGCGGCCCAGCGGCCACCCGCTGGGCTGCCTTGTTTTAAGAAGCGAATTGTGCGAAAGGCAGGAATGATGGAAGGTGCAATCCTGGAGGGGCTGACTTTTGACGACGTGCTGCTGGTGCCGGGAAAGAGCTCCGTCCTGCCAGCGGAAGTGAACACACAAACGCACTTCACGCGCAAGCTGAAGATCAACGTGCCGCTGGTGTCTGCGGCCATGGACACCGTCACCGAGTCGCGCCTGGCCATTGCCATTGCCCGACAGGGCGGGATCGGGTTGATTCATCGAAACATGGCGATCGACCGGCAAGCCGAAGAAGTGGACCGGGTGAAGCGGTCGGAAAGCGGAATGATCGTCGATCCGGTGACGATTTCTCCGGACATTACCTTGCGGCAGGCTTTGGAGATCATGACCAAGTACCGGATCTCGGGGCTGCCGGTGACGCGCGGGACACGGCTGACAGGCATCCTGACCAACCGCGATCTGCGCTTCGAGAAGGATCACGCGCAACTTGTAAGCGCGGTGATGACCAAGGCAAACCTGGTGACAGTGCCGGTTGGGACCACCCTCGAAGACGCGGAAAAGATTCTGCAGAAGCACCGCATCGAGAAGCTGCTGGTCGTAGATCAGGACTTCAATCTCAAAGGGTTGATCACCGTAAAGGATATTCAAAAGAAACTGGAGTACCCGAGATCGGCGAAGGATGATCAGGGGCGCCTGCTGACGGGAGCCGCGGTCGGAGCGACCGGCGACTTCCTCGAGCGCGCGATCGAGATGGCCAAGGTCAAAGCGGACGTGCTGGCCGTGGACACGGCACACGGCCATACCAGCAAGGTGATGGAGGCGATCCAGGCGATCAGGCATCGCTTGCCCGAGATGCAGCTGGTGGCGGGAAACGTCGCTACCTTCGAGGCCGCCAAGGACCTGATCGCGTTGGATATCGACGGACTCAAGGTCGGAATCGGCCCGGGTTCGATCTGCACGACGCGCGTGGTGACGGGCGCGGGCGTGCCGCAGCTGACGGCAGTCATGGATTGCGCCAAGGCTGCGGCGGGCACCGGCGTGCCGATCATTGCCGACGGCGGCATCAAGTATTCAGGCGACATCACCAAGGCGCTTGCCGCCGGAGCTTCCTGTGTGATGATCGGTAGCCTGTTTGCCGGAACCGAGGAGTCGCCGGGGGAGACGATCCTTTATCAAGGGCGGACCTTCAAGTCCTACCGCGGGATGGGGTCGATCGGCGCGATGGCCGCGGGATCGGATCGCTACAGTGTGGTACAGGAGACCCAAGAAGGCGGCAAGTCGGTTCCCGAAGGTGTCGAAGGCCGGGTAGCTTACAAGGGGCCGCTCGGGGCATTGACCGACCAGCTGGTGGGCGGATTGAAAAGCGGCATGGGATACGTTGGCGCGCGAAATCTTCGCGAACTGACGGAAAAGAGCCGCTTCGTACGAATCACGGCGGCGGGACTGCGGGAGTCACACGTGCATGACGTGGTGATTACCCGCGAAGCTCCGAACTATAGAATGGAATAGCGCATGGCGGAGATCTTGCTTGCCTGACGAACCGTGGAGAAACCCGAGACCTGCGCCGCAACGCGGTGAAGTGCGTAGGCGCGTGCCCGCAAAAGCCTACCTGACCGGATTCTTTCGGACCTGGTGGCCCGCCCTGCTGTGGGCCGCCTTCATTTTTCTCTTGTCCACGGACGAGTTCTCGGCCGAACACACCAGCCGTATTCTCTTCCCCTTCTTTCATTGGATCTTTCCATCCTTGACCGCAGAACAGTTTGCGCCGTTTCACCACCTGATACGCAAGTCCGCCCACTTTACGGAGTATTTCATTTTTTACGTACTGCTGTTTCGAGGCGCGCGAGGAAGCCGAACCGGATGGCGGTGGACCTGGGCACTCGCCGCCCTTTCCATCGCGGCCGGGTACGCGGCGCTCGACGAGGTGCATCAAGCGTTTGTGGCGTCGCGCACCGCGTCGCCGTGGGATTCCTTACTCGATTCAGTCGGTGCCTTCACGGCATCGCTGGCGCTCTTTGTTTGGTATCGCAACGACCGGACGAACTCCGCAAGGCGTGAATCCGCAGACGCCGTCAGCTCGGCGGATTGATCGCAGCGGGAGGAAAGTCGCCCTCCGTGGCAGCGACACCTACTGGTTGACGCCGCTGGCCAGAAAGCCGCCGTCGACCGCGAGAACATGCCCGGTCACAAAGCTAGCCGAAGCGGAGGCCAAAAAGACGGCGGCGCCTACAAGCTCCTCGAGCTGACCAAAGCGATGCATGGGCGTGCGAAGCAGGAATTCCTTTCCGCGGTCGGTGCCGTCTAGTAGCGCGGCGTTCAGATCGGTGCGAAATACACCCGGCGCGATGGCGTTGACGCAGACGCCAAACGGGGCCCATTCGACGGCAAGAGACTTGGTAAGCGATGCCACTGCAGCCTTGCTGGCCGAGTACGCAGCCACCTGATACAAAGCGACAAACGACGAGATGGAAGCAATATTGATGACGCGGCCGTAGCGTCGTTCCTGCATATGGCGACCGAAGACCTGACAGGCGAGCAAGGTGCCCGTGAGGTTGGTTTCAAGGATGCTGTTCCATTCCTCGATCGCGACGTCGAGGGTCGGAGTCTTCTTGGTGTAGCCGGCGCTGTTCACCAAGATGTGGACCTGGCCAAGCGCGGAAGTGGTCGAATCCAGGAGATTTACGAGCGAAGCTTGATCGGTCACGTCGCAGGCAAGTTCGAGCGAGCGGCGTCCGACGGCTTCGATTTCAGCCGCGGCCGCGCGCACCAGACTGCCCCGGCGTCCCGTGGCAACGACGTTAGCGCCCGCAATGGCGAGTCCTTTGGCGATTTCAAGCCCGATACCGCTCGTGCCGCCAATGACCACGGCAGTTTGGTCGTGCAAGCCGAGTTTCGGATGACCCAAGAGGCTTTTTCTCCTTGTTGATGCGACAATGCAGCAGAGATTCTACAGCGAGGATGCCTATACGCAATGCGAATCACGGATGCAAAAGTGGTTGTGTGCGGCCGCGGGCGCAATTTTCGTTACGCTTAAGCTCACGACCGAAGACGGAATTTACGGTTTGGGCGACGCGACCTTGAATGGACGCGAACTGGCCGTGGCCAGCTATCTCACCGACCACGTCATCCCTTTGCTGATCGGGCGCGACGCGCGGCGAATCGAAGACACCTGGCAGTACCTCTACAAAGGGGCTTACTGGCGTCGCGGACCGGGGACCATGACCGCAATCGCAGCGGTGGACACGGCGCTACGGGACATCAAGGGCAAGGCACTCCATGTACCGGTATATCAGCTCTTGGGAGGAACTTCCTGCGACGGCGTGCTGGTATACGGACATGCCAGCGGCAACGACATCGAGGATACCGCGAAGGCGGTGGGCGAGTACCTGGCGCTCGGCTACAAAGCGATTGGCGCGCAAAGCGGCATTCCGGGGCTAAAAAGCACCTATGGCGTGGGACGCGGAAAGATGCACTATGAGCCTGCGGAGCCGGACGCTCCGCCGGAAAATCTGTGGAGCACGGAACGGTATCTCGAATTCGTGCCGCAGCTATTTGAACGCTTGCGGCGCGAGTTCGGCGAAGAGATCCACTTGCTGCACGACGCGCACCACCGGCTTACACCCCGGCGAGCGACCAGGCCTCGGTGTCGACATCGACGAGGAGCTAGCCGCGAACTACCCGTACCGGCGGGCCTATCTGTCGATAAACCAGAAGCTGGATGGCACCATGCACAGCTGGTAAGCCAGCAAATATTGCAAAAAAGAGGTCAGGGACCTGTCTGTTTGTCAGGACCATGTCAAGCCACCGTCATTTGTTGGTGAGAACCGCCCTAGGGCTAGGAAATCGCGCTACAGTGGAATGAGACGGAGATGGTCATAACGGCGACACACTTTGCTTGATATCATATGAGCAATGCCGAAATCGACCCGTCCAGACCGAGATGCGGAAGGTGAGCGCGTGGAAACAGTGCTGGTAGTAGAAGACAGTCGTCCGATGCAGAGAACGCTTCAGCGCCTGTTCGAATCGGACTCCTTGCAGGTGGCGTTGGCCGGGGACGGACCGACCGGACTCCATTCATTCCGGAAGCAACCGCCCGATGCCGTGGTGCTTGACCTGAAGTTGCCCGGGATGTCGGGGAAAGAGCTATGTCGCGAATTTAAGTCGCTGGCGTCTTCGGTTCCGATCGTGGTACTCAGCGCAAACTCCGAAGTGGACGACAAGGTTCTGTTGCTCGAGCTCGGAGCAGACGACTACGTCACCAAGCCTTTCAGCCCCAAAGAGCTGCTGGCCAGGGTCCGGCGCGCCATCAGGCGAGGAAGCGCCAAGCCGGCGTTTACCGGGATTCCCGCGAAAACCAAAGAGCACCAGATCCTGACTTTTGGCGACGCCCGTATCGACTTTACGAGCATGGAAGCGGACCGGGCGGGCGCGGCGGTGGCAATGACCGCGCAGGAGTTCAAGCTGCTCAAGTTTTTCGCGTCCTCGCCCGGAATCGTTCATTCTCGGGACGTCCTGTTGAACGAGGTTTGGGGCTATCAGAATTACCCTTCAAGTCGCACCGTGGATAACCATGTGCTGAGGCTGCGGCAGAAACTTGAACCGGACCCCGGCAATCCGCGTTATTTCCTTACCGTCCACGGGGCCGGTTACAAATTTGTTTTCGATACTGCGCCGGCCATCAACAACTAAGGAAAACTCCGGCTGAGCATGGCCCATATCGCACTTCGCACTCAGCTTCTGGTCGCAACATTAATCATCATCTGCGCGCTCACCGGAGCAACCCTGCTCATTATCCGGCATACCGTCAGCACGGAAATCCAGAAACAGGTGCGGGACGGGACTCAGGAATCGGTCAAGACCTTCAAGAGTGTGCAAGAGCAGCGCGAGGCGCAGCTTTCGCGCACCACGGAAATGCTGGCGATCCTGCCCACGGTCCAGGCCTTGATGACCACCGCGCACGCGCCCACCATCCAGGACGGCTCCGAAGTATTTTGGAAGCTTTCTGGAAGCGACTTGCTGGTGCTGGCAAAACCGGACCGGCAGATCATGGCGCTGCATGTGAATCAGCCACGCTGGTCGCTAAACGCTTCCGAACGGGAGTTGGCGCGGTCGCTCGATGCGGGGGAAGACGCGTCCTGGTGGTACCACAACGGACTGCTCTATTGGGTGTTCTTACGGCCGATAAGGCGCGGCAACACCGCCCAGGAACTGGGCATCCTGGTGGTCGGTTACCAGGTTGACGCGACAGTGGCCCAGCAGCTGGCAGCGGTGACTGGAGGGCAAATCGCGCTCACCACCGGGGACAAGGTCATCGCGTCGAACCTGCCGCCCACGGACGAAGCAGAGATGGAAAATCTGCTGCGCACGAATGGATCGAACAAACAAGCCGACAACGAAATCGCCCTACAAACCGACCACTATGCCTCGTCGTCGATCGTGCTGCACAATGGGCCGCCATCGGCTATCCGTTGCTTCGTGATGATGCCGCTGGCGCCCACGAACGGTTTTCTGCGCCGTCTCAACCGCATCATTTTCGTCTCCGGCGCCGCTGCCGTGGCGTTGGCGGCGCTATTGTTTGGATTCGTCGCGCGGACCATCACCAAGCCGCTGGACAACCTGGTCGCAGGCGTGCGGGCGCTGGCCGGCGGCGATTTTCACTATTCCATCAAGCCGGAAGGAAGCAGCGAGGTTGTTGAGCTTGGCTCGGCATTTGCGCAGATGCGAAACGAGTTGCTGGCGTCGCAGCGACAGCGCATCGAATCGGAGCGCATCGCCGCGGTGGCGCGGGCAGCGAGCTCCATTTCGCACGACCTCCGCCATTATCTGGCGACGGTGGTCGCCAACGCCGAATTTCTGTACGAGGCGGACCAACTTAACCTCGATAAGCGGGAAATTTACGAGGAGATCAAGCTGGCCGCAACGCAGATGACCGACCTCATCGACTCGCTGCGCGAACTCTCTTCCCAGCGCAGTGCCATTTCGCCCGTACCCGCGAATCTGGTTCTGGTAATTCGTCAGGCCATCGAAGCGGTCCGTGCCAAGCCGGAGTTCCGGACCATGCAGGTGGTAATGACCGGCGAAGAGGATGTGCCCGGGCTATTCGACCCCAAGAAACTGCAGCGGGTGATCTTCAACCTGCTGTTGAATGCCTGCGAGGCGACCGCGGATGGGAAATCGTCCGTTCAAGTGGACGTTCGCACGACGGAAAACGCTTTCGAAATTCGCGTGAAGGATAAGGGCCCGGGCATAGCCGAGGCCATTCGCCAGACGCTTTTTGATCCCTTTGTCAGCTTCGGTAAGCCAAATGGAACCGGGCTGGGCTTGGCGATCGTCAGCAAGATCGTGCAAGACCATGGAGGATCGACCAGCATCGAGTCTTCGTCGAGATCCGGTACAACCGTGCTGGTAAAGCTGCCTCGCGCCGAACATCCCGAAGCCACCTACACTAAGATGAATGTCGCCTGACCTGCAGCGGGTTCGGTGGCCAGTCGTTCAGGGTCAGGGCCGGGGGTAGTCGCCGTTGGCCGGAGGCGCATAGTCCTGGCCGTACTTATTTTTGTGCGCGTTCGTGAAACTCGGATTTTCGGCGATCTCGACGGACTCGAGACTCCGGGTGGAATCGGAGATGGCGACGATCCTCGTCATCTGCTTCATGGCCTCGGGCAGCCCGCGCTCGGACCAATAATGCACCTCATATCGGCCATCGGGAACGTTTGCGATCGTCACGTTGCCGGTGGCATCGGAAACCCCAGAATACGGGGTGTCCACCGTAACGACCACGGCGCTCATCTCCGGATGGATGTTGCAAAATAAGAAGCTGACGCCAAGCCGATCAAACCGAACGGAGTTCGTGGCCCCCGCTTCGTACAGGCCCAGATCAAAACGCTTGCCTTCAAACAGGGAAAAAACGTTGTGAAAGAAAGGGTCGCGGTTCGGAAAGTCCACGACCGACCCCACCTGCACCACCAGCACATGCGGCTCAAACGTCTTATGAGACTGAATGAGTTTCAGCCTCTTGGACGGAGAACTGGAAGGAACCGGCACAGGGTCGAGCGGCCGCAACCATACGACGATCCCACTATCGGTCCGCGGGACTTTGTCGTTGTCATGATGAGCCAAACGAACGCGCGCGGTAACCGGAGCCTGTTGCGCGAGAACCGGAACGGCCAGCGCAAAAGCCATCGACAGCACCGCAGACCATTCCGTCGCGACCCGGAAGCTTGCCATTTCGCGAGACACTAGAATATATATCCGACCACGAGATTCACGCTGTTTGCCGTGTTGGCGTTGCTGTCCAAAGTGAACGTCTTTAGACGCTTGTATTCTAGCGAAAAGACAAGGTCAGAGCGCGGCTTGTAGATGAAATTGACGAGAGACGTGAGATTCCTGGCCAGCAGCGAATTCGCATAGATCGGATTCGCGCTGAATTGACGCAAAGTGGCCGCGAACGGACTGTCCTCGCCAAAAGCGCCGTTCAATTCGAACTTCACGGAGGGCTTCAACTTGATCTGCGCCCAGCCTCCCACCGAGTCCAGGCCGTAGACTTCCGTGTTACGGTCGAAGAAAGCGCCATTCCAAAGTACGCTTTGCCCTATGCCTCCGCCTAAACCACCAACCGCTCGTCCACGATAAAACTGCCCCGTAAACTCCACGAGCCGGCCGAAGGGCACCGTCAGGTCGGCCGTTCCCGCCCAGCTATCGACGCTGCGGCTGAAACCCCAATTCTGACGACCATAGAAGCCGCCGATTCCAGCGACGATGTTTTGACCGAAAGCCGACCGGTGCCATGCGACGCGCGACGCGGTTCCTGGAACGCCCGACCTTTCGCCCCAGGTCGCGGTCCGCTCATAGTCGAAGGCAGGGATGTCGCCTGACAAGGTTTGCAGGATGCCGGCTTCAACGGTCACCGCAGATCCCTCGGAAACGTGAAAACGGTGCTCGACGCGGACTTGCGGTGTCCAGCCCCAAAGATTTCCCGAATAGGAGAGCGCAGGGATCGCCAACGAAGCATACGATGTGGGTGTCAACGGAGAGAAGAAGAGGTAGTCTTGGCCGGCTACGATGGAGGTGTCGTTCCAGTCGAAATGAACCGCTGCCGTGCGCATCCGCACCAGGCCCGTGACATCGCCATTGGGAGCGCGGGGAAAGCCGCCTGAGAAATCGAATCTGATTTCTGCGCTGGTGCGGGCGCTCGCGACGTTGGGGCCAAAGGCTTCCAGTCCAAGTTGTGACTGACGGACGGAGCCTCCGAAAGACCCGGATGAGTCCAGCGGGCCGGCTGGTTTCGCGAACTGCGGCGCATCCTGGTTGTCCACGATTCCGCGGTTCACAAACAAATTGAACAAGACAAGCCCGCTGAGACGCAAACGATACTTGGAACTGCTCTCGACCTTGGTTTGGCTCTGTTCCGTGATTCTTGAGTCGGCTAGAGCGAGGTCTTCTTCCATGCGTGAGATACGCTCATCCGTCGCTTGCTGGGGGTTGGCGGCAGAGGTCCCCGGGCCGGAAACCTCCAATGCGCCACCTTCAGCAGCCTTTACACCGGGTGTCGGCTCTTTCAGTTGCGCTAAAGCGGGAACCGGAGCATTTACCGCCTCGAGTTGCGATCGCAGCTTTGCCGACTCCGCGACGGCGGCTCCTTCCGTTGCCTCCAGAGTTGCGACGCGCGTCCGCAGAGCTCTTACCTCGGATTGAAGCTGCCGAACCACGTCCGTCAGCGCTTTTAGATCGTCCGCGGGAGGCGCGCTTAGAGCACTCGTTCGGTCACTCTTCGCGTCTTGGGCACAGACCATCATCGGTGCCGTCGGCAAAGCGAGGAGCAGCCATCCCAGTGGCAAAAGCTTCCCAAAGCGGTTACGTGCGTTCATAACTCCCTCCTTGTTCTGCAACTCGACCCGGTAAGCATGGCGACACCTGCCGTCTATTGTTCCGCGCACGCGCGCGCTGAATTGTCTCTTTTGGACTCCGAGCCACCCTCAATATCTTCTCCAATGAGACCCTTATCCGAAAGGGTTTCGAGGGAGACCCGCCGTTCGGGCTATGCGGTGTATCCCAGGCAGCCTTCTTCGGGCGGACGCTTACGCTTTTTTGGCAGGGTGTAGGTTCCCCTTGGGGGAGTAACGTGCACTCACCTATGGCCCGTTACTAAACGGCGCTGGTGTTCGTTCTCCGCATAGATGGAGGGGCGGAGACGGTCTCCCGTCGACGCTGCCGGCATTGCCGAGGTGCGCGACGGAGCGCGACCTGTCATTATGCCGGGGCGAGAATTTCCCTGACCCCTTAGGATGTCATGGCGCGGTGCCGGTTTTCGCGAAGAATCACCGTCGTCGCCGCCGATTGGCGCAGCGTACGCCCCGCGGCGCCCGGCGTTTTGCGACCGATTGCCCAACGGTCCACCAGAATCCCAGTCGCATGTTCAAGGAGCCACAATGAAATTGAATCAACTGTTTTTGGAGCAACTCGACAACGAAGCAAAAAGCACGCGGCGCGTGCTGGAACGGGTGCCCGAGGGGCGAAACGACTGGAAACCCCATCCGAAGTCCATGGCCCTCGGCTACTTGGCCGCTCTGGTGGCCAAGATGCCTGCCTGGCTTGCGATGATGATCGATCGAGATGAATACGAACTTTCCTCGCAGGATGCGAAATTCCAGCCGGTGGAAGCCAAGTCGACCCGCGAGCTGCTGCAGTCGTTTGAGGAAGCGGTCGCGGCGGGACGACGGGCACTGGAGAGCGCCGGCGACGAGCACTTGTGCAAGACCTGGAGATTTCTGGTAAACGGCCACGTTGCCACCGAGTCTCCTCGCTACGTCTCGATCCGCGACGCAATGCTCAGCCATTGGGCGCACCATCGCGGGCAATTGACCGTGTATCTGAGGCTGAATGACGCAGCTGTTCCTGCGATTTACGGGCCGTCCGCGGACGACAGAGGCTTTTGAGTTAGCCGTTCCCCTGGCCTAGCGGGATCGTCAACCAGCCGAAGCTTCTCCCGTGTATTTTGGTCAGGAAAAAAGAGCCGGTTGCGCGGGGGGATCCTCCGGATCGCAAAAGTTAGCGAGACCCACGCCGACCAAACGAAATCTCTGCTGCGAGCTAAGACTGACACGCTCGCGCAGTGCCAGCGCAATGTTCGTCAATTCCTCGCAGGAAGCAGGCGGAGTGGAGGGCGTATGGCTGCGAGTGAGAATCTTGAACTGGCTGGTTTTCAGCTTCAGCACCACGGTCCGAGCCGTTCGCGATTGGTTGCGGGAGGCGGCCCAGGTCTGCTCTGCAAGTCGTCGGATCATCGGTTCCAGCTCGGTCAGCAGGACATCTCGCGCCAAGGTGTCTTCGGCGGATATCGACTTTGTGGGCCTGTCAGGGATCACCTCGCTGTTGTCTATGCCGCGCGCCAACTCGAACAGCCGCACGCCATTGCGGCCGAAGCGGCCTTCAAGAGTCGCTACATCCATTCGGCGCAGGTCGGCGATCGTTTGCACTTCAAGCTGCTTCAGTTTTGCTTCCGTAACCGTGCCGACTCCCGGCAGTCGACTGACAGGCATCGGTAATAAGAACGAATCTATTTCATCCGGTTGTATGACGAAGAGCCCATCCGGCTTCTTCCAATCGGAAGCAATTTTCGCGAGGAATTTGTTGGGCGCTACGCCGGCCGACGCCGTCAAGCTCAATTCCATGCGGATCTGTTCGCGAATCGCCCGGGCCACTTGAGTGGCCGTGGACAATCCGGTCTTGTTCTCCGAGACGTCGAGATAAGCTTCGTCGAGCGACAACGGCTCAATCACGTCGGTATGGCGTTTGAAGATCTCGCGCACCTGGCGCGACACGGCGCGGTAGCGCGGGAAGTCGGGAGGCAGAAAAATAGCGTGAGGGCACAGGCGCTCGGCGCGAACCGCCGGCATGGCGGAGCGCACACCAAACTTGCGCGCTTCGTACGAGGCGGCGCATACGACGGAGCGATTTCCGCGCCAGGCGACGACCACCGGCTTGCCACGCAGTTGCGGGTCGTCCCGTTGCTCCACAGACGCATAGAACGCATCCATATCGATATGAATGATCTTGCGCCAGCTCATGCGAGAACCATTCTAGTTCTAAATCCGGGGTTCGGCTGGTTCTGAGAACGGGTCTCCTCGGGTCATGCGCTGCGGGCACTTTTCCATTCAAGGGGTGGGAGTTCGAAACCACGGCGCTCGAGGTATATGCGAGCGTGCGCTTCGGCTCGATCCTTTCCCTCTTCAATACTAGCGACGGCCTCCGAGGGGGCAACCCAAGTCTTGGTAACCGCGTTATAGACCGAAGCTTGTACGCCTTGCGCGTTCGATTCCGAGAACAGGCGTAAATGCTCAGCCCCTACTCTCACCTCAGCCCACACGCCTTGATCCAACATTTTCCCTACTCCAAGAAAGACTTGTTGAGTTTACCATCGCCTCCTTCCGGTGAAAGTCTGCGGTCTGACCGGAATGGGCTATCTTTAACGCGGCCTAAGCGTTCAAGGAGAGAGCGTCCGACGAAGCTGACCTCCAGGGGAACAAGTGAAGACTTCTGAGCTCGGGACCGCTGGCCAAAGAGTTTCACGTCGCGAACCCTTAACCGGAGCTATTTTTTTGCGCAGCGAAGAGCTAGAACCGAATGGATCCCTAGGAGGCGAAGTTCCCCGTAGGCAGTTGCAAAGCCTGGTCGGACCGTCTCGCGCTCAATTTCCCCTTATGAGGGCAACGTCTTCTTGCGCAGCCCAACTCTGCAAGTCCTTTCCAGTGAGAGCAGACGCCATCATCGAAGGAAACTGATCGGGCGTGCAGGCGAACACCGGGCAGCCTAGGCTTGCGAGTGCTTCAGCGTGTCTCGCCTCATAGGCTGGATGGCCCGAATCCGAGAGTGCGAGCAGTACGATCAGGTTTACACCGCTCTGTTTAAAATCGGCGGCACGCGCGAGCATGGACTTGGCATCGCCCCCCTCGTATAAATCGGAAATCAGCACAAGGTGAGTCTTCGTCGGGTTCTCGATTTGCTTTTCACAATGGGCGAGCGCCAGGTTGATATCCGTGCCGCCGCCCAATTGGACGCCAAAGAGCACTTCCACCGGGTCCGCGAGCTCGTCTGTCAGGTCCACGATTGATGTATCGAAGCAAATGAGCTTCGTCGAGAGGCCTGGTATCGACGCCATGACGGCTGCAAATATCGATGAATACACCACCGAAGCAGCCATCGATCCGGACTGGTCAACGCATAAGATGACATGGTCGAGCTGGGCGCGGGACTTCGTGTGGCGCGTGTGGCCCACCAGCGTCTCCGGAACAACCGTACGATGTTCCGGCTGGTAGTGACGCAGGTTTGCGCCGATGGTCCGCGGCCAGTCGATGTCCGCATGACGCGGCCTTCGCGTTCGTTGAGAACGGTTGAGCGCGCCTCGCAGCGTTTCGCGCGTGTTGTGTTCCAGCTTGCGCATGAGGTCGTCCACCACCTTCTGAACCACATGCCGGGCCGTTTCGAGAGTTTTGCCGGGAATCGCGGCACGCAGGGCGATGAGATCGGCGACAAGGTGGACGTCTGCCTCCAGAGTGGAAAGGAATTCCGGTTCGAGCATCAGCGTCTTCAAGTTCAGCCGCTCGAATGCGTCTTTCTGGACGATTTGTACCACCGGAGTCGGAAAGAACTCGCGAATATCTCCGAGCCACTTTGCGACACGGGGAGCCGAAGCGCCGAGTCCCCCTCTGCGCTTCTCGCTGCCGCGGTCATAGAGCGCTGAGAGCGCGGCATTTAGGCGCCGGTCACGCTCTGAAAGCTCGTTTGGTTCGTCATCGGCCCCCAGGACCAGTCGCCACCGCCGCCCGCGTTCCATCTGAGAGATCATGGAAGCTCTGCTAGGCCGAGGATTCTATAGAGGAGCGGCAGAGCCGCCGCGAAGGCAGGATTCGACTCGGTCGCGGGCAGCGAAGCCGCTGCCGTGCTTTGCTGGCGCCCGCGCTGGACCTTCTCGAACACGCGCCGGCGCGCAACCGCATCGAAGTCCGACATGCTTCGGCGCAGCAGCGGAAGAGAATCCGTAAAATCCGTCTCACTGAGCTCGCAAAGCCATGCATCGAGCAGGCGCAGCAGCGGCTCGTCTTGCAACAACACTTCAGATCCGCCGCGCAAAAAGCCTTCGAGAAAATCTCCAGCCTCTTTCGGTTGGCGTGACCCGGTGTGTCGAGCAAATTCTGACGCAACTTTGTCCGGCTCCAAGGCGCGCACATCGTGCAGCCGGCGAAGGCTCAATCCGGCAATCGAAGGCGCAACCTGATCATCGCTTACGGTCTTGCTCAGTTCGCTTCGCCATGAAGAGGTCAGCGCGTCGTCGCCAAACAGGCGCAATGCCTCATCGTAGGCCTCCATGGCGGAAATACGCTCGGCAGCCGTCGGTTGATCAAGGCCGCGCGAAGCAATTCGAACGCCGGCGTTGATCTCCACGCTGATCGAGAGAATCAACGACCGCAGGGCATTTTCCGGCAGGCGGCGAGCGGAGCCGTAGCGAAGCACACGAACCAGCGGAGAGATGGCCTTCATCAGGTCGGTGATGTCGCTGGAGCTTACAGCCACCGCCTGGAGTTGCTCGATGCAGGACGCGGCGGTTTCGGGCAAGTCCGCAACGAGGGCGTTCTGGATGAGACGGGCGAGTTCGGTGATCGACGTTGTCTCCCGAGCCTTCTTGAGCGTGGCATTGGCGGCCGCCTGTTCGATCGTGACTCCATACACCAGCGCTTCGGCCAACGAGACGGAATACCAAGGCTCCCATTCGATAACCCACACTTCTCGGAAGGTCCCTCGGCCCGACTGGGCGTCCATCAGTCTGCCCCACGGAACTTTGATCAAGTTCAACCGGTGCAGCAGGGTTGATTTGAAGAGGCCTGCCTCCGAACGCAGGTCGAGTTTGATTTCCAGCTCCAGGTCTTGCGGTTTCAGGCGTGTCTTCCGCTGCCAGAGAGCCAGATCGTGTGCCAGGGGATTCTGCGGAATGCGTTCGCCGATTTCGCCCACACGTTCGCCTATGTACAGCTTGCGTTCCAGCAGGGCCAGCGGAACCGGATTTCCGTCGCACATCGCAGCCAACGACGCGTCGCGCATTTCGGCAATACCGGGCATCGGCAAATCGCGGATTGCGGCTAGTCCAAGAGCCAACCTGGTCGCTTCAATGGCGGAGGCCGTTGGGGCCGTGTATCCTTCTTCACGAAGCTTGAACGCCGTGCGCGACTGCCAGACCGAAGCGAACTCCTCTGCGCTAGGCAATTTCTTGCGCGTGTAAAGGGACCACAGGTGGCCATACCATCCGGGCGAGATCACACCTGCACCGTAGCCCGAGAATGCGCTGAGGCGGCTGTCGGTCCACGGCACCCACGTTGCATCGATCTTTACGCGCGGCAGGTCCTGCACCAGGGCGCGGTCATCTGCGGCCCTAGTCGCCTGCCGCAGCCCGCTGACATGCCAAGCGCCGGTGACCACCACGATATTTCCCGCGAACTCTTTCAGCGCCGCTCTTAGGTTCGAGCGCATAAAGGCTTCGCGCTGAAGGTTTTGTTTCGCCGCTTCGGGTGACTGCGCGGTGGGGCCTTGGTGCGCGCGTGCCTCGGTCATGGCGTTCTCGATGGAAGCGAAAACCCTGAGCGCCTCCCGGCCGTCCCCGCCGTGCTGTTCGATCAGGCCGTTCCAGAAGGCTTCGCCGTCTTCATATCCCGCGGCGCTTGCAAGCAAATCGAGCGCATCTCGGCGCGCCTCGGGGGCCGCGCTCTCTGGATGCTCTGTTGCAGCCTTTTTTAGCGCGAGTGAGATAGCCGCCGGCCAATCGCAAAACCGGACGGTGCGCTCGTGTTCGAGCGCCCACCGTATCCCCTGCCATTCAGGAGAGAACTCGGCGAAGGGCATAAACGAGGCAAGACTCTCCTCTTCGACGGCGTGCAGCAGTAGGGCCACCGGAGGCTTCAAGTCCGGGTCGGAGACGTATGGGATCAGATCGTTTGCCTCCGGGGGCCCCTCCACCAGCACGCATGCCGGATCGAGCACGTCCAGAGCCTTCCGCAGCAAAGCCGCAGATCCCGGACCATGGTGACGGACTCCGAGAAGGTGCACCCGTTCCTCAGCTTCTGGAGGCATCGGAGCTATAACACCTCACGAATTGCGGAGTAGAGGTCCGACCAACCGTCGCGCGTACGCACTACGCTTTCGAGGTACTCCTGCAATGCGACGGTGTCTTGCACGGGGTCTTTCACCACCGCGCCCACAAGATTGGGAGCGAGGCTTTCTGCGGTCATCTCTCCGTCGCCGAAGTGCGCTGCCGATGCCCACGCACTCACTCCCACGGAAATGGCTTCGGCTGTTGAAAGCGAGCCGCTAGGAGACTTGAGCTTGGTCTTGCCATTCAGCGTTTTACCGTCACGCAACTCGCGGAAGAGGGTCACGACGCGCACCAACTCTTCTTCGGCTGGGCGGATGGGAGGCAACTCCAGACTAGAGCCGATCTCGCGAACCCGCTTTGTAACGATTCCGGTTTCCTCTTCGAGCGTAGCGGGACACGGAAGTACTACGACGTTGAACCGTCGTTTGAGCGCCGAGGAAAGATCGTTCACACCTTTGTCGCGATTATTGGCGGTCGCGATGACATTAAAACCGCGCTTGGCTTCGATCGACTCGTTGAGTTCGGGGACGGGCAGAATCTTCTCGGAAAGGATCGTGATCAAGGTGTCCTGCACGTCGGATCCCATACGCGTGAGCTCTTCGAGGCGGGCGATGCTGCCTTCTTCCATGGCTCGCGTCAGCGGAGTCTTGACCAGAGCCTCGCGCGAAGGTCCCTTGGCAAGCAGCAGCGCGTAGTTCCATCCATAGCGAATGTGGTTTTCATCGGTGCCTGCCGTGCACTGAATCATGCGTTGCGAGGATCCCGAAATGGCCGCCGCCAGATGCTCCGATACCCAGGATTTCGCCGTTCCCGGGAGTCCAAGAAGCAGGAGCGCGCGGTCGGTCGCGAGCGTCGCAACGGCCGTTTCAATCAGGCGCCGATTGCCAACATATTTCGCAGAAATTGGAGTGCCGTCCGCGGCCTTGCCTCCAAGGATGTAAGTCACGACGGCCTTGGGCGAAAGGCGCCAGTTCGCGGGCCGGGGAAGCTTGTCCGCTGCGACCAGAGCTGACAGCTCCTGCGCATAGGCCTCTTCGGCGCTTAAGCGGATGCGGCCGGACGTTGGTTTAGACATGGGCAGGGTCCCTTTCCATTCCATCAAGGATATCCAGCAGTAAGAGCGGGCTGACGGTTGGCGATGGGTCGAATTGCGCGAGTTGCTCGCGAAGCTCGGATCGTTCTGGCGCTGGACAGGTCGCCGCGATCACTTCGAGCCACGGGCCGCTGCTGCCTCGCTCGCGTTCCGGGATCTTCGTCAAGAACCTGGCCTTAAGGAGAATCGAGAGGACCGAAGCCGGAGCGGTGGCATCGGTTACGCGATGAAGCCAATCCCATAGAAAGTAGGCCGCCGGCAGTTCCTGGCCATACGGATGCACGATAATCTCCGTCCAGCTTTTGCGCTCCGGCTCGGTCATCGTTCCGAGCGTGTCGAGCCCGCTTTCAGCCATCTTTTCCCACGCGTTTGGCAGGTGCTCGACCACAAGTTCAAGCAGATCGAGACGGCGTTCGCTAGTTGCTAGAAGCGCCAACGCAAGAAGTAAAGATCCGTCTTTTCCTGAAGCTTCAATCAATTCCCTTTCGGCGATTTTGAAAGCGCCCGCCAGTTCAGCGAATGACGCATCGGCAAACGTTTGCCGTATCCAGCGCGACGCTACTTGATCCTTAACGTTCGCAGGCAGTTCGAGCTGCAGGACCGTGCGCTTCCTAAGTAAGCCGCTCTGGCCCTGCTTGATTCGTTCAAGGCATGCGCGCAGGGCCGGATTCCCTCCTCCGGCGCCGAGCCGAGCCAGGAATTTCGCGGCAGTAGCGCGCACACGCGGCGCTCGATCCTTCTCGAGTGAATTCAGGAAGGGCTGGTCGGCCAGGCTTAGGCGAGTCTCGAATACCTGTAGCAGCCGGAAGCGGGCATCGGCATCTTCTTGCGCCCAGTTCGATTCGACCAGAGCACGGGCGCCGTCGGCATCGTCACTCCGGCGCCGCTCCAGGTAGGCAACCCGCCGTTCGAGCGCCGCCTGAGTCCAGTTGCTTTCGTCGAGCGCCTGTGGATCAAAATAGCTTTTTGCTTCGTCCTGTGGTTTCTGCCTGTCGGCCCAGTGCTGCGCTGTCGGGCCAAGCTTCTCTGCGTGGGAGCGAACGAAACCTTCCATCAACGGCAGGTCGAATGGATGCGGCCGCAATCTCATCCGATCGAAGGTACGGGCCAGAGCACGCGCGGGATGCTCGGTGGAGTTCTTGGCCGCAAGCAAGCGAATCAGAGGGCGGCGCAGAGAATCGGCCAGGATCTTTCTCTCATCCCTTATTTCCGGCTCGATAGTGAACGATTCGGGTGTCGGAGGTCGCTCGAACCGCAGTGCTTGTCCCACCAGGCTCAACATCTCGAGTACGCCATCGGAAGCCGGATCGGAAGGACGAATCAGGTCACGCGGCAGCGCATGGCGCGATGTTCCGGTTATCAGCGATGGCAGAACCTTGGCGCGCAGATCGGTCAAGTTCATGAGCGCAACCACCTTCCGATGCGGGTTTCCGCCCAGGCCATCGTGAATTCGTAGCCATTCCACAAACCGATTCCGTCGATGCGATCGAGGGCCGCAAGCGGCAAGGCATGAGTCGCGAGCGATGGATCGAGGGGCAGCGACAATTCGCTTTGCTCGTCGTGAAGATAGAGTTGCTCTCCATGCCGGCGCACACTGGCCGAGCGAAAGGTCAGGGGCATCGTCCCGAGCCACGGAAGCCGCGCCAGCGCTTGCTCGTAGTTGGCATAGGAAGTGCCCAGACCTTCCATCGGCGAGGTGAACGGTCGACGGCTTTGTTCAGCGCCTCGGTTGAGCTTGGTTATTTGGGCGCGGAGCGGGACGGAGGAGCGGTAAAAGGTCAATTCCGCATCGATCTCATCCCCGACCAGGTACCCGCCCGCCGCGGCTCCGGTAGAGTTCGGTACGAAGTCAATCAGCACCGCGCATGCTGGATTTCCGTCGTTTTCGCGGCATAACCAGGTTTCCACTCTGCGCAAGCGGTCCGGTTGTGCTTCAGAAAGCACCGCAAAAACCCGCCATTTTGCCGCTGCCCGCAAGGCTTCGGAATCGTTAAGCAACGCGTCTCGCGTAACCGACCAACCCACGGCCTGCCTTGCATCCGCCGCAAGCAATTCGGGGAGCTGCGACGCGCGCCGGTAAGCTTGGCTGATCAAATGAACTTGTCCCAATTCCCGTAACGCGGCTGAGGGACGCGCAGGTCCGGGTAAGGTGAAGAGCCTCGACGGAAGTGCATCAAGCCTTCCGGCAAGGCCGGACGCCTTTGCATCGACCAATCTTTGCGCAATGGTGCGACAGGCCCGTGCGGCCTGTGCGACGAAGTTCGCCACACCGCGCTGCACCTGATCCGCCAGCCAGACATCGAGCTCGTCCAGCCCCGCCAGTACGGCGGCCTCGCGTTCCAAACGATTTCTTTCGCGTGCCGCTGCTGCTCGCCGCTCTGCCTTCGGGTCGGCATCCGCCGTCGCTTCGGGCATTTCGGCGAGACGGATGGACGGTCGAGGTTTGGGCTGGTCTTTGTCCTCGGCCTTTTTTCCCGGCGTCGAACTTCCGCGCCTGCGCGAGAGCCAGTCCTTGACCCAATCGGGAACGGTGGCCGAAACAAAGGACGTAGAACGATCGACTCGCATCCACATGAGAGCGAGCGTGTGTTTGCATGGGAATTTTCTGCTGGGGCACGTGCACTTGTATCCCACGTCGTCCTCGCTGACCACGACGCGGTAAGGCGTCGCGCCAGAGCCCTGGCATTCGCCCCAGATAAGCCCGTCGCCCTGTGCCAAAGTTGGCCAAGAAGGCGTCTTCAGCAACTTTCTAGCGGCTGCGAGCGAGGCCTGATCGGGAGCGAGCCCCTCGATTCTTTCGTGCGTGAGTGACATCGTGCTTCATAGTAGAGCAGTCATCCTTGTGCGCGAAACACGTGGCCGCGAATACGCAAACACAGCATCTCCCCGCCGGGCTCTTGCTGTGGCCAGGCTGCTTGCAGCGAGCCGCGCACGTTCGGGCCGTGCGGGACCTATATATAATAAAGACAGCCGGCTGCCGGCTGGCGAACTGCAATGATGAGAACGGAATTGCTGCGATTTGACGGGGCTGTCGCGCGCGATCCCGCCATCGATGCGTGGATGAAGGCGCATGCCGGTGAATTGGGATCGATCGCGCGTCGGTGGTTCGAGGAAATGCGAAAATGCGGGGACGAAGTCCGGGAGCTATTGCATGACGGCTGTCCGGTCGCCTGTCTCGGAGATGCGCCTTTCGGCTACGTCAATGTGTTTCGATCCCATGTAAACGTGGGATTCTTTCACGGCGCCACGCTGCCCGATCCGGCCCGTTTGCTGCAAGGCACCGGCAAGTTCATGCGCCATGTGAAGCTGCGACCGGAAACAACCACAAACGCCGCAGCGCTCCGCGGGCTCATCGATACCGCGTACTCGGACATAAAGGCGCGCGTCGAAAACGGCTAGGCTTAAAGAAATACCTTGAGATGCCGACGCGGGCGGATAACGGTGGCACGGGTACGCGGCTCCTCATAGGTACTGGCACGAAGACAATCCACGACCGCTGGGTTCGGACGCAGGTTGAAGCTGATCTCGTCTGGTCTCTCTTTACGCGCTCTTCCCGGACTAATCCTTGGCCGTTGCGTCCGATTCGAACTGTGTTCCCATCCATTGCTGAAACGGGCGCATACTCTGCGGCCGTCCAAGGAAATTCCGCACCAGGTCGTTTGCGGACATTGAGCCGCCCGGCTCGAGCACCAGCTGACGGTACCGCGCCGCGGGTACGGGCGCCAGCAGATCGCCGCGATCGAACTTGGTTACAAAATCCTCGGCAATGACCTTGTCCCAGAGGTATGTGTAGTAGGCGGACGAGTATCCGCCCAGGTGGCCGAACGAAGCGTAGTCGTGGATGCCGGGAGTGGGTACCGTCAGCCGGTACTTTTTGTCATCGGCCAGCGAAATGGCATCAGGATCCACCTCGTCGGGCTTCCGGTTGTAAAGATCAAAGGACACCGCGGTCAAGGAATTCTGCCGGAGCACCCAGGACGCCCGTCCGAACGCATTTGCGCGATTCATGCGCGCCACCAAGGCCGCGGGAATCAACTCGTTCGTCTTGTAGTGCCTGGCAAACGTCGCCAGAACCTGCGGGCTGCGCATCCACTCTTCCAGCATTTCCGAAGGTGCTTCGCCGAAATCGGATTCCAGGTTGTTCGCGCTGATCCCCGCCCATTTCTGCGCGCTCAGCACCCAATGCATCAGGTGGCCGAACTCGTGGAAAAACGTCACAACGTCGTCGTAGTCCATCAGGCCTGGATCATCGCCCTTGGGAAGTGCGAAATTGCACAGCAGTACGGCTTCGGGCAGTTGTTTGCCGCGCACGCCATCGAGCAGGGTGCCCATCGCGGCGTGGCTGAATTTCCCGGGCCGCGGATGCATGTCAAGGTAAAATCGTCCGATCATTTTTCCCTGGTCAAACGCGTCCCAGGTCTCAACCGACGCATCCCAGGCCGGAACGTCAGGTTCCTGCCGGAAGGTTAGACCGAACAGCTTTGCCGCCGTATCGAGGACGCCGTGTTTGACCCGCTCATACGGGAAGTAGGCGCGCACGCTGGTCGAATCGAATTCAAATTGCGAGCGTCGCACCGACTCGCTCAGGTAGAGGGATTCATAATCGAATATGTCCTTCGCTCCGGGCTCCAGCTTCTGCTTTTCCGCCAGCAGCATGGCCCATTCGCGTTGCGCCAGCGGGCGGGCAGCGGAATCCACCTGTAGGATGAAGTCGCCGATGTTTCGCGCCGATAGGATCATCCGGTCTGCGGCGTTGTAGTCGGCCCATGAGGGATACCCGATAATCGAGGCGATTTCATATCGCGTGCGGATCATGCCCATCAAAACGTCGCGGTTCTTCGGATACGCCCGATTTGCAAACTCCAGGTACAGCCGCTTGCGCAACGCGCCGCTTTTGGCAAATCTCAGCACCGGAAAGGCGTCCGGATAGTTCGTGCTGATTTTGATTTTCCCGTCTGCGCCCGGTTGGTGGGCCTCGAGGTAATCCTTGGGTAGTCCATCGAGCTCCGCGATGCTGTCGACGGTAACGTTCCGCTGGTCGTCCGAAATGTTGCGGTCAAACGCTGACTGCAAGTCCACCAGCTTATCCTGCAGCGCCTTCAGCCGCGCACGCGTTGGGTCGTCTTTGTCCACGCCGGCCAGGCGAAACTCCAGCAACTGCCGTTGCACGTAGTAGCGCGTTGCCGGATCGGCTCCGCTTAGGTCGATTGCCGCCAACGCCCGGTACACTCCCTGATTCAGGCCCAGCGCCGCTGCGGCTGCGCCTACTTTCGAGGTCATCGCCGTCGCCGCGTCGCGGTATTTCTCATCCGGATGCAGTTGCTGCAGCAACGAAGAGAGGTATCCCGCCGAATCGTACTGCCGCACTATCTCGTCGTACGGCAAAAGCGTGTTCTCGACGGTATGCCTTCCCTGCACGGCCAGAATCTGCTCGATACCGCGCTGCGCTGCCGCCAGTCGCTCATTCTCCAGCCTTTCAAAGGCCGCAATGTCCGGCTTGGCCGCCCATACCGGGGCCTGCGTCTGCGCCGGCGTCTTCCAGGCTGCAGCGGAAAACAGTGACGCGAAACCCACAACGCGCAGGAAATACCTGAAGCTGGTTGTAAATGACATAATCTCTCCGCCACGCTTTCGATCGATACCGGATTCAGATTCCGGAACGGAGCCCCCGGATTCAGCGACCCGTGAAAGCGATCTGCTGTCGTCCATTTGACACAGCACGAAGTGCTCGCGCAGTTCGAGGTGATCGGCTGGTTCGCATCCGGAATCGCATCCTGCCGGCCGCTCCTCAGGAGATGCGAGTCGGTTAGGCGATGGAAAAATGACAAGCAACAGGTGACGCAGCCGAGCAATCTTTGTCGCAGTAAACTCCATTCTCTATGCGAAAAGTATTGGCAACCAGCAGAAAAAACGTCGAACGTTTCAGTGTGTCAGTGTTCTCGTGAATGCAAGTGTGCCGTCAGCGAAAAAATCTAAGGATAACCAATGCGGCGAGCACTAAGAACAACCCAAGTAACCACCGCTCCCCATTGCTGCCGTCCTTGTCTTTCATCGTACGTCCAGAGAAACAGCTCCCGCGGGGGCACCGGGGCGTAATCAGTTCGCATCGATCCCCAGAGTCGGACGTTTTCTAGGAGGTTACCACGTTTCAGGTATCGGGGATGTTTCGAGGCCGTTAATAAGTTCCCACATTTCGGCGCCTCAGGGGGCCGGCCGTTGGGACGCTCCCAGCAAGCAATCGGACGACCGTCGGCGCAAGTTCCCATCGTGGCCCTTCTAAGCCTCATGCTACGAAGCGGTTACCAGTCTTACCGGTCTCAATCGCCTGGAACTCGAACGCCCGCACGTCTGAGCCAGCAGGTGGCATCAGGAAATGAAAAGAAAACTGTCGATCCTGGGCTGCGTCAAACGTCGGGAGAGTGTAGCGTTCTGCCCGGCGCAAATCGCGAAAATCCAGCGTCGTGGCACGGCGGGGCAGAGCGAAATTCCAAACGGAGAAGGCACTATGGATGCAAAACCGACGCATGAACAAGCACAACTTCAGCTTCAGATTTACGACCAGCGGCGGGAAGCCAAGTTACGCCAGGCGCGCGATTGGTTCGGCAAGAATTACATTGTGAGCAACTTCGACGACGCCATGCGTATCGCGCCGATGGGAAGCGAAACGGGAGCCTATGTAGGAATGGTGATCGGCTACTGGGAGCAGGCCTGCGCCTTGCTCAACTACGGACTACTGCACGAGGACCTCTTCTTTGAGACTAACGGGGAGTTCTTCGGGGTGTGGGAAGCGGTTAAACCAGTCATTCCGACATTCCGCGAGCGCTTTGCCAATAAGCAGATCCTTGCGCACCTGGAACAGGCGGCGAAGCGTTATGAAACCTGGTCGGAACGCCGAAGCCCGGGGCATGTGGCTGCCATGCGGCAATTCATGCAGCAGATGCGGGCTCAAGCAGCTTCGGCGGCAAAAGCCTGAATCTGAACCTTAGAATGCGCGGTAGTTGAACCCTTGGGGCGAGCCAGAAAGCAGATGCACTCTGGCTCGTCCCGCTTGAGTTCATTTTTCTTGGACGAGGCCAAGGCCCGCGTTTTATGATTTGGGAATGAAACTTTCTGCACGGAATAGACTCGCGGGCAAAATCACGGAGCTTCAACTCGGCGGGGTCATGGCCCACGTCGTCGTTCAAGTTGGCGAGAACTTCATCGAAAGCGTCATAACCAGACGAAGCGCCGAAGAGATGAATCTGAAGATCGGCGACGCGGTCGCTGCCGTAATCAAATCCACCGAAGTAATGCTGCAAAAAGATTAGGTGCGTTGTGTCTTTGCTCCCGACGACTGGCGTCGCCCTCGTATCCATCAGCACGCCTCTCGTCCAGCAACCCGTCCCTTTGCTACTACTGCAACCGCCCAATTGCAGGTCGGCGGTGAGGTCACGACCCCGTGCGCTGTCAGTAAACGACCTGAAGAAACTGCCGCGGACGACGGTAAAGGTGCTCAACCCGCACGACCACAAAGAGGAGATTTACGAGGGTGTGGCAGTTCAGGAACTGCTCGGCCGAGCCGGTGTGCCCCAAAAAGAGAGACTCCGCGGCTCGGCGATGGCCATGTACGTGCTCGCCGAGGCTTCCGACGGATACCGCGTGGTATACGCATTGGCCGAGCTCGATTCGGATTTTCAGGACTGCGACGTGATCATAGCGGATACCATGGGCGGCGCACCGCTTGGAGAGAAACAAGGGCCATTCAAGATGGTCGCGCCACACGACAAGCGACCCGCACGCTCGATCCGCATGTTGAAATCCATAACCATGGTTACTGCCCGCTCGAAGTAACGGAATTTTGCTCGGTTCAGCGAAGTTTTCCAAATGGATTTGAAGGATCAAGTACCGGACGGAAGCGTAGGCAATTGACTCGCAAGTCGCTTCAGCTCAACTGCCTTCTCTTGTCGAAACCAATCATCCAACAAAGGCAGATATTCCAGTTGCAGCTGGATCGGCAGGTGGAAATAGTCTGAATGAATCTGATGCCGGCAGCGAGCCGCCGCGCAGTGGCAGGTCCAGACCGTTTCCCCGTCGCTGTTGATGGAATAGTCGTAGGTAACCTCCTCTCCCGCGGGTATGTCCCGCAATGCCCATAGCAGCCGGCGGCCATTCACGGTCTGCACGTAGCTGTTGGGGTCGCACGAATGGTTGATATGGCGCTCCGGAGCTTGCATCAACACTACCGTTTTCCGCGCAAGGTAGTCGCAGTGGCGTGGATCGTCGCCCGGCGCGAGTGGATGCGCGTCCTCCACGATTCGAGAATCGTCGATTTCAAGGAGCGCATCGCCCATCCGGAATGACCGGCCAGCAAAAACACCGAGTCCGTTGATGGGCGAATTTAGGACGAGAAGGTCGGACACGTTAAGCACCATGACCTGGTACGCTCCGCAGAGCCGAGCAGCACGAAGCAGAATACTCGCATAAGGAATTGAAGCCCCTTCGATCGATCTCCTAGACTTGCGATAGGTCTCGCAATGCAAGCGCTAGTTCCCGAACGCCGCGACGGATCTCCCACTTGTCCGGTGCTGCCAACCACAACGACGCTGTGCCAAGCCCGCCTCATGAGTCTGCTCCTTCGTTGGACGGCAAAATCTCCCTGGCTTCAAGCCGCGTGACGGAGATTTTCGTCTGGAAGCATGGCCGCTGGACGAACCCAGGCTGGTACACCGACGAAGAAGAGTAGGATCGCAACCCTGTTTAAGCTGCCTCGGGGACTACCATCGCCCTGCGCTAAGACTTGCCGTTAAACAATGCCAGCCGCCTGACCATCACCGCTTTTACCTGGCGCACGACGTCCGGCAGCACCTTGTACGGGGCCAAGGAGCCGGCCTCTTTCCCGAGCGCCTCCTCGAGTCCCCTGCGCCAGGCCACTCGCAACTCCGTGTTGATATGGATCATCGCGATTCCTGCCGCAATCGCCTGACGGAAGTCCTGGTCGTCCGTTCCCGAGCCCCCATGCAACGTCAAAGGCACCTCGGCGATCTTTTTGATAGCTGCGATTCGCTGGATGTCCAAGCGCTTGTGCTCTGTTCCTCGAATCATGCTTGGAAGCATTCCATGAGTCGTACCGACCGAGGGCGACAGTAGATCCACTTTTGTCTTCGCGACAAATTCCCTCGCCTCCTCAGGCTCGGTAAGGCGGATATTGTCGGGTCGTTTCTCATGAATTTCCGAACCCGAGCCGACATAGCCGACTTCCCCTTCCACCAAAATCGACGGCCGAATGGACTTTAGGGCATCCACCGCACGGATCGTCTCCGCAATGTTTTCTTCCAAGGGCTTGTCGGACAAATCGAATACCACCATGTCGAATCCGGCCCTGGCCGCCTCTTCCGCTTTCGCGAGCGAATGCGTGTGGTCGGCATTCAAGAAAATCTCCAGACCCGTTGCTTGTCGCAGCGTGTCGACAAGCGCCACCGCTTCGCGTACCCCGAGAAAATCGCGCTCGCTCTCGGAGACTCCCATAACCACGGGCACGCCAAGTTCGCTCGCCGCCTCGGCTGCCGCTTTCAACACTACCAACTCGGAAAAGTTGAAATGCCCTACGGCAACTCTACGCTTGCCGGCTTCTTCGAGTACTTCTCTAAGCACACGCATTGCTCCACCGCCTGTGAGTCATCGTCGCATTGCGCGTCGCCAGTGCCAAGCCCTTTGCTTTAACCTTGTAACGCCGCATAGCCCGGCGTTGCTCTAAGTTGAGTATCATGAGGATCGAAATCGGCTGGTCGGGTATACCCGACCGAGCTCGCGGGGTGGCAAAAAATGAAGTATCTACTTTTCTTGGCGGCGTTGACTTTACCGTGCCTTGTGATCGGTCAGGATCAGAAGAGTTCGACCGAGCCGACCCTCAAAAGCATTCTGCTCGAGCAACTGCGCTCCACGCACAACCAGGTGGAGTGGTTCGTGCCCGCCAACACCGCCGTCGCGGGTCTAACGGCGGAACAAGCAAGCTGGACAGACCAGAAAGGCAACCATTCTGTCGGGCAGTTGGCCGCGCACCTCGTCTATTGGAACCAGAGAAACCTAGCTCGGTTCCGTGGGGAGGCGGTCAGCAAGTTCAATAACAACGACGAGACCTTTACCAGCTTTGATAGCGCCCGGTGGAATGTCACTGTCAGGCAACTGGACGAGGTGATGACCGCCTGGGAGCGCGAGGTAGAAGCAGCCGATGAGCAAAAGCTGAAGTCTTGGTACTCCACCATAGCGCGCATCGGAGCGCATAACGCCTATCACATCGGGCAGATGATCTACGTCCGCAAGGCTCAAGGCAGTTGGGATCCGGAAAAGGGAGTGAAGGAATGACCGGCACTCGAATAAGCGAATGTCAGAGCTTCCCGGCCGGCTGATGCTTCGCAAGTAAGTCGCGGAACAAACCTGCAGCGGTGGCGGCTAACGACCGGTCTCTCGAATGAACCAAATACGGCCGGACACTGAAAGTTGCCTGACGCGACGGTTGCCCGCCGCCCGGTCACCTCATTCCAATAACGACCATCCGAGCAATCACGTCCGTGAATCCGGCAATGGTGAACAGCGACGCCGCAATCAGCAGGAATAATCGCGACGCACTTGAAAGTTCCGAAGTCTTTTGGATGCTGGCGGCTGCCCTGCGAAGCAGCATCAACACACCTGCAACGGCAAACATGGTCGGCCAAAGAGGATTCACGTAGGTAGGCATAGGGCGCTCACAGTCAAAAAAACTCTAATAAGACAGTCTTGGTTTGTGGCGATACTTCCTGACGATTCGGGACTCCCCGAGCTTGCTCTTGGTGAACGACCCCGCGGTGGTCATCCCAATGGCTATCAGCACAGCGCCTGATAGCAGTTTGAATGAGTACGAATCTGTCGTACCGGAAACGCCGTCCCGGATCAGGTATGCACCGGCCAGCAGGCCAATGAATGAAACCACCACTCCAGAGTCTTCAATCATACCACACCGATTACGGCCCGTCGTTTGTTTCTCGGAAGGAGAGTGTGCCAGGTGCGCTAAGACGAAGGAATACAGCGATCTCTGGATTTTCTTCACCGACTTTCTTCATCCTGGTGAAGTGGGCAGGAAAAGCCGTCTTGCAAGCAGAGAACGAAACGGGGGAGTTCTCGCTTGCCGGCCTCCATGGCGGCATGGAGTGGCCCCCAGCCTGTGCCCTAGTGCGGTTTTGCGGAAGCGGATTTGCGACGCTGCTGGTCGGCGGCACCCAATGCTTCAGCGAGCAGCACGCGATAGATGTTGCCGAGACCGTTGAGCGCGCCGTGCATTCGGCGAGTGAATTCCTGGTACGAGACGGGTTGATCGTGGATCTCGGTCGGAAATCCACGTTCGCTTGAGAAAACGAGATATCTTCCGTCGGGCGAAATGCGCGGACTGTAGTCCCGCGCTTTGCTGTTGATCGACGGACCAAAATTGACCGGCTTCGACCAAACGCCATTCACGTTATAGGCGACGTAGAGGTCTGCGTTGCCTAGCGAATCGCGCGCAAAGCTCCCGAGAAGAAGAAACGATTCGTCCGGGGCAACGAAAGCTTCAATCGTGTAGCGCCCGTCGTTGACATCGGGGCCGAGGTTCTCTGCGGCCTGATATTGGCCGTTGACGAGACGGCAGCGGTAAACGTCGAACGATGAGCCGGAGCGATCGGAGGTGAAATAAAGATTGCCATTGGCCGCGAAGGATACAAACTCCGTGTTTCCTTTTTCATTGACCGGTCCGCGCAACGGACGGAGGTTTGTCCAGCCGGTCTCCGTCCGGTCGGCGGACCAGGCGTGGAATCGATTGGGTTCGAGACCTTCCGCGGGACGATCCGATACGAAATAGAGCGTGCGACCGTCGGCGCTAAGGACAGGATCAGAATCGCGATATTGACCGGAGAACGGGAGCGTTTCCGGCATGGACCAAGTTCCGTTTCGGAAGCGCGACACATACAGGACGTAGTGATAGTGCGCAGGAATGGAACGATTGAAATACAGCGTGGTCCAGTTCTTGTCGGGCATCGCGCCGAATTCGTCCTGGTCGCTTGAAACGGTGCCCTCACCGATGAGTTCGATGTTGGCAGCAGGATCGCCGGGAGAGCGTGGAGCGGCGACCGACGCGGGTTGCGCCGACACCAGCAGGATCAACGCAAGTGAGCTGTTGAGGAGCAGGTTCATGGCTGCGAGTTGTTCGAGTCCGCGAGCGTGTCGGCACTGATGAAGAAGATGTTGCCGCGGCCGTTAAATGGAGTCCCCCAGAGCGCGTCAATCTGCGCTCGATCAAGTCGTTGGGTGGGAATCTCGAAAGCACTGCGCTCGCTTCCCCAAAAAAGAAATTTCCCGTCGGGAGAAAACGCCGGGTAGACCTCTTCTGCAAAGGAATTGATGCCATGCCCCAGGTGACGCGCCGGAGTCCAGCGGCCATCACGCTCAAAAGAAATATAAAGGTCCTGGCGCGGATAGGGTTTGCCGGCTGCGATCAGGTCCTGCGCGCGGCGGCGATCGGGATCTTCCGGCGCCGCGGTGGAGGCAAAGACCAGCGTCCTGCCGTCGGGAGAGATGGCGGGAGCAACCTCAGTGAACTCCGAATTGATTTCCGGACCAAGCCGTTCCGGCGCAAGAAATCTGCTTCCGTCCCAGCGGGAGAAAAAGATATGGAGATGGCCCGCCGGGTCATTGCGATCGGAGACGAAGTAGAGCGAGCCGTCGGCCGCCGGGGCCGGATCGAGATTGCTGCTGTCGTCCTGATTGATGGGCGCCGGAAGCGGCGCCGGTTCGTTCCATGTGCCCTTATTGCGCTCGGAAACCCAGATGCGAAGGCGCCGGGCTTGGTTCTTCTGGGTGGGCCGGATCGAGGCGAAGTAAAGCTTGTTGCCATCGGCGCTCAGATGCGGCGCGATATCGAAGGACCTGCCGGAGAACGAAAGCGTCTGCGGCGAAGTCCAGTGGTTGTCGAAGTGACTGAGGCAGATCATGGCGAAGCGCGGCGCAGTGGTGTACGGTGCGATAAGCGTGAAGTAGAAGTCGCGGCCGTCCGGGCTGAAGACGCCGCCCGATTCGTCGAGGTCCGTAGAGATGAGTCCGGGAGCGAAAAGCGTGGGCTCGGTGATGTGCCGACCGGGATCGTACGGGGCTGGTGAGACTTCTCTGTATCCGGCACTGAAAGAAACGGCGGCGGCGAGCAAGGCTAACAGGCAGAGTAGGCAACGAGAACCGGGAGGCACGGGAGACTCCTGCTAAGCGACACGTTCAGCTCCAAATCGTTGGAGCGTTAGACGGAAGGGTGAAGAAAAGGTCGCTACTCCTCGGCGGTGTCTCGCGAGTCAAGATCCAAGGCCGGCTGCCCGGTCCCGGCCGAAGCGGCTAGCTTGAACGGATCGTGGGCTGGCGGTTCATATTGAAACAGGAGGAAAAGGTTATGTTACTGGCATTCATCGGCACCGGCGAAATCACATCATCCATTGTGACTGGCCTACGTTCATCCGGCGCCGCGACGCACGCCATCCGGTTGTCGCCCCGCAATCCTGTCATCGCCAACGAGCTTGCCGGTCGTTTGAAAGGAATATCCGTCGCTTCTACCAATTAGGAAGTTCTCGACCATTGCGACACCATCGTGATCGCCGTGAGGCCTCTGGCCACGCGAGAAGTGCTTTCCGAATTGCATTTCCGTCCACACCATCGGGTTATCAGCCTGGTCTCCGCGCTCTCATTGCGGAGCCTGCGGGAATTCGTTGCGCCTGCCGCGCGAATTGCGAGAGCCGCGCCTTTGCCATCGAGCGCCAAGCGATTGAGCCCCACCGCAATCTATCCCCGCAAGGAGGTGGCTCAGGAGCTGTTTGCTGCCGTTGGCACGGTGTTCCCGGTAGAAAGCGAGAACGAGTTCGACGCACTCTGCGCGACGACAGCAACCATTGCGTCTTATTACGCATTCAATGAAACGATTGCGTCGTGGCTCGAGCGACAAAGTGTTCCGGCATCCTTGGCGAGAGAATACGTTGCGCGGCTCTTTTTTGGGGTGACCAGCGGCGCTATTGACTCGCCGGCGCCCAATTTCAAGTCACTGGCTGCTGCTCACGCGACTGCAGGAGGCATCAACGAGCAGTTTCTAGAGCGTCTGGTTGCGCGTGGACTCCTGACCGGCGTCTCAGAAGCTCCGGACGCTACACTGCGGCGAATCGGCGCGGAACGACAAAGCCCCGATCGCGGTGCGACGGTCTAACGGCAGGCCGCCGGCCGCTATGCTTGGCTTGAATCGAAGCGAGAATCAACTGATCTCGCGGCGCCTGCTCCAGGTGTAAAGCGAAAGGCCCAATGCCACGAGCGGCAGTACGGCGCCGAATTCGTCGATATACCACGCGGTCTTGCCGGTATCCCGCGTGAGTGGAGTAAAGATGGCCTGGATATAGAGATTGTGGCTGGCATGAAGCAGCGCACCGGTCCACAAGCTCCCGGTCTTAAGCCGCAGCCAGGCAAAGACAAAGGATAGTGAAACAACCATGACCGTGAAGCAACTCAAGCCGTACCAGGTTGGCGTGCCACGGTTGTAATCGCCCCAAATCAATAGCGGGTAATGCCAGCAGGACCATACCAAGCCGCTCAACAGAGCCGTGGCGGTAAAGCCAAACTTCTTGAAGAGCTCCGGAACCAAAAAGCCTCGCCAACCGATTTCTTCGCCGAGAGCGCTCGCGAGCCCACGTGCGAGGCCAAAGGTCCCAGCCAGAACGAGGTAAAGCAAGGTCGCCGCGACCGGGGAAATCGGCAGGCCCATGCGGGTAGCCAGTTGATCCATGAATGGGCGGTTCGGAAATGCTCCGAGCCCCGAAGACCAGACGATGACGTAGGCAAGGAATGCGTACAGGAGCGGCAGAGCCCAGCTCAGGACGGCATAGCGAGCAGCGGGCCAGACCCATCCGAGTTCGCTCAGCTGGCGGCCAGCAAGTTTGAGCGTGGCCATCGCCGCCAGCGCCGGACACCACATGATGCCCAAAACGTAGAGCCCGCCCGCCCGCTCCGAGGGTGTGTGCCTTCAACATAAGAAAGTAGAAGACTGCGCTCAAAGCAAAGACCAGCAGCAAGTAAGTCAGGACCGGCTGGCGAGAGTTCTCTTTTGCGATCATTGCGACCCCACCGAAGGCATTCGTGCTCCGCGTTTGCCGAGTCCGGTTTGGAGGAAAATCCGACTACGGCATGACCGGAAGTGTCAGATGCGAAGGCATTTCCGGCGTGGCATAGACGCGCTGTGTCGCCGGACGAAAATCGCTGGCCTGGGCCTGGTAGATGCTGGGCACGAATTTCTGCGGGTTACGGTCGATAACTGGAAACCAGCTGGATTGTACTTGCACCATCATGCGGTGACCTTTCAGGAAGACATAGTCGTGGTCTCGCAGGGGGATATCCCATTTTGCGGGTCGATTTGGAGTTACAGGCTGGGGACGATCGAAGCTCGGGAGGTACCGACCACGGCGAACCTCCATCGCCACGGGCAGCTCATAGCCGTTCAACGATTGCGCGAACTGGCCGGGTTTGGGGCCCTGTTCCTGATTCCAGCCCG
>Ga0306921_10000253_pt1 | contig 43683 bp, 37 predicted proteins | sample sta12Cox44000080_FD_203760 | JGI IMG/M metagenome (GOLD analysis project Ga0306921, IMG submission 203760) | Lab enrichment of tropical soil microbial communities from Luquillo Experimental Forest, Puerto Rico - statoxic.12C.oxic.44.000.080 (v2)... | ecosystem: Environmental > Terrestrial >... | reverse complement strand
CGTAAAGGATGGTTTCCGGCTGGGTGATGATGGCTCGCGCGATTGCCACTCGCCGCCGCATGCCGCCTGACAGCTCCGAGGGGAGCATGTTGAGCGTGTGCTCCAACTCGACAAATCGCAGCGCCTCCCGGACCCGGCGCTCGATTTCCTCTTGCGGGACCGTGCTTTCCTCCATCAAACGGAAGGCAACGTTGTCGCGCACCGTCAGTGAGTCGAATAGCGCGCTCTCCTGGAACACGATGCCGACCTGCCGGCGCAGCTCAAACAGGTCGTCTTCCCTCATTTGCGTGACGTCCTGCCCCAGCGTGTAGATGTGGCCGCGGTCGGGTTTCACCAAGCCCATTGCGAGCTTCAGGATCGTACTCTTTCCCGATCCCGCCGTTCCGAACAAAGCCTTGGTTTCTCCGCGGGGCAAGCGGAAGGAAATGCCGTCGAGGACAACTTGGTCCTCAAAGGCGATCGCCACGTCTTCAAAAACAATAACGTCTTGGGACGGATCGTACCTGGCAAGCTCGAGCGTTGCCGCCGGGAGAGTGGGCGTCACCATGCGCTTACGCCCCCAACACGGCCATCAGGAAGCGGGTCACGAACACGTCGACGGCAATGATCAGGATCATGGCCGCGACCACAGCCTCGGTGGTCGACCGTCCCACACCCTGTGTTCCGCCCTTGGTGGAAAGGCCGTAGTAGCAGCCGACGGTTGCGACGATGTATCCGAATACGACCGGCTTCGCCAGCCCCATAAACACATCGGAGAACACCAGCGTTTGCCAGGCGTTGCTCCAGTATTCATGCGCATCCATGCCAAGCAGAATGCTAGCGACGACGCTGCCGCCGAGTAACCCCATAAAGTCGCCGAGGATTGTCAGGAAGAACAACATCACAACCGTTGCCACCACGCGTGGCGTGACCAGTTTCTTCATCGGATCAGTACCGAGCGCGCGCATCGCGTCGATCTGCTCCGTGACGATCATCGAGCCCAGTTCGCTGGCCATACCTGACGAGTTGCGCCCCGCAACCACGAGTCCGGCCAGCACGGGGCCAAGTTCACGCACGATGCCGATCGAAACCAGTTGTCCGATCACGGTAGTGGCGCCGAAACGGCTGAGGGTGGTCGCGCTATTGAGGGCGAGCGCGGCGCCGGTGAAGAACACAGAGGCCAGCACGATGGGCAGCGATCCGAAACCGATCAGGTCCATCTGCTGGACCATGTCGGCCCCATACCGCGGGCTGCGGAACAGATTCGCCACCGATTGTCCCGCGAGAATCGAATAGTCCTGCAGCGACTGGATTTTGCGCTTGGCAAACTCCGATGGCGAGATCAACTCGATGCTGCTTAGGAAGTCTCCAGCTGCCATCCCGTGCTCCGTGGCCTCTGCCTCGCAATATAACAGGAGCGAAAGGCTCCGAGCCACGAGGTTCGCGCTCCGAGCACCCGCGCAGGCACCCAGCGATTCGAAGAGCCACTAATTCGGAACGGAAATTGTGGTTGAGGAAACTGCTGAGAACTGCGAACCGAGAACTGACAACTGTTCCAGTGACCTGTCACCTGCGACCAGTGACCTTCTATTCCCTGCTCTTCTTCCGGATCTCAATATTCAGCCGCTTGATCTTCTGATTGAGTGTGGAAAGCGGCACGCGGAAGCGTTCGGCAGCCTCGGTCTGGTTCCAGCCGCACTTCTCCAGCATGTCGGTGATGATCCGCCGCTCGCAATCTTCCAAAATGTCGAACAGCGACGCGTCCGGGCGATGCTCCATGACGGGCAGAGTGGTGCCCCTCCCCACAATGGGATCGGGCAGCAGATCCGGGCCGATTTCCACCCCCAAAGACAGCACGACCGCGCGCTCGATCACGTTCTCTAGTTCGCGCACGTTCCCCGGCCACGAATAGCTCACCAGCGGACGCAGTGCTTCGGGTGTCATTCTGCGATTCTCGCGCTCGTTTTCGAGCGAGTACTTGCGCAGGAAATGCTCCACTAGCAGCGGAATGTCTTCCTTGCGCTGGCGCAGGGCCGGCAGATCGATGGTGATGACGTTCAGCCGATAGAACAGGTCCTCGCGGAACTTCCCTTCCCGTACCTGTTGCCGCAGGTCGACATTGGTCGCGGCAATGATCCGCACATCCACCTGCAGCTCGTGCACTCCGCCCAGGTGCATAAACTTGCGGTCCTGCAAGACACGCAGAATCTTGCTCTGCGTGTCCATCGTCATCGTGCCGATCTCGTCGAGAAACAGCGTGCCCTTATCGGCAACCTCAAACAGTCCCTTCTTCGAAGCAATGGCGCTCGTGAACGCGCCCTTGACGTGGCCGAACAGTGTGGACTCCAGCAGGTCCGGCGGCATCGAGCCGGTATTCACCGGCACAAACGGCCGCTCACGGCGCGGCGAGTTCAAGTGAATCGCCTTGGCGATGAGTTCTTTTCCAGTGCCGCTTTCGCCCTGCAGCAGCACGGTCGAGCGGCTGGGCGCCACCTGTGCCACCAGGTCGAAAATCTTCAGCATTGCCTCGCTTTTGCCGATGATGTTTTCGAAGTTGTAGCGTTGCTTCAGCGCGCGCTTCAGCTGGATGTTTTCTTCTTCCGCGCGATGCCGCGCCACGGCCGCGCGCACGTCCGCCAGCAGCTTCTCGTTGTCCCACGGCTTTTGAATGAAATTGACAGCGCCCGATTGCATGGCCTTGACGGCGTTCTCCACCGTGCCGTAGGCCGTGATCATGATGATCGAGAGCCCCGGATCCTGCGACAGCAGGTCGGCGAGGATGTCCATGCCATTGCGGTCCGGTAGCGCAAGATCGAGAAGAATCAGGTCAAACGGACGCTCGCCGGCGCGGTTCACCCCCTGCTGCCCGGTCGCGGCCGTCTCCACGTCGTAGCCTTCCAGCTCCAGCAGGGTCTGCAGCGATTCGCGGATTTCGGCCTCGTCGTCCACAATCAGGACCGAACCCGCCGGCGATGCTGGTACGGCATCGTTCATTTTGTTTGGCAACACGGCGGCTTCAGACATTTACAGCCTTCCTGGTGAGCGGAAAATCGAGATAGAACGTGGTCCCTTCGCCCGGCCGGCTCTCCACCCGAATCTTGCCGGCATGCTCCTGGATGATTCCGTAGGTTACCGACAACCCCAACCCCGTGCCGCGCTTTTCCGGCGCGGTCTTGGTGGTAAAGAACGGATCGTAAATACGCGCGATATGCTCGGGCGCAATCCCACTGCCCGTGTCGGTGACAGTCACCGTGACTCCAGTGCCGTTCGAGGTCACCACCCGCAACGTGCCGCCCCCTGGCATGGCATCTTTCGCGTTCAGAAACAGGTTCAGGAACACCTGCTGCAAGCGGCCGGTGTTCCCCTGGATCGGGGGCAGTTGAGGCGTCAGGTCACTCTCCACGGCAATGCGTGACGTCTTGAGCTGATGATCGAGCAGCGCCAGCGTGTCGGTGACGACTTTGTTGACATCCACGTTGCCAAACTCGGCGCCACTGGTGCGCGAGAAATTCAGAAGATTGCTGACGATCTCTGACGCGCGGAATGTTTGCCGAGTAATCTTCTCGAGCAAAGCTGCCTTCTGCGAGTCCTGCTTCAACTGCTTCGAGAGCATCTGCGTGTACGACGAAATCACTGCCAGCGGCGTGTTCACCTCGTGCGCTACGCCGGCCGCCAACAAGCCAATCGACGACAGCTTGTCGGATTGTGCTAGTTGCGCCTCGAGTTCCACGCGCTCGGTGATGTCGTCCATGATGATCAGCCGGCCAATGACGTTGAACTTGCGCGTCACCAGTGGAGCAATGGCCGCATTGATGGTGCGCACTTCCCCGGCCGGCGTGTTCAGGCGGAATTTGTACAGGTTGTGAATTCCGGGGTTCTGCCGCACGCGATAGAACTCTTCCACGAACTCCGCCGGAAACACTTCGCTCAGCGGACGAGTCAGCGCCTGCCAGCGGGGCAGCGCGTACATCACTTCCATCTGCGAATTCCACGACTCGATCCGGTCCGCCAGGTCAACGGCCAGCACGCCGACGTTGATCGACTCCACGATGTTTTCGTTGAAGTCTTTGAGCCGCTCGTACTCAGCCACCTTCTGCTCGAGTGACGCATACAAGCGCGCGTTCTGCATGGCGATTCCGATATAGCCCGCGAGCGTTTCGAGCAACTCCACGTCCTCGCTGGTCAGGAAGTCGCCTTCCATCGTCTTGCCCAGGCCCAGCACCGCGATTGGTTTCCGCTGGACCCGGCATGGGATGTAGTAGTTCAAATCCAGCTTCGCGATGGCATTCTGGGCATCCGGCGTCTCGCGCGGCACCTGGTGCGTGTTGTCGAAGAAGATATGCCCGGCTTCCAACTCGGGCCGCTGTGCGCTCAGGAAACTCAGATCCAGCCCGCTGGTCTGCGTGATGCCGAACGACTTCGCCAGCACGAAGTGGTCGGTCTCTTCGCCCGTCGCCAGGAAAATCGCTAGCCGGTCCACTAGCAGCGTTCGCGATAACCGGTCCACCACCGAGCTGAGCATTTCGTCGAGGTCGGTTTCCGCACTCAGTTCCCGGCCAAACTCGATCAAAGTCTTCCGGTAGTCGTAGCGCGTCCGGTAGAAGAACTGGTCCACGCCGTCCTGGATCCACTTGCGGACCGGGTCGAACAGCAGGGCAGTCACGACCATGGCGAGAATCAGCCCGTAAGGTCCAGTACTCGGAATCCGCGTGTGTACGAGTTCGGCCACGCCCGCCACCACCGCGAAATACACCATCACGACGGCCGCCGCAGCCAGCGTGTAGATCATGCCCCGCTTGAAGATCAGGTCCACGTCCATCAAGCGGTAGCGGAAAATCGCGTACCCGAAGGTCAGGGGCAGCAGCCCCAGCGACAGCACCGACACCTTCATCGCCACCGGGGGCGTATAGCCCAGCAGATAGGGCACGATGTAGAGCATCGTCGGCGCAATCGCCACTACCGTTCCGCGCGTCACCCATTTCAATTGCTGCCGCAGGGTTGGATTACTGGCCCTTAGGTAGCTGTACCAAAGCACAGCGGCTGAGGCCACGAAGTAGAGCGCCAGGTACGACCACCACAACCGGTCCAGGTTCCAGCGCCGGAATTCGCTCGCCTGCACAAAGAGCAGCGTGAAAATGTGGATCCCCAGCAGCGCCAGTCCGGGCACATACAGCGCTCCCAGAAGCCAGCGATGCCTGCGGATCAGGTGCCGCCTCTCCGGGAAGGTCAGCACGAAATGCAGGAACAACGCCGGCTGCAGCATCCAGGCACCGACATTCGACCAGTACACGCTCCAGTCGAACGCATTCAGTTTCCCGGTGTAATGGAACGAGTAGAAGATGAACGAGACCAGGCAGAAAATGTAGAAGTGCGTGGAACTCGGCGCGGTCCAGCGCCGCAGCAGAACATAAATGCCAATGCCCAGGTAGATCAGCGCGATCAAGCGCAGCCAGTCGTTCAGGGGCCGCTCAGCTGGACTCAGCACGACCGGAATTGATTCGAGCTCAATCCCGTGCCGGAGTACCGTGTACTTGGCTTCCTTCCACACGCCATTCGCGTAAAGCTGCCGCTCCAGGCCGGGAGCACTATTCACCTCGCGGCCATTGATCGCCCTCAGGATGTCGCCCTTGCGGATCCCACCCTTGTCCGCGGGTCCATTGCGCTCGACATGGTCGGCGACTAACTTGCCGCCATGCTCCACCCACCAGGCGCCGTCGTAGGGAACCTGAAATTCGTGCTCTTTTTGGAAGTTGATCCAGGCGAAGACGCAGGCCGTCACGGTCAGCAGAAACAGCAGGCCTGCGGTGAAGCGAGTTTGAAAGTCCCGGTTCATGGACCCGTAAGGGGACACCTGCGCGACCGGCCCCGATGGGCCCGCGCTCCCCCGAAAATCCACAAGCAACTTCAATGCCATGAATATAGAATTCCACAGCGGCGTAACTTACTTACAACAGGCCAGTTCCAGCATTATAAGAGCTCCCCCCAACCCCGCATACGTCTTTTGGAAGGTTTCTCTGCCATTCTGTATGTGCCTGCGGGATTTGGTATTTAGCCATTTTTTGAACATCCGCCTCATTAGGCCCCTGTCCACAGCCTCCTCAGGTAGAATTCGGGCTTCCCCAATGACTACTTACGATCAGGTCGTTGAGCTCGAGCGGCGCACTCTTCTCCAGACCTACAATCGCTATCCGGTCGCCTTCGAAAAGGGCAAGGGCGTCTTCCTCTACGACTTCGAGGGCAAAAAGTACCTCGACTTTGTTTCCGGCCTCGGCGTGAACGCCCTGGGCCACGCTCACCCGCGGATCGTGAAGACCATCCGCGACCAGGCGGCCAAGTTGATTCACATTTCAAACCTCTACTACCACGAGTACCAGGGACGCCTCGCCGAAAAGCTGACCTCCCTGTCCGGAATGGACCGGGCTTTTTTTTCCAACAGCGGCACCGAAGCGATCGAGGGAGCGATCAAACTCGCGCGCCTGGCCAGTCACCGCGTGGGAGGTGAGGCAAAGAGCCGCCTCATCGGACTCGAAGACTCGTTCCATGGCCGCACTTTCGGCGCCATGTCCCTTACTGGACAGGACAAGTACCGCAAGGGCTTCGAACCGTTGCTTGAAGAAGTCACTTTCGTCCCGCGCAACAACATCGAGGCTTTGCGCGCGGTGGTCAACGACCAGACCTGCGCTATCGTGCTCGAGCCGATCTTCGGGGAGGGCGGCATCCTGGAGTGCTCCGTCGAGTTCTTGCAGGAGTGCCGTGCCCTGGCGGACCGCTTCCAGGCCGCCCTGATCTTTGACGAGATCCAGTGCGGGCTCGGCCGGACCGGCAACATCTTCGCCTTCCAGACCTTCGGGGTGAAGCCCGACATCGTGGCGATCGCCAAGCCTGTCGCGGCCGGCTTGCCGCTCGGCGCGTTCCTCGCGCGCGAAGAATTCGCGAATGCCATTACCGCCGGCCAGCATGGCACGACCTTCGGCGGCGGACCGCTGGCCTGCCGCGTTGCGCTCGAATATTTCGCAGTCGTCGAAGAGGAGAATCTGCTCGGCAACGTAGCCAAAGTCGGCGCCTATTTGCAAAACGAACTGCAGCAACTTGTGGACAACTATGCCGCCGCAAAAGAGGTTCGCGGACGCGGCTTTATTCAAGGCATCAATTTGGAGATTCCCACGCGCCCCATCGTCGAACAAGGACTGGCGCAGGGTGTTCTGTTCAATAGCACCCAGGACACGGTCGTCCGCTTCCTGCCGCCTTTCCTGTTGCAGGAACAGCATGTCGACAAGGGAATTCGCATTTTGCGCAAAGCGCTGGGCAGAAAACACCGCAAGGCAGCTTGAAAAAACGGGGAGCCGAAGCTCCCCATTGCTCAGAAGCGACAGAGGCGATATCACTTACATAGACTCCGGCGCACTCGAAAAAGTTGTCCGGCCCCCAGCAGAAAAGCTCGTGGACCCGATCTCCTCCCTGAACCTGCAATTTTTACCCGCGCAGTCCCCCCAGGAACATTTCGCGATCGTCGACGGCGCACGCATGCGCTACTTCGAATCCGGCGCTGGGCGCCCCTTGATCCTCCTGCACGGATTGATGGGTTATTCGTTTTCCTGGCGCTTCAACCTCCCGGCCCTTTCACAGCATGCCAAGGTTTATGCCGTCGATCAGCTTGGAGCGGGATTCTCCGATCGTCCAGCCAAACTCAACTGCCGGCTGCGTGCTGTCTCCGAACGTGTTCTGAAATTTGCCCGTGCATTGCGTATCTCGTCCTTTGACCTGCTCGGCACCTCGCATGGAGGCGCTGTTGGCATGATGGCCGCGTCCATGTGCGCGGACGCCGCTGATCTCAAGATCGGCCGCCTCATCCTGGTCGCTCCTGTCAATCCCTGGTCCCCACACGGACGCATGCTGGCGCCCTTCCTCGGCAACCCACTGGTTTCTGCTTTGTTCCTTCGCAGCGTGAAGCACATGCGGTGGGCGTATCCTCACTGGCTCGCCCGTCTCTACGGCAATCCCCAACGCATTCCCCCCGGCACGCTGGAAGGCTATGAGGCCCCGGTCTTGAACATCCCGGGAAGCTGGCAATACGGACTCAGCATCGTCCGCCACTGGACGGAGGACCTCCAGGAACTCGAACGCGCCATCGTCCACATTCATTCGATTCCCACGCTGTTGCTCTGGGGCAGCGCCGACCTTGCCGTCGCCGCCGACTCTGCCGAACAACTGCGCCGCCATTTCGATTCTTGTGAGGTGGCAATCTTCCCCGGAGTGGGCCACCTCCCTTACGAAGAAGCCCCTGACCGGTTCAACACCACGCTCGTCGACTTTCTTGCCCGAGCACCAGCCTGATGCTTCGGAGTCACTCGACGAGCTAACGGGCACTGTAAGATACAAATTGCGAAACTGATCCCGCATGGGACAATCCATCCTCGACTTCCTGAAAGAATTGATCGCCCAGTACGGCTACTGGGCGGTAGGTGGAGCCCTGCTCCTGGAAAACACCGGCTTGCCGGTGCCCGGCGAAACCATCCTTCTGCTGGCCAGCTTTCTGGCCTTCTCGCGCGAGGAACTGCAGCTTGCCTACATCATCCTGATCGGGATCTGCGCGGCTACCATCGGCGACAACCTCGGATTCGCCATCGGCTATCGCGGTGGCCGTCCGCTGCTCGACCAGTACAGGACTGCCTTCCGGATCCGCGAAGAGCACATCCAGCGCGGGGAGCGACTTTTCGAGCAGTATGGCGCTCTCACCGTTTTCTTCGCGCGTTTTATCTTCGGCTTGCGGGTCATTGCCGGGCCCCTGGCAGGTGTCTTGCGCATGCCCTGGAAACGCTTCGCCGTTTTCAACTTCCTGGGCGCCGTGCTCTGGGTCACGGTGATTTCCTTGATCGGATACAAGTTCGGCAAACATTGGGACCGGCTCGTGGACGCAGTCGAACAACTCAACATCCTCATCGTCTTCGCGGCCGCGATTGGGGTCTTGCTCCTCTGGCGCTGGCGCCGTGCGCACATGGGAAAACGGTGACGGAACCCGGATGCCAGGGCGAAGGGCAGGGGCATGCGAGCTTCGAACGCTTGCGAGCCAACGACCGCCGACCGATGACCGAGACGCCCTCCTGCCCGTGTGACCTGTGGCCCGTCACCTGCGTCACGTTCGCTCGATTGCTGATCCTCGGGCCCAATGCTAGCCTCGTACAAGAATCTCGATTGACGTGGATGAGTCTCGCAAAAACGGCCTGATGGCGCGCGCCTGGGCAGCCGTTCGTCTGGAACACGCCGACCTTTGGCTCAAGTTCTTCCTTGCCCTCCTCGGCCTGGGCCTGGCATTTGCCGCCGCGCTGTTCTCCACCGTTTCTCGCGAATCAGGAAATGTCTGGGCCACGCTGATCTTGGCCTCTGCGGCCTTAATGCTGGCCACGCTCGTGGGCCTGACCACGATTCCCCATCTCGCGCGGCGGGTCGTCGTTTCCCGGCTGCGGGATGCCGTCGATTACGAAGTGACCCGCGCCGGCATCATGTACGTTTTCGCCACGCTGCTGATCGGGATCGCCGCGCTCAACACTGGCAACAATCTGTTGTACATCGTGCTGGCCGCGATGCTGGCGGCCATCCTGGTATCGGGCATCATCTCCGCGCTCGTGTTGCGCGATCTCCAACTCGATGTTCGACTCCCCGAGCACGTTTTCGCGGGCCGTCCTGTGCTGGGTCGCATCCTGCTGCGCAATCCCCGCAAGTGGCTGCCCTCGCTCTCGATTCACGTCGTGCCCTCGAAGCGAAGGAAGTCGGTCAAGCGTTGGCTCTGGGAGCCTTCGACCTTCGGGTTTCCTCCCAAGCGTCCGCCCGAGCAGCAATGGGTGCGCCTGCCCGACCGCCGCGTGCGCCGCATTGTGCATGACGGCTCGGCGCCCGGCATCTTCGAGGGATCGGCCTATTTCCCTTACGTCGCTCCCCAGGCTGAACTCTCCGCCGACCTGGAACTTCGCTTTCAGCGCCGCGGCCGCTATTCGGAAAACAGCTTCGGTCTGGCCACGCGCTTTCCGTTTGCCTTTCTCACCAAGACGCGCCGCGTGCCCATCGAACGCACCACGCTGGTGTATCCCGCGATCAAGCCCACCGACGAATTCCTCGACGTGCTACCCATGATGACCGGCGAAATTGAAGCGTTCGTCCGCGGACGCGGCTACGACCTCTACCGCATTCGCGAATACATGCCGGAAGACTCCGCCCGCCACGTCGACTGGAAAGCCACTGCGAAATCCGGATCGCTCAAAGTCCGCGAGTTCAGCCGTGAAGACGAGCGTAAGCTGCGCCTGGTCTTCGACAATCCCGCCCCCGGCGTCCTTGCGGCGGATGCCTATGAGCGCGCCATTCAGCTCGCCGCGTCGCTCGGCTGGCATTTCGCTAACGAAGACGCCGACCTTTCCTTCGCTGTGCAGGGATATCAGGGCGGCACCGACATCTACAGGTTCCTCACCTACCTCGCCCTGTTAGAACCTCAAAAGCAGCCTTCGCTCATCGACACGCTTCCCGTCACCGGCGACTACAACATTGTGCTCACCAGCCGGCCGCGCGGCAGCGTCCCCACCGCGCTGTGGAACTGCTCCTACATGATTTTTCTTGGCGAAACCGTGTCAGCGCAGCGCGGCCAACGTACCGGTGTCCCCGAAAAATTGGCCCGCGCGCGCTCCTGATCCCTCAGGGCGGCGAGCAAAACTATCGCGAAGCCCTGGATTCATGTGTACGAGCAGCGAAAGACCCCTACCCCCCAGCGGCCATGTGCGCTGGCTTCCTTTACGAGAAGGGCCTAGGAACAGCTGCTGATTTCTCCGAAGCCGCTAAGTGGTACAACAAGTCCGCCCAACTCGGAAATGCACTGGCTATGCAGCGCTTCTCGGAAATGTACTGGAATGTTTCGGGGATGAAGCCGGATCGGGTCACGGTATATACGTTCGCGATCCTCGCTTCGACCAGTGAAATCCCCGATGCGCAACCTAATCGCGAAGCATACGAAAAAGCCCTCAGTAGCAAGGAAATCGATAAAGGCAAGAAACTGGCCGCGAACTGGATCTGGTAAAGCGCTGAGTTGGGAAGGCTGGATCGGAAAACGGCCTCGCTCCGCGAAATCGGCCCCGCCTCTACAGTGATTTCCTTGACCTGCCGCTCCAATTTCGTCGTATACTCCGCTCGAATCGCGCTCTTCGTCTGCATTCCATCTCTCGCCTGGAGGTGGCAATATGGCGTGCATCCAAGATCTCGTAAAGAATCAGGACACATACCGCGCCAACGTCATTCAGACGGTGCTCGAGGTCGCGCATGCCATGGTCGAGCGCAACATTGGCGCCGTCCCGGTGCTGCACGAAGGCCGGCTTGTAGGTGTGTTCTCCGAACGCGATCTCATGCGGCGGGTGGTGGTGGAGGGTCGCGATCCAGCGCGCACGAAGGTCGGGGAAGTCATGACTCCCAATCCCCTGACGGTCGAACCGTCCGCCGATCTCGAGACCTGCCGCTACCTGATGCGCCGCCACGGTTTCCGTCACCTGCCCGTTTGCCAGCAACAGCAACTGTTCGGAATCGTCTCCATGCGCGACATCCTGCTACACGATCTGTCAGAGAAGGACGATGAAGTCCGCATGATGCGCGCCTATATCTCCACGCCCTGAGCGCATCGTCGCAAAACGGGACCAGCACGGCCGCGGGGGCCGCGACCATCTCGCTGTTCAAGATCGGCCGTACCCGCCTCCAAGTGACCTTCCCCCGCCTAGCGCACGCCTTTTCCTGCTTTCCCGACAAGATTTGGTCGAATAGCAGAACTTTATGGGACCGTTCCAGAGGTAATGGTTACTTTCGATTACCTTGGTACATTGATCCGCCGATTCGACCTGTTAAGGTTAAGTAGCCAAAGAATTTGTGCAGGCCGAAGTCCGTAATTTTGACCCTTCCGCGAGGGCTTCGCGGGCGGCATAGACATGAGTCCGAACGTCCAACTCGCCTATTACGCCCTCTGGTTTGCACACCCTGCGTTCCAGTTAGCCGTGTTGGGCCTGATGCTCTGGCGCAAGCTGCATCGCACCTTCCCGGTTTTCTTCAGTTACATCGCCTTCCAGATCGCCGCCTTCGCACTTACATTCCCTCTGCAAGCGCAAGGAGAGCGCTTCTACTCCGCTTTTTTCAAAGTGTATTGGGCCACTTCGGTGATCAGCGTGGTCCTTGGCTTCGGCGTCATCCACGAAGTTTTCCAGGATGTTTTCCGTCCCTATCACACCCTGCGTGACTTAGGCTCGGTACTGTTCAAGTGGGCAGGATTGGTGATGCTGATGGTCGCCCTGGTGGTCGCGGCATCTACCAATTCGGCGGCGGAGGATCCGCTGGTTGCCGGGATCGTGACCCTGCAGCGGAGCGTACGCGTCGTACAGTGCGGCCTGGTGCTGTTCCTGCTGGTCTTCTCGCGTTACCTGGGCACACACTGGAAGCAGAAGAGCTTCGGTATCGCACTGGGCTTCGGGGCCTTCGCCAGCGTGGAACTCTCCCTGGTCGCCTTGAGCGCTTCCACCGGCACAGTTGAGAATCAGGCCATCACCAGTTTCATCAACATGGTGGCGTATAACGTCACCATCCTGATTTGGGCGGGATACATGAGGGTTGGCAGCGAGCAACAGCAGTCCGCCACGCACGTACTCCGCACCCAGCGCTGGGAGGAAGGCCTGAACGCCATTCAGCACCCCCACGCTCCCGACTCGCTGATTCCCATGTTCGAGAGTATGGTCGATCGAGCTCTGTCCGGCACCGACCCCGATCCTAGGGTTCCTGCGCGCAGCTTGGCCCGAAGCAATCCGGCGGACGATTCCCGTCGACGAACATCCGTGGAATATCCTCCCCTTCCACAGCGGGTTGCCACCAAGAGCTGACTCTTCACTCCATCTTTCTTTCGGGTTCTGGCTGGGCTCTGGATCTAAGATCTAATTTGTCTTAATTTGAGACGCCGCCAGCCGAAGGGTCTAAGTCTTGCCCCCAAAAATCTGTGATTCCTGGCGAAACCCGGAGTGTAAGGGTCAAACTGACAGGAAACTTACGAAGAAAATCGAAAATCTACGGAATTTCCTGTAGGAGATTTAGCTTTGGCAGGTATAATCCGGGCCGCGTGTCGGTGTCCTTACCTAAGGCACACTTACACGCAAGGAGAGACCCCAATGAAGCGAACCGTCAGGGCATGGCTCCTGATGCTAGTGTTCGTGGGCACCTACATAGCAGCCGCCGCCCCTAGAGTTGCCGCTCCGGACGGCGGGCCGCTACCTTTGTGTCCACCTTCAAACCCAAAATGCGGCAAACGGTAGAACCCAGCAAGATCACCAAAGTAACTTGGCAGTAACTTTGTTCCGAAATCTTGCTACCTGCGGGCCGGCGCGAGCTTGATACTCGTCCCGGCCCTCTTTTTTGCGTTGACGAGACTTTCGGTGTGTCCTAGGCGGCAGGTTGCTGGGCAGAACGGAGCAGTTTATCCAGTTGCCCGGCCTCGTACACCGGAGGCTGGCAGCTTCCTCCAGAACAGATCACAGCGCAGGCCTGCCGACCAATCGGCAGGTGGGGCATGGTTTCCGCAAGGGTGGGTGGCAGGTTGGGCGCTACGACCTTGCTGGACGAGATCTGGATGACGGCCTTGTTGAAGACAAATGCGCTCGCCGCCGCCCTTCGCAATTTCTCCGCTTCCTCTCCCTCTCCGACAACAACCACCTGGGTGTGCATCTGGCTGAAGTACACCGCAGCTATGCCGTAGGTTGACGCGAAGATTCCAAACTGCTCAGCCGCGCCCGCAAACACTTCCATGGTCAATTCCGCTTTGTCGCGATAACCTGGCTCATTCGCGTAGGCGTGCATCCGCAGCAGTGCGATCACGGCCACCGAATTCCCAGCCGGCGTCGGCGAATCCTGAAAGGGTTTGCGTCGCGAGGCGAGGACCCCCAGGAGTTTGTTGCTGCTGTCGCTTCCGTTTTCGGAGTCGAGGAAGCCTCCGCCCATCGGGTCATAGAATTTCTCGACCATCGCATCCACTATGGCCTTCGCAAACCTAAAATATGAAATGTCAGCGGTCGCCTCATAGGCGTCCAGGCAGGCAATGGCGGTAAAGGCGTAATCATCCAGCATCCCGCGGACCTCTCGCCGGACTGCGTTCGGATCCGAATACGCCACTACATGCACCAGCCCTCGCTTCGGCTGCCATGCCTCCGCCAGGATCCGGTCCAGCGAACGCAGCGCGAAATGGCGGGCACCAGCGACGCCAAGAATGCCCGCTGCCTGCAAGTATGCCGAGATGCACATGCTGTTCCAGCTTACGTAAATCGTCTTGTCCACATACGGCGTCGGCCGCTGGAGCCGGGCGGCATACATTTTCTTCTTCGCGGATGCCAACAACTCCTGCACCTGCTCGGGTCTCTTCTGCAAACGCTTGACCAGTTCCTCCACCGACGCACAGACATACAACACGTTCTTCGCCGGATTGTGGTGCATCTCGCCAATCTCGTTGATGTCGAAATGCAGCAAGGCCGCCTCGGCCTCTTCTGCGTTTAGTATCGCCCGCGTCTCCTCGACCGTCCAGGTGAAGTAGTCGCCATCATCATCCATCGAATAGTCTGCGTCCTGCGAAGCATAAAAGCCGCCATGCTCGCGATCGCTCAGCCACTCGTCCATCCAGCGAATGATGTCGTGCGCCACGTCCGCAAAGAACTTCGACCCCGCGACTTGGTAGGCATGCACATAGTTCTTCAGGAGTTCCGAGTTGTCGTAGCACATCTTCTCGAAGTGCGGCACCACCCAGCGCTCGTCCACCGAATAGCGGTGAAAGCCGCCGGCCAGTTGGTCGTACACACCGCCGTTGGCCATGTGCTCGAGAGTCGTAGTAACGACCTGCTTCAACTCTTCGTCGCCGGTTCGCGCCCAGCGCTCGATCAGCAGGTCCAGCGTGCTGGGATGAGGAAACTTGGGAGCGTTTCCGAAGCCGCCGTTCTTGGCGTCAAACATTCCCAGGGCCGATTTGACGATGGCGTCAATCGCCCGCGGCGAAAATCGTGCGCTGTGCCCCGCGAACGCTTCCGCCTTCGCAATCGTCTGCTCCACCAGTTGCGACTGCTCGGTCACGTCTGTGCGCTTCTCTTTGTACGCATTGGCGATCGCGATTAACACGCGCTTGAAACTCGGCCGTCCCCACTGGTCCTGCGGCGGAAAGTAGGTTCCGCCATAAAAAGGTTTCCCCTCGGAAGTAAGAAACGCAGTGAGCGGCCACCCGCCCTGCCCGCTGATCGCGCTTACCGCGACCTGGTAGCGGCTATCGATATCGGGACGCTCATCGCGGTCGACTTTCACCGCAACGAAATGCTCGTTCACGATCTGCGCGACTTCGGGGTCGTCGTAAGACTCGCGGTCCATCACATGGCACCAGTGGCACCACACGGCGCCGATATCGAGCAGCATCGGCTTGTTCTCGCGCTGCGCCGTAGCGAATGCCTCTGCGCCCCATTCGTACCAGCGAATCGGCTGGTGCATGGCTGAACGCAAATAGGCCGAGGAAGCGAGGGCGAGACCATTGGAGGATTCCGTGGACATGCCTGTCAGTGTACTTGCTTTGGGGGATACAAGGGCAGCGGCCGCGGCCTTGGCCGCAAGGCCGCCGTGCAAAGGCCGACGAGGCAAGGAAAAGGAATCGGAGAATGGACGACGAAGTGGCGCATTCCGCGGCCTCGCGATGGCCGCAAACTTAGGCATCGCGGGCTCCTCAACCGGTGATCCCCGGAGCCCGCGCAACACCCCATCTAGGCTCCCAGGAACATCACATGCACATACGTCCCCAGGCGCACGTTGTAAGCCAGATACCAGCCCGGGTGATCCAGATCGTCATAGAGCACGATCTCATCGGAATCCCACAGCCAGTCATCACAGAAGCCGTAGTCGTACGACGCCACGCTGAAAAAGAATCCGCCGAACCAGAAATGGCTCGGGCCGCCGCCAGCCAGGTGCCAGACGTGCTGGGGGCCTAACCCTCCCTTGAAGCGTCCATGTTCCCAAGGGTGATCAAGATGATAGTGCGGATCGTCGCGGCCGCTGACGTGCCCCACCCACTCCCCGTTGGTGTGAACGTGCGGAGCTTCCGGATGCCCCGGCTGATCCCGGAAGGTGCGATGCTCCTGCGGGTTTTGGGCTGGGTGAGGCGCCTCGCGCGCCGGTTCCGGCCCACGCTCAGGAATATGCCGCTCCATGCCGCCCTCGGGCCGTTCCTGGCGTTCGTTGCGTTGCGCTAAGGTCAGCGCACAAAAAACGAAAATGAGTGTGAGCAGGACTGCAAGCTTTCTCATAGTTCCTCCTTGCAAGTCTGTGCAGGCCCCTGGAGTTGAGATGAGCGACAGGGCCAAAATGGTTGGGGGAATTCTCTACGCCGAGATCAGCGGACGGACGACAGTTTCCGGGTGATGTTGCAATAGAGCTTAACGGCTTCGGTCAATTGCTGCTTCTCGACATACTCGCCGTCAGTGTGTGCCACGTGAATGGAGCCGGGCCCGGTCAGTAGCGGCTCTCCCCAGTTGCCCAGTGCAGGGATGTCCGTCGTAAACGCAGCCACCATCGTGGGCAGGCCGTCTACTTCGCGGAAGCGCATGAACGGAATCTCGAGATAGAAATCGACGCGCGCCAACTCGCCAACGGTCTCCACAATCCGCCGTCGCAATTCTTTCGTAGGACCTACCAGTCGATACAGCAGATGAGCCTTGGCGTGATCGGGTATCACATTCGGAGCGCGTCCGCCTTCAATGAGCCCGATGTTGAACGTGCAGGGCCCGATGCCCGGCGTCTGGGGCAGCGGCATCGCGCGCAGCCGCGTCAGGGCCACAATCAGCTTGTCGATCGCCGACTCACCCAGCTCCGGATACGCCGAGTGCGCCATCCGTCCCGAGGCAACCAACTCCGCCCGTAAGGTGCCCTTCGACGCCACGGCCAGCCGGTTCTCGGTCGGCTCGCCATTGATGAGGAACCGCGAACCGATCGCGTGATCGTTCGCCGTCTTCGCTCCCTGGCTGTCGCGCTCCTCGCCAACCACAAAAAGCAACCCAACCCGGATGCCTTCTTCGCGTAGGCGCGCCGCCGCTGCAATCTGAATCGCGATGATGCCCTTGGCGTCACACGACCCCCGCCCGAAGATTCGCGTCTCGTTCTCCGACGACGGAATGAACGGAGGCACCGTGTCCATGTGCGTAGAGAACACAACCTCGGGCCGGGCTGCGCCCGGAGAGGTCACCACCACGTTGAAACGATGGCCCTCCACCGGCATCTTGTGGACCTCAAAACCATGGGCCGCCAGTTCGCGGCACAGAACCTCTCCCACACCAGCCTCGTTGCCGGTGATCGATTCGACGTCCACCAGCCGGCGCGTCAAAGCAAACAAGTCCATGCGTGAGAGCATACCCGATCCCTGTGGATGGAGGAGCGGGCGTTCCGCCCGCAGGGTGCGCTGCGACTGTGTAGCGGGTAGTGGCCCCTCATCCTCGCCGTTATACTCAAGTCCGTGCCCGACGCCCCCGCCGCCATTCGCTCGTTGTTCCTTCCCGGCCCCGCCGGACGGCTCGAAGCCCTCCTCAACGCAGGACCGCCGAGCGCGACCCACGCGGCGGTTGTTTGCCACCCCCATCCGCTCTACGGCGGCACCTTGCACAACAAAGTCGTCTTTCACGCGATGAAGGCGCTCAACCAATTCGGCTTCCCTGTGTTGCGTTTCAATTTCCGCGGCGCCGGACGGAGCCACGGCGAGCACGACTCCGGCTCTGGCGAAGTCGATGACGTACGCACCGCCCTCGACTGGCTCGGACAGGAATTTCACCTGCCTATGATCTTTGCGGGGTTCTCCTTCGGAGCCGCCGTCGGCCTTCGCGCCGCCTGTCCCGATCCACGTGTGCAGGCCGTCATCGGTCTCGGCACCCCGATCTCCCCTGTCGATGACCGCTCCTACGACTACGCCTTTCTCGAAACATGCACGAAGGCGAAGCTGTTCGTCAGCGGATCCCGCGACCAGTTCGCATCGAAAGCAAGATTGGCAGCGCTCGTCGCTTGCCTGCCAGAACCCAAGGAGCTCGTCATCATTGAAGCCGCCGACCATTTCTTCGAAGGCCGCCTGCGCGAAATGCGGGAAGCTATCGAGCACTGGGTACGCGACGTCGGCCTCGCCGTGTGATAATTTCGCGCAATCATGAACGAGCGCAGCCTCACCGTACCGGCCCTTCTGCTCGCCCTTGGCCTCATCATCGGCGGTTGGCTGCTCGGCGCTGAGATCAAAGCCACGCGCCTCGGCGACCGCTACGTGACCGTCAAGGGCCTGGTCGAGCGCAAAGTGAAATCCGACCTCGCCATCTGGCCTCTGAACTACAAAGAAGCAGGCGACGACCTATCCGCGCTCTACGCCAAAACTGAAGCCGACAAGAAGACCGTTCTGCAATTTCTGGATGAGCAAGGCATTCAGTCCTCGGAATTTGAATTAGGGGTGATCCGTGTCGTCGATACTCAAGCGAATGAATACGGTGGCACGAATCGTGCGCCGCATCGCTACATCGTCGAGCAGCAAGTCACGGTGCGCACCTCGCGCGTCGACCAGGTCGCCGCTGCCGCCCAGAAAACCTTGCTCCTTCTACAGAAAGGCATCATCCTCGGCGGCAATCCCGGACAGGGGCTCGCCTACAAATTCACCGGGCTCAACGCCATCAAGCCCGACATGATCACCGAGGCCACGCGCAACGCCCGCGCCGCTGCCGACCGCTTCGCCGCCGACTCGGGCAGTAAAGTCGGCTCCATCCGCACCGCGAACCAGGGAGTGTTTTCCATCCTTCCCGCCGACCAGGGTGGCGACACAGGCGAGCCCGGCTACGGCATGACCGACAGCAGCCTGATGAAGACCGTGCGCGTCGTTACATCGGTCGAGTACTACCTGGAAAAGTAGCGTGTGTTGATCCGGCGTAGCCGCCCAAGAAACTTCTTCACCTCAGCGACACGGAGTCACAGAGGGAATCCAAAATTCTGACCTGTCGAGCGAAGTGAGGCGATCAACCGAACGAAGTCGAGAGACCTTGCGTTTCCCCCGGCCGCCCAATGAGGGAAATAGTTGGCTGTGACGTCAGGACCTTTCATCCTCTGTTCTCTGCGCCTCTGTGGTGAAACCTCGCTTCAAACTGTTACCCTCAACGAAATGCCCGCTGACCCTAACCCTTCCATGCGCACCGTGGCCCGCGAAATCTTCCAACATGCTCTCCGCGAAGCCTCCATTCCGAAGGCCTTTGCACGTCACGTCAATTGTGAACGCGGAATTCTGCGCGTGTGCGAAGACCTGTACGACCTGAACGCCTACTCGCGGGTGTTCGTGGTTTCCATTGGCAAAGCCGCGCACACACTCGTCGAAGCCCTTGAATCCCAGGTGGGCAGCCGCCTCGAAGGCATCGTCGCCACCTCTGTCGATCCCGGCACGCAAGTCCACGGCTTCCGCTACTTCCGCGGCGGACATCCCACGCCCAACGCCGACTCCGTGCGCGCCGCCGAAGCCATCCTGAAATCCCTGAATGCGCAGACCGCCTCCTCGCTCGTGATCTTCCTGCTTAGCGGCGGCGGATCGTCGATCGCCGAAAAGCCCATCGACAACGAAATCTCGCTCGATGACTTAATCGCCACCTATCGCGCTCTCGTGCTCTCCGGAGCACCCATCGCCGAGATCAACGCCATCCGCAAGCATCTCTCTGCCGTGAAGGGCGGACGCCTGGCGCAAGCTGCCCACCCGGCACAGCAGGTGTCGCTGCTCGTTTCGGATGTGCCTGACGCCACGCTCGACGCGCTCGCTTCCGGTCCGACCATGCCCGACTCCACCAGCCTCGCCGATGGCTACACGATTATTGAGAAGCATCAACTGCTCGAGCAGTTCCCTGCTTCCGTGCGCGAACTGTTCCAGCGCCACGCGCTGGCAGAAACACCCAAGTCCGACGATCCGGCCTTCGTGCGCGCTCGCTGGTGGCCGGTGCTGTCGAACAAAACCGCCACCGACGAAGCCGGCGCCGCCGCCACTGCCCAAGGCTTCGCCGTAGACGTGGACAATAGCTGTGATGATTGGGACTACGAGCGCGCCGCTGACTACCTGCTGGAAAAACTTCGCCGCCTGCGGCGCAGCGTGTCGCGTGTTTGCCTGATTTCCGGCGGTGAGGTCACGGTAAAAGTCACCAACGGCGGCACGGGCGGCCGCAACCAGCAGTTTGCGCTCTACTGCGCCCAGAAAATTGCCGGAGAAGACATCACCGTTCTGAGTGCCGGCACCGACGGCATCGACGGCAACAGCCCGGCGGCAGGCGCAATTGCGGATGGCACCACGATGGAAAGAGCAAAGGCTGCCGGATTGAATCCCGCGGCAGCCCTTACAAACTTCAACGCTTATCCGTTGTTTTACACCCTGGAAGACGCCATCATGACCGGCCCCACCGGCAACAACGTGCGCGACCTGCGGATCTTGCTGGCCGATTAACTAGGCCGACTTCTTCTGCTGCATGTGCTGCGACATCTCTTGTTGCGCGCGCTCCATCTCCTCGGGAGACACATCGCGCACATGCGTGCCCAGAGACCAGCGGAAGCCAAAAGGATCGAGAATGTGTCCGTAGCGATCACCCCAGAACTGGTCCATGAGCGGCATCTTCACCACTGCTCCTGCAGCGACGGCCTGTGCGAACAACTTGTCCACGTTGTCGACGTAGATGTGAATCGCGAAGCCTGGGGTTTCTCCGCGCGGCGCCAGAGCGCCGCCCCACTCCGGGAACTCGTCGTTTAGCATCAGGACTGAATCGCCGATCCGCAGCGAGGCGTGCATCACCTTGCCGTTGGGCGTGTGGCTGACCTGGAGTACCTGCGCACTAAGTGCTTTCTGGTAGAAATCAATCGCCGCTTTTGCGTCTCGCACCGTGAGGTGCGGGGTCAGAGTATGAAATCCTTCAGGGATGGGTTTTACGCTGGCCATAGAACCTCCGGGATTACAGAATTTAGGACGGTTCGAGCGGGAACCGCCGCAAAAGTCTACCCCCGGCTCGCAACGACTCCAAGCGGGAAAGAGCCTATTTTTTCGTGGTTGTTATGTCAGGTGGAATTACTAACAGGGCTTTCCACGCTGAAGCTAGATGAACTTCCTGAGCCCTGAGACCTGACCTCTGCTTCTAGAAGAACTTCGTTAATCCCTCTTCCAGAACCAGCACGCGGTCGCGGACGCCCGCTTTCTTCGCTTCCTTGTCGAGAAGTTGCAGCGGTTCGTCGATCGGTTCATGCGACAGACGGAATGACCCGTAGTGCATGGGCACCATCCAGCGCGCGTTCAGGTCCACGAAGGCGCGGGTGGCGTCGGCCGGGTTGGTATGGACGTTGCGGAACGTCTCGGGATTGTAGGCGCCTATCGGTAGCAGCGCGACTTCGGGCGAAAGCCGCTCGCCAATTTCCCGGAAGCCTGCGAAATAAGCGGTATCGCCGGCGTGATACACGGAATGCTTCGCGCTCTGCAGAACGTAGCCGCCATAGCCGCGATGCGAATCTTTCAGGATGCGAGCTCCCCAATGCCGCGAGGGCACGTGAGTCACCGTGAGTCCGCCGTGGTGGTAGTGGTTCCACCAGTCCAGTTCCACGATCTCTTCGAACCCGAGATCGGAAACCAGGTCAAACACGTGATGCGGGATGACGAGTGTCGGCGCGCGTCCCGACACCCGACGTGTGTGATGCACGACGGCACGGAGCGAAGGGCGATGCAAATGGTCGAAGTGCGCGTGGGTTACCAGCACCAGGTCAATGGGAGGCAGATCGGACACGCGCAGGCCGGGCTTGCGCAAGCGTTTCAGCACGAACAGCCAGCGCGCAAAGTTCGGATCGATGAGCACGCTCTGCCCGCCTACCTGCACAAAGAACGAGGCATGGCCGATGAACGTCACTCCCAGTTCGCCGTTGGCGACCAGGCACGGCTTATAGGTGCTGCCGGTGCGAGGAGTGACTGCCGAATGGCGAACCAGACGTCCGAATTGCTGCGCCCGTTTGCGCAGGGCTGGATTTCGCAAGGTCGCTTTGATCATGGAGCCCGAAATACGTTGGGAACGCCCCGGATCCAACCAGGTTGCACCTGGCTACCTAAAACGGTTCTTCTCAAGAAGCCACAACTCTGGCTTTGTATTTTACGGCAAACCTGGCGCAGATTGCTTGACCGTAGTTACGATCGTCATATCTAATCGGAATACCTCAAGGGATCTCGGTCCGCTCAGCGCACCATTCGTCGGAGCCAGGTTTCCTCGTAGCGCGAGAAATCCACTCAGGAGATGGCAGATGCGCGTCGCGTTTCTGGGCTTGGGAATTATGGGGCGCCCCATGGCCGCCAGCCTGGTCCGGGCCGGCCACGAGGTTTCCGTGTGGAACCGCACCCCCAAAGAAGTCGAGGGCGCACGCCTGGCCAGTTCCCCGGGCGACGCCGTCACCGGCGCTGAGGTCGTCTGGATGTGCGTTTCTGACACCAAAGCCGTGGAAGCCGTGCTGTTCGGCCCTCTGGGTGTGGAGTCGGCGATCGGCCATGGCGCGATCGTGGTCGACTCGAGCACCATCTCGCCTTCGGCGGAGCTTCATTTCGCCGAGCGGCTCCGCGCCAAAGGCGTCGATTACGTGGATGCCCCCATCACCGGATCAAAGGTCGCAGCCGAGAACGCGTCGCTGATCTTCATGGTCGGTGGCGAGCCCGCTGTCCTTGCCAAACTCGATCCGCTGTTCAAGGCCATGGGCAAGCAGATCTTTCGCATGGGCGAGACCAGCAAGGGCCAGGCCGCGAAACTTGCCATGAACTTGCAGATCGCTCTGATCTACGAAGGCTTCGCTGAAGCGCTGACCCTCGCCGCCAAGCTCGGTGTGAATGTCGAATCCCTGCTGCCGCTGATTCAGGCCTCGATGGTGAAATCGGGCGTGGTCGACTACAAAGCGCCTTTCGTTCTGAAGCGCGACTTCTCGCCCAACTTCCCGTTGCGCCTCATGCTCAAGGATATCCACCTCGCGCTGGCCGCTGCCAAAGAGGCACGGGTGAAGCTGCCCGCGCTGGAAACTGTTCAGGAAGTCTATGAGATGGCGGCGGAAGAAGGTCACGAGGACCTCGACTACGCCGCCACACTGACCTTGCTGGAAAAGTGGGCGGGCGTGGAAGTGAAGGGCGCGGCCTGAGGAGCCCTCGTCGGTCGGCGACGAAGGCCTCGCGATAGGCACTCAACCCAACGCATTAAGGCCGTCCGAATATCTGTCCCCTAACTCTTTTAGAATTATCATAGAGCTAACGAATCGATTGGGGAAGCTCTCCAATCGACGTTTTCCGTCCGGATGCCCCCCGGGGAAAATGGCTCGCACCCCAAAAACGCGCCTGGGGGCTCCGGAAAGCTTGGAATAGGCATTCTATAGGAGCTCACGATCCTCTCTGGATCATAAGGCGGCCGAATCCGGCCAACTTCCACGGCTATAGCCTACAGCTTTTGGTCGGGAGGGAATTGAGACCAAGCTCCCGCGTACAATTCCCCGACCGCCGCCCGACCGGGGCGGAATCTTTCGTGTGCGTGGGGTTGGAAACCATGAACGTCGCGTGGCAGATCGTGGTCGGGGCGGTGATCGGGGTGCTCGTCGGTATCACCGGCACCGGCGGAGCTTTCGTGATTCCCGCGCTGATCTACTTGTTCCACATGAACCAACTTCGTGCGCAAGGAACCGCGCTGCTGATTTCGGCCCTGCCCATCTGGTTCATCGCCTTCATCCCGTACGCGCAAGAACGGAACTTCGACTTGCGGCTCGCGCTGCTAATGGCCGTGGGACTCTGCCTGGGAAGTTATTTTGGCGCCAGTTGGGCCCAGCACCTGCCGATCCCCGTGCTGCGCCGGGTACTGGGCAGCGTGCTGGTGCTGATCGGAGCGAGGTTTCTGGTGCAGGGCTGAATCGCGCTTAACAAGCGAATCCGGAAAATCTAAGAACCTTGAAGCAGAGGGGAACGCAATGGCACTGACAGCCCTACCGCGTTACCGGCGTAATGGCCTAAGTGGTTGGTATTACAGAACTATTACACAAAAATTCGCGTGGTCCCTGCTATTTTGACGCAAGCAAAAAATCAGCAGTCGGGGAACACGCCAATGGAACTGGAAGCGATCGGCCGCACACACGGCGGCGACGATCAGGTCAACTGGGTCACCGCGATCTTCATGTTTTTGTTTCACGCCGGCGCGGTTGCGGCGTTTTTCTTTTTCAGCTGGAAGGCGCTTTTTGTCGCCTGCTTCCTTTGGTGGGTGTCGGGATCGCTCGGAATCGGCATGAGCTATCACCGCCTGCTCACCCATCGCGGCTACAAGACTCCGAGGTTTGTGGAGTACTTCCTCACCGTGTGTGCAACGCTCGCGCTCGAAGGCGGCCCGATTTTCTGGGTGGCCACGCACCGCATTCACCACAAGTTTTCCGACCAGGAAGGCGATCCGCATTCTCCCATCGATGGCACCTGGTGGGCGCACATGGGCTGGATCCTGATGGGCAAGTCGATGCATCACGACACGACTACGCTGGCCCACTACGTTCCTGATCTCGCAAAAGACAGATTTCACGTCTGGATTACCAAGTACCACTACGTACCGATGATCGTGCTTGGCCTGATCCTGCTGGCCATTGGTGGGCTGCCCATGGTGTTGTGGGGCATTTTCCTGCGCACGGTGGTTGGGCTGCACGCAACCTGGGCAGTAAACTCCATCACGCACATGTGGGGTTCGCGCCGCTTCGCAACCCGCGACCTTTCGACAAACAACTGGCTGGTGGCAATCTTCACGTTCGGCGAGGGCTGGCACAACAACCATCACGCGCACCCGACGTCGGCTCGCCACGGACTGACCTGGTACGAAGTCGATCTGAACTGGTACGGGATCTGGGCGCTGAAAAAGCTCGGCTTGGCCCGGGACATCCGGAAGGTCAACCTGCACGAGATCAGGCAGGGCCTGGTGGCCGCGCCTAACGGCGGGCTCGTGGCGGCGCAGTTTACGGATTAGTTCTGTTACCGGAAGCGCATAGAGAGGCGGCCTGAGTGGGCCGCCTTTTTGCTTGCCAAGCAGGTTCCTCTTTTCTTGCTTCGCTGAAGCGTCGGAATGACAATTTTTTCGGCGGAGTGAGCGGCGTTACAATCAGGCGGGCCCCTCATGCGCATCACCTCTCGCCGCAAAACGATTGCCTTCTTCCTGACGCTGGGAGTCGGGTTGGCCGCGCTCGCGCTGGCGGTCGGGAGCGGCTGGATCATCCTGAACTGGCGCGAAGGCGTGAAGGTCTTTCTGGGGGTGATCTTCTTCTGCGCGATCGTCGCGGGAATTATTCTGAACACGATCTTCCTGGTACGCGAGGTCCGGCGGAATGAGCAGCATGACAGCTTCATCAATGCGGTTACGCACGAGCTGAAAACGCCGATCGCGTCCATACGCCTGTACCTGGAAACGCTGCAGAGCCGCGAGGTCGAAGACCAGCGCCGGCGAGAGTTCTACCGGCTCATGCTGAGCGACACCGACCGGCTGCTGGGCACGGTCGAGCAAGTGCTGAAGGCCGGCCAAGTCGGGCAAAGAAGCAGCAAGCACCAGATCACAAAAATCGAGTTTGGCGACCTCGTGCAGGAATGCATCGAGCTAGCGCGCACGCGGCATCACCTCACGTCCGATGCTCTGCACTTCGAGGGCGGGAGCAATGGCGCGGGTACGCTGGTGCTGGGCAATCCCGACGAGCTGCGGACGGCGGTTTCGAACCTCATCGACAATGCCATCAAATACTCGGGCAACAAAGTCGCAGTCGGTGTGCGGCTCGAGGCCTGGGACAAGAATCTGGTCTTGCAGGTGCGCGATCAGGGGGTGGGCATCCCGGAGAAGGAACTCAAACGGATCTTCAGGCGCTTCTATCGCGTATCAAACCGCTCGCTCACGCATGTGAAAGGCACGGGGCTCGGTCTGTTCATTGTGCGTTCGATCGTGCACAAGCACGGAGGCAAGGTTTATGCGCAAAGCCTCGGCGAAGGGCAGGGCACCACGGTGACGCTCGAGCTTCCGAGGAGTGCGGCATGAGCCGCGTGCTGGTGGTCGAAGACGAGGCACACCTCGCCCAAGGCCTGTCGTACAACCTCGAAGCTGAGGGACATTCGGTGGAAGTGGTAGGCGACGGCGAGGCAGCGCTCGACCGGCTCGTCAGCCGCAAAGAGAACTTCGATGCAGTCGTGCTCGATGTCATGCTGCCCGGCAAGAACGGTTTTGACGTGGCCGCCGAACTGCGTGCCTCAAGGAACTATGTACCGGTACTGATGCTGACGGCCCGCGGCCGCGCCGAGGACGTTCTGAAGGGGTTTGCTTCCGGAGCCGACGACTATCTTCCCAAGCCGTTTGAACTGGCGATTCTTCTGGCGCGCTTGAAGGGACTCTTGCGCCGCAGTCAATGGATGCAGGCGGGCCGGGATTCCGAGGCCGGGCAGGGCGCGGCCTCTCCGGAGGCAAAATCCGACGAGGTTTTTCACTTCGACGGCAAGTCGATCGACTTTTCGACTCTCGAGTTGCACACCAGCAAGGGCACTGTCCAGCTCACGCTCATGGAGGCCGACTTACTGCGCCACCTGATCGAGAGCGGTGGACGGGTGGTCTCGCGGAAGTCGATCCTGGAAGCAGTGTGGGGATTGAAGGAAGACACCGATACGCGGGCCATCGACAACTTCATCGTGCGGCTGCGGCGCTACATCGAAGAGGATCCCGCGACTCCGCGGCATCTGCTGACGGTGCGGGGGATCGGGTACCGGTTCTTGTCGGCGCCGCAGTAGCAGTTTCCGCCGTAGCCAACGCATCGATGGAGCGGCAGGCGTCCCCGCCCGCCGAGACGGGCGAAGACGCCTGTCTCTCCACAGTCGTTCAGTTGGAGATTCTTCGGCGTGCCGCTAGAATAGCGGGTTGGACAGAGGGGAACGCGTGACTCTGAGCAAAGCACAAGCCATCGAGATGTTCCGGTCCGACGACCTGATCGGCATCGGCATGGAAGCCGACGCGGTGCGGCGCAAGCTGCATCCTGAGGGCGTCGTCAGCTACATCATCGACCGCAACATCAACTACACGAATTTCTGCACCGAGTACTGCACGTTCTGCGCCTTCTACCGCCCGCTGAAAGGCCCGGCCGCCAAGGAAGGGTACATCCTTGATCTCGAGACGATCTACGACAAGATCCGCGAGACGGTGGAACTGGGCGGAACCGGTGTGCTGATGCAGGGCGGCCTGCATCCCGACTTGAAGATCGAGTGGCACGAGAAGATGCTGCGCGGCATCCGGCAGCGTTTTCCTAAGGTTCACCTGCATTGCTATTCGGCATCGGAGATTCTGGCCATCGCCGAATACAGCAATTTGAGCCTGCGCGACACGATTGCGCGTTTGCGGGACGCGGGGCTGGACTCGATTCCCGGCGGCGGCGCGGAGATTCTGGACGACGAAGTCCGCTACAAGATCGCGCGCCTGAAATGCCTGACCGAAGACTGGATCAGCGTGCATCGCACCGCGCATCAACTCGGGATGCGCACGACCGCGACCATGATGTTCGGTGTCGGCGAAAAGATCGAGCATCGCGTGAATCACTTCCAGAGGCTCTACGACTTGCAGGAAGAGACCGGCGGATTTACCGCGTTCATCCCTTGGAGCTTCCAGCCGGCGAATACCGCACTCGGCGGGCGCCACTGGGATGAGGCGACGGCGGTCGAATACCTGAAGGTGCTGGCGATTTCGCGGCTGTATCTGTCGAACTTCCTGAACGTACAATCGAGCTGGGTGACGCAGGGGCTGAAGGTCTGCCAGATGGGCCTGCGCTTCGGCGGAAACGACGTCGGCTCGGTGATGCTGGAAGAGAATGTGGTGCGCGCGGCCGGGGTCACCAATTGCACGACCGAGGAAGAGTTGCGGCGCATTATTCGCGATGCCGGATTCAGGCCCGCGCAGCGTGACACCCTGTACCGGACGTACTTCCTGAATTAGCCTCCCCGTTGGACCGTATGCGTGTGCTCGCCATCCTCGTGTGCCTGTTGGCAGTCGCCGTCACAGCGAGCGCTCAGGCCGATTCCGAAAAGACTTCGGTGAGTTCCAAAGAGCCTTCGCAAGCCTCACTGCAGGGCAGCGTTGTAAAAGATCCAGGCGGCGAACCGATCAAGAAAGCCATCGTGGAACTGATCGCCGAGAACCAGGAAGAAGCCAGCAACTACACCGCGACGTCAGATCGCGAAGGTCATTTCAAGATTGAGGGCATTGCTCCCGGGCGCTACAGGATTTTCGTCGAGCGCACAGGATTTCTTCAAGTGGACGCGAAGAAGAAGCGCTCGCAAGGCTCGTCGCTTTCGCTCAGCCCGAGTCAAGGGTTGAAGGACCTGGTGCTGCAGATGCAACCGGCAGCAGTGATCACCGGCCGCGTCCTCGATGAGGACGGCGACCCGATGCCGAACGCGCAGGTCAGCGCGTCGCGGCGGCGCTACTCGTCCGGACAGGTCCGGCTTGACTCTGTTGCTGGCGCACAGACCAACGACCTGGGCGAGTACCGCGTCGGGGGCCTGTTGGCCGGGAAGTATTACGTTAGTGTCAGTCCAGCGGTGAATTTTCAGAGCCTGGTCGTCGAGCAGAAAAAAACTGCGGAGGGTTCGCGAGCGGCGGAGATGTCGTATGTGTCGACGTACTACCCGGGCACGACGGACCGGTCTCAGGCGAGCACAGTCGAACTGCATCCTGGCGACGAGACGCCCGTGAATTTTTCTCTGCTGCGCATCCGGGCAGCGCACGTGCGCGGATCGGTGGCAGGTCTTCCGGCCGGATCGAAAGCATTTCTCCTGCTGCGTTCGAGCGATTCGAACGCGATGTTTTCCTCCGGGGAAGTCGACAAGGATGGTAGGTTCGACATTCCCCACGTCGCACCCGGACGCTATACCGTTCTCGTGACTACCGTGATCGCGGATTCTCCCCAAAGCGCACGCTCCAGTTTGGAGGTTGGCAACAGCGATGTTGAGGGCTTGCACCTGGCATTCGCGGCTGGAGCGCTGATTCGCGGGCGGCTTCGGTCCGAACCAAAAGCAGATCTGAAGTCGATGATGCTCTATGTAACCTTGAATCGGATTGACAGTGACGATGATTTCTTCGAGGGTGTCACCTTCAATGATTCCAGCGGCTGGCCCAGCCCTGCAAAAGTGAAAGCCGACGGATCCTTTGAGTCGAAAGAAGTTCCTCCTGGAACCTACGAGGTGGAACTCTCAGTCCCCTGGAAAGAGGGCGGCGACTATTTTGTAGAGTCCGCGATGGTTGGCACGAAAGAAACCTCAGAAACTGGGCTGCACGTAAATGGCGCGACGATCCCCCTGGATGTAACGCTGAGTGCGGGCGCGGGAGTGGCGGAAGGCGCGGTTGTGACCGAGAAGAAAGACCCGGTAGTGAACGCGGTCGTGGTTGCGGTTCCTGATGCCAAGTACCGGAAGCGAGCCAGTCATTATTATCAGGGGAGCACCGATCAGAATGGCCGGTTCACCATTCGTGGAATCCGCCCTGGCAACTACACGCTCTATGCGTGGGAGAGCCTGGAGGGCGATGACTATCTCGATCCGGAATTCCTGAAGCGCTGTGAAGGCCAGGGGACACCGATCAAAGTCGAGAAGGCGAGCCGGCAAAGTGCCGTGCTGAAAGTCGTCACGTATGCACCCGAGCAGCCGTAACCCATCCAGACAGCCGCCCACCTCCCACTAACTGATGCGGGGTTCACCCCTTCGGGTAGAATGGAAAGTTTAGCGGGAGAATCCAGGCCCTTACTGTAGGAGCAACGATCTGCCCACTCTTCTGACAGCGAATCTGGCGACGCTCGCCGCCGTGACTTCGAAGGGCTTGGGCTCCTACATCCGTCAGCACTTTCTCGACCGCACTTTTCAGGGGCTCTATCACGCCAATTCGTTCGACATTGCTCTGCTGATCCCCTACTTCGTGGTCCTGATCCTGCTCGCCTCGTACGGGGTGCACCGCTACGTACTGGTTTACCTGTACTACAAGAACCGCAAGAAGCGGACCACGGCGGCGAGCGCGCAGTTTGAAGAGCTTCCGCGGGTCACCGTGCAGCTTCCGATGTTCAACGAGCAGTACGTGGCCGAGCGCCTGATCGACAGCATCTGCAAACTGAAATATCCGCGCGAGAAGCTCGACATCCAGGTGTTGGATGACTCTACGGACGAGACCGTCGAAGTCGTGCGCAATCTGGTGGAGCGTTACGCGGCGCTCGGGCACCCGATCACCTGTCATCACCGCACTAATCGCGAGGGCTTTAAGGCAGGGGCGCTGGCCGAGGGCATGAAGACGGCCAAGGGCGAGTTCGTCGCGATCTTCGACGCGGACTTCACTCCTCCGGAAGATTTCCTGCTCAAGGTAATTCATCACTTCACCGATGCGAAGGTGGGGATGGTGCAGACCCGCTGGACACACATCAACCGGAATTATTCGTTCCTGACCGAGGTCGAGGCGATCCTGCTCGATGGTCACTTCGTCCTCGAGCACTCAGGCCGCGCGCAGAGCGGCGTGTTTTTCAACTTCAACGGCACGGCCGGCATGTGGCGCAAGTCGACCATCGAAGACGCGGGCGGCTGGCAGCACGACACGCTGACCGAGGACACCGATCTCTCCTACCGTGCACAACTCAAGGGATGGAAGTTCATCTACCTGCAGGATGTGGAGTGCCCGGCGGAACTGCCGGTGGAAATGACCGCGTTCAAGACGCAGCAAGCACGCTGGGCAAAGGGGTTGATCCAGACGGGCAAGAAGATCCTGCCGCGGGTGCTGAAGAGCGATGTGCCGCTGCACACCAAGGTTGAGGCCTGGTACCACCTGACCGCGAACCTGAGCTATCCGCTGATGATCGTGCTCTCGGTGCTGCTGTTGCCAGCGATGATCATTCGCTTCTACCAGGGCTGGTTCCAGATGCTGTACATCGACCTGCCACTGTTCATGGCGTCGACGTTTTCGATTTCCAGTTTTTACCTGGTGTCGCAGCGTGAACTGTTTCCGAGAACGTGGCCGCGCGCATTGTTGTATCTGCCTTTCCTGATGGCGCTGGGGATCGGGTTGACGATCACAAACACCAAAGCCGTGCTGGAAGCGTTGATCGGCAAGCAGAGCGCGTTTGCGCGCACGCCCAAGTACCGCGTAGAAACCCGCAAGGACAAGGTGGGTGCCAAGAAATACCGCAAGCGGCTGGGCTGGATTCCCTGGGCCGAGCTGATGATCGGCGCCTACTTTGCGGCCACGGTGTATTACGCGCTCGACAACGAGAACTACATCACCGTGCCGTTCCTGGTGCTGTTCGTGATCGGCTACTGGTATACGGGGCTGATGTCTCTATTGCAGGGCCGCTTCTCCGCGCTGTCTCTTAGCCCTGAGACGCATACCAAGCCATTCCCGGTCGGGGTCTAAGGCTTTTGCAAACTCTGTCGATGGAGTGGCGGGCGTGCCCGCCCGACCAAGCGACTACAGGCGGGACGCCGGCGCTACGGTCCTAATCCGAACGCTTACGAGGTCACAATGAAGAGAGCCTTCGCGTTGTGGTTTGTCCTCTACGCCGTTTCACTTTCCTGGTCGCTGGATCGTCAACCGAACGCCGACTACCGCGCCCGCCGCGAAGCCCTGGCAAAGAAGACTTCTGGCGCAGCAATCCTGATGTTTGCGCCCACTGAGGCCGAAGGTCCGAACGCGGTCTACGGCTTCCGGCAAGACGACAACTTCTTTTATCTCTCAGGATGGGTGGAACCTGGTGCAGCTTTGCTAATCGTTCCTGCCGCGGAAGCGAAAGGCGATACACCGGCGCGGGCCTACACCGAGGTTCTCTTTCTCGCCGCAAACAACAAGGTCGAAGAGAAATGGACCGGGCCCAAGCTGAGCGCCGACGATGCCAATGCTCCCAAGATCACGGGTTTCGATCGAGTGGAAGTGCTCGACAAGTTGCGCGACGAATTGGCGAGGCTGCTGCCGGAACGGCCGACTTTGTACTCCGACCTGGCTGCGTACGGGCATGAGTCTGCTTCCACGAGCGGGCTCGACTGGCTGAAGCGCACCAACGCATACCTTCCCTTCGCCACCTACCAGGATGTAGAGCCACTGCTGGCAGCACTGCGGACGGTGAAAGATTCGGGCGAGATCGAACTGATCCGTAAGGCCACCAACGCAACCGTCGTCGCACACCTGGCCGCGATGCGGGCGATGAAGCCGGGAATCACTGAGCGGGAAATTTCGGCCCTCCTGCAGTATGAATGGGGCAAGCGCGGCTGCGAGCGGCTGTCGTACGCTCCGATAGTCGGTTCAGGGTTTAACTCGACCGTGCTGCACTATTCCGAGGACTCGGCCACGGTCCACGACGGTGACGTGGTGGTGATCGATGCAGCGGGCGAATACTCGATGTATGCCACCGACATCACCCGCACTCTCCCCGCCAACGGAAAATTCACCGCCCGCCAGCGGGAGGTCTACGACATCGTGCTGGGCGCGCAGCAGGCGGCGATTGCCGCGTTTCAGTCAGGCAAGTCGACTCTGCACAAGGACCAACCGAACAACCTGTTCAAGGTGGCTTACGACTACATCAATACCCACGGCAAGGACTTACACGGCGAGCCTCTGGGGAAGTACTTCATTCATGGGCTGGGACACTACGTGGGGCTGGGAGTTCATGATCCCGACGACTACTCGGTTCCGCTCGGTCCGGGCATGGTCTTCACGATTGAGCCCGGGATCTACATTCCCGAAGAGAAACTGGGCGTGCGGATTGAGGACACACTTTTCGTGGATGCGAGCGGAAAACTGATTAACATGGGAGCGGCTCTGCCGCACACGGCGGATGAAGTCGAGCGCGCGATGACAGGGAAATAGCAGCTCCAGCGGTTCGTCGCTGGCACTCGGCTTTTGTTATCCTAGTCCATCGTGCGGATGCAATGGTGGTTCATCGTCCTGGGCTTTGGTGCGCTCATGGTGGTTTGCGTGGCGATCGCGTTGCTCCTTCGCATACGCCATCACCTGAACACCCCCAAGGTGCCACTGCGCGATGATCTGGAGCCGATCGACCCGAGAGACCATCGATCGGTGTAGCGGCACGCCCAAGAGAGGCAATCATGGCGAAACCCGGAATTCAGGTACTGCACTTCCCGCAGGAGCAAGCGGTCGAGCGGGCGAAGCAGGCGGCGCTTGTAGCGGGAGCCAGCCTGTTTGTCGCGTTATGTGCGCGAGTAACGGTCCCTTTGCCGTTTACCCCGGTGCCGTTGACCCTGCAGAACTGCGGGGTTCTGATCGTTGGACTGCTGCTGGGCAGTCGCCGTGGGTTCGCCGCGCTGGCTCTGTATCTGGTCGAAGGCGCAGCCGGCCTGCCGGTATTCAATCCCGCAGGCCCGGGAGGAATCGCGCAGTTGCTCGGTCCCACGGGCGGCTACTTGATGGCGTATCCGCTGGTCGCGGCGCTGGCCGGATTTCTGATGGAACGCGGGCGCAAGACCTTCACCAACGCCGCTCTGGCCGGAGTCGCCGCGGAACTGGTTCTGTTCGCGGGCGGGCTGGGTTGGCTGGCAATCCTGACCGGATCTGTTCAAACCGCCTTCAAGTTTGGGCTCTACTGGTTTGTGTTCGCGGAAGTCATCAAGGTTCTGCTCGCCGCCGGAGTTGTCTCCCGCTTTCGGGCCGCGATCAAGAGGCAGGCGTAATGGTTACCAGTTCTCCTGAAAAGCTGAGCGGGCGCATCCCGGCTGATTCCTCCGCGCGCGAGATCACGATCGCGCACAGCCCCGACTCCGACGACGCGTTCATGTTCTACGGACTCGCCACCCACAAGGTGCGCGTGCCCGGGCTGCGCTTCACCCACACACTCTGCGACATCGAGACCCTGAACCGCAAAGCGCAGGAAGGCGTGTACGACGTAACCGCGATCTCGTTCCACGCGTTTCCGTACATCCAGGACCACTACGCGCTCATGCCCTGCGGTGGCAGCGTGGGCGAAGGCTACGGGCCGATGATTGTGGCCACGCGCGCCTTCACGCAGAGCGAAATCAAGCGCAAAAGGATTGCCGTGCCGGGGAGACTCACGACGGCGTATCTGGCTCTGCGACTGTTTGCGCCGGGTATCGAGGTCGACGTGGTTCCCTTCGACCAGATCATTCGCCAGGTGCTCGAAGGCAAGCACGAGGCGGGGCTGATCATCCACGAAGGCCAACTCAGCTACGCGAAGGCGGGGCTGCAGCGAATCGTAGACCTCGGCAAGTGGTGGCAGAAAGTGACTGGCCTACCGCTGCCCCTGGGAGGCAATGCGATCCGGCGAGCACTCGGGCCGGAGTTGATGCGGAGCGTGAACAACGCGCTGCGCGAGAGCATCCAGTACGCGCTCGACCATCGCGAAGAGGCCCTTGCCTACGCCATGCAGTTCGCTCGCGACCTCGATCCGCAACTGGCCGACAAGTTTGTCGGGATGTACGTCAACGAACGCACGCTCGACTATGGCCGCGACGGCCGCGAGGCGGTACGGCGACTGCTCGACATGGGACACAAGGCGGGGATTATTCCGATTGTGCCGGAGGTTGAGTGGGTGTGAGACGGGTGCGGGCTGCTAGCCGCCGGCAAGCCTTAGCGCCATTGGATTCCCAGGTTAACGCACCACAAACGGGCGCGAACCTGGGGCACCGGCATCTGCGTATCTATTTCTTCTGAAAATCTGATTGCACGCTGCAGCCGTCTGGCACGCTCATCAGTCACCGCGGCTCCCAACTAGAAGCAACATCCCTGCTCCCTTTATCATGACAACATGCCCTCCAGGAATGGCGCACAAACCCTACTCATCGATGCGGACGACACGCTCTGGGAGAACAACATCTACTTCGAGCGCGCCATCGGGCAGTTCATTTCCTTCCTGAATCACCGCGAGTATTCACCGAAGCAGGTCCGCGAGATTCTGAACGACGTGGAGCGGGAGAACATCCTGAAGCACGGCTATGGTTTGCACAGCTTCGCGCATGCGCTGATGGCCTGTTTCGAACGCCTCTCGACTGAGCCCGTGACATCGGAGATGCACGCCCGCATTCACGGCTTCGCGCACACCATCGCAGATCATCCGGTCGAGATTCTGCCGGACGTCCCCGAGACCTTGCAGCACCTCTCCGGGCGCCACCACTTGATCCTTATGACCAAGGGCGCGTTTGCCGAGCAGACCGGCAAGATTGAGCGCTCCGGACTGAAGAGCTACTTCGACGCGGTTGAGATTGTTCCGGAGAAGGATGAGACGATTTATCGTGCGATCGCAGCCAAGTACGAACTGGTGCCAGACACGACGTGGATGGTCGGCAACAGTCCGAAGTCGGATATCAATCCGGCCTTGGCGGCCGGGCTGAATGCCGTGTTTGTGCCCCACGGTCAGACTTGGATCTTGGAGCACGATGAGATTGTGCAGCCCACTTTCCCGAGCCGGTTGCTGACGGTGGAGAAGTTCGGGGAGTTGCGGGAGCATTTTTAGCTGGGCTGGTGGCTTGCAGCTGGCAGCTCACGGCTCGTAGCTGATCGCGGAGCCGGAATCGGAGAGCGGGACGCCGGCATCATGTTCGTTTGCGCTGCCAGCAAGCAGCGCTCTCGGGGTCAAAGAGAGAAATCGCTGTTTACACCAACTGAGCGCTGCTTGCCCGAGAAGGCACGTGCCTTTTACGGAGCGAGCAGGTCCGCGTCCGATGCCACTACTCTCTTGTACACAACTACGTTGGTGTTGAGAGGTTGGAGAACCCCGCCGGTCGGGTCTGTCGGATCCTCCTTTGCATTGTATCGTCTCGTCCTGGCCAGGGTTCTCGTCAAGGTATTTGTGTCTGTCACAGAAAACCGGGAGGTCATCCTACTATGTTGAGTTAACAAAATATCCACCGGCGGGGGGATTGGGGTGAACACCGGGTGGTTCACTGCATCGTTTGTCGGCAAGTAAACGGCAAATATTAGGGTCACGACCAACTGCCCGTCGCTAAGGCATGTCCAGCTGCCAACACGTGACGAGGTGGTTCCCCCGGAGAGCATGATATCGGGGGCCCCCGTGGTCTCCTCAGTTGCGGTGCCATCACTATGCAGAGTGAGCTGCCTGATGAACTGGTGTAGGACATTGGTCCCGTCGCCCCAAACATCGGGAAATGTGTCCAGGTGGGTATAGGACCCTACGAACTTGCCATTCTTGCAGCCCGCATTCCCTTGTGGAAATACCGGCGTGACCATGAACATCAACAACCCGAGAAAGGCGACCACTGCGTTCTTTAGCTTCGACATAGTTGAATCCTCCTTTTGTGTGAGGCTGAGTTTTCGAGAACGTCTGTAGAGCGACATGCGACGCCTGATAACACACTTCCAAGTCGTCATCGGGAGCGCTTCATTGGGCCCTTCTGCCCCTGAAATAACTGTCCCGCCCTATCTTCGGGCCGGGCGGAGCATACGCCTCGAGCGAGGGTGCAGCAATCGTTAGTTCTCGGAAATGGCCTGCCCAGCGCGGGTTTCCGCGCGGCAGCCCCATCCGTCTTGGTTCCGGTGTCGGCTAGTCGGAAACTGGAGCCCAGTTCACCTGGCTGCTGGCCGCTCTTCCGCACCAAACTAACCAACAGGCGCTCTCCTCGCGGTTTTTGCTGCATGGTACTCTCGATCTGCTCTGGTTTTTTCGCTGCCTGACTCTTGGCGGTGCAGAAAGAAAATTTCCGGCGGCTGTTGCGCACAGTCGAAGTGCTCTCGGACCTCGGCCCTGAACTGACGGCTGAGCGGGAATTTCCCGAGAGCGCGCAGCTTATGCTTGCGGCGCTCATGGAGGCGGCCGGAGCGCGCGAAGCTGCGCTTTTCATTTTCAGCGACAAGCCTTCTCTCCTCACCTCGGTCGCATCCCGCGGCTTTGCACTTCTGCCCGAACCAGCCATCGTTCCACTGCTGCCCAAGCATGTGCACGCCCTGACCTCGGCGCGGGGCCCGGTGGTGCTGAATGAATCTACGTATGAAATCTTCTTCAGCGCGAATGGGAACGTCGCGCCGGAGTTGTTCAAGTGCATGGTGCCACTGAAGGTGAACGGCAAACTTGCCGGCCTTGTGGGCCTGGGGCGACGCGAGGGCGACGCGCTTTATGACGATGACGAACTCGACGCGCTGTCGCTGTTGTCGAGCTACGTCGCGCTAGCAGTGCAGAACCACACGCTGGGACAGACGCTGTCGCAGCGTGTCTCCGAAAATTTGCGCCTGCTCGCTTCCCTGCACGGTTTTTACGACAACGCACTGGAAGCATTTGCCGCGGCCATCGACGTCAAGCACGTCAACATTCACGGGCACTCGTTGCGCGTGGCGCGCTATGCCGCTGCCATCGGCGAAGCTATGGGTTTCGAGCCGACCGAAGTTGCCGCGCTGCGCTCGGCGGGTTATTTGCACGATATCGGGAAGGTAGCCGTCGACAAGTATCTGTTTGGCAAGCCCAGCGCGCTCGATCCGGAAGAATTCCGCGCCATGGCGGATCACACAACTGTCGGCCATCAGATCGTCAGCGGCATCCAGTTTCCCTGGCCCATGATTCCCGAGGTGGTGCGCTGGCATCATGAGCGAGCCGACGGCTCCGGCTACCCCGACAGCTTGCGAATAGATGAAGTGCCCATGTCGGCCCGGATCATCGCTGTGGCCGACACCTTCGACGCCATGACCAGCGCGCGTCCGTACCGCGAACCGATGTCGGTGGGCAGCACGCTGAGCGAACTGGTGCGGCTGGCCCCGCAGAAGTACGATCCCAGCGTGGTGCAAGCGCTCCTCATTCAAGTGCGCCGTGATGCCGTGGGCAGTGCGAGGCTGCCGCTGCTCGAGGACCAGATGGGCCTGAACATCGCCCCCGCCGATATCGATCAACTGGCGGCCTCCCTGCAGCACAAGAACCTCCGCAACCGCCTCTATCTGACCCCGCCCTCTTCGTAACCTCCTTTTAACACAACGCCTTACAGCGACGTTTCGCCGAAGCCCAACAGCAACTTTTCCTCCTGCCCGGGTTCCTACATACTGGGAACCGCCTCGCCCGCAGGATTGCCTATGCTGAAAATCCGTGCTCGCGTTCCAATGGCCGCGGCCCTCCTGCTCGGTCTAGCCGTGGCTGGAGTCACGCTCTACGCGTCCAGCAATAAAAAGAAGGACAAGACTGATTCCTCAGCCACCGGAATGGCGGAGTCGAAACGCGCGCTGCACGCTCTGCAAAGGCTGACGTTTGGGCCGAGGCCGGGCGAGGCCGAGCGTGTCGCGGCCATGGGCGTCGAGCAGTGGATGGACCAGCAGTTGCATCCCGATCGCATCGACGACGGAAATCTGGAAGCGCGGCTCGCGCCTTTGCGCACGCTGCGCATGGACACCAAGGAGATCGTCGAGACCTTTCCTCCGCAACCCGTGATTAAGGCCGTGATGGAAGGCAAGCGGCCCATGCCCTCGGACCCGGCGAAGCGTGTCGTGTATGAAGCCCAGATCGAGAAGCTGCAAGAGAAGCGCGAAATGAAGCAGGAAGCGGCAGCCACTGCCGCAGCGGCTCCTGCGCCAGCGGGTCCTGCGGCTCAAGGAACGAACGCCGCAGCCTCCGATGCAGGGGGTGGGGATGCGGCCGCGAATGCTAACGACACCGCGACGAACACGGCCTCTGGAAATCCGACCGCGAATCCGAAAGAAGAGCTGCAGGCGCGCCGGCGAGAAGACCGGCTCTACGCGGATCTGAAGGCGCAGGAACTTCTAGACATGCCTCCCGACCAGCGCATGAAAGAAGTGCTGCAGATGTCTCCGGAAGAGCAGCGCGCGCTGTCGGCTTCCTTGAAGGGCCCGAAGGCCGACGAATTTCTGGAGGGCATGAATCCCAAGCAGAAGGAAACACTGAAGGCGCTCAACAGCCCTGAGCAGGTCGTGCACGACGAGCTGATACAGGCCAAGCTGCTGCGCGCCATCTACAGCGAACGCCAGTTGGATGAAGTCATGACCGACTTCTGGTTCAACCACTTCAACGTATTCCTCGGCAAGGGCGCGGACCGCTACCTGGTGACCAGCTACGAGCGCGATGTCATCCGTGCGCACGCCCTTGGCAAGTTCGAAGATCTGCTGGTGGCGACGGCAAAGAGCCCGGCGATGCTTTTCTATCTCGACAACTGGCTGAGCGTGGGACCGAATTCGGATGTTGCGCTGGGGATTCGCAGGAACCCGCCCCGGCCGCGGCGTTGGCTCGGATATCCGCCCCCTCCTCGGCCACGCCAGGCACAGGGCAAAGGCAAGCGTAACAGCGGTTTGAACGAGAACTACGGCCGCGAGTTGATGGAGTTGCACACGCTCGGCGTGAACGGCGGCTATACGCAGCGGGACGTCACCGAAGTGGCGCGCATACTGACCGGATGGACGATCGACCAGCCGCAGAAAGGTGGCGGGTTCAAGTTCGAAGGGCGCATGCACGAGCCGGGAACCAAGTACGTGCTCGGCAAAAAGATCAAGCAACACGGTGAAAAAGAAGGCATGGAAGTGCTGCATCTGCTGGCGCACCATCCTTCGACCGCGCATTTCATCTGCTCCAAGCTGGCCATGCGATTTGTGTCGGACGACCCACCCCCTGCGCTGGTTGATGCCATGGCCCAGACCTTCCTCAAGAAAGACGGCGACATTCGCGAGGTGCTGAAGACGATGTTCCACTCGCCCGAGTTCTGGAACGACGACGTGTATCGCGCAAAGATGAAGACACCGCTGGAGTTCGTGGTGTCGGCGGTGCGGGCGACCGGCGCCGACGTAACGGATCCCTTGCCTCTGGCCCGGCAACTCAACGCGCTGGGAATGCCGCTTTACGGCATGCAGCCTCCGACGGGATACTCGATGAAGTCGGAGGCGTGGGTGAATTCTTCAGCGCTGCTGGGACGCATGAATTTCTCGGTGGCATTGATGGCTGGCCGAATCAAGGGCACGACGGTGGATGCGGAGCGATTGAGTGCTCCGGGCTCGGTGGCAACGGTTGCGTCGGCGGCTGCCCCGGCGACCGCACCCGCACCCGATCCGCAGCGCACGCTTGCCTGGCTTGAGTCCTCCCTGCTCGGTGGCGAGGTTTCCAAGCAGACGCACGACGCCATCGTCGGTCAGATTGACGGGCAGAATGCGCCAGCAAGTGCGCAGCCCGCAAACACCAAGAGGCAGCCGCCGGTGACGACCACGGGCACAATCGCCGGGCTGCTGCTGGGGTCACCGGAGTTCCAGAGGAAGTAGGTAACGGATGTCTGATAGCTGACAGCTGGGGGCTAGCAGCCAGTAGGGAGAAGCCAGAAGCGTCGGTGTTGCTGAGAACTGAGACCTTGTAATTAGGAACTGGAGTTCGTTATGTCGATCACTCGTCGCGTTTTCCTGCGCAACAGCGCGCTGGCGGTTGTTGGCACCAGCGCGATCCCGAGCTTTCTGACCCGGGCCGCGTTCGGTTCGGCGGAGACTGGTTCTCGCCCGAAGCGGCTGGTAGTGATTTTTCAACGCGGCGCCGCCGACGGCCTGAACATCGTAGTGCCGCACGGCGAAGCGGCTTACTACGCCATGCGGCCGTCCATCAACATCCCGCGCAAGGATGTTCTCGATCTCGACGGGTTCTTTGGGCTGCATCCATCGCTTGTGGCGCTTCAGCCGCTCTGGAAGGAGCGTCATCTTGCCATCGTTCACGCTGCGGGATCGCCCGATCCAACACGCTCGCACTTTGATGCGCAGGACTTCATGGAATCGGGCACGCCCGGGATGAAGGCCACCAATGACGGCTGGCTGAACCGCGCGCTGCACTCCCTGCCTACGCCGGCGAACAAATCGGCGTTCCGGGCGATCGCGCTGGGTCCCGCGCTGCCCCGCATCCTCAGTGGCCCGGAGCGGGTGGTCGCCATCAACAACATCAATGAATTCGGCGTTGGCGGGCGCGCGGCGAACCCGATCGCCAACACGTTTGAGGCCATGTACAACCGCTCCTCCGATTCCGTGCTGCACGGCACGGGCGAGGAAACCTTCGATGCCGTGAAGATGCTGAAGGCCGCCGATCCTGCAAAGTACAAGCCGGCAAACGGAGCGAACTACCCCAACGGCCGGTTTGGTGACAGCCTGCGCCAGCTCGCGCAGCTGATCAAAGCCAATCTCGGCGTGCAGGTCGCGTTCGCCGATATCGGTGGATGGGACCATCACGTGAACGAAGGCAGCACGCAGGGGCAGATCGCCAATGTGCTCCGCGACTTTGGGCAATCGCTGGCTGCGTTCTGGACCGACCTGGGTGATCTGGGCGAAGACACGGTCGTGGTTACGATGTCAGAGTTTGGGCGCACCGCGCGCGAGAACGGCAATCGCGGCACCGATCACGGCCACGCCAATGTCATGTTCGTGATGGGCGGCCCGGTGAAGGGCGGCCGCGTTTATGGGCAGTGGCCGGGACTGGGTCAATCCCAGTTGTATGAAGGACGCGATCTTGCGCTGACGACAGATTTTCGCCAGGTAATCGGTGAAGCTGTCGCGCACCACATGGGCAACGAGAATCTAGGCAACGTCTTCCCCGGGTACGGCAATCAGCCGACGAAGTTCCTGCGCTATTTGGGCTGACCCTGAGTCGAATCAGGCCGCAAACACGGAATTCGCGCGGTCCCGTTCGGCAGAATCTGTGTGCTCAACGCCGCGCTGACGGGTGTAATCGATCCACAGCTCTGCAGCCATCAGCGTAGTTGTAAATCCTAGCCAAAACGCAATTCCAAAGAATTCGCGCGGCGTCAGCCTGCGAAAGGCGAAGAACATACCCACGATCGGTCGCGTGGTGGCGACTCCGAGTGCAACCGCATAGGCGCGGATCATCCATTCGCGATGCCGTGCCACTTCTTTGCGGCGGATCAGGACGAACGCCCTGGTCAGGCAAATCAGAAACACAATTGCGAACAGGGTCGTAGCTGCGGTCTCATTCGGCCCACCGATATTCATCCTGTAGCTCATGATCAGGGCCGTCGTTCCAATGACCAATCCCAAAGCCACGAGAAATCGTCCGGACCAACGGTGAAACTGCAGATGTTTCTTCCTTATGCTGGGCACGAATTGCAAAGCTGCGAGACCGAGGAACAAGGCGCCCGGCAGAATGTGGGCGAGCGTGAGTGCCCGATGGCGCGCGAAACCCGCATCCAACACGGCTGCCGGATTCGACTGGCCACCGCTGAATTGCGCGGGCCAGAGCAAAACCAGGGTGCGGCGTGTGACGGCAGCTATCGCGATCAGAACCAGGAAGATAACGGCGAAGCGGACAAAGCGGTTCGCCCGCTTGGAGACAGACATCGCAAATCTCTCGATCTCAGGCTTCGACGGTGGCTACTGTTGTAGACGGGATTCGAGCCGCTTTATTGTGCGCAGGGGAGTTTATTGAAGTGCCTGTTTGAGGAGTTAGATCGCGACCAGCACTTCCCCGTTCTCGATCTTTATTGGATAGATGTTCAGCCTGGCTGCGGGGTTATGCACGGCCTGGCCGGTCTGCGGATCCCACGCCCAGCCATGCCAGGGGCAGATCACTTTCCCTTTCTCGATGACTCCCTGACCAAGCGGGCCGCCGCGATGCAGGCAAACGTTGTCCATGGCCGTGATGGTGCCGTTGACGTTGGCGACGCAGAGGAGTTTGTCGGCGCAGGGAAATTCCTTGGCTTCGTTGACGGGCGGGAGTTCGGATTCAGAAGCGATTTTCGTGAATTGAGACATGGGAAGAAGCTCTCAGCAGTCAGCATTCAGCCAGGTAAGTCATGGCCGAAGCACTGAATGCTGAGTGCTGATTGCTGTGCCAAAATCTTTCGCTTCGCTCAGGATGACCGCTACGGGCCCCGCTCCCCACACCCTGTCCTGCGAAAACCGCGCGCGCCGAGGACCCCGCTCCGCTCACTCCGCAAAGCGCGGTCACTTCGGCTGCAAGGTTTGAGCAATCATCACCTGCTTCTTAAACGCTTCCACCATGTTCTCGTCGAGCCGCACTTCGGTGGGCTTCTTGGCGAGCGTCATGGTGTCGATCTTGTCTTGCAGCTTGAGCAGCGCGTAGAACAGGTTCTCGGGGCGCGGCGGGCAGCCAATCACATACACATCGACCGGGACAATCTTATCGACGCCCTGCAGCACAGCATATGTATTAAACGGGCCTCCGACGGACGAGCAGGCACCCATCGAAATCACCCACTTCGGGTCCGGCATCTGGTCATAGATGCGCTTCACCACCGGCGCCATTTTCAGGGTCACGGTGCCCGAGACGATCATGAGGTCCGACTGGCGCGGACTGGGCCGGAAAACTTCCGACCCGAAACGCGCGATGTCGAAGCGCGCCGTGGACGAGGCGATCATCTCGATCGCGCAACAAGCCAAGCCAAACGTCATCGGCCACACCGCCGACTTGCGCGCCCAGTTGAAAACGTAGTCAACGGTAGTGATAAGGAAATTCTTTTCGAACTTGTTCTGGAGCCAGCTCATGAGCCCTCGATCGTGCGGGGATGACCGGATTCAGTCTAGGGCGGGGCGAAAGGGAGTGTCAATGCGGCGGCGGGGTTAGCATAATTGGCCTAGATTGCGCACCCCCCACCCCCTTCATGCACCATTTTGTGTGCAATCGCGCGGATAACGGGAGATCCGATCCCCTGACGAGCGGCGCGCGCGTTTG